>Ga0137441_1000085_pt1 | contig 9975 bp, 14 predicted proteins | sample EasRivERMGT244_2_FD_102323 | JGI IMG/M metagenome (GOLD analysis project Ga0137441, IMG submission 102323) | Soil microbial communities from meander-bound floodplain in the East River, Colorado, USA - East River MetaG ERMGT244_2 | ecosystem: Environmental > Terrestrial > Soil > Floodplain ... | reverse complement strand
GGATTATATATTATTTTTAACCACCAAATAATACATACGCTGGTGTTCCAGATACTTTTATTGCTTTTAATGATAGATAATTAGATATTAACACTATTGGAACTCCATTATACGTAACTATCGTGAAATTTGTGTTCGCTGTAATTGTAGTTACGGCACCTACTGATGTTGATGTATTTTCTATTGTGAAACTTACAATCGTGTTTACAGGCACTGCGGAACCATATACACTCGCTAGTGTTGTTTCGAAATCACTTGCTGTCGGTAATTGTAATGATTGTGCTATTGTTGGATTAGCTACTATAATTCCTCCGTATATGTCACTTGATGATAGCACTCCACTAATGCTGTATGATGGACTAATTATATTTGAAAATAATGGTGATATCGCATTGTATAATAATCCTGATACTTTCACGCTGCTCGCAACTATATTCGCTGGAATAGTACCTTCAGGACCCGTTGCTCCTGTGTAACCGGTGGATCCTGTTGGACCTGCTACAGTACTGTTGTTACCGGTATATCCAGTTGAACCTGTATAACCTGTACCTCCTGTTGGACCTGTTACAGTGCTATTATTACCTGTGTAACCTGTGCTTCCAGTAGGACCCGTATAGCCTGTAGCTCCGGTACTTGCTGCGGTACCCATAGGACCTGTATAGCCTGTTGGGCCAGTGTACCCTGTTGATCCAGTCGGGCCTGTTGGGCCTGAACCTGTCCAATCTAAATTTTGTACATGTATCGTTTTAAACGTCGCGTCCTTCCAATTATCGTAATTCGGTGAATTTACTGTTAATATATCATATACACTCATTATATATATTATTCATATATATAATTTTTATGATGACGCACCGTAAAAACCATTAATTGACATAAATGTATTGTTCATGAATTGTGTTTTACTTACAGGTGAAAAATCACCCTGGTTGTATAGTGTTACCTTTGTTGCACTTTGATCTATTAATCCTACTATCCCAGTGAATCCTGTCGCTCCCGTAAAATTACCTATGTACGATATTACTGTCGGATTTACTGGAGTCCCGCGAGATTGGAATGGCATACCTGATATTAATACTGCACCAGGTGCTGCTCCTGTTACACTATTACAACTTAGATTTATAGTGTAATTAACTAACTCATTTTGCTTTACGTAACGACCTTCTTGTACAAAATATATTACACCGCCAGTCGATCCACCAAATTCAAAGGCAGGCAAGAAATTACCTGCAGTGTAGTTCGCTGATGGGCCTGTTGGACCGGTGAATCCTGTAGGACCTGATGGACCTGTCGAACCTGTATATCCTGTAGGCCCTTGACCCGTGAAACCTACTAGATTTTGTACATGTAGAGTTGTTACCGTGAAATCTTTCCAATCATCGTACTCTGTTGATGTTGTTGTTAATATGTCGCTTAAACTCATAATATATATTATTAGTTTATATATTATTTTATTCAATTTGCACATGCGGACACTCATGGACCCGGTTTTAGGTTGATGACATTCCTATAGCCCTAGTATCTGTTAGACTAGTAAATGCTGAATTTATTACTAGTGTTGCCACAAATGTTAGTGAATTAATAGAATATATCTCCCCCTCGTATCCTGTATCTACTACTGCTGCCAATAGCTGCATCTGATTCATATTATATTGGTAAAATTGATCACATGTTAGCGATGTTACTGATGTTACTCCACCGAAAATATCAGGTGTTATCGCTGTATCACTTATGATAGTTGCATTACTGGCATCAACTAGCGCTAACTTACCTGTATCGCCACCTGCACCATTTCCATGAACCATCCATAGAGCTTGTCTCCCTGATGTTAGTGGCGCAAATGTAATTCCTAATCCTGTAGGTAAAAATGGAAATGGTGACCCAATCTCAGTTACGGTACCATCGCCGATATCGATTGTGACCAGTATTCCTGAATTTATTGGTATACCATTATCTGCTGTAGCGTATAACACTCCTGTGCTTGAAAATGTAATATCGTAAATTTCATATCCCATAAATCCAATTGTCGCACATGCACCCGTTGTTTTATTTATCGTTACAAGATAATTGTTGAAATTTGGTGATGCGCTCGGCGTTACACCGTAAAGAACTTTTGTTATTGGATGGGTAGCTAGACCAACAACCGTGATAGGTGATCCGCCAACTAGTGTTAACCCTATTGATCCTGCAAGTGGTATGGCATTGACATTCACATCCATTAATGATGGTGTACCACCTATTGATGCAGATAAGAAAATTGGTAAACTTGTTGAACTTGATGCACCTGTAGAACCTGTAGAACCTTGTGGGCCTGTCGGACCTGTTACTGTACTTGATGCTCCTGTATATCCTGTATATCCAGTTGATCCAGTACTTCCTGTTGTTCCTGTTGGACCTGTAACTGTACTTGATGCACCTGTATATCCTGTGTATCCTGTATAACCGGTATACCCTGTCGGACCTGTTTCTGCTGGACCTGTTGCACCTTGGGGACCTTGGCCCGTGAATCCTACTATGGTCTCGCAATCTAACCGACGAATTGTAAAATCTTTCCAATCATCATATGTATTTGAATTTACTGTTAATATATCCCTAAGACTCATATATTAACAATATATATTTTTTATGGTGCACCTATCACTGTTAAATATATAACTGTGCCATCGGGTGCAAATACATTCGGTATCACTGTCCCACCTATTAATACATATGTACTTGTTCCTACAATCGCATTTATTGTAACCACTTTATTGTTCGATATCGCTTTTATTGATGTTTGTGGACAATTTATTGCTATACCTGTGTTATTTTGGCTAATTGACGAAAAATAACAATCCGTTAAATTTGAATATATCGCAGCGCCTGACTCTGTACCGTCATTTGTTATATTAAATGTTGCCATACCTGTCGTTGTAGTTGTTTTGCCAGTCCATACTATTGCATTTCCAACATTTGTCGGATTTCCTGATCCTGTCCATGTATATGTTGATGTGCTCTGACCTGTCGGACCGGTATAGCCAACTACTCCTGTGTAGCCAGTTGATCCAGTGTAACCTGTAGGGCCGGTATACCCTGTTGTACCTGTAGGGCCTATAGTGCTCGCATTCACATACCATATCGTATTGTAATATAATAACGTGATCTCTTGACCTATTGATATTAATAGTGGTGATATCGTTATTGTATCACCAGAAATAGCAACTACGGTCACGGTATTTAATGATGTCGTGTCCACTCGCTTTATTATGTAATATGATCCTTCAAATTCGTAATGTGGTAATGTTATCACTATTGAATTTGATGTCGCATCCACTAAATACATATCGTTATTGTCACTTAAATCCGCGTTATTTGTTATATATTCAACTCCCATTATACAATTATGGTACATTTTTAATTATACGTTATATTGCATATCCCAACTGAACTTGTAGGGCCGCCTGCTGCTGTATGTTGTAAACTTATCAAATCTCCACTGACTACTCCAAATGAATTTACTAAGTCGCTCCCTGTAGTTGCGACTCCTGTTATTGATACTGTTAACGTTTGATTAACGCTGTTCTTCCTCATTGTAAACGTCCTTGTAGCGCCAACTCCTGGTGCTGCCACTAAATTCACTTTCAATTTGCTTATTGTTAATGTTTTACCTATTAATATTTGTGCTTGGGCCTCGATACCCTTCTCGGCACCAAATAATTGATATAAATTATTGGTTAAGGCACCACCACTATTATAATATATAAAATCACCTGGACCAGTTGGACCTGTGTAACCGGTATAACCCGTGAACCCTGTATATCCTGTTGGGCCGGTGGAGCCTGTATAACCTGTATAACCCGTAAAACCTGTATATCCTGTTGGGCCGGTGGAGCCTGTATAACCTGTATAACCCGTAAAACCTGTATATCCTGTTGGGCCGGTGGAGCCTGTGGAACCTGTATATCCTGTTGGGCCGGTGGAGCCTGTATAACCTGTATAACCCGTAAACCCTGTTGGACCGGTATCTCCTGTATAACCTGTCGGACCAGTGTCGCCGGTGCTCCCTGTATATCCTGTATCTCCTGTTGGCCCAGTATCACCGGTGAATCCTATTATTCCTTGTGGACCACCTGATCCGGTATAACCAGTACTTCCTGTTGGGCCTGTGGATCCTGTATATCCTGTGGGACCGGTATGTAATCCTGTCCAATCTAGATTTTTTACATGTATTGTTGTTATTGTGACATCTTTCCACGTATCATAATTTGGAGATTTATTCGTTAATATATCTGCTAAACTCATATATACTATTGATATATATGAATTCTTATTGATCTACATATCGTTATATCCGATATTATTTTGGTGTTCCTTAATTATTCCATATATTTCTTCTCTTTCAAATATTTGATTATCTTGTCCTTTTCTAATTTATATGTTACTTTCCTTCCTTTTATTGCTGTTATTCCTGGTATTTTCTTCATATAACGCCCAAATGATGTTGTATTAACTGATTTATCATTATAACCATTGTCTTTCTGCCATTTTGTAAATCGCTCTAAAAATTGACTAGCTTCTAATGTATTTTCATTATTCTTACTATGGTATACTGTTTCATAATTACCATTATCATTAATACATTCACGTACTTCGAATAACGAATTCTCAACTGTATCAACTAAAAATTTAATTGTTGTTGGAACCATTGCGTATTGTAATTCTTTATATTCTTCTGTCAATGGACGTTCTTTTATCCAATCGTAACCTTTAAGATCTAAATTCATAAGATAATCATAAAAGGCACTTAATGCTTCCCATGTTAAACTAGCTTTCAATTCTCCAAAATATTTCCTATCACATGCCTTTGCCGTCCCTACATCTTTTACCCAAAATCGACGTTCATCCTCTTCAATTTTAAGGCATAGACCATCCATGTAATTTGTTGCAAATACAAAATTACAATATAAATTTTGACGAAACGCTTTCAACCCTTTCGGATTTACTATTGTGTATGGATCGGTTATTAATTCCTTTAATTTATCGGCGTTCTCGAATCCGGTCTTGCCTTGAAATTCATTCGGAACTACTAATAATTGTCCAGTTAATGCTTCGGTATGCTTTCCAAAAAATGTTTCTGGATTTGCACTTGATAAACAGTGATCTTCGCCTATCATTTTACCAAATATCTCACCACATGTGAAATTCTTACCAGCACCCTGTCGAGATCGAAAACATATCGCGATCCCTGTGCGATTCAGGGGATTCTGGAATATATTGGCGTTCCAGTTTAAATAATATTTTAATGACGCTTCATCATTATTCATGAACATTCTTAAGTGATCCATTATTGGTTTCATTAACTCATTCTGTTTCTTTTTATCATAATTAACATAATTATGTACAATTTCATACCCTTTGAATGTATTAAACACATCTTTCGGACATTTCTTTAAATCTGGTATGAAATCAATTCTCTGATATTTTGCTTTCTTAGGATCTTTGATATATTCTTTTAATACATCTTTGATTTCTTCATATGCATCCATTAATGATTGCTTTTTATGACCAATATATTCACCTTTCTTATTATGAACTATGTATATTGCAAGGTTCTTTATCATTGCAATGTATTGGTTTAAATAATCACGTTGTTCATCATAGGTTTCCAAACTTAATACATATTCTTCGTCTAAATATTCGTGATATTCTACCTTTTTAACATTTTCACCTCCACCATTTAATATTGTTCGAATTATATTCTTTGGTATGGATTTATCTTTTATAGGTAATTTACCACATCGACCTAAACAATGTTTCTGAGATGGTAATTCTGTGTTTATATATACACAACTATGGCCTTTATCTTTGTGCACTGTTTCTGCACCACTAACCATACATTCTCCGTTAACACTCTCAATTTTATATCCATTGTCAGTCACTTCGATTTTGATATCGAAATTGATATTCAATAATTTTTTAACTTCTAATATAACTTTATCGCTATATTCGTTATTCTCGTTATTTCCTTCTACTGGTTTTACAGTAATTCGTTTCTTGGTTTTCTTATCTTTAGCTGGACTTAAATACTCCATTAATTTATCGACTAATTCATTAGGAATTTCTATAACCTCCGCATCGTTATATATTCGATACTCTTTACCATCGATCTTTGATCCTGCTCCTACGAGATATCCATTCCCAGCCCTTAGATCAATATAACCATGGATATTCTGCTTGTTCGTGCATAATTGAGCGTGATTTCTACTGTATTCAGTTTGTTTGAATATTAAATGGAATCCTCCACTTGTGGTTTGTTGTATCAACGTTTGCATCATTTCCTCGGGCATTTCTAGCTTCAAATCTTCCCAACGTTTAATTGATTCTTCTTTGGTTATCGGATCCTTGTTTTGTGTGCTTGGTTTGTGTTCTTTCAAATCTATATCTATACCTATATACTCTTTTCCCATATATATGGAATAATTACCGTTCTTTTTAACGTGCTTACGGACTGACTTGATTAATTCTTTATCGAATTCCTTATCCTCGTCAACTGTTCCTGCCTGTTCTATTGGTTTCTTACCATTCACCTCTACACGAACCAAATTTAATCCCATTTCATTGTACTTGTTCACTAATTCGATTATTTGTTCTGACATTGTTTCTATATTATTGGAAATATATAATAAAAATTTATGAAAAACTAGATTATTTTAATTTTATTATTTCATAAAATGTAATAAGGCAGTAGTTACATCTATTTTTTGTATTTTCTTATAAAATTTACTAACTTAGTTATTCGAACTTTCAAATTTTTTCATTTTCCTCAAAAAACTACTGTAACTTTCGGCTTATCTCTTTTTAACTATCACACTATTCTTTAACTACTGTTTTATTTATTTATTTATATATTATAAAGTATATATAGATAAGATATTCTTAATTACAGTAGTTTCGACGGCAGTTGTTATAGCACTTTTATTTGTTTAATAAAAAATGAGATGAAATGATGGAATAAGAATCATTAATGCAATCTTATGATTTATTTAATATCAGGTATCATTCCTTTTTTATGTTTATCTGTTTTATAATGTGCTTTCTTATCAAGGGCCCTGTATTTATGACCACATTCACACTCAATAAATGGTGATTCTTGTCGACGGCTTTTATAATATTCTTTTAATTCATCTTTCTTACTATCATAATACTTCTTCTTAGATATCTTGACTTTGTCAGGATTATTTCCTATCCAATTCTTCGCTTGTTCTAGTACTTTTTCACGATTCTTTTTATAATACTCTCTAGCATATCCTTTTAACTTATCTTTATTCTCTTCACACCATTTCTTGTAATATTCTTTCTTTTCCATATATAATACTATAGATAATTAATAAATGAAATGATTAACTTTATTCATTTCATTCTATCGTCTGTCGTTTTTATGTTTCTTTATTGGTTCTACTGTTATTGGTTTATATAATATTCTTGTTGGTTGTAATACTTCCATTAATGCCTTCTGTACTATTCCTTTTATTGGTATCTCTCTAATTACTGGTTTCATATTATACCAAGAGACATTAATATCATCATATCTTTCGCTGTACTTTCGATTGTTATCTTATCTTTTCCATCTTTTACTTTCTCAATATGTATTTTTGCTATTGGTTTTCGTTCTCTCATATATTATGATGTTACACTATTTCTTTTTCTTTACATTCCTCTCCGGATGTAAAAATTTCATTACACCATCCCTAGTCCAGTTTAAACTATCGTTTCTGTTCTTGAAACCACGCTCTGTTAAGATTAAACCTATTTTGCGATACGATATCTTTGACTCGGCTTTTAAATCAAGCATTTCCTTGATTAAATCTTTCTCATATTTATTCTCAACCAATGTTTTGATCTGTTTTCCATTATTCTCAACTATTTCAATCTTATAACCAATTGGTATGAATCCACCAGTCTTCTCATTCTTCCCTTTTTTATATTCCATCACCTGTTTGGTCCTCTTACTGATTATATTACGCTCTAACTCGCTGAACGTGCCTAGAAGCTGCATCTGGCACCGACCCTCGGCTGTGTTTATATCGACGTTGTCGAAATCTGTAAAATATACATTATATTTATTCTTGAAATGCGATTCGATGAGATTTAATAGATCTCGTAAATTCCGTGATAATCGATCGAATTTCGTACAAACTAATCCAGTTACTTTCCCTGACTCTAAATCTTTAATAACTCTCCTGAACTCTGGACGTTTCATACAGTCAGCTGTCCCTGATATTTGTTCAGTGTATATCTTTGTTAATTTATATCCCTTCGTTTCACAGAACTTTGTAATGATCTGTTTTTGAACATCAAATGAATGCCCCTCGTTCTGCTGCATTATGGTACTCACGCGGCAATATCCTACTACTTTGATTTGTTTAGATTTCTCCATTATATAACATTACTAGAGATTTGTTTTTCGTATATCATTGAGGCGATCCTGAGACAAAATATAATAAAGTAATTCAGTGGACTAATCCAGAATAATTACATGTTTAATTTTTTTATTTTATATATACATTATATGGAAATACCTCATAATAGTGATGATGATAGCGATAGTGATGATTCTGATGTTGGTTGTTGTAATTTTAGTAATAAGGATGGGACGTGTGATCATGAACCTATTTACCTATGTTGTCTGTGCAAAAAACCATTCTGTGACCCTCACTACCTCGTCTGGAACCATAAATGCATTGAATGGAATGCTATAATCGATAGAGAGGATTATGAATATTGCAGAAAAACATTCTTCGATGATTCTGATGAAGAATAATTTTCTTAGTATATAGTACAGTCTACATAACTAACCAACCTACCCAGTAAACCTCTTGAACCAGTTTGACATTGTGTATATATATAACATTGCTTATGTGCGATGTTATATAATTATGTTTCGAACTCACTTGCAAATTCTGATTTATTATTCACCCATATTCGATCTTTTCGTTCTAATTTATCAAAATCTTTATTATATATTTCACTATATAATTTGATTCGTTCTAATAAATATGATGCTTCACTGTGATATATTTGTCGTCCTGACATTAATACTCGAATCATTGATTTTAATGATCTATCACGTTCAACACATAATAATACGAATATTGGTAATTCACTGAATAAACCCCCATGATTCCATGTCATATTTAATATGGTAGTCCCACACATCAAATTTGGATGTTGATCTAAATCAACGCCTAATTGAACTTTTGTCTCTTTTTTGATGTATTCTCCTAGCTTTTTGATATTGATGTATTTTCCTGACATTTTCTTGTATATACTATATGTTTAGATAATAAAATTAATTAATTTACGTTTAATTAATTTAAGAAAAACTAGAGTATTTTTTATATTTGATTACTTAATATATTTAACTTATTCGTTGCCTTATCTCTATATTTACGAATTCGATTCGCTGTTGTATCATTGTATAGTGGCTTCTTTGTCTTGGTTTTCTTATCATATATTTCAATATATTCACATAAATCAGCAGCCTTATCAATAGCTACGATGAATTCTTTTAACTCTGTTATCGATTCTTTAATATGTTCTTTGTCCTCTTCATGTTCTTTCGCATCTTCTTTCATTTTCTCTAATTCAATAGTCATCTTGTTGATTTTATCTTGCAACTCTTCAATATTCATTTTTATATAAACTAGACTTATATAAAAAATTTACTTTTAATTAATTATTACTTTATACTCTTCAACTTTGCTAACTTTAATATGTAATGTGACTTAGTTTGCTTCTCTTCAGGACGTGATATGAAATCATCGTCTAATGCATCATATATATCGCTCAAATGAGTGACGTGATCACGACTTATTGAATACTCGTATATTATGCTTTGTAAAACTTCAGGGTACTGATCCATTATTTGTATATACTATATGTTTAGATAATAAAATTAATTAATTTACGTTTAATTAATTTAAGAAAAACTAGACT
>Ga0137441_1000084_pt1 | contig 9982 bp, 20 predicted proteins | sample EasRivERMGT244_2_FD_102323 | JGI IMG/M metagenome (GOLD analysis project Ga0137441, IMG submission 102323) | Soil microbial communities from meander-bound floodplain in the East River, Colorado, USA - East River MetaG ERMGT244_2 | ecosystem: Environmental > Terrestrial > Soil > Floodplain ... | reverse complement strand
TGTTGAGGATTCCAATATCTTCTATTAGGACAGATAATTTTATGTAAAACATGTAGCTCAGATTTTATTGGCATGCCTAAAAATATATTAGCAGATAATCTATGAACACTTATTTGCTTCCAATTTCCTATAGCATCTTTATATTCAGTTTGCCCATAACCATCTGGATTACATCTTCTATTCCATAACCAGCATCCTATTTTTGAATCTATTATACTATTGTCTAATAGTCTATTTATGGTTTTATAATCTTGTTCACTTTCTAATTCTTTACCAACTATAAATATAACTTTATCTTTAATAGATTGAAGTTTTCTTGCTTTAATTCTTAATTCTAATTTAGACCAAGCCATAAATTTCTTTTAGAACAAGTCATTCTAATTCTCTTTTTCTTTCCTCTTCCTTAATCCACTTCAAAGCTTCTTTAGCAAACTTAAATCCTTCGATAACTTCCCTATGAGTTTTTAACCATCGTGCAATCTTTAAATCTTCACTCACCGAGCCGCTAGCTCGATTTAACGCACTCGCTGTATCTGATTCTTTCCAGCGTTTATGTGATTGAAGCTGTTGCCTATGAAAGCGAAGAGTATCTTCTGCTTTTTCTAGCCAGGAAGGTTTAATGGAAGGTTTCAAGATGAAGTTTACCTCAAAAAAATGTTGGGATGAATGTTGTCAGTTTTTATTTTCTGCTAGCTTATTTGTCTACCGTCACTATTATTACATTCGTGTCGGACGGATTCATAACTTATTCGCTAGCATCCCAACGGTCAAGCTACCTAATCATCTTTAAAAGGTTTATTATATTTACAGCTCAGATAATACTTTGCTAAGTAATATACTGCTCCTATAAATATAATAGCTACTAATGAATAATCTCCTTGCATTACTTTAACTCATAGGCTTAAAATCAACTACGTCATTAAAATCATTATTTTGATTAGTCTTACCTCTCTTAAAGTAAGCCATCATCTTAAATCCTACAGTCTTCTCAAACAAATCACTACTAAGAGTATATCCTCCATCAGCATTCTTTGGAAATCCAAATGTTCCCCAAAGACTACGATTACTAACATGGCCCATAGACTTTGGACCTTCATTAATTAGCTTAGTTGCTTCAATTCCTTTTGATGGGCCATCAATAATCTTAAATGTCCAAATACAATTAGTAGAACCTACATTCTTAGCTTTCTCTCCAGCTTCCTTTTCATCGTAAGAAACTACTTCTACTGGTTGCCATCCTGGTTCTGCTAGTTCGCCTGATTTGAGATCATCTGGTGTAAGAACTACTCTCATTTTGTTTTTCTCTTTTTCTTTTTGGTTAGTTAATGAATTTTAACTTACCACTTCTTTTCTTGATTAAATGGGTTAGCTAGTTTATTATCAGGAATGATTTGTTCGATATTTTCTTCTGTGAGTTTATTGGTCTCCTTTGATTTGGTGATTAAGTCTTTCCAAACAGAATAGAATAGCTTATCTGTAATATCGAATTCTTTAACAGTATCAGCTAGAAGAGGAGATTTTGCATATTCATCTCCAATTGCTTCAGTATTTACTATATAACGCTTTCTTGAAGAGCCACTAGTAAAATCTGCTGATTGAGAAAAATGATAGATTTCAGTGAAACTTCCGGGAACCATTCCGGCTACTTTAGAACCATAAGAAACAATAGAATTAGCTTTAGTTACTTTAATAGAAGTTCCACTTCCTTCTATCTTAGTAGTTGGTAAAGGATGAGCAGTCCAAATTACATGGCAAGGAAGAGTAATTCCAATATCAATACATTGAGAAACGAGAGAAGTTTCTACTTTGTATTCATCCCAGTCGGGTAAAACATCTTTAATCCTCTTTCTCTCTTTAGAATCTTTACCAAAATTAAGACTCCAATTAACTGCACAAGAAGTCATTCTAGTAAGAGAATCATTAATAATTGCGGTGTAGCGGCAGTCATCTCTAAATCTAATCATTTTATTTAGATATTCGTGAGCATTAGAAGAACCATATATTTCATACTCAATATTGTTTAATATATGCGGACCTAGCTTTCCAAATCTCTTTTCTGTAAAAAATGTTACTAATTCTACTGGAGAAGATTTATCCCAATAAGATAGATATACTGGTCCGTCAATTGCGAAGCTAGCAGCGGCTAGTGTTTTACCAAATCCAGGAGAACCTTTAAAAAGAAAAGAGTTATTTTTGCCTACGACTAATTGACTAGCTTTCATTTTTTTCTTCTTTCTCTAATTCAATATCTTCATCTTCTAACTCATTAATAATTTCATCTAATCTACCTTGAATTTCTCTTAAATCTCTTATTGCTGATGCTATTGTTGAGTCTGTTGGAAAATTGTCTAATTCTCCTGAAACTTCTTCTAATTTAGAGATTAGTTCTTTCTTTTTCATAACTCTTCTTCCTCTTCTTTCGATTGATTAATTGTTTGACTTAGACGTTCGCTTAGTGACATAGTTTTAACTAAATCTTTAATATCTTCTTTAATAGGTTCACCTGAAGCTTCTTTTTCCCATAATTTAATATCTTTATCATTTTTACTCTTATGACAAGAACTACAATGTGGTCTTACAAGACGAATACTATACTCATTCATTAAAAATTCTTCACCACATCTCCAGCAGATAGTTTTCTTACCCAGAGCAAGAGGAACAGAAATCTTAAAATTACAATCAAGAACACAGAAGAATACAGATACTCCTGATTTATATTTAAGGCGTTTTAGTTTATGAGTGTGTTTGATTTTATCTAACATTGGTCTTAATCATTCTAAACTTTCTCAAAAAAGACGACCCTGCCGCTAAGGTCTGTAGTTCATTTTGACTACGAATACCCATTGAGCGGCAGAGTCTATTAGCCTTCTCATTGCACTACTGTTCATGAGATTGTCTTCATCTTTTCCATTACTTTCATGGATATGACTACGAGACTTCAGAACGGCTATGAAAAGGCTAAGTTTCAATATTTTCATTATCATCTTGTCTTGATGTAAGATCAATAAATTTTTTTAAATTTATAAAGACATTTGGTTCGAGAACAATTACATTTGTAATGTCAATACCATTCTCTGTAGTTAATATAAAAGCATATCCATCAAATTCGCAATAAACTCCATCACCTATATATGTTTTTCTAGTCATTTCCTAATCCTTTTGTAACATCCCAAACTTCTCCATCTATATAATCTCTCTCTAATTTATCTAACTTATCTTGAACTCCTCCAGAACTATCACACACATTATAATACTCACAAAGTCTATTAAATTTATTGCAAGATGAAGAAATTTCTGGCCATGAGTTTTCAGCTACACAAGTTAAATAGTTGTTTAAAATCATTTTTATGAGATTATCTTTCCAAGATTGAATATAAATAGGATCATATGAAAGAGGAAGTCTCTTAAATTTATCTTCTGATTTAAGAGTTTTTTGTAATCCAATTCGATTAACAATAAGATAATTAGAACCAACCGCATTACAATAGTTAATAAATTGATTAGATTTTCTTAGTAACATAGATTCTCGGCTAAATGTTTTGTGATCTATTGGTAAGTTTTCGTAAGAAGAACCTCGACCAATTGATTTGAAGTTTACAAGTAAATCTATCTTACCACTGATTATGATTCTAATACTCTCATCTGAGAATAACTCATATGCGAACGGTTCTTCTACATTAAGAACTTCTAAAGAATTTTCATCTTCTGCTCTCCAATAATCACAAGATTCTTCAATTGCTTTACAAACTATTGAAACATCTTCAGGTTCAGAATTAGAAGTTGTAATGTCGGAGGAGAGTTCCTGAATTTTAGTTAGAGTTTTAATCATTCGTTCATCATAATGAACTCCTTCCTTAAGACTTTTAAAATAAACTTCTAAGCCCCCATGAGCTAGTGAGCCAGAGTCTAAAGCTTTGCTTTTATTTATAATTGGAAGAGTTTTGTTTAGGTTATGTCTATAGTTATATTTGCATGGACAGGTTTCAAAAGAATCTATTTTAGAAGCGTCTAAGACTATGTTCACCTTTGGTGAGTTAAGGATGTCCATTAAAATTATTCTCCTAAAGAAAGTTTTATTTCTTTTTCTAATTCTTCTATTCTACTTACTAACCATTTTATTAATTCTTTATGATATCTATCCATTTGATGCTTATCTATTACTAGTTTTACTTCTCTGAGAGTATATGGATAGTTCATTATATTCTATTTCCTCTTATTAAAAATTACTTTAGGTTCATCTTCAACTATATTTATCATACCATCTTTATCTTCATACATAGTATCTTCACCTTTTTCTTTAGCTATATTCTCTTTACTTCTACCGAGGGAATCTCTAGTTCCTTTACAATTAGGAAAATTTTTACATCCCCAAAATATTCCATAAGATGATTTTTTACTTATCATAAGACCATTACAAAAAGGACAGAGAGTTTCTTCATAGTGAAAGGTCATAATTTAACTCTACTCTCATCTAAATCATCTCTTTTACTTGTATCTCTACTAAAGATAATCTTACAGTATGGCATATCCTCATCTAAAATTCGTTTAATATTGTCTTTTGTCATATATATCATTGATGCACTGTCAAAATCATATTCAATGTCTAATCTAAGATATCTTTTTTTCATTAAACTTGACCTACTTTTGCTAACTCATTAATAATCTCTTCTAATTCTTCAAATCTATCATAGCTTAATCTTCCAATATAAGTTTGGGTATTATCCTCTTCATTTTCATAAGTGTTCTTTCTATTAATATAAATTAATCCAGAATGTTTCTCTAGAACTATTCTTGAAGAAATAAACTTAGGCTCTGTAAGTTTAACTATCTTATAAATCAAATCTACTTTCTGTCCTAGCCTTGCAGATGACTCAGCCAGGATCGGCTGTTTTGAGTGATTATCAATAAGAAAGATTTTTCTATTAATTACTTCAATTGCTACTACATGTTTAGGAACTGTAATAATATAGAATCCATCATTGTGTGATAATGAATTGAGAACGCCAAAAAGAGAAAATGATGTCTTACTAATTGGAGTACAGTCGAATCTTAGTTTTTTAAGTGCTAAGATAAGATGATCCATTTGAACAGCTTTTATTTCTCTTTTACCTGAAATAGCACTAATTACACTAGCACATTCATCTGTTGATTTACCTGTAAGAGCACTTAATACTGCCGGACCACAATAAACATTAAGACCTTGAATTGTTTGTAAGTTTGTCATTTTTTTATTCTACCTCTAGGTTTATTAGATTTTCTAACATATCTTCCTTTTGATTTTAAATATTCTATTATTGCTCCATGAGTAATGTTTAGTTTTCTAGCTGCTAATGTTACTGAATTATTTGATTCATTTAATGCTAATTCCATTAGATATATTTTATACTTTTCTATTGCTTTTTTATAATTCATTCCTTCATAATAAAGTTCTATTTTAGAATATTCTTCAATTAAATTCTCATATCCTTGAATTACTTCCATTAGTCGTAATAAATCTGAACGTTGACGTTTCATTCATTTTTATTTATTAAGTTTGCTATTCTATCCAGAATAATTTGATTTATCATAGACTCCATCATAGTAGGATGAAAAGCCAAAAGTTTCTCAATTACTACTAAACATCCAATTAAGTATCTAGTATCTTTTATGCACATTTCACAAATATGTTTGGTATATTCTGAACAAGTATTATCTTTAAGAAGAGTTCTTAATATTCCAATACATTCATCTTCATTGGTTATTTCATTCATAATATTTCTCCTTAAGTTATTTTTAATTTGTTAATTTTGTATTTTTTATATGATAATCTTTAAGTATTTTAATTTTATCTTCTTTAATCTTTATAAAAGATTATAATCATAATGACCAAGCCTTTTTTCCTCTCATTACGAGAGCCTCTGTTAATTCTTTCATTAAACTTTGCTGGTCCCAAACAATCTCTTTACCATCCATTGCGGCTGATACAATTGCTCTTTTTCTTTCTACTATTTCAGTGAATAACTCATCTACGGTTCCAGTAGCTAGCATATATGTAATTGATACATTATTTTCTTGTCCAAATCTATGAAAACGACTTTCTGCTTGATTTTCATTGGCAGGATTCCACTGCCGTTCAAGTATAATCGCATCTGAACAGAATTGAAGATTAAGACCTTCTCCAGCCGCTAGTGTGCTAGCTATCATAATTCTAGCTGAAGAATTCTTAAACTTCTCTACTAAATCATTTCTCTTATTTCCGTCTAATCCGGCATGTAATACTAGAGGTTTATCAAAATTTCCTTCAGAACACCATTCATTAAGATTAGCTTCTAGCATTCCCATTACATCTTGATGATGTGTAAAGATTACTATTTTACGTTCACATGATAAGAGAAATTCAGTTACGAAATCAACACATTCTGTAACTTTAGAAATTCCTGTAATATGTCTAAGCTTAGAAATTATAGCAATTTTAGCACTACCAGCAGCAAAGGAGTTTCCATCTTCTGAATAAAATAATTCTTCTAGCTCATCTAACGCACTTGCATAAACTTTGTTTAACTTTCTATCAAGCTCGACGTGATAGAATTTTCTCTCAATTGAAGGAAGGTCTTTTAAAACTTGTTCTTTTGTTCTTCTAATTATGATGTCTTTTGTATCTGCTTTAAATCTTTCAACATCTCTTAATCCGCCAATTTTACTTCCCCAGCCAGAAGCATAACTATCACAATAGTTGTCAATGAATCTTTGATAATGAGGAAATCTTAATGGTGCCACAAGATTAAGAACTGTGAAGTATTCTCCAGCATGATTCTTAATAGGAGTGCCACTCATTGCTATGATATGTGGAATATCTTTGGATATCTTTTGAACAGCTTTAGCACGGTCAGAAAGATGATTCTTTACTCTCTGGCATTCATCTATTAGAATTGTTTTTATAGTTCCTTCAGGAAGGAGTGAGAAAACATTATCACTTTTAAGCATATCATATGTGATAATATAAAATTTAAATCCTGGTAAAGCTAGTTCTTTTGAGGATTGTATTACCTGAGTTAGAAACTCTTTTCCAGAACCACAAATTCTATGTATTTCTGTCATCCATTGCCGTTTTACGGTTGTCGGAACGACGAGAACGGCAGGAAGTAATTCATTAGGATGGAGTTTAAATAATACTAAGCTTTCTATAGTTTTTCCTAAGCCTTGTTCGTCTGCTATAATAAGACGAACATTAGCTTTTTCTGCAAAGGAGACTGCTTCAAATTGATATGGTCTAGGAGAACAGCCATCAGAAAAGATTACTGAAGAATCATTTGAGAATGAAATACCTTCTGAGTGTAAGATATGTCCACAAGCTAAACGAATGATTAAAGTTTTTCCAATTTTAATACGAGACTCTTCAACTGCTATCTTCTTGCAGGTTTTACATTCTTGACGAATAATAGAAGAGAGGGCCATTAATTTTAATCTCTATCAAGTATATAAGAGCCTAATGATTCTTTATCTTCAAACAATTTCAATTTCATTTCTTCATCAAAATTATTCTTTATAAATTGTGTAGTTATATCATTTAATTCTTTATGAAATCGAGCAGTCTTTTTAAGGTGTAAAAGAATTGATATGATTTGACCTTCTATAAGAGAAACTTGAAGAGATGATTTGTTTTCTAGTTGAATTGTTAATTTATTCATTTTGTACTCTCCTTAAAATCTTGCCAAGTTATTGTATCACACTCATAAACTAATGCTAAATCATTTATTCTTTTATTAAATTCTTTTATCCAAATAATGGACTCTTCACTCCCTTCTGTATCAGATTCTTTTATTAAAAATAATGTTTTCATTCTAGCATATTCAGATCTTTGTCCATCTCTATGTATGGCTGTTCTTCCGTATTGAAGAATTATTCCAGAAATATAATAATTATTATAATTATTATTATAATTATAATAATAATTATTATAATTATAATTATTATTATTATAATTATAATAATTATAATAATTATTATAATTATTATAATTATAATAATTATTATTATAAGCGTAAATTCCAGAGTCTATTTCTTTTACTTCATGTGGTCCTTCTAATTTACTCCAGATATAATTTTGATTTTCTGATATTAGAATTAATGGATTACCTTTAATTTGATTTCTCCAAGTTCTATAACCAATAAGTGGTTCAGAAATGGGAATATCTTTAGTTTCTATAAAGTTTGGTAGGCACATTTATTTACTCTTTCTTTTCAAAAGGATTAAAAATTGATTTATTTATTATTGTTAATTCCTCAGTCTTGATATTATTTGACTGTTTATCTTCTTTAGGTTCACTTAATCTAGCTTTAATTACTCCAGCAGACATTAATGATGCTGCCGCTTTAGGGTCAATTCCAAGTGCTATAAGACTTGCTTCTATTTTTTCTTTTTTATTTAATCTCTTCTGTCTATCTTTTATTGTATTTATTGCATCAGTAGAAATTTTATCTTCATTAACAGAACGATTAAATCCCGTAGGCTTAGAAGAATCTGAAGATTTTCTCCTCTTTTTTTCTTCAGAATCGGCAGCATAAAATCTTACTTTAGCCTCTTTAGCAATCTTCTGAAGTTCTTCAATGTGTGCTCTAAGTGTTAAAGTATCCATATTAGTTACAAGAGATACTTCATGATTAAATAGGTCTGCAAATAATTGTTCTTCGGGAGTCATTCGATTAGGTGAAGTTTCCATAAAATTAATTATCCTTTTATATTGTTCGACGTTAATATCAAGCTTATGATATATCTTATCTGTTCTAATTTCTTCGAGTAGAATATCATAGGAGTCTAGGTCTGAGTGTGTGTTTGGTCGTTGAGATATCTTTCCATGAGATTTACAAGCTGGACAATTAGGACAAGCATTAACTGTTATTCCTTTGCAAATTGAGCAGGTCCAACTCACTAATCTTTCTTAACAAATTCAACTGACCTAGTCAGCTTCAATTGCTGTGCAATCTTAAAGATTAACGACGCACTTACTTCTACTTCGTCAAATTCTTCTGCTACGTCCTTAGCGGCCATTGTGATAATTACTTTGCCGTTTGGTTTAATCTGGACATGTGCATCATAGTGGTCGAACGTTAGCGGCTGATGAGTATAGTTAGGTCTAAGATTAAAACCTAAATTAGAGTCTTTAATTGTTGAATTGAAAGCCATTGTTCATCCTCCTAAGTTAACTAAGTTAAAAATCTTCTACTATTTCCTTAATTGTCCACCTTGCTATTACTTCCCATTTGTTATTAATATTACAAATGAGGAATTGATAGATTCCAATTTCTTTAATCATTAATGTTGGCATGATTTTTATTATCCTTTCCTAAAACAAGAACAATTTACCTTCTCACTTCTGTTAAAACATACAAAATAATGAAATACATTTATATTATACTTTACCTCATAATACCAACATGGATAGGAGACAACTACTTTGCAAAGAGAACAACGAATTTCAAATGGGTTTAGGTCTGATAGGCTTTGCGGTTGATTAATAATCAAAGAGAATTTATTCAAGATATGTGAATGAATCCTATGAGAACCTGAAGAGAGATTAAGAATATGATTAAGATTCTTACCTAGAAGATGCTTAATTATAGTCTTATCTTCACTTGCATTACCCGAAGAGGATATATTTTTTAAAATTTCTTTTAATTGTTCATTCATTATTTCATACTTTCAATAAAATCTTGATAATTAATTGTCTTACAATTATAAACTTTTGCTATTTCTTCTATTTTCTTATTAAATTCCTTAATCCAACTGATAAATCTATTATCTCCTTTAGCATCAGACTCTCTTATCGTAAATAGAGAATCAATTATTGCATACTCAGAACGATAGCCTATTTTATGTATTGCTATCTTTCCAAATTGCTTGATTATTCCAGAAATGATGTAGTAGTAGTAGTTGTTGTTGTAGTAGTAGTAGTTGTAGTAGTTGTTGTTGTAGTAGTTGTAGTAGTTGTTGTTGTTGTAGTAG
>Ga0137441_1000079_pt1 | contig 10138 bp, 9 predicted proteins | sample EasRivERMGT244_2_FD_102323 | JGI IMG/M metagenome (GOLD analysis project Ga0137441, IMG submission 102323) | Soil microbial communities from meander-bound floodplain in the East River, Colorado, USA - East River MetaG ERMGT244_2 | ecosystem: Environmental > Terrestrial > Soil > Floodplain ... | reverse complement strand
GATGTCGCGGTGTATGACGCCCTGGTTGGACGCGTACTCCAGCGCCCGCGCGCACTTGTAGGCGATTTCGACGATGCGCTGCACCGGCAGCAGGGAGTCGTGGCCCGTATACTGCTCGAGCGTGGTGCCGTCCACGTACTCCATCACGATATAGCTCGCCTCCTCGTCTGCCACCGCGTCGTAGATGCCGACGATGTGGGGATGGGAAAGCTTGCCGGCGAGCGACGCCTCGGTGATGAACAGCTTGCGGTAGCGCCTGCCGTGCTCCTTGTCGCCGAGCGCCTCGGGCAACACCACCTTGACGGCAACCTGGCGGTTCTGGAACGGGTCGTAAGCCTGGTACACCACGCTGGTGGCGCCCCTGCCCAGCTCCTTGATCAACTCATACTTGCCGATCTTCTGCAGCACGGAAAGCGGGCCGGAGACCGTGCGGGCGCGGGAAACGTCCATGCTGCAAGATACCATAACGGCCCTACCTCCACGGCAACCAGCGCTTGGACGCGGGGCGTCTTCGGAAGCGAGGGGTCTGCCCGACCCCCGCGTGACACGGGCCGATGATGCGTTTGCCGACTTCGACTGCCAGGAACGCCTCAGTCTGAGTCCATTTTTTTCCGCCGCCGTACGAGGATCCAAAAAAGAGTCCCGACAGAAAATAGTGTGAGCGCCGCCCCGGGCCAGAGCCACGGCGGCTCATAACGAAGCATGACCGTGTGCCGACCGGAGGGAACGGCAACCGCCCGGTGGCGCCCATCTGCACGCAGCAGCGCCGCCGGCTGACCGTCGACTGTTGCGCGCCAGCCGCGCGCGTGCGTCGAGCGCACCAGGAACCATCCCGGTCCATCGCTCTCCGACTCGTAGCGCTCTTCGTCCGGGAGCAGGGAAACAGTTCGAGCACGCCCGCTGTTGCACGCAGCCGCGCGCAAGACTTTGGGATCCTCGAACGCGACGTCACGGTACGGGTCCCAAGTGGCAGCGTGCGGCATCCGCGCCGCGTCGAGCCGCGTGGACGCCCAGTGCGCACGGCACGCGACCAGCACGCGCGGCCAGGGTCGTTTCAACTCGTATACGTGAATGGCCAGTCCGGTTATGGCAACCGGCACGGTCGCCCGCAAGCGCAGTTCCGGGTGCTCGACGGGGTCGAAGCTCAGTACACGGCTCACGGCCGCATGGCGGAGCAGAGGCAGGACCTGCGTCACGTCGCGAAGATCGTATCCGGCCCACCCGATCGATGAGAGCAGCGGACTCAAACGCGTGCGATCTAGTGATCCCGCGGTTTCAACACGGTACATGACATTGTTGTACGGTTCGAGTTGTTGCCGCATCGCATAGGTCATGTACAGGTCGGAATCGGCCTGACGCATATTCATCCACGCCAGAAAGTTCCGGCTCAAGCTGGCGGGTACCGCAAACGCCCGACCGCCCGCGAGGTCATCGAGGCGCTCGACCGAGATTTCAGGGAGCAGATGGAAGATGAGCGGAGACGCCAGCTTGTTGATGCCTGCGCCGGCCCGGGCAAGATCCACCGCGACCACGATCGCCAGAACCGTCGCCGCGAGATATGGGCGCAGGCGGGATCGCAGCACGGCGATCGCGAGCCCGACGCCGAGCAATCCGATTGTGGCGCTGCGGGCGGCGTCAGCCGGAAGAACTGCCGCGAATTCCGCGCGCGCGCGCGCGTCGAGCAGGAGCCAGCCAGCGAAGCCATCGGTCGCGAGCCAGGCGGCAGCGGCAATCCCCCCCGAGATCAGCACTCCGATCGCGCTCACCATGGAGAAAACGCCCCAGCCCTTGCCCCCGGCCAGCCGGTCCGCGCCGCGCCCGGCAAGCAACGCCACCGCGAGATGGACGACAAACAGCGCCTTGCTGGGTGTGCGAAACGCGCTGGCAAACGGCAAGTCATGCAGCAGGGACCACAGCACGCCGGCAGGTCCCAAAGCAAACCAGGCGCCGAGGACGGCCGCGGCGACCAGCACGATTCGCTCGCGCTTGAGCGCCTGCGCCGCGCCACAGACTGCGAGCGCCAAAACCAGCGCACCGAGGTAAATGCTGAGGAAATAGGGCGCGCCATCAGTGAAAATCGCGCCTCCCCACCAGCTCTCGATAGGTCGGGCCAGCGCACCGAACAGGTTCGGCACCAGAAACTGGAACAGCCCCAGCAGCGGAAGCGCCAAGCCACTTGCCTCATCGGAGGACAAACCCGCTCCACGCTGGGTTTCCGGCAGAACCCCGAGTGTGACCGCCACGGGGATGCCCGCCAGACAAACGCCCAGAACCAGCGCCGCTACAAGCCTTGTTCCCGCAGCAGGTAGATTGGACGTCGCTTCTCCTGTGCGTGCGTCGCGCCAGATGGCGAGCAGCACGCCCAATGCAACGGCCTGCGCCACGATTTCCAGCGCCAGCGTCGTCAGGCTGATCGCGAGCGCCAGTGCAGCGCCAGCAATCCAGCGTCCGCCGCGGGTCGCCGCTCGCTCGAACGTCAACAGCACGAATGGCGCCAGCGCGAGCGCCTGCAAGAACACGTAGAGATTCAGGGTCGAGAGCGCGAAGCCGCCGATCGAATACACCGTGCCACACATGAAAGCCCCGAGTTGCGACATGCCTCGCGTGCGGCCGAGCGCGTAGGCGCCAAGCGCGGCCAGCGGCAGGTGCAGGGTGAGGAGCCAGGACAAAAACTCGGGGCTCGAATCGATCACGTGCAGCAGATCGACCGGGTACAGCGAAGGCAGCATGAACTCGCCTTCATGCACGTAGGGATTCCAGAACGGCAATCGTCCCGCGATAAGTTCGCTTGCCTGATACTGGCGCAGCGGAAAAAAAGCCAGCGAGATATCCCGGAAGTAGTAGGTCCACTGCGGAAAAGCAGCACCCGGGTCGGGAAGCAGCGCGACCACAACCAACCCCAGCGGCCACAACGCGGCCCGTAAGCACTGACGAGCATTTGTCATGCTAAATCCGAAAGCGTGCAGGCCACATCAGTTCCACACGCAATGAATCGCGATACCATCATCAGGTTAACGCTTGCCCGCCTCACGCCGCATCTCCTCCTCAAGCCGGCGCAGTTCCCTCAGGCGCGACTCGGCGCTCGACATCTGGTAGAAATCCCCGTCGCCGCTCTTGAGGCCGATCCGCAGTTGCTCCACTGCCGCCGTCAGGTTGCCCATGCGGACATACGCCTCCGCCTGCGCGCGGTGCTGGGCGAGCTGCTTTTTGAGCGCAGCGTAGGCGCGCGCCTGCAGCAGGTAGAGCCGGTGGTCATCCGTGATCGAGCGCAGCCGTTCCTCAACGAGCGTCAAGGCGGCGTCGGCGCGACCCACGCGCAAGAGCGTATCGGCGTAGTCGTAGATCAGGGCGCGGTACGACGGGTAGGTCTTCAGCGCCTCCCGGTAGCAGCCGACCGCCGCTTCCGGGCCGCGCTCGCCCGCCGCCAGTTCGCAGGCCAGTGTCTCGACGATCGGGCTCGCCGGCGCGAGCTTGCGCAACGCATCGAGTTCCTTGCGCGCGCGGCGATACTCCTTCACGCGCGCGAGGCTGGCGGTGAGGCCGTAACGGCTCGCCGCCTCGCTCAGGAACTTGCGCTCGATCAGGCTCGACTCGAAAAAAGCGATGGCTTCGCGCGGCGGGTCGAGCCGCGCCCTCAACTTGGCGCGGATCAGCTGGAACTCAAGGCTGTCGGGAATCTGGCGGTAACCTCCGTCCTGCGTGCGGTTCTGCATGTCGGCAATGCGCTCGAAGGTGAGCGGGTGCGTGCGCAGGTACGACGGCGCGCTGGAGTCATAGACGCGGGTGGCGCGCTGCAGGCGTTCGAAGAAACTCGCCATCCCCCGGGGATCGAAACCCGCCTGCTCCAGGACCTGCAGGCCGACGCGGTCGGCCTCGCGCTCGTTGTCACGCGTGAAGTTCAGCTGGCTCTGGATGCTGCTGGCAGTGCCGAAGGCGATGGCCGCTTCCGTGGCCGGGCCGCTGACGCGGGACAGCAGCAATGCCGCCGCCAGCGTCGCCAGCGTGGTGATGGCGCTCTGCTTCTGCTGGGCGATCATGCGCGCGATATGGCGCTGGGTCACGTGCGCGATTTCGTGGGACATCACGCCCGCCAGCTCGGACTCGGCCTGCGCCGCAAGCAACAGCCCGGTGTTGACCCCGATGAATCCGCCGGGCAGCGCGAAAGCGTTGATCTGGTTGTCGCGGATTAAAAAAAATTCGAAATCCTGGCGCGACTCCAGGCTGCGCGAGGCCAGCCGGTTGCCGAGACCGCTGATGTAGTCCGTCACCTCCGCATCGTCGTAGTAGCTGCGGTCGGCGCGGATCTCGCGCATGATGCTCTCGCCGAGCCGTCGCTCCTGCAACGGAGTGAACCCCGCCTCGGCCACGTCGCCGAGGTCGGGCAGTCCCTGCGCAAGCACGCCCGTAACGGCAACCAGCACTAATACCAGGAATAGGCGCAAACGCATGATGCTATGATAATTCGGATGGGCGGTAGTTCCTACCGTGACCGGGATCCGGAACGTGAAGAAATTGACTCACTTCGATGCGCGCGGCCAGGCGCGTATGGTCGACGTGGCCGGCAAGGCCGCCACGCAACGCGTGGCGCGCGCTGCGGGTCGTATCCGCATGCGGCCGGCGACGTTGCGGCAAATCGCCACCGGCGGGGCGAAAAAGGGCGACGTGCTCGGCGTGGCGCGCGTCGCCGCAATACAGGCCGCGAAACGCACCTCGGAGCTGATCCCGCTGTGCCACCCGCTGGCGCTGAGTCACCTCAGCATGGACTTCACCATTCACCGCAAGGACAGCACGGTGCGCTGCGTGGCGACGGCCGCCACCGTCGGGCCCACCGGCGTGGAGATGGAAGCGCTGACCGCGGTCGCCGTGGCATTGCTCACGATCTACGACATGTGCAAGGCGGTCGACCGTGGCATGCGCCTGGAGCAGATTCAGCTGTTGGAGAAGCAAGGGGGCCGCTCCGGGCACTGGGTCGCGCCGGATCGCGGAAACAGGTGGAGCAGACAGCCATGAACAAGGTGCGCAGATCGCTATTTAAACTGACCGGCAGCGTCATCGCGATTGCCGCGGCGGGCGCCGCCGGCATGCTGCGGCCGCTGCTGGGCTGGGCCGCGCCGTGGAACAAGGCCGGTTTCGAGTCGAAGGCGCTTGCCGATGCGCTGAAAAGCCTCGGGGCCGCCAACGCGCCCGAGAGCCGGGACATCGCCATCACCGCGCCGGACATCGCAGAGAACGGGGCGGTAGTGCCGATCGCGGTTACCAGCCGGATTCCCGGCACGCAGCAGATCTCGATCGTCGCCGAAAAAAACCCGTTCCCGCTGGCGGCAACCTTCGATGTGGCCGGCGGCGGCGAGGGCTATGTCTCGACCCGCATCAAGATGGGCCAGACCTCGGACGTGTGGGCGGTGGTGAAGGCCGACGGCCGGTTTTTCACCGCGAAGAAGGAAGTCAAGATCACCGTCGGCGGCTGCGGCTGACCGGGCGGGTGCAGAACTGTGCTGCCGAAAGGACGCGACTATGGCTGAACCGATGAAGATCCGCGCGACGCTGCAGGGCGACACCGCCGACGTGCGCGTGCTGATGTTGCACCCCATGGAAACGGGGCAACGCCGGGACGGCAAGGGCGAAATCGTGCCGTTGCACTACATCCAGAGCGTGCTGGTCACCCACAACGGCAAAGCGGTGCTGGACGCGCAATGGAGCCAGGCGGTTTCGCGCAATCCATTCCTGGGCATCCGCGTCAAGGGCGCCAGGGTAGGCGACAAGATCAGTGTCACCTGGGTGGACAATAAGGGTGACAAGCGGACCGACGAGGCGACAGTAGCCGCGGCATCCTGACCGTCGGCCGGCCCGACAACATTAGCAGGAGGAGATCATGCCGATGATGCGCGGTAGAACCGCAGCCTTTCTTCTCGCGTCGTTCACTGCATGCGGCACGGCGCTCGCCCAGGGCAAGCCGGAAGGCGGGCTTGAGGTGGGGCGCCAGATGCTGGCCGAGGACAATCCCGGCGAGCTGTGGGTGCAGCGCGGCGAGCGGTTGTTCCACGAACAGCGCGGCCCGAAGAACGCCTCGCTCGAGCAGTGCGATTTCGGGATGGGTCCCGGCAGGCTGGAGGGCGCCTTTGCCCGCCTGCCCCGCTACTTTTCCGATAGCGGCAAGGTCGAGGACATGGAATCCCGCCTGTTGAAGTGCATGGTGGAGTTGCAGGGGGTGGACCGCGGTGCCATCATCCGGGCCCGCTTCAGCAACCTCGACCGGGCGTCCGACATGGAGGCGCTGGCCACCTTCGTGGCTTCCCGTTCGAACGGCATGAAGATGGATGTGCGCCTCGAGCACCCGCGGGAGCGCGAGATGTACAAGGCGGGTGAATATCTCTTCTTCCGGCGCACCGGCCCCACCGATTTCGCGTGCGTCAGCTGCCACGGCGAAGATGGCAAGCGCATCCGCCTGCAGGACCTGCCCAACATGACGGAGCGCAAGCAGATACAGACGGTGGTCGCGGGTTGGCCGGCCTACCGCGGCACGCATAGCACGGTGCGCACGATGCAGCACCGCCTGTACGACTGCAACTGGCAGATGCGGCTTCCCGATCTCGGGTTCGCGTCCGACGTGTCGATTGCGCTCACCAGCTATCTCAACTACCAGGGCAACGGCGCCGCGATCCAGGTGCCGGGCGTCCGCCGCTAGGAGGCCGACATGCGAATCAGGATGGCGCCATTGGCGGCAATCGGGATGCCGTTGCTGGTGGCGGTCGGCTGCGCCTCTTTCCCCGACGCGCAGACCACGCGCGGGCTCGGCGAGAAAATGATCGCCACCAGCTACCCGGGCATGCCGGAGCCGCTGACGCGGCGGGCGGTGCAGGACCGCGCGCAGCAGATCTGCAGCAAGATCGGCGGGGCGAAACTCACCCAGGAGGAAGCGGCGGAGGTCGTCCGGCTGTCCCGCGCATCGATCCAGTACCCCGCTTCCGGCAGGCTCGCCGGCGATTGGAAGGTCGGCGCGAAGCTCGCGTACGCCGGCCAGGGCAGCCGCATCGTCGGCGGCAGGCTTGAAAAAGCCAAGGAAAACGGCGCGCTGTGCTCGAACTGCCACGTCCTCGACCCGCGCGAGGTGAACGCCGGCAACATCGGACCCGCCCTCGCCGGCTACGGCGCGCAGCGCGGAAGTTCCGAGGCCATCGCCAGGCTCACCTACGAGAGGATTTACAACGCCTGGGCCTATCTGCCGTGCTCGAACATGCCGCGTCTCGGCGCCGGCGGGCACCTCACTCCCGAGCAGATCGCGCACGTCGTGGCCTATCTAATCGACCCGCAGTCCCCCGTAAACCGGTAGTAAGGCAAAGGCGCGGGCGTCGTTTCATCCGCGCACGCCCTCGGAATCAGAGGTCGCCTGATGTCGATGCCGCGGCGCGAATTCCTGCAGATGCTGGCGGTGGCCGCCGCTTACGGCATGCCGCTCGCGGGACGCGCCGCGGCAGCGGGCAGCGGCGACGCGCTCTACGAGCTGCCGCGGGCAAGCGGCAACGTCACCCTGCTCCACTTCACCGATTGCCACGCCCAGCTGCTGCCCGCCCACTTTCGCGAGCCCGACGTGAACATCGGGCTCAACGAGGCGCGCGGCCGGCCGCCCCACCTGGTCGGCGCGGCCCTGCTCCGGCATTTCCGGATCAGCCCGAAGACGCGACTCGCGCACGCCTGTACCCCTATCGATTTCGAAGACGCGGCGCGCCGCTACGGGCGCAGCGGCGGATTCGCGCACCTCGCCACGCTGGTGCGGCGGATCCGCGCGCAGCGACCCGGGGCGCTGCTGCTCGACGGCGGCGACAACTGGCAGGGCTCCGCCACGGCGCTGCTGACCCGGGGCCAGGACATGATCGACGCCTCGAAGCTGCTGGACATCGATGCCATGACCGGCCACTGGGAGTTCACCTACGGCGCCGCACGCGTGCAGGAAGTGATCGGGAAGGATCTCAAAGGCCGCACCGAGTTCCTCGCCCAGAACGTGAGAACCGCCGATTTCGGCGACCCGGTGTTCAAGCCGTACGTAATGCGCGAGGTGAACGGCGTCTCCGTCGCCATCATCGGCCAGGCGTTCCCGTACACCCCGATCGCCAACCCCCGCCACTTCGTCGAGGAGTGGACCTTCGGCATCCAGGAAGAGAACCTGCAAAAAGTGGTGGACGAGGCACGCGGCAAGGGTGCGCAGGCGGTGGTACTGCTGTCGCACAACGGCATGGACGTGGACCTCAAGCTCGCCGCGCGCGTCACCGGCATTGACATCATGCTCGGCGGCCATACGCACGACGCGGTGCCGGAGCCGGTACCGGTTGCGAACCGCGGCGGCAGGACGCTGGTCACCAACGCCGGGTCCAACGGCAAGTTTCTCGCCGTGGCGGACCTCGACGTCAGGGACGGGCAGATGCGGGATTGCCGCTACCGGCTGCTGCCCGTGTTTGCCGATCTCCTCGAACCCGACGCGGAAATGGCGGCGCTGATCCGACGCTCGCGTGCGCCGTTCGAGCAGAAGCTCTCCGAGAAGCTCGCGGTGACGGAGGGGCTGCTCTACCGGCGCGGCAACTTCGCCGGCACCTTCGACCAGTTGATCCTCGATGCGCTGATGGAGGTGAAGGGCGCGGAGATCGCGTTCTCCCCCGGCTTCCGCTGGGGCGCGACGCTGCTGCCGGGGCAGGCGATCACCCTCGAGCACGTCATGGACCAGACCGCGATCACCTACCCGCACACGGTGGTGAACGAGATGACCGGCGCGGCGATCAAAGCCATCCTCGAAGACGTGTGCGACAACCTGTTCAACCCCGACCCCTATTTTCAGCAGGGCGGGGACATGGTGCGGGTAGGCGGGATGCGCTATCGCTGCGAACCGGCGCAGAAGATCGGCCGCCGCATCAGCAACATGACGCTGAACAGCAGGCCGATCGAAGCCGGCAGGACCTACAAGGTCGCGAGTTGGGCGCCGGTTGCGGCGGGCGCGAGCGGGGAACCGGTGTGGGATGTAGTCGCGCGCTACCTGCGCGCGAAGAAGGTCGTCCGCTCCGTGCGGCCCAACCGCCCTGATCTAATTGGCGTCCAGGGCAACCCCGGTATTTCCTAGGCAATCGCGCGACTCGAAACGCGCAGCATTGTGTCGCGTTCGGCTAACCACTCCTTCGAGTACTCGCAATCGCGGTAATCGTCGAAGTACGGGCCGCCCAGGGTGTAGTGGACAATCGCGGCATCCCGGCGCGGCGGGTTGTAGCCCACGAGGTGGTTCCAGCGCTCGGGCAGCGCGCCGATAAGGTCGTCGCTCTGCAGCCACTTGAATTGGTGCAGTTCGAGTCCCGAAGCGATATTTACGTAATTCGGCGTCAGCGCACGGCAGCGGGCGTTGTTGAAAAGCATCACGCTCGACCAGTTCTTTTTCTCGTACTTGCTCTGCGGCTCGCCGAGGAACTTCACGGTCTCCTTCGGCACGTGGTGGTGCTTGACCGCCATCACCGCGTAACGGTCGTCACGCAGTTTCCAGAGGCTGGCGATGTCATCCAGCATCAGCATGTCGCAATCCATAAAAAGGGACCAGCCGGCAAATTCAGAAAGGTGCGGTACGAGGAAGCGAGAGAACGAGAAATCCGTGCTTTGCAGCGGATGACGCTCGCGCGTGAGCACCCCCTGCAACTGAGACAGCATGAGCGGCGCGATTGAGACCGGCTGCGAAGCGCGGGACTGAATGCTGTACGCCAGAACGCTGTAGGAGACCGCCTCGCGCGGATCGTAGCCGATGAAAACGTTGATCATGGTTTGCCGCTCAATCTTGTTGAAGGATAGCATGCCGAGTGCGCGAATTCATTCGCCTGAGTTATTTGGACTGACCGCGTGAAATACAGCCGTGGCGGATGGATCGTACCTAAGCTAGACTGAAGCTCCCATGACTGCCGGATAGAAAGAAGAATATGCCCAGTCGCAACGTCAAGCTGTTGTTCGTCCTGTTCATGCTGTCGGGCTTCACGGGGCTGATCTACGAATCCGTCTGGTCCCACTACCTGAAACTGTTCCTCGGCGCAGCGGCGTTCGCACAGTCCTTCGTGCTAGCCGCGTTCATGGGCGGAATGGCGCTGGGCGCATGGATCGCTAGCCGCTTGAGCCGGCG
>Ga0137441_1000077_pt1 | contig 10156 bp, 9 predicted proteins | sample EasRivERMGT244_2_FD_102323 | JGI IMG/M metagenome (GOLD analysis project Ga0137441, IMG submission 102323) | Soil microbial communities from meander-bound floodplain in the East River, Colorado, USA - East River MetaG ERMGT244_2 | ecosystem: Environmental > Terrestrial > Soil > Floodplain ... | reverse complement strand
TCACGCGCAAAGGCCCTGCGCCGGTCTGCACCACCACCTCGATCGCCTGGCGCTGCATGTGCTTGATGCCGCCTTCGGCCGGGTGCGGCAGCAGGTGGTTGAAGACCTGCAGGATTGGAATCCTCGAAAGCACGAGATTCCCATACTGACGGTCCCCTCCCCTGTGCAGCGCACCGCCGAAGACGGCTGCATATCCTTCAAACAGCTTCTTCAGCTCTGCAACCTGGTCGGCGCCGCCATCGTAGGCGGGCTCGTGGCGCGCGATTTCCTGCAGGCAGATCACGTCCGCCTCACCCATCGCGCGGATCACGCGCGCGGTGCGCGCGAGATCGATGACGCCGTCGCAGCCTTTGCCGTTCTGGATGTTCCAGGTGACGACGGCGGTCACTTGATCCCTGCCTGCATGAACGACTGCATGAACTGTCTCTGAAACAGGAGGAAGGCCACCAGCAGCGGAGCCACGGCCATGATGGTGCCGGCGCTGATCACCGCCCAGTCGACGCCCGACTCGGGTGCGCCGAAGATGGCGAGGCCGACCGTGAGCGGGCGGGTGTTGACCGAGTTGGTGATCACCAGCGGCCAGAGGAAGTTGTTCCAGTGGTAGCTCACCGACACCAGGCCGTAGGCGAGGTAGGTCGGGCGCGCGAGCGGCACGTACACGCGCGCGAGCACGCCGAGGAAGCCGCAGCCCTCCACGCGCGCCGCGTCCTCGAGCTCGCGCGGCACGGTCTTGAAGGTCTGGCGCAGAAGAAAGATGCCGAAGGCACTCGCCATGTACGGCAGGCCGATGCCGAGGATGGTGTCGACCAGCCCGAGGCGCGCCATGATGCGGTAGTTCTCCACGATCAGCACCTCGGGCATCACCATGAGCTGCACCAGCACCAGGCCGAAGGCGATGTCGCGCCCGGCGAACTCGAAGCGCGCGAAGGCGTAGCCGGCGAGCGTGCACAGCACGAGCTGCGCCGCCAGGATCATCGTCACCAGGATCACGGTGTTGAGGAAATGGCGCGGGAACGGCGCGTAGGTCCAGGCCTTGCGGAAGTTGTCCAGCGTGAGCGGCGCGAGCGGCTCGAAGTGCGTCGCCAGCTCGGCCGGGTGGAACGCGGCCCAGAACGCGTAGAGCAGCGGCAGCAGCCACAGCACCGCGAGCAGCCACGCCGCCGCTGTTTCCAGGCGTCTCACCGGTAATGCACCCGTCTTTCGATGAGAAGGAACTGCACGATCGCCAGCAGCGCAAGCATCACCAGCAGGACTACCGTCAGCGTCGAGGCGTAGGCGGTGTCGAAGAAGCTGAACGCCACCTGGTAGACGTAGTAGAGCAGCAGGCTCGAGGCGTTGTCCGGCCCGCCCTTGGTCAGGATGAAGAGGTGATCGACCAGCTTGAACGAGTTGATGGTCGCGTTCACCAGCACGAACAGCGTGGTCGGCATGAGCAGCGGGAAGGTCACGCGCCGGAAGAAGTACCAGCGCGAGGCGCCCTCGATCTTCGCCGCCTCCTCCAGCTCCGGCGGCAGCGATTGCAGCGCCGCGAGGTAGAAGATCATGAAGAAGCCGGCTTCCTTCCACACCACCATCACCATGGTGGCGGGAAGCACCAGGTCGGGATCGCCGAGCCAGTTGTGGCTGGGCGCGCCGAAGAGCAGCGCGCCCACCTTGTCCAGCAGCCCGATCTGCGGCGTGTAGAAGTACAGCCACAGGTTCGCCACCGCGATCATCGGCAGCACCGTCGGGGTGAAGTACGCCATGCGCACCAGCGCGCGCGCCGGCAGCTTGTCGTTCACCCACAGCGCCATGACCATGGCGAGCGCGATCGCGGTGGGGATGGTGCCCAGCGCGAACCAGAAGTTGTTGCCCAGCACCTGCCAGAAGATCGGGTCTGCGGCGAGCGCCGCGTAGTTCTCCAGCCCGACGAAGCGGGACGGCCGCACCGCCGTCCCGGTGGAAAAGAGGCTGTCCAGCAGCGTCGCCGCCGCCGGGTAATGCGTGAAGCCGATCAGCAGGATGGCTGCCGGGGTGAGCAGCAGCCATCCATAGACGTGCTTCATCAACGATACGTCTTGAGCAGCCTCTCCGCTTCCGTCTGCGCGCCTTTCAGCGCCGCCGCCGGCGTCTTCTGCCCGGTGAGCGAGGCCTGGATCGCATCGTCGAGGAGCTTCCTCACGCGGCCGGTCTGGAAGGTGGAAAGCTCCGGCGTGGCGAACTTGAACTGGTCGCGCGCCACCACGGCCGGCGGGAAGCTCGCCGCGTACTCCTTCAGCTTGGGCGTCTCATAGGCGTCGGGGCGCGTGGCGACGTAGCCGGTGGCCATGCTCCAGTCGGCGGCGCGCTCGGGCGCGGTCATCCACTTCACGAAGGCGAGCGCCGCCTTGCGCTCTTCCGGCGTGGTCTTCTTGAACAGGTAGAAGTTGCCGCCGCCGGTGGGCGAGCCGCGCTGCTTGGAGGCGGGCAGCATGGCGACGCCGAACGGGAACTTCGCGCTGTCGCGCACCGCGGTGAGGTTGCCGGTGGTGTGCCACATCATCGCCGTCTTGCCCTCGGTGAAGGCCTGGCGCAGGGTGCCCCACTCGATGGTGCCTTCCGGCATCACTTTATGCTTTTTTCCCAATGAAACCCAATAATCCAGGGCCGCGATCACATCCGGATGAGCATAGTTCGTGCGGTTGCCGTCGCGGTTCATCAGGTCCTGGCCGTTCTGGCGCGCGAACGCCTGGAACATCCAGTAGGCGTAGCCGGTGGAAGGCACCATCACGCCCCAGCGCTGCACGTTGCCGCTGGCGTCCTTCTTCACCAGCTTCGCCGCCATCTGCGTCATTTCATTCCAGTTGGCGGGCGGCTTGTCCGCGTCGAGCCCGGCCTCCTTGAACGCGTCCTTGTTCCAGTACAGCACGATGGTCGAGCGCTGGTAAGGGATGCCGTAGACCTTGCCCTTGTAGGTGCCGTTCATCATCAGCGCCGGGTAGAAGGCCTTGAGCCAGGCCTTGTCGTCCGCCGAGGTGGCGACGTCGTCCCAGGCGAGGATCGCGTCCTGCTCGAGCAGCTCGTAGATGTCGATCGAGAACAGCACCGAGAGCGGCGCCGACTGCCCCGCCTTCAGCGCGGCGAGCGCCTTGATGCGCGCGTCGTCGTAGTTGCCGGCGTAGATCGGGCTGACCTTGATGCCGGGGTTCTCCTTCTCGAACTGCCGGGCATAGCCGTCGATCACCTTGGTGAGCGGTCCGCCCACCGCGATCGGGTAGTAGAACGTGAGGTTCGTGTCGGCGCGCGCGGGCGCGGCGGCGACGAGCAGCAAGGCTGCGAGCAGGCCGAAGATTCTGTTCATGGGGTTTCCCTCCTCCTATGCGATTTTTTCATGATGATCGCGAGCATCGCGGACAGCTTGATCCACGTCAACCCGCAACCCCGTCTTCGAATCGAACCGATGCGCGTCCCGCGGCTCCCAGCCCAGGCGCACTTGTGCGCCCGCAGCAAGGATCAGCCGCCCCGGCGCGCGCGCGAACAGCGTCTCCTCGCCCACCCGGACCGTCACGATCGTGTCCGCGCCATGGTATTCGGCGCTCGTGACGCTGCCGTGAACGCCCGGCAACCCGCTTTCTTCCGCCATCAGCCGCACGTGCTCGGGCCGCACGCCCAGGGTGAGCCCCTCCCCGCGGCCGGGCATTACCACGTCCTCGCTGCCCCGGATCACCGCCCCGCCGGAGGCCCCGCCTTTCTTCCCATCCTCCAGCGCCGCCAGATTCATCGCCGGCGTGCCGATGAACTTCGCCGCGAACAGCGTCGCCGGCCGCGCGTAGAGCTCCTCGGGCGAGCCTTCCTGCTCGATGCGCCCCTCGCGCATCAGGATGATGCGGTCGGCCATGCTCATCGCCTCGACCTGGTCGTGCGTCACGTAGACCACCGTCATGCCCAGGCGCTGCTGCAGGGCGCGGATCTCGATGCGCATGCCGTGGCGCAGCTGCGCGTCGAGGTTGGAGAGCGGCTCGTCCATCAGGCAGATCGCGTTCTCCGCGACGATGGCGCGGGCGAGCGCGACGCGCTGGCGCTGGCCGCCGGAGAGCTGCTGGGGCTTGCGCTCGAGCTGCGCGGAAAGGCCCACCAGCTGCGCGACTTTCTTCAATCGCTCGCTTCTTTCGCCGGCGCCCATCCTGCGGACTTTCAGTCCGAAGACGATGTTCTCCGCCACGCTCAGGTGCGGGAACAGCGCGTAGGACTGGAACACCATGGAGACCCGGCGCTTGTCCGGCTCGAGCCGCGTCACGTCGCGCCCGCCGATCAGCACCTTCCCGGCGCTGACCTCCTCCAGCCCCGCGATCAGCCGCAGCACGGTGGACTTGCCGCAGCCGGAGGGGCCGAGCAGGACCAGGAACCTGCCCGACTCGGCGCGGAAGCTGATGTTGTCCACGGCGCGCACCGCGCCGTAATGCCTGGACACTCCCTGCAGGACGATCTCCGACACGCCTCCCTCCCTGCACGGATTATGAGCCAGATCAAAGCCGTCTTCGGCGCCGCTCCCAGAATCGTTTCTCATGGACCTCGCCATTCCCGCCGGCCGGGTGCGCCTCGAGGGCGCGCTGGAGCTGCCCGCGCGCGCGGGCGGCGTGGTCGTGTTCTCGCACGGCAGCGGCTCCGGGCGGCATTCGCCGCGCAACCGCTTGGTCGCCGCGGAGCTGCGCAAGGCGGGGCTCGCCACCCTGCTGCTCGATCTGCTCACCGCCGAGGAAGAGCGCGAGCAGGACCTGCGCTTCGACATCCCGCTGCTGACCGAGCGCCTGGGCGCCGCGCTGCGCTTTCTGCGCGATCGGCCGGACACGCGCGCCCTGCCGGCCGGCCTGTTCGGCGCGAGCACGGGCGCCGCCTCCGCGTTGCGCGTCGCGGCGGCCATGCCCGAGTCGGTCGGCGCCGTGGTATCGCGCGGCGGCCGGCCGGACCTCGCCGGGCGCGCGGCGCTCGAGCGGGTGCGCGCGCCGACCCTGCTCATCGTCGGCGGCGACGACTCCGGCGTGATCGAGCTCAACGAGCAGGCGCGCGAGGCGCTGTCGGCGTGCCAGAGCGAGCTGGTGCTGGTGCCCGGAGCGACACACCTCTTCGAGGAGCCGGGAACGCTGGAAGAAGTCGCCCGCCTGGCCGCCGGCTGGTTCGGCCGTTACCTCATCCAGTGACGCGCCGCGAGGAAGGCCGCGATGCTTTCCGCGGCCTCACGCGGCGTGCCGCGATCGCCGCGCAGCACGATCTCCGGCGCGAGCGGCGGCTCGTAGGCCGCCTGCAGCCCCGGCAGCGTCGAGGACTTGCCTTCGCGCGCGGCGCGGTACAGGCCCTTCGGGTCGCGCGCGGCGCATATCTCGAGCGGCGTGTCGACGAACACCTCGGCGAAGCTTGGAATGCGTGCGCGCGCCGCGTCGCGGTAGGCGCGCCGGTTGGCGGTGGCGTCGAAGACCACCGGCACGCCGCGCTGCACCGAGAATGCGCCTAGCTCGAGGAGCGCCGCGTAGAAGAAATCCCGCTCGCGGGCGTCGTAGCGCGCAAACGGCGTGAGCTGGGTGCGCATGACGTCGGACTCGAGCAGCGCGGCGTCGACGCCGCGGCCGTGCAGCAGCGCGGCGAGCTCGCGCGCGATGGCGCTCTTGCCGCAGCCCGACAGCCCGGTGAGCCAGAGCGCGAAGCTCATGCGCCGCAATAGGCGTTGGCGCGCTCCGGATCGAAGCGCGGCGCCGCGAGCACGTTGAGCGCGAAGTCGAGGATCCTGCCGCGCAGGCCCGGCGGGAGCGCCGGGTACCAGACCGGGTTCGCCATCACCAGCGCGCGGAAGGCGAAGAAGGGCGCCGCCACCTCGAGGATCGCGCCGTCTCCCGAGCGGTCCAGGTAGCGGTCCCAGAAGCGGCGGAACAGATTCTCCAGGTCGCCCTCGAGCCGGCCGCAGCGCCGCAGCGAGAAGAACAGATAGTTGAGCGTCAGGCAGCAGACGTCGTCCGCCGCCTCGCCCCACTCGCCGCGCGAGCGGTCGAGCACGCTGAAGTCCGTGTCGGCGCGGAACAGGATGTTCCACGGGTGGAAGTCGCCGTGCACCTGGCACAGGCGCTCGGTCCTGCGCCTGAGCTTCCAGCGCCATTCGAGCGCGCGCCGCTCGACCTCCTGCACCGCCGCGTCGAGCGGCCCCGGCGGGTAGCTGTCGGCGACGCCGAAGATGCACTCGCCGTGGCCCACCAGCTCGCGCACGCGGCGCACGTACAGCCCGGGCTCGGCGCCGCGCTTGCCGTGGATCTCCACCAGGTAGTCGCACAGCGCGTCGGCGCGCGCGAAATCCTGCGGCGCGGCTGCGCCGCCCTTCCCCATGCGGATCAGGTCGTCGGCGTACTCGCGTCCCTCGACGAACTCGGCGAGGCTGAACAGCTCTTCGGCGTCGCCAAGCGGGACCAGGTTGCCGCCGGCGCGCACCGCGCCGACATCGAGCGAGCGCACGTGGCGCGGCAGGCGGCCGAACGCCGAGTGCGCCCAGAGCATGAGCTGGGCGCGGTCGGCCATGTGCTCGTGGCCGAACGGCCCGGGGCGCACCGTCTCGATCACGCCGCGGCGCGGCGCGCCCTCGAGCTCGTAGTCGACGCGCAGCGGGATGCCGTAGCCGTAGCCCTTGTCGCCCTGCCGGCCGCCGCCGAGCGGCGCGACGCGCACCTTCGCGACCGGCGCGCGGTGCAGCGCGGCGAGGTAGGCGGCGAGGGCCTGCGGAGTAAAGGGACCGGGCATGGCGGCTCAACCCTTGATGCAGATGAGCGGCTGCGTGCGCGCCACCTTGCGCGCGAGGCCGGCGGCATCCGCCGCGTCGACCACCTCGGCGACGTCCTTGTAGGCGAGCGGCGCCTCTTCGGCCACGCCGCGCATCGAAGGGCTCTTCACGACGATGCCGCGCGCGGCGAGCTCCTCCACCACCGCTCGGCCCTGCCAGGTGCGCAGCGCCTGGTGGCGGCTCATGGCGCGCCCGGCGCCGTGGCAGGCTGAGCTGAAGGCGCGCGACTCCGACTCGTGCGTGCCCGCCAGGATGTAGGAGCTGGTGCCCATGGAGCCGCCGATCAGCACCGGCTGGCCGGCCTCGCGCAGCGCCGGCGGCAGCTCCGGATGACCCGGGCCGAAGGCGCGCGTCGCGCCCTTGCGATGGACGTAGAGCTTGCGTCCGCCATGCTCCTCGACCTTGCAGGTGTTGTGCGAGACGTCGTAGAGCAGGTCCAGGCGCGCCTGCGGCAGCATCCTGGCGAACACCCTGCGCACGAGCTGGGTGAGGATCTGCCGGTTGGCGAGCGCGCAGTTGATCGCCGCGCGCATCGCGCCGAGGTAATCCTGGCCGGTCTCGGAATGGATCGGCGCGCAGGCGAGCTCGCGGTCGGGCAGCGCGATGCCGTAGCGCGCGGCGCTGATCGCCATCTCCTTGAGGAACTCGGTGCCGATCTGGTGGCCGAGGCCGCGCGAGCCGCAGTGGATCATGAGCACGATGTCGCCCTGGCGCAGCCCGAAGGCGGCGGCGATCTCCGGCTGGAAGATCTCGGCCACCTCCTGCACCTCGAGGTAGTGGTTGCCGCTTCCCAGGGTTCCCATCTCGTCGCGCTGCCGGCGCTTCGCCTTGTCCGACACCTTGCCGGGTTTCGCGTGCAGCATCTGCCCGCCCTCCTCGGCGCGCTGCAGGTCGGCCGGCTCGCCCCAGCCGCGCTCGACCGCCCAGCGCGCGCCGCCGGCGAGCATGGCGTCCATCTCGGCTTCGCCCAGCCGGATCGTGCCGGTGCTGCCGACACCGGCAGGAACGGCGCGGGACAGCTCGTGCGCCAGCTCCTTCTGCACTTTCAGGATGTCGGAACGGGCGAGGCCGGTATGCAGGCAGCGCACGCCGCAGGAGATGTCGAAGCCTACGCCGCCGGCCGACACCACGCCACCCTGGTCCGGATCGAAGGCGGCGACGCCGCCGATCGGGAAGCCGTAGCCCCAGTGCGCGTCGGGCATGGCGTAGGAGGCGCCGACGATGCCGGGCAGCGCGGCGACGTTCACCGCCTGCTCGTACACCTTCTCGTCCATGTCGCGCAGCAGCGCCTCGCTGCCGTAGATCAGCGCCGGCACGCGCATCGCACCGTGCGCGGCGATGCGCCATTCGTTGGCGGAGACTTTCTCCAGGCGGGCGAGGTCCATGCCGGGCGCCCGCGCGCTCAGTGCTCCTCTATTCGAGGTATGGCCTGACTCATGCGTGCAGTGTCGCGGGGCGTGGGCGCAACGGGTTGATCCTGATCAAACGGCATGCGCGCCGACGGCATCTACTCGGGCAATGGAATCCAGGCCCTGGCTCGACGCCTATGCGCCCGGCGTGCCGCACGAAATCGATGCGCGCGCCTACGACTCGCTCAACGAGCTTTTCGCGCGCAGCTTCGAGCGCTACCGCGACCTGCCGGCGTTCGTCAATCTCGGCGCTACGCTGACCTACGGCGAGGTCGAGCGGCTGTCGCGCGCCTTCGCCGCGTTCCTGGCGCAGGAGCTCGGCCTGTCGCGCGGCGATCGCGTGGCGATCATGCTGCCCAACCTGCTGCAGTACCCGGTGGTGCTGTTCGGCGCGCTGCGCGCGGGGCTCGCGGTGGTGAACGTGAATCCTCTCTATACGGCGCGCGAGCTCGAGCGGCAGCTCGCCGACAGCGGCGCGGCGGCGATCGTCGTGCTCGAGAATTTCGCGCACGTCCTGCAGGCCGCGCTGCCGGCCACGCGCATCCGCCACGTCATCACCACGCAGATAGGCGACCTGCTGCCTGCGCCGCGGCGCGCGCTGGTGAACTTCGCCGCGAAGCGCCTGAAGCGGATGGTGCCGCCATGGCGCATCGCCGGCGCCATCGCCCTGCCCCGGGCATTGCGCGCGGCCCGCGGCCGCGCCCTGCAGGCGCCGCGCCTCGGCCCCGGCGACGTGGCGTTCCTCCAGTACACCGGCGGCACGACCGGACGGCCGAAGGGCGCCGTGCTGACGCACGGCAACATGGTGGCCAACGTCGAGCAGACCCTGGCATGGATCCGCGGCACGCTGCGGGAAGGCGCGGAGACGGTGCTCACCGCGCTGCCGCTCTATCACGTCTTCGCGCTGACCTCGAACCTGCTCGTGTTCTTCAGGCTCGGCGGCTGCAACCTGCTGATCACCAATCCGCGGGACGTTCCGCGCCTGGTCCGCACGATGCGCAAGCGGCGCTTCAGCGCGATCACCGGAGTGAACACCCTTTACAAGGCGCTGCTCGATGCCGAGGGCTTCGGCGCCGCGGCGGCGGCGAACCGCGGCGCGCTGAAGGTCGCGATCGCCGGCGGCATGACCGTGCAGCGCGCGGTGGCCGAGCGCTGGCAGCGCGCGACCGGCATGCCGCTGATCGAGGGCTACGGGCTGACCGAGGCTTCGCCCAACGTCTGCGCCAACCGCTTCGACGCGCGGCAATTCAGCGGCAAGCTCGGGCTGCCGCTGCCTTCCACCGAGGTCGCGATCCTCGACGAACGCGGCGCGGCGCTGCCCGTCGGCGAGATCGGCGAGATCTGCGTGCGCGGCCCCCAGGTGATGCGCGGCTACTGGAACGCGCCGGAGGAGACGGCGCAGGTGTTCTTCCCGGGCGGCTGGCTGCGCACCGGCGACCTCGGCCGCATGGACGCCGGCGGCTGCCTGGAGTTCGTCGAGCGTGCGAAGGACATGATCGTGGTGTCCGGGTTCAAGGCCTACCCGACCGAGATCGAGGAAGTCGCCATGCTCCACCCCGGCGTCAGGGACGCCGCCGCCGCCGCCATCCCGGACCCGCACAGCGGCGAGGCGGTCGCCCTCTACGTGGTGCGGCGCGATCCCGCGCTCACGGCGGAGGCGCTGCAGGCGCATTGCGCCGGGCATCTCGCCCCGTACAAGCGGCCCAGGCGCATCGAGTTCCGCGATGCGCTGCCGAAATCGGCGATCGGCAAGGTACTGCACCGCGAGTTGCGCGCCGGCCCGGGGGCCAATGCATCGCGGCCTTGACCGGGATCAAACGCCCGCGCCGCCCGGCGTGCACGATGCTTCCGACGAGGATTCAGGTCCGGCCGCAGCCTGCACCTGCCGTCGAGAATGAAATAGGAGAGCCTTGCCATGACCAAGCATTCCACGCCGTCCGATCCGCAAAGCGCCTTCTGCGAGGTGTGCCTC
>Ga0137441_1000075_pt1 | contig 10173 bp, 9 predicted proteins | sample EasRivERMGT244_2_FD_102323 | JGI IMG/M metagenome (GOLD analysis project Ga0137441, IMG submission 102323) | Soil microbial communities from meander-bound floodplain in the East River, Colorado, USA - East River MetaG ERMGT244_2 | ecosystem: Environmental > Terrestrial > Soil > Floodplain ... | reverse complement strand
GTCTCGGCGTCTGGCAGCTGAAGTGGGAGCTGGAAGACCTGTCGTTCCGCTTCCTCGAGCCCGAGGTGTACCGCAGGATCGCCAGGATGCTGGACGAGCGCCGCCTCGAGCGCGAGCAGTACATCGCGCAGGCAATGGCGGCGCTCGGGGGCGAGCTGCAGGCCGCCGGCGTGAAGGGCGAGATCAGCGGCCGGCCCAAGCACATTTACTCGATCTGGAACAAGATGCAGGTGAAAGGCTTGGACTACGAGCAGGTGCACGACGTGCGCGCGCTGCGCGTGATCGTGCCCAGTCTGAAGGACTGCTACGCCGCGCTCGGCGTCGCGCACAATCTGTGGCAGCCGATCGCGCGCGAGTTCGACGACTACATTTCGCGCCCGAAGGGCAATCTGTACCAGTCGCTGCATACCGCGGTTCTCGGGCCGGGCGGCAAGACACTGGAAGTGCAGATCCGCACCGAGGAGATGCATCGCCATGCCGAGCTTGGCATCGCGGCGCACTGGCGCTACAAGGAGGCCGGCAAGGCGACTCGCGCACCGCAGGTACGTGACGCCTTCGACGACAAGATCGCCTGGCTGCGGCAGTTGCTCGCCTGGCGCGACGACATCGCCGAGCGCGCCTCGTGGGCCGAGCAGACGCGACGCGCGGCGCTCGACGACACCATCTACGCCGTCACGCCGCAGGGCAAGGTGGTGGACCTGCCGGCCGGCTCGACGCCGATCGATTTCGCCTACGCGCTGCACACCGACCTCGGCCACCGCTGCCGCGGCGCCAAGGTGGACGGGCACATCGTGCCGCTCGACACGCCGCTGCGGAGCGGGCAGCGGGTGGAGATCACGGTGGCGAAGCGCGGCGGGCCGTCGCGCGACTGGATGAGCACGGAGCGCGGCTTCGCGAAGAGCCCGCGCGCGCGGCAGAAGATCCGCCAGTGGTTCAACACGCAGGCGCTCGCCGATACGGTGGCGGAAGGCCGCGCCGTCGTCGAGCGCGAGATGAAGCGCGAAGGCCGCGGCAGCGCGAATCTCGAGGCACTGGCCGCCAGGCTCGGCTTCGCCAAGCCCGACGAGCTGTTCGCCGCGGTGGCGCGCGACGAGGTCAATCTGCGCCAGCTGCACGAGGCCCTGCGCGCGCTCGCGGGCGTGCAGCCGGCGGTGAGCGTGCCGGCCCCCGCGGCGCCGCCGCGCAAGCGCAAGGCCGCGGCCGACAGTGGTATCCTGGTGGTCGGCATGGACCGGCTGCTCACTCAGCTGGCGAAATGCTGCAAGCCGGTGCCGCCCGACCCGATCCGCGGCTTCGTCACGCGCGGGCGCGGCGTGTCCATCCATCGGGAGGACTGCGCGAGCCTGAAACGCCTTGCGGAGACCGACCCCGCGCGTCTCATCGACGCCGCCTGGGGCAGCGCCTCCGGCGCCTACAGCGTGGACATGGTGGTCACGGCGAGCGACCGGCCGGGCCTGCTGCGCGACGTGGGCGACGCACTCGCGCGCGAGCGCATCAACGTCACGGCGGTGCGCACGCAGAGCCGCGACGACCTGGCGTTCATGCGCTTTTCCTTCGAGGTGGCGGACGTGGCGCAGCTCAAGCGCGCCTTCGCCGTGGTGCGCGACGTGGCCGGCGTGATCCGGGTGGCGCGGGGGTGACGTGAACGAACTGCTGCAAAATCCGATCGTGCAGTCGAGCGCGCTGCCGTTCGCGGCGGGGCTGCTGGCTGCGGCGATCCTGTTTCCCGTGCGCCTCGGCGGACTGGCCGCCGCGGCAGGCTTCGCCGCAGCGGTCGTGGCGATTGGCAACTTCGCCCTGGAGCCGCTCACCGCGACGCGCAAGATCGTGTTGATCGGCGGCGCGGCGGCGCTGTTCGGCGCGCTCGCCGACCTCGCCTTCAAGCCGACCCGCTTCACCGGCATCGTGCTAGGCGCGGTTTTCGCCGGGGCCGCGCTGTGGGTCTTCTCTTCGCTCCTCAGTCAGAAGATCCCGACCGAGGTCGCCATCGTCGGCGCGGGGCTCGCCGGGTTCACGTGGTGGCTCGTAGCCGCCACGGTCTCGCTGCACTACGACATGGTGCGCGCGGGCGCCGCTGCGCTCGCGCTCGGCCTTGGCGCGGGCTTCGCTGCGGTCCTCGGCGCGTCGGGGCTGCTCGGCCAGTACGGCATGGCGCTCGGCGCGGGCAGCGGCGCATTCCTGCTGCTCGTTATGGTGCTCGGCGGGCGCGTCCAGGCGGGCGCCAGCCTGACGCTTACCGCTTCCGTGGTCGCCGCGCTCATCGCCTCTGGCGCCGTGTTGCTCGCGACGCTGCACTGGTACTCGCTCATCGCCCTGGCCCTGGTGCCGGTGCTCGTGCGCCTGCCGCTGCCGCGGGGAGCGATATGGATGCAAGCGGTGGTGGCGTGTGTATACGCCTTTGTGGCTGCGGGCGGGGCGCTGGCTGTCGCCTGGCTGTCCGCCCGCGGATGGAAGCTGTAAGAACACTTCACTGACACTCTAGGAGAACGCACTATGCACCGCATGACCCTGGGTGCCCTGGCACTCGCAATGCCGCTCGCCGTCGCCGCCGCGCCGGATAGCTATACGCTCGATTCGACGCACAGCTTTCCGTACTTTGCGGTCGATCACTTCGGCGTGTCCACGCTGTGGGGCCGCTTCGACAAGACGAGCGGCAAGTTCACCATCGACCGCGATGCCAAGAAGGCCTCGGTCGAGCTGACGGTGGAGACGGCGTCCCTCGGTACGGGCCATGACGGCAAGGGCGGCGGCGGGCGCACGCGCGACGAGCACCTGAGGAGCGCGGACTTCTTCAACGTCGCGGAGTTCCCGCGCATGACTTTCAGGGCGAGCGACGTGAAGTTCAACGGCGACAGTCCCGCGGAAGTGAACGGACAACTCACGCTGCTCGGCGTCAGCCGGCCGCTCACGCTCAGGATCGAGCGCTGGACGTGCAAGGACAACCCCTTCAGCAAGAAGCCGATGTGCGGCGGCAACGCCTCGGGGGCGATCAAGCGCTCCGACTTCGGCATGAAATATCTCCCGCAGGCGGTGGGTGACGACATCCGCCTGCACGTGGTGTTCGAGGGCTACAGGGACTAGGTTCACCGAAACGTCACCAATCCTTCACGGGCGGGTCATCCTCGGGAACGAGGATGCTTGCCCGTGCAGCCCCTCCTTCTCGCTGTTCCCTTGCTGCTGTTCGCCGGCGACGCGCTCGCCTGGGGACTGCAGACGCACCTCTTCTTCGCGCAGCACGTGCTGTGCGCCGTCCCGCTGCTGGATCCCGCAGTGCGCCGCGCGGCGCTGCGGTTTCCGCGCCTGGTGCTGGCCGGCGCCTGCCTGCCGGACCTTGCGCTCGCCGGGGGCGCGCTCGGTATCCGGGTCTTCCGGCGCAACCACCTGTGGCCGTCGTTGCGCCGGCTCGCCGCCGCGGACTGCGACGAGGAGCGCGCGGTGGCGCTCGGCTACGCCAGCCACCTGCTCTCGGACGTGGTGGCCCACAACCGCTTCGTGCCCGAGCACGAGTACCGCGTGGCCGACGTGGCGCATGTCACGCACGCATTGTGTGAATGGGCGATGGACGATTACCTGAAGCCTTGGGTGTGCGCCGTACCAGGCGAGCTGCTGGCGGCCGAGCGCGGGCCGCTGGCACAGATCGTGGCGCGGCACTGGCGCTGCGGCGAGCCGCTCGCGCTGCGCGTGATCGACTGGCTCTCGGGCGCCGACCGCCTGCTGCGCGCGGTGCGCCTGCCGCGCGCCTGCCGCGCCCTGCTGCGGGCGACCGACCGCTGCCTCGCGCCACGGTTCGATGCCTACGTGCGCGAAACCTCGGCGCTGCTCGCCCAAGTCGGGTCGGTGCTGGCGGGCAGCCATCCGGCGGCCGATCCCGAACCGGCGAATCCCGGCGCCGCCTGGCGCGCGGACAGGCTGCTGCCCCAGATTCCGCTCTGAACCGCGGCGCGCGCGACGTGCGCGGCGCCGCGTCGGTCACGTCCCGCGGTCGGCACGACCCCGCACGGGCGGATCTCCAGGCTGAGCGCCGGAAGGGCGGCAATCGTGCACAGCGACTGCCATAGGCTCATGTCATTGATGTATGCCGCCGCGGCGCAGCGGCGCCCAGCGCCGTCCAGGTAGGCGAGTGCGAGCGCGTACACCGGGTGTCCGGCCTTCACCGCGGGCTGGAACAGCGCCGGGCGGAAAGCCAGCACCTGCGCGCCGTCCGTCGTGGTGCCTTCGGGAAACACGGCGACCGACTCGCCGCGTGCCAGTCGTGCCGCGATGTTCTCATTCACGCGCAGCAGGTTGCGGCACGGGCGGCGCTCGACGAACAGCGTGTCGTTGCTCGCGAGCATGCGGCCGAGGATCGGCCAGCGGCGTGCTTCGGCCTTGGCGACGACTGCAAGGGGCACGACCGCGTGCAGCGCAACGGCGTCCAGCCAGGACACGTGATTCGCGACGATCAGGCTGCCGGGGGCGACGCGCAGCCCGCCGTGATCGATGCGCACGCCCAGTATGCGGAGCAGGTCCCCCGCCCACGCCCGACGCAAGGCGCGCCGTGCCTGCGCCTTGAGCAGCGGGTACAGCCATTCGCTCAGCGCGCAGCCGGCGGCCAGATGCAGGCCCACGCGCAGCAGGCGGAGCGCTCGCATCAGGCGATGGCCAGCGAAGCCAAGGCGACCGAGGCGCCGATCAACGCGCCGGCCAGCACGTCGCTCGGATAGTGCAGCCCCAGCACGACGCGCGAGGCGGCGGTGAGCAGCGTGAATGGCACGAGCAGGGACGCCAGCCACGGCCAGTAGGCGAGCGTCACGAGCGTGAACGCCACTGCGTGCAGGGTATGGCCCGAGGGAAAGCTGAACGTGTCGAGCGCCGCCGCCCCGGGTTCGACGCCGGCGAGCGACTGGTAGGGGCGCGGGCGCAGCGTGCCCTTCTTCAGCATCTTGTAGGCCGCGGTGCACACCACGCCGACGAACAGCATGTGCAGTACCGGCAGCGCGTTCTCGCGTGGGGCGCGCGCGAGCAGCGCGAGCATCAGCGCGTACCAGAAAATGCCGTTGCCGAGCCAGCTGACCAGGCGCGCGCACTGCAGCAGCGGGCGGAAATGTAGCCAGCGGTTGGAGCGCTCGCAGAGGCGCGCGTCCCAGTGCTGCAGGCGCTCGAGCGCCCCGTCAAGCCGCGGCATGCGCCGACTCCCGGCGCCGGCCCGCCGCAAGCGACGTATCGCGCAGCACGGCCTCGAAGTCTGCAGTGATGCGTTCCCAGCTCACCGGCTCGGCTGCGGCTCGCGCGGCGCGCCCAAGCTCACGCGCGCGCTGCGGCTCGCGAGCGAGGCTCACAGCGTGCGCCATGAAGCCGGCGCGGTCGCCGGGTTCGGCGAGCAGCCCACTGCAGCCGTCCTCGATGTGCTGGCGCGCGGCGGCATAGCGATAGGCGACCACCGCAAGGCCGCTCGCCATCGCTTCCAACGTGACGTTGCCGAAGGTCTCTGTGACGCTCGGGAACAGAAACACATCGGCGGAGGCATAGTGGGCCGAGAGCTCGCCGTTCACCAGGCGCCCGGCAACTACACTACCGGTGTTCGCCTTTCGCAGCTCCACCAGCAGCGGTCCGTCGCCCACCAGCACCAGACGCACTGCGGGGTTGGCGCGGCGCATCGCCTCGTACGCCTCCAGCACCAGGGGAAAGTTCTTCTCCGGCGCGAAGCGGCTGACGCACAGGGCGACGAGGCCGTCTTCGCCCGCGCCCCAGCGCTCGCGCAGCTCGGCGCGCCGCTTGTCGGGCGAGAAGGTCCGCGCATTGACGCCGCGGCCGACGACGCGCAGCCGCTCGAAACCCAGGCGGCCGAGGTCTTCGGCGATCTCGTCGGTGGGCACCATGGTGCAGTCGCAGCGGTTGTGGAAGCGCCGCAAGATCGCCGCCACCGGCCGGGCCAGCCACGCAACGCCGTAGTGGCGGCTGTAGGCGTGGAAGTTGGTGTGGAAGTCGCTCGCCACCGGGAGGCCCAGCTTCCTTGCCGCGGCAATCGCCGACCAGCCGAGCGGGCCTTCGGTGGCGATGTGCACCACATCAGGACGGCGCTCGCGCCAGGCGCGCGCGAGCGCGCGCCCGGAAGGCAGGCCCATCCTGAGCTGCGTGTAGCGGGGAATCGGCAGGCCGGGCCGCAGCAGTTCCTCGTACCCGTTCGTGCGTTGCGCACGGTCGGCGGCGTGCTGGCGCGGGCGTACGAGCTGCACCGAGTGGCCGAGCGTGCACAGGCCCTCGGCCATCAGCGCGACGGTCCGCGCTACGCCGTTGACCTCCGGCGGGTAGGTCTCGGTCACCATGGCGACATGCATGCGGCGCGGGAGTCTGCGCGCCGCGCATGACGCTTCGATGACGCTTTTGTGAGGCTTCGGTTACAGCCGGGGCAGGAGTACCAGCAGCCAGATCGCCGCGACGGTCGCAAGGGACATCATGACCGCGGCGCTGCCGAGGTCCTTGGCGCGCTTGGCGAGGAGATGGTCTTCCAGCGACACCCGGTCCACCGTCGCCTCGATCGCGGAGTTGAGCAGCTCCACCGCCAGCACGACAAGCATGCTGCCCGCGAGCAGCGCGCGCTCGGCGCCGTCGTTGCCGAGCCAGAGGCCGAGTGGCACCAACACCGCCGCGAGCATCAGCTCCTGGCGGAACGCGTCTTCGTGGCGCGCCGCGGCAGCGAAACCCTCGAGCGAGTAGCGCGTCGCGTTGAGGACGCGCTGCAGGCCGGTCCTGCCCTTGAAGGGACTCTCCCCATCCATCGCGCGGCGGAATGTAGCACGGCCGGCTGTCACCGAGAATTCACCGTAGCGTCACCTGCGCGTCATGCGCGCTGCCTAGATTGCGCCCCGTTCCAACATCCGGGAGGGCGCGAACGTGAACCGCATCGAAGACCTTCTGCTGCAGCATCCGGCGGCCGAGGCGCGCGCGCGGCGCCGCCTGTCCGTGGGTTTCGCGCGTACGCCACAGGTGCTGCGCGCCGCGCAGGCGCTGCGCTGGCGCGTCTTCGCCGAAGAGCTGGGTGCCGGCTCACATCGCGCGAGCCCGGCATCGACCAGGACATATTCGACGCTCACTGCCGGCACCTCGTCGTGCGCGACGACGACACCGGGGAAGTGGCCGGCACCTACCGGCTGCTCGCGCCGGAGTCAGCCCGGCGCGTGGGGTCCTACTACGCCGAGACCGAGTTCGACCTGACGCGCCTGCGGCAGCTGCGCAACCGCATGGTCGAGGTGGGACGCTCGTGCATCCATCCCGATTACCGCAACGGCGCGGTGATCGCGCTGCTGTGGGCGGGGCTCACGCGCTTCATGCTGGCGCATGGGTACGAGTATCTCGCGGGCTGCGCCTCCATGGGCATGGCCGACGGTGGCCACGCCGCCGCCTCGGTCTACGCGCGGCTCAGCGAGCGCCACCTTGCGCCGATCGAATACCGCGTGTTCCCGCGCTGCGCGCTGCCGCTGGACCGGCTGGACGCGGACGCGGGCGGCGAGCTGCCGACGCTGATCCAGGCTTACCTGCGCGCCGGCGCATGGATCTGCGGCGAGCCGGCGTGGGATCCGGACTTCAACACCGCCGATTTTTTCGTCCTGCTGCCGCTCGCCAACGTCGCGCCGCGCTACGCGCGGCATTTCCTCGGACGGGAAAATCGGGGTCAGAGCCCGATTTCATGACGGCGTGGCGAGGGTGAACAGTAGCTCTTCCTGCGCCGAGCGGCGCCGGCCGCGGCGCGGCTTGACGCGCGCGTAGGCGCCGTCGGCATCCATCGCCCAGGCCTGGCCGTTGTCGTCGAGGTAGGGCTGCAGGCCCTCGCGGATCACGCGGCGCTTCAACGCCGGGTCGAGCACCGGGAAGCACAGCTCGATGCGGCGGAAGAAGTTGCGCTCCATCCAGTCGGCGCTGGCGAGGTAGACGTCCTCCGCGCCGCCGTTGTGGAAATAGAACACGCGCGAGTGCTCGAGAAAGCGCCCGACGATCGAGCGCACGCGGATGTTCTCCGACAGGCCGGCGATGCCCGGCCTGAGCGCGCACACGCCGCGCACGATGAGGTCCACCTTCACGCCGGCCTGCGAGGCCGAGTACAGCTCGTCGATCACCTGCGGGTCGAGCAGCGCGTTCATCTTGGCGATGATGCGCGCCGGCTGGCCCTCGCGCGCGAGGCGCGCCTCGTTCTGGATGGCGGCGACCACGCGCTTGTGCAGCGTGAACGGCGACTGCCAGATGTGCTTCATCTTGCCGGCGCGCCCGAGGCCGGTCAGCTGCTTGAACACCTCGGCGACGTCGGCGCACAGCTCCTCGTTCGCCGTCATCAGCCCGAAATCCGTGTACAGCCGCGCGGTGCGCGGGTGATAGTTGCCGGTGGCGAGGTGCACGTAGCGGCGCAGCACCTTGCCCGCGTCCGAGTCCTCGCGGCGCACGATGAGCGCCATCTTGGCGTGCGTCTTGAGGCCGACCACGCCGTACACCACGTGCGCGCCGACTTCCTCCAGCCGCGCGGCCCAGTTGAGGTTCGCTTCCTCGTCGAAGCGCGCCATCAGCTCCACCACCACGGTGACTTCCTTGCCGCGGCGCGCCGCGTCCACCAGGATCTCCATCAGCTCGGAGTCGGTGCCGGTGCGGTACACGGTCTGCTTGATGGCGATGACGTTCGGGTCGGCGGCGGTGGTGCGGATGAAGTCGATCACCGGCATGAACGACTGGTAGGGGTGGTGCAGCAGGATGTCCTGCTTCTTCAGCAGATCGAACAGATCGCTCCTTTCCTCCAGCGGCGCCGGCAGCCCGGGCTGGAACGGCGGGAACTTGAGGTCGGGCCGGTCCACGCGGTCGGGCACCTCGCGCAGGCGGTAGAGGTTGACCGGACCTTCGACGCGGTACAGGTCCTCGTCGCCTAAGCCGAACTGCTGCAGCAGAAAGTCAATCATCGGCTGCGAGCAGTTGTCGGCCACCTCCAGCCGCACCGCGTCGCCGAAATGGCGATGCAGCAATTCGCCTTTCAGCGCGGTGTGCAGGTTCTTGATCTCCTCCTCGTCGACGAACAGGTTGGAATTTCGCGTGACGCGAAACTGGTAGCAGCCCAGCACCTTCATGCCGGCGAACAGTTCGTCGACGTGCGCGTGCAGGATCGACGAGAGGAAGACGAAGGAATGATGCGCGCCGCCGATGTCCTGGGGCAGGCGGATGACGCGCGGCAGGGCGCGCGGTGCCTGCACGATCGCCGCGCCAGAACTGCGCCCGAAGGCGTCGCGGCCCACGAGCTCGACAGCGAGATTGAGGCTCTTGTTGAGCACCTTTGGAAACGGGTGCGCCGGGTCCAGGCCGATCGGCGTCAGCACCGGCAGCAGCTCGCGGAAGAAGTAGTCGCGGATCCACAGCTTCTGCGCCGCGGTCCACAGTTCGCGGCGCGGAAACACGATGCCCGCGTCGGCCAGCGCCGGCAGCACCACGTCGTTGAGCAGGCGGTACTGTTCAGTAACGATGGCGCGCGCCCCGCGGCTCACGGCCTCGAATACCTCCTGCGGGCCCTTGCCGTCCGGACCCGGCTCCGGCAGGTTGAGCTTGATCTGCTCCTTGATGCCGGCGACGCGGATCTCGAAGAACTCGTCGAGGTTCGACGAGAGGATGGTGAGGAAGCGCAGCCGTTCGAGCAGCGGCACCGAGTCGTCCGCCGCCTGCGCCAGCACGCGCCGGTTGAACTCGAGGAGCCCGAGTTCACGGTTCAGGTAGTGCGCGGCGGGCAGGTCTCTTTTCATCGCGGGTCGCCGCAGGGATGCGGTGCGCGGGAACATGCATTTTACGCCCTCCGGATGACGGGCGGGTTACGTTGGGTCGCTTGCGCTAGAGTGGGTGCCTATGCCGCGCCCGGACACCCTCGCCGCCGTAGACCTCGGCTCGAACAGCTTTCACCTGCAGATCGGGCGCGTGGTGGACGGCCAGATCTACCCGCTCGACTCGGTGCGCGAGGTGGTGCGCATCGGTGCCGGCCTCACCGCCGACAAGCGCATCGACCGGGCCACGCAGGCGCGCGCGCTGGAGGCGCTGCGCAAGTTCGCCGAGCGCCTGCGCGGCTTCCCGCGCCAGGCGGTGCGCGCGGTGGGCACCAACACGCTGCGCGTGGCGAAGAACGCCCCGCAGTTCCTGCGCGAGGCGCGCCAGGAGCTGGGCTTCCCGATCGAGGTG
>Ga0137441_1000074_pt1 | contig 10204 bp, 17 predicted proteins | sample EasRivERMGT244_2_FD_102323 | JGI IMG/M metagenome (GOLD analysis project Ga0137441, IMG submission 102323) | Soil microbial communities from meander-bound floodplain in the East River, Colorado, USA - East River MetaG ERMGT244_2 | ecosystem: Environmental > Terrestrial > Soil > Floodplain ... | reverse complement strand
GGATGAATTAAGTCTTAGATTAACTGAAGTTAAAGCAGATAAACTTCCTTCAGTAATAGCCGCTGCGTCCAAAGTAGTTGAATCTATTCGACGAGAAAGATCAGAAAGTTCTAAGAATAATAAAGATAAAGAAGTTCATTATCATTATTATATGCCAACTCAGAAGAAAATTTCTGACTATGAAACAGTTGAAGGAGCAGTTCTTTGAATAAGATTAGAAAAATTAGAATTCCTATTTTAATTATTATTCTTCTTATTATATCATCTTGCTCTGGTAAAGAACCAGCTAATGTTTCACCAGAAGTCCATTCTAAGTTTGTTGCAAGACAATATATTAAAGCTCTTTCTGATTTTCAAGATGTAGTCGAAGCGGCTTATAAGAATGGAAACATAAGCCGAGAAAATACTCGCTACGTTGCACAAGCATTACGAATAGCTTTTAATATAATTCATGAAATTCCTAATGGTGCTAAACGAGCCGCTATCGTAGCTCTAGATACAATTGCAATTCAGATAGGTTCTACAGGTGAACTATCCAAATTCTTACCTTATATCTCAGCCGCTCGGCTAGTTATTGAAGAAATAAAAGAATGAGTCCAGAACTGATTGCTTTTATTGCTAATTTTACTTTAAATAAGATTAATGAATATAGACACAGAAATGATATTCTAACAATTGAAGAAATAACCTCAGATTTTGAAGTTTCTTATAATGAAGCTATCAAAACAAATGATAGGCTTCTTAAGTTAACTGAATGATTACTCCAAACATTGACACTGGTCAAATAATTATATCTGTTCTACTAGTTTTAATTACTATTGTTGGATGGTTCATTAAAAGAGATATTACTTCTTTCGGACATCGTCTTGATAAGCATGATGAAATGTTATATAAGTTAGCTAGAGAACTATCGCAACTTATGGGTCATTATTCAAATGAAACAAAGGATTAAATTCTAATGCCTGAACCTGCTGCTGCTGCTATGCGTGGTGTTCAATATGATTTGCAATCTCTTGCAACTACAGGTAATGGAAATGTTTTAGCTATTCCTTCTTCTTTTAGACATCATACAATTATTATTAAAGGTATTGCTACTGTTTCTGCTGGAGCAGTTCAAATTGAAACAGCTAATGAATATGATTATTCTGGGACTTGGGCTCCTATTGGTGGTGGACCAGTAACAGTAGTTGACGCTTCTGATATAGTAATTAATTTTGAAGGAATATTTAATTTTATTAGAGCTAGAGTTTCTACAGATATTACTGGAGGAGGAACTGTCACAGTAAATTATACTGGAGCACCATAATGTTTACACTTTCTATAGTTAATGGAAGCTGGTCAGTTGAATTCAAAACAGCATTAGATCTTTCTATAGTAAGTTCTGATGCTATAGCATTAATTCAAAAAATTCTTAATCTACATGCTCAAGTTAATTTGTTAAAAGTAACGATGAATAATGAAATATTTAAGTTAGAATTTGTTGATGGTCGTATATGGAAGATTCGAGTTTTGAATCAAGAGGAAGATTCGGATATTAATATGCTAATAGCTAATAATGATTCTTGGACTAGAAGTTTAATTTCGGGATTTATTACTCCAATAACTACTCAATTAATGATAATTAATTCAACTTATCTATTGTCATCATTTACAATGACAAAGCTTTAGAGGATTTCAATGAAACTTAAAACATTTTTATTTTCAATTTTAATATTTTTAGTTTTATTTACTATTCTTATTTTGGCTCAAACTTCAGGAACTCCAAATCAAATACAAGTAAAGACTGATGCTAATAGTTCTTTACTTGTAGCAACAGCCGCTCAGACATCACCAATTAGTCAACCGGGAGTATTTAGTAATACTAGATTAAAAACGGATTCTAACGGTAATCTTCTTGTAGTTCCGTTCTTAACGGCTGGTTCTGGAACACAGCAATATAAATCTTCAGGAGCTATTTACTATCAATTTGTAAATACAGCTAATACTGCGGATACCAATTTTATTAGTAGCACTGCATATTCACTTCCGGCAAATACTCTTAATTCTACTGGTGATGTAATTCAAGTAGATTTTTATGCATTGCTTAGTGCGGCAGTTAGCACTAAAACTTGGATATGTAATATCGGTTATACTGCTTGGACTGCTGCTGGCGGATTTACTGGAGGAGTAACGCTTCTAACAGATGCTTCTACTACTGCTAGTGTAAGTATTCTTGCTCACTCATTAGCTACAAAAGTATCTTCTGGAAATGTATCAATTCAAGCATGGTCACAATTTTCTAATGGAACTTCTAGATCACATGCTGCCTGGTCTTCTTCTGCTTTAACTTTGACAGGAGCTAATAATATTCTTTGTGAAGCTAAAGATGGAACGGGTAATGCGGCTGCTATTACTATTAAAGAGATGAGAATTATATTTATTCCAGCTCCATAGGAGAAGAAGAGTGGTTTACTACGACAGCCAAATCATCGCAAATCATGTAGTCTATGCAGCTTTATCTAATCAGATTATTTCTTTTTTGAAGAAGTCTACTTGGTTTCCGTTGTTAACGGCTCAGACAACTAAGCTTAATCGCTTAGCGGCTATTTTCTTTGCAACTATTTCAGCAATTGGAATTAGTTATACTTACTCATATACTCCAGATGGAGTACTTAATCTTGCAATTTCAGGATTAACTTTCTCTGCGGTTTGGAATGCAGCTAAAACTTGGATCTTTTCATATGCAATTCAGCAAGGTGGGTATCATATGACTAAAACAAATGGAGTAGAAAAGTGAAAAAGATTCTTGTTTTAATCATTCTTTTGTGTCCACTAGTTCTTTCAGCTCAAACAGCTAAATTAGCTTGGGATGAAGCGGCTCCATCACTTGTTGAAGCTAGTTCTTATACATATAAAGCTTATGTTGGAGCTTCTACAACTGGTATAGTATTAACTAATGTAGTTTGCGTTGTTACTACAACGACTGGAATATTCTCTTGCTCTATTACAGCACCTGCCGTTTTTGTAGGTAATGGAATTAGACTTACTGCTAGTAATACAATAGGAGAATCGGCGAAATCAGCGAACTACCCTTTCCCAAATCTTCCGGCCGTTCCTGTAAATCTTAGAGCAGAATAGGATTTATTCTTGTCTTCTGTTCAAGTATTTGATCCCGGAAATGAATTCATAAAAGAGATTAGGCCTAATCTTAGGCAAGAGGATCTTTTATCTATTCCAGATTCTGTTTTTGAAGCTTTATATGGTGGAAGTGCTTATAGTGGAAAGAGTTTTCTTTTAACTTTATTTCCAATTATAAGAGGATTTTATAAATTTCGTGGGTTTAAAGGAATTATTTTAAGAAGGAAGTTTACAGACTTAGAAAGAGAAAATATTCGTCTCTCTAAAGAATATTATCCTAAGACAGGTGGAAAGTATAATGAACAAAAGCATGTTTGGGAATGGCCTGAGTATGGTTCATATATGGACTTTGGTCATATTCAACATTCTTCTGATGTAAGACAGTATGACTCTTCTCAATATAACTATGCTTGTTTTGATGAATTAACTTCATTCACAGAAGATCAATATATTTATCTTGTAGGTTCGCGAGTTAGACCTTCTTCTTCATTCAATATTGCTATTGCCCGTTCTGGAACTAATCCTGGCGGAGTAGGACAAACTTTTGTTTATAATAGATTTGTTAAGCCTTGTGAAACAGGATATAAATTAATTAAAGATGTAAACACAGGACTTTATCGTATTTTCATTCCAGCTTTTGCACAAGATAATACACAAGGAATGGAATATGATCCATTGTATCTTCAGAAGCTTGAAATGCTTCCTGAAGCAGAGAAACGTGCTAAGAAATACGGCGACTGGAACGCATTTAAAGGTTCCGTCTTTACTACTTTTCGACCTATTAGATTTCCTAATGAACCTTCTAATGCTTTGCATGTCATCGAGCCGTTTACTATTCCGTCCTATTGGCCTAAGTTTATTACGATTGATTGGGGAAAAAGAGCTTTATGTCATTGTCTTTGGGGAGCAATTAGTCCTGATAGACGAGTTTATGCTTATCGAGAAATGACTTGGAAGAACAAAGATATCTATTCTTGGGCAAGTGAAATTAGGGATATTAATAATGAGTCAAATGAAGGAATAGAATCTGCTACTCTTTGTGGTTCTGCATGGCAAGATAGAGGAACAGATACTATTGCAGAACAGTTTACTAAATATTCAGGACTAGCCGCTCATAGCTCAGAGAATACTCCAGGAAGTCGAGTAATTGGTCTTCAACTAATTCATGACTTTCTTAGATTTGAGAATAAGATTAATCTTAAATCAAAAGAACAGTTTTATGATTTAGTTAAAGCTCAAGAAATTTACAGAAATTATGGTCCAGCGGCTCTAGAACATTATAAACAACAATTCTACGATGAAGCTCCAGAAAGTAATCTTCCGATTGTACAAATCTTTGATACTTGTAAAGTACTGATTGAAACTATTCCCAATTGTATCTATGATGAAAAAAAGATTGAAGATATTGCTGAGTTTGATGGAGATGATCCAATAGATAATTTCCGTTATTTCTGTAAGACAGCTAAAAGACTTCTCATGGGAGAATCAGATCATCTAGATAGAATGACTAAAATTCAAGCCATTATTCAAAAGAAAGAATCAGATCAAGACATGACAAGTTTTTATAGGCAGATGGAGTTTATTGAGAAGCAAAATCAAGAAAGCCTCAATGATTGTATTCCTGTTTCAAGAAGGTCAAGATTTGCTAGGATGAGAACTCATTAAAATGGCTGAGAAAACTCAGTTAGATGAGTATCGTTTAGCTTTAGAAGATTGTTATATGTTAGCTAGACGCATGGTAATAAAGGAACAAAAGAAAGATAGTACTTATAGTAGTGAATGGAATCATATTGTTAGATTTTGTGAAAGAGCTGGTCTAAAACCAAGTATTGTAAGAATACAAAGTGAGTAAGATTATGAAATTAGAACGTCATAAATGCTGGAAGTGTTTAAAACGTAGAATTGGAAAGTGGTTTCAAATTAGTAAGAATGTTGAAATTTGGCAATGTTTTCAATGTGGAAATAATAAGTAAATGATTAGACTTCTTCTACGTTTGTTAAGAATTAAAGATTATGAAATTTGTTTATCTTGTCAGACTTTAAAAGAACAGTTAAACTATGAGAGAGAAGAAAAAAAGCGTTTAACAGACACGTTGTTAAACATTATTAATCCAAAAGTTATCGAAGCAGCTCCTGTCGAGGTTAAACCATTTAATCAATCTGCTGGATTATTCTCTAAGAGACGAGCCGCTAAGGAAGAAGCAGATAGGCAGGAAGCAAAGATTTTAAAGGAGTCTAAATTTATTGGTAGGTCTGATGATGTTATTTCTAAACTTGAAAATGAACTAGGTATTTCATAAGGAGAAAAGAATGGCTAATGTATCACCGGCATCTGTGGTTTATACTGGTACGACTGGTCCAAGTCAAACTTTAACGTCTAAAACATTTTCTAATGTGACTAATTTTGAAGTTGATTTTGTAAAGAATACAATTAAGGTCACCTATGATAGTGGTCTAACTATTGCTTATCTCGATTATTCTGCCGTTACTACATTTACTTTGGTTATCACTTCTGGTGTTCCTGTTCTTACAATTAGCTAGGAGTTAATAATGCCAAGCACTCCTGCAATTGCGGCTGTTGTTACTATTACTGCAACCTCTATTGGAGGAACAGCAGTAGCTAAAACATTTAGTAATGTCATTGGATTGAAGTTTGATTACTTTAAAGGAATGGTTAGAGTTACTGACTCAGTTCAAGGTGAATTCTATTTTAGCTTGCTAACTCCTACTACTATTACATATACTGTAGGGACTGGCACAGCAACGATTACTATTTCTTAGGAGAAAATAATGTTCAAGTTTGGGATGAAACATAAAGATAAGAAAGAAAAGAAGTCCAAGACTTCTTCTATTGGACCTTCTGATGAAGTAGTTGAAGAGATGTCTCAGAAGAGTTCTAAGAAGAAGCGTTCAATGTTTATGAAAAAGAAGAATGCCTAAAATAGATTACGAGAATGATGAAGTCGCAATAGACTTAAAAACTATTGCACTTCATTTTGATAAAGAAGATCAAGCTACGCGAGAGCGTCAAGTTAGACGCATGCGTAGGCTTAAGCTTTATTGGAATTCATTCTCTCAAATCTATTGGAGTGAAGTTGCTCACGATTATAAGTTATTTAATAATGGTTCTAATTCTATTAACTCAGATCAAGATTATTATGATAGACCTATTAATGTTTTTAAGGCATTTCTAGAAACAATCATAGCCGCTCTGAGCATCCAAATTCCTGCGATTAATTGTGTTCCTGATGATGCAGACAATCCCCTAGATATTTCTACTGCTAAAGCTGGTGATAAGATAGCTGAGCTAATCTATAAACATAATAATGTAATGTTTCTTTGGCTCAATGCACTTTATGTGTATTGCACAGAAGGAATGATTGCTTGTTATAGCTATTCAGATTCCGATAAATTATATGGAACTTATCAAAAAGAGAAATATGAAGATGAAGAAGTAGAATCATATATTTGTCCTACTTGTCAGTCTCGTGTTCCTGATGAAGTATTTTCTTCTGCTGAGATAAACGAGTTTGATCCAGGAGAAGATGATGTAGAAGTTCATAATGTAATAAAAGAAGCTGGACCAATTTGTTTTGAGTGCGGAGCGGCTCTTGATAAAGAATTACAAAAAACTAAACTTATTATTCCTCGTCTAGTTGGTTTCACAAGTGAACCAAAAAGTCGAGTTTGTTTAGAAGTTTATGGCGGATTATACGTTAAGATAGCTAACTATGCTAAGAAACAGTGTGATACTCCTTATTTAGATTTTTCTTACGAGACTCATTATGCTAATGCTCTTGAGTTATATCCAGAGCTTAGAAATAAAATCTCTAAAGGAAATCAAGGAGTAAATGATCCATATGAACAATATGGAAGACTTAATACTCAATATCGAGGAGAGTTCCCAGAAGAGAATGTAACTGTTAAGAATGTTTGGTTAAGACCAGCAAGCTTTAATATTCTCGATGAAGAAAAGTATAAAGTTTTAAAGAAGAAATTTCCTGACGGAGTTAAATTAGTTCTTGTTAATGATGTAGTAGCAGAGTATTGCTCGGAATGTCTTGATGATCATTGGACTTTAACAATGAATCCAATGAGTGACTATTTAAATCACGAGCCGCTCGGTGAACTGCTAACTAATATTCAAGATATTACTAATGATCTTATCTCCTTAATGCTTCAAACAGTTGAACATGGAATAGCTCAGACATTTGCTGATCCTGCTATTGTCAATTTTAATGCTCAGAGACAGATTGAAGCTCAGCCTGGAACACTTACTCCTACTAAACCAATGGCCGGCGGTAGAAAAGTAAGCGAAGGATTTTATAATCTCCAAACAGCATCACTTTCTCCTGAAGTATTTAATTTTTATCAGATTATTCAACAATTAGGACAATTTGTTTCGGGTGCTCTACCAAGTCTCTTCGGAGGCTCTCAAGGAGCTGATTCTTCTCATACAGCTAGTGAGTATGCAATGTCTAAAGGAATGGCATTGCAGCGTCTTCAGACTCCTTGGAAGATGATGACTATTTGGTGGAAAGAAAGTTTTGGTAAGGCTATTCCACTTTATATGAAAAATATGGTAGAGGATGAGAGATCGGTAGAGAAAGATACTCAAGGTAATTATGTTAATGTTTTTATTAGAAAAGCTGAAACCGATGGAATGATTGGAAATATCGAACTAGAGCCAGATGAGAAGTTGCCAATTACAGATGAACAGCAAGCTGATATCATTATGCAATTAATGACGCTTAATAATGAACAAATTACAGCCGCTTTGATGGACCCTGAAAACATTCCATTTATCAAGAAGGTTGTTAAAATTCCAGCATTTCGTCTGCCAGGAGAAGATGATAGACAGAAACAATACTATGAAATAGTAGAACTTGTTAATTCTGCTCCTATTATTCAGTCACCAAGTCCAGAAGCATTAGAAGTAGAAGCTATGACTGGTGCTCCTCCAATTCCAATTGAATTTCCTTCTGTTGAAGTAGATTCTGATGTAGATAATCATGCTATTGAATCAAGTATTTGTAGGTCTTGGTTAATTAGTGAAGCAGGAAGACTTGCTAAAATAGAAAATCCTAATGGTTATAAAAATGTATTACTCCATATGAAATCTCATATTATGATTACGCAAGAGCAAATGCAGGCTCAGAGTGCTCAAACTTCAGAAAGTCAAGGAAAAGCTAATCCAGCTAAACCTAAACAATCTGAAAAGATTAGTGGAGAAAAAGATGCCCGAAGTCCTATCGGAGGTTAAAGTTCCTGGTAAAACCCAGACTGCTGATGATATTAATGATCTCTTTAAATCTATTGATGGTGAAGAGAATTCTGAAAAAGATGAATCTTCTAAGAAGATAAAGAGTGATAAAGAAGATGAATTAGAACTTAAGGAAGATAAAAAAGACTCTGAAGATGAATTAGAATTTAAGGTAGATGAAGAAGAAAAAGAAGAAAAGATTGATCTTAAAGAAGATTTTGAGATTGATGCTCCACCAAGAAAAAAGGAGATTTTAGCTAAATATCCAGATTTATTTAAGACATTTCCTTTTTTAGAGAAAGTATTATATAGAGATAAACAATATACCGAACTTTTTGGTTCCTTTGATGATGCTAAAGAAATTGCTGAGAGATCAGAAAGCTTTAATGAATTTGAAACACAACTTCTTTCTGGAAATACCGAAGAAATTCTTCGAGAGTTAAAGAATAGTGATCCACAAGCATTTAATAAGATTGCTGATAATTATCTTCTAACTCTTCATAAAGTTGATAAAGAAGCATATTTTCACGTAACTGGAAATCTTAATCGAAGACTTATTCAAGAAATGGTAGAAGAAGGAAATCAAACTGGTAATGATGATTTAAAACAAGCCGCTTTGCTCGTAAATCAATTCGTTTTTGGCACGTCAAAATTTACAACTCCAAATAAATTAGTAAATGAAACTGAAGAATCAGGGAAATCTGAAATTGAAAAGGAAAGACTCGATTATCTAAAAGAAAGATTTGAAACTTCTCGTGACGAGCTTCAGACTAGAGTTGATAATACATTACGAGCTACTATTGATTCTTATATTGATCCTAGAAATCAAATGACTCCATTCGCTAAGAAACATGCTGTTTCTGAAGCGATGAAATATATTTCGGAAACTCTCGTAGAAGATAGTGCTATTGTAAAGCATCTTGATAAACTATGGCGAGCGGCTTTTGATTCCAAGTTTTCTAAGGAATCCTTATCCAGAATTCAGCATACTTATCTTGGTAAGGCTAAGAGCCTTCTAAAGGATGCTATTATGAAAGCTAGAGCTGAAGCTCTAAAAGATGTTAAAACTCAGGCTAAGCCTGAAAAAGAAGAAGTTGAAGAAAACTCGACTGAAGACTCTCCTAAAAAGAGAATTACTCCTGGCAGAACATCTGAGCCAAAAGGTAAGAATCAGATGAAAAAAGGCGAAAGTGTTTCAGAGTTTTTTGCAAGGGATTAATTCTTTCTTTTTAGGAGTATAAACAATGCCTGGAGCAGTTGTAGAATCAGTAGTTGCCGGAACAGAACTTGAGCGTGTGTTACCAAAAGTCACCACTGTCTTCGAGTCTGACGATGGATTTTATGGAAATATTAAGAAGAGAGATGTAGAAGTAGTTAGCTATCGAGAAATGCGTGCTCCGATGGAATTGCGGCCTGGTGGTCGTTTTCAATATTGGGATCCTAATGGTGGCGATTTAGGTCGTGGTGGTGGTCCTACTTGGGATAAAGCAGTTTTACGTCCTGTTTTCTTGTCAGAAAATATTGAGTATACGAAACTTACTCAATATGCTACTGATGACAGGCGTAAGTCGGTAATTAATGCAGTAAGACGACTTACGGCTGGTGCAACAGTTGAAATGAAACGACAGCTTGATTCTCAGCTAATGCAAGTGGGAACAGGTCAAGTTGGAACTATTTCTACTGTTAGCACGAGCGGCGGTGTTGATACATATGTTCTAACAACGGCATTCGGAGCTAGACTTGTCCGTTATGACCAAGTTGTTCAGGTATATGATACAACATTGGCAACATATCGTGGAAAAGGTGTTATTACTTTCTATGATG
>Ga0137441_1000072_pt1 | contig 10247 bp, 10 predicted proteins | sample EasRivERMGT244_2_FD_102323 | JGI IMG/M metagenome (GOLD analysis project Ga0137441, IMG submission 102323) | Soil microbial communities from meander-bound floodplain in the East River, Colorado, USA - East River MetaG ERMGT244_2 | ecosystem: Environmental > Terrestrial > Soil > Floodplain ... | reverse complement strand
GGCTGCTTGTCGTCCTTGCGCCGGTTTTTTCTCAAATACAATTTATCGAAAAGCCAGACCAGGCCAGTTATCACCAGCAGCAGCAGCAGGAACAGAGCGAAGCTCAAGGCATTTTCCTCAGCTATCGCCCCGCTGCAGCACCGCGAGGAACGCTTCCTGCGGGATCTCCACCGAGCCGACCTGCTTCATGCGCTTCTTGCCTTCCTTCTGCTTGTCGAGCAGCTTGCGCTTGCGCGTGATGTCGCCGCCGTAGCACTTGGCGATCACGTTCTTGCGCAGCGCCTTGACGTTCTCGCGCGCCACGATGTTGGAGCCGATGGCGGCCTGGATCGCGACGTCGAACATCTGCCGCGGGATCAGGCTGCGCAGCTTGGTTACCAGCTCGCGTCCGCGCAGCTGCGCGCTCTCGCGGTGCACCATGCTGGAGAGCGCGTCGACGCGGTCGCCGTTGACCAGGATGTCGAGGCGCACCACGTCGGTCGCGCGGTATTCCTTGAACTCGTAGTCGAGCGAGCCGTAGCCGCGCGTGAGGGATTTCAGCCGGTCGAAGAAGTCCATCACCACTTCGGACAGCGGCAGGTCGTAGGTGATCACGACGTGGCGCGCCGAGTAGTGCATGTTGACCTGCGTGCCGCGCTTCTGGGTGCACAGCGAGATCACCGGGCCGACATATTCCTGCGGCACGAAGATCTTGGCGGTGATCAGCGGCTCGCGGATCTCCTCGATCTGCGAGGGGTCGGGCAGCCGGGCCGGATTCGACACCGGCTGCACGCTGCCGTCGCGCAGCTTGACCTCGTAGATCACCGAGGGCGCGGTGGTGATGAGATGCATGCCGTATTCGCGCTCGAGGCGCTCCTGCACGATGTCCATGTGCAGCAGGCCCAGAAAACCGCAGCGAAAGCCGAAGCCCAGGGCTTGCGAGGTCTCCGGCTCATAGTGGAACGACGCGTCGTTGAGGTGCAGCTTCTCCATCGCCTCGCGCATCGCCTCGTACTCGTTGGCCTCGACCGGGTACAGGCCGGCGAATACCTGCGGCTTGATCTCCTTGAAGCCCGGCAGCGCCTGAGGCGCCGGCTTGTCGGCGTGCGTCATCGTGTCGCCGACCTTGGCCTCGCGCAGCTCCTTGACGCCGGCCGTGACGTAGCCCACCTCGCCCGCCTCCAGGCTGTCCTTCTGCTTCGCCTTCGGAGTGAACACGCCGACCTGCTCGCACAAGTGGACCGCGTCGGTGCTCATCAGCAGGATCTTGTCCTTCGGGCGCAGAGTGCCTTCCATGACCCGCACCAGCATCACCACGCCCACATAGTTGTCGAACCACGAATCGATGATCAGGGCCTTCAGCCTGCCCGCCGGGTCGCCTTTGGGCGCCGGCACGCGCGCGATCACCGCCTCCAGCACGTCCTGGACGTTCTCGCCGGTCTTGGCGCTGATCCGCAGCGCTCCGTCAGCCGCTATGCCGATGACGTCCTCGATCTCCTGGATCGCCTTGAGCGGGTCGGCCGACGGCAGGTCGATCTTGTTGAGCACCGGGATCACCTCGACGCCCTGCTCGATGGCGGTGTAGCAGTTGGCCACCGTCTGCGCCTCGACGCCCTGCGAGGCGTCGACCACCAGCACCGCGCCCTCGCAGGCGGCGAGCGAGCGGCTCACTTCATAGGAGAAATCGACGTGACCGGGGGTATCGATCAAATTCAATAAATACGTGTCGCCGTTGCGCGCCTTGTAGTCCAGCGCTGCGGTCTGCGCCTTGATGGTGATGCCCCGCTCGCGCTCGAGGTCCATCGAGTCGAGCACCTGCTCGGCCATCTCGCGCTCGGCCAGGCCGCCGCACATCTGGATGAAGCGATCGGCCAGCGTCGACTTGCCGTGGTCGATGTGCGCGATGATCGAGAAATTTCGAATGTGGCTTTGCAGCATAAACAAAGAAGGGTGCCGTGGCACCCTCCTCAGGGCCGCCATTCTAGCCCAGCTTGGCGATCGCTTCCGCTGTCAGGCGGTGACGACAGACTTCGACGCCGTCCTTCAGCAGGACCGGAACGTTTTCCCCGTACAACTCGTCGAGCCGGGGATCGGCATCTACGTCTATTTCAGTGAACGCGACGCCAAGGGCCCGCAGGGCTGCAGCCATTTGCTCGCACAAATGGCAGTAGCCGCGGCCGTAGAGCTCAACCTTTGTCGGCAAGCCCGGAAATGGTGACGAAAGCCACGCTCTCGCCGCGCCGGATCTGCAGGGTGATGACGGCGTTCTTGTCCAGACCGGCGAGCAGCTTGTTGAACTGCTCGACGCTCTTCAGCTCGGTGTGCTGCCCCTTGTGCACCATCGTCAGCAGAACGTCGCCCTTGCGCACGTCGGCCTTGGAGTCGGGCCGCACGTCGGTCACCACGATCCCGCTCGTCAGGCTGAGGCCCTTTTTCTGCTCGGCGGACAGCTCGCTCACCACGATGCCCAGGCGGTTGGCTGGCACCTCGGCCTGCGGCTTGCCGCGCGGCGCGCTGCTCGCCGCGACGCGCTCTTCCTGCAGCTCGGCGACCGTCAGGCTGAGCTTCTTCGTCGCGCCCTTGCGCCACACCTCCAGGGTCGACTGCGACCCGGGGCGCGTCGAACCGACCAGCCGCGGCAGGTCGCTCGAGCTCTCGACCGCCTTGCCGTCGAAGCTGACGATGATGTCGGTGGCCTCGATGCCGGCTTTGTCGGCCGGGCTGCCCTTCTCCACCGAGTTGACCAGCGCGCCGCGCGCGCGGTCCAGGCCGAACGAGGTGGCCAAGTCGCGCGTCACTTCCTGGATCACCACGCCGATGCGCCCGCGGGCGACGCGGCCCTTCTCGCGCAGCTGCTTCTGGATGTCGATCGCGACGTCGATCGGGATGGCGAAGGACAGGCCCATGAAGCCGCCGGTGCGGCTGTAGATCTGCGAGTTGATGCCGACCACCTCGCCGCGCATGTTGAACAGCGGCCCGCCCGAGTTGCCCGGGTTGATGGCGACGTCGGTCTGGATGAAGGGGACGAAATTCTCCTGCGGCAGCGAGCGGCCTTTCGCGCTGACGATGCCGGCGGTGACCGTGTTCTCGAAGCCGAACGGCGAGCCGATCGCCACCACCCACTCGCCCACCTTGAGCCTGTTCGGGTCGCCGAACTTGACCACCGGCAGGCTGGCGCCCTCGATCTTGATCAGCGCCACGTCGGTGCGCTTGTCGGCGCCGATCACCTTGGCCTTGAACTCGCGCTTGTCGGTCAGCTTGACGTTGATCTCGTCGGCGCCGTCGACGACGTGGGCGTTGGTGAGGATGTAGCCGTCGTTGCTGAGGATGAAGCCCGAGCCGAGCGAACGGCTCTCGGGCCGGCCGGGTCCCTGTCCCTGCCCGGGGCCCTGGCCCGGCGGCTGGCGCGGCACGAAGCGGCGGAAGAACTCCATCACCTCGTCGTCCTCCATGCCGGGGACCTGGGGCAGCGCGCTGCGCCGCACCGCCTGGGTGGTGCTGATGTTCACCACCGCGCCGCCCTGCTCCTCCACCAGCCGGGTGAAGTCGGGCAGCTCGCGCGCCTGCGCGAACACGCTGAGGCAGAATGCGGCCAGCCACAGGCCGGCCAGGGATCTCACTGCTCGCATCGGTGTCTTCTCCAGAATTGCTGATGTTACCGCTTCACTGCTGCGGACGGCGGAACTCGACGGCGTTTGCGATGCGCTGCACGCTCGCCGCCGGCGCCTCGCCCACGACGGTGACCATGTGCCGCGCCACCTCGCGGGTATAGATATGGATCGCTCCCACGCCCGCCAGCCCGGTACGCACCGGGTCGCGGCGCCCCTCGAGCGGCTCGATGAACACCGACACCGCCGCCAGCCCGTCGGAATAGACCACCTGCCCGACCGAGCCGGCCTCGCCCACGCGGCGCCTGAGCTCGGTGACCTTGCGGAAGCCCGGCAGCTCGCTCGACAGCCCCCAGCCGGCGGCGGCGAGATTGGCCGGCGTGGCGCCCGATTCCTCCACCCGCCAGGCCTGCGTCGCGTGGCGCGGCTTCAGCCTTTCTCGCGGCACGGCTCCGACCCGGAACTCGGTGAAGGTGAACTGCTCGATCACCTCGCCCTTCGCGTCCAGGGTCTCGGCCTTGAGCAGCATGCCGGTCTTCATGTCGGCGTACAGCATGTGGCCGTAGCGCAGCTCGTCCTTGGGGGAGAGCTTCACGATCTGGCAGTCGAGGCCGGCGACGCGCTCCACCTCGCCCAGGGAGATGTCGTAGTGCCGCGCGAGCGCGGAGATGCGCTCGGGCAGGAGCGCCGGGAAGCCGCGCTCGGCGCCGCGGTGGTCGGCCTGCCGCTCCACCTTGACCACGCGGGCGTCGGGCAGGTAGCAGCGCACCGTGTCGCGCGTGCGGATGATCTCGCGCGGCACGCCGTCCATCACTTCGACCTTCTCGATGCTGCCCGTCGCATCGACCAGGCGCGTGATGCGCGAGGTCTCGCTGCGGCTACCGTCGCGGTAGACGAAGGTGCCGGAGTAGGAGAGCTTCCGGGTCGCGTCGTGGATCTTGCGCAGCCAGGTGAGCGCCTCGGCGGACTGCGGCTGAGCTTGCGCCAGGCCGGCGCACAGCAGCGCCGACAGCCCCAGCGCCCGGCCCAGCATCACTTACGCGTCTCCCGCCCCTTGGCGGAAACGGTGCGCACGTACGGCGCCATGCCCTGGAACGAGACGCGCGGCGAGAAGCCCTGGTGCGCGAGCAGGTAGTCGTTCGCAGCGCTCGGCGGCGGCACGAGCACGGGAGCCGTTTCTTGAATGTTTACTTTCTGAACTTCCGCTATCTGCGCCGGCGCATTGCCCGGCTGCGGCGCGAACGCGAGCCAGCCGACCAGCCCCACCGCGGCGAAGCTCGCCGCCGCCGACAACGCAAACCGGGTGCGCGACTCTGCGCGCCTGCGCTGCGGCGCGAGCACCGTAGGCTCGGCTTCGAGGCGGGCGACGACGCTCGCCGAGAAACCGGCGGAAAGCACGCGCGTGTCGCGCATTGCGTCGCTGATCAGGTGGTAGGTGCGCCAGGTCTCCAGCGCTTCGCCGCCGCGGCCGCAGGCGGCGATCTGCTCGGCCGCCGCGCGCTCGTCGAGCTCTCCGTCCATCAACTGCGAGATTCTGTCTTTCATACCGCTACCACCTCTGGTTCTTGCTCGTATCCAGCAACGGCCGCAACTGCTCCGCGATCGCCTCGCGCGCCCGGAAGATCCTGGAGCGCACGGTGCCGATCGGGCAATCCATGGCCTGCGCGATGTCTTCGTAGCTCATGCCCTCGATCTCGCGCATCTGAATCGCCTTTCTCAGCTCCTCGGGCAGCCGCTCGATCGTGGCGTTGACCGTCTCCGCGATCTCCTTCGACAGCAACAGGCTCTCGGGCGTGTTGATGTCGCGCAGCTGCTCGCCTTCTTCAAACCCTTCGGCATCTTCGGCCTCCACCTCGGTCGAGGTCGGCGCCCGCCGGCCCAGAGCCATCAGGTAGTTCTTGGCCGTATTGATGCCGATGCGGTACAGCCAAGTGTAAAACGCGCTGTCGCCACGGAAGGCAGGCAGCGCCCGGTAGGCCTTGATGAACGCTTCCTGCGTCACATCTTCGACCTCCGCCGGATCGCGGATGAAACGGGACAGCAGCCGTCCCAGCTTGCGCTGGTACTTCTCGACCAGCAGCGCGAAAGCCTGCTTGTCGCCACGCTGCGCCCGCTCCACCAGCTGCCGGTCGATCTCGCGCTCAGACATCGGGCCGCGCTCTCAGGCCGGAGCCGTGCTGCAAGGGTTCCCCACCCCCGTGCTTGCAACGCCTATGTGCCACAGACACACGCACTTTGAAATAGTTCGACGCAGTGTAGGGCCACCCCTCAGGCGGCCAGTTGTTTCCCCGCCACGCCGGGGACCTTGCCCCACAGCGCCCAGACGCGCAGGGCGCGAAAGGCATCCGGCTCGAGCATGCCGGCGGTGACGAGCAGCGCGCGCGCCGGGCGGCGCAGCGGCAGGGCCACCATCAGGCGGCTGACGTGGCGCGGCCCGGCCGGCTCGGCGGCGAAGCTTTCGCCGTTCGCAAGCTCCACCACCAGGCTGCCCGCTTCCAGGCGCAGGCCGCGCACCGAGCGCGGCGAGCGCAGCAGCGCCCGGCTCCAGGCCGCAGCCAGGCCGAGCGCAGCGAGCGCCGTGCCGAGAGCCGCGCCGGGCCAGCCCGGCAGCGCGGCTGCCGCCGCCGCCGCGGCGCACAGGTGAGCGATGACGATGAGTCCCGCCAGCGCGGGCGACGGCGAGAGCCGCAGGCTGCGCCCCGGAGTCAAACCAGGCTCAACCGCGCGCGAAGACCAGAGAGCCGTTGGTCCCGCCGAAGCCGAAGGAGTTGGACAGCGCGACCTTGATCGGCATCCTGCGCGCGCTGTTCGGCACGTAGTCGAGGTCGCACTGCGGGTCGGGGTTGCGCAGGTTGATCGTCGGCGGCGATACCTGGTCGCGCAACGCCAGCGCGGTGAACACCGCCTCCACCCCGCCCGCCGCGCCGAGCAGGTGGCCGGTCATCGACTTGGTGGAGTTGACCGCGACCCGGGCGGCGCCGCTGCCGAGCAGGCGCTTGACCGCGATGGTCTCGGCGATATCGCCGAGCGGGGTCGAGGTGCCATGGGCATTGATGTAGTCGACCGCGGAGGCGTCGGTGGACGCGTCCTTCAGCGCGTTGCGCATGGCGCGGAACGCGCCGTCGCCGTCCTCGGGCGGCGCGGTCATGTGGAAGGCGTCGGCGGAGACGCCGTAGCCGATGAGCTCGCAGTAGATCTTCGCGCCGCGCGCCTTGGCGTGCTCATACTCCTCCAGCACCATCGCGCCGGCGCCCTCGCCCAGCACGAAGCCGTCGCGCTCCTTGTCCCAGGGGCGGCTGGCGGTAGCCGGGTCGTCGTTGCGCGTCGAGAGCGCGCGCGCCGCGGCGAAACCGCCGATCGCCAGCTCGCTCACCACCGCCTCGGAGCCGCCGGCGATCATCACGTCGGTGTCGCCGTAGCGGATCGACTTCGCCGCCTCGCCGATGCAGTGCGTGGAGGTGGTGCAGGCGGTCACCATGGCGAGGTTGGGGCCCTTGGCGCCGATCTCGATCGACAGCAGCCCGGCGATCATGTTGATGATGCTGCCCGGGATGAAGAACGGCGAGATGCGGCGCGGGCCGTTCTTCTGCAGCTCGGTGTGCATCGCCTCAATCAGCGGCAGCCCGCCGATGCCCGAGCCGAAGTTGATGCCGATGCGCTCGGCGTTCTCCGGCGTCGCCTGCAGCGCGCAGTCGCGCCACGCCTGCAGCCCGGCCGCCATGCCGTAGTGGATGAAGGTGTCCATGCGCCGCGCCTCTTTCGGCGTCATGTAGGGCGCGACGTCGAAGCCCTTCACCTCGCCGGCGATCTGGCAGGCGAGGCGCGCGGGATCAAAGCGGGTAATGCGCGTGATGCCAGGCTTGCCGGCCAGCGCGTTCTCCCAGGCTTCCCCGACCGTGTTGCCGATCGGGCAAACGATGCCCAGGCCGGTGACGGCGACTCTGCGGCGCGACACTTATTACTTGGCGTGAGCCTTGATGTAGTCGATGGCGTGCTGGACGGTGGTGATCTTCTCCGCCTCCTCGTCGGGGATCTCGGTCTCGAACTCCTCCTCGAGCGCCATCACGAGCTCCACCGTGTCGAGCGAGTCGGCGCCGAGGTCGTCGACGAACGAGGAATCGTTCTTGATCTCGCCCTCGTTGACGCCGAGCTGCTCGGCAATGATTTTCTTGACGCGTTGTTCTACGTTTTCCATCCGTGCTCCTTCCCGGTTTGTTGGGCCAAGAGGGGCCCCAATTCTACGACATATACATGCCGCCGTTGACGTGCAGGACCGTCCCGGTGACGTAATCCGCGCCAGGCGACGCGAGGTAGGCGACCGCGGCGGCGATATCGGCGACCTTGCCGAGGCGGCCGAGCGGAATCTGTGCTAGCAGGGCTTTCTTCTGCTCCTCCGGCAGCGCGCGAGTCATGTCGGTGTCGATGAAGCCCGGCGCGACGCAGTTCACCGTGATGTTGCGGCTGCCGATCTCGCGCGCCACAGACTTGGTCATGCCGACCACCGCCGCCTTGGCTGCCGCGTAGTTGGCCTGCCCGGGGTTGCCGGAGGCGCCGACCACCGACGTGATGTTGATGATACGGCCCCAGCGCGCCTTCATCATGCCGCGCATCACCGCGCGCGACAGGCGGAACACCGCGCGCAGGTTGGTTTCCATCACCTCGTCCCAGTCCGCGTCCTTCATGCGCAGCGCCAGGTTGTCGCGCGTGACGCCGGCGTTGTTCACCAGGATGAGGATGTCGCCCTGCTCCTTCTGCACCGCTTCGACAAGCGCGTCGCATTGGGCGCTATCGCGCACGTTGAGGGTTTTGCCAATAAGTCCAGTTTGTGAAATTCCCGCGGCTCCCGCGTCCGTGGTCGCGGTGCCCACCACCTTCGCGCCCTGCTTCGCCAGCTCGGCCGCGATGGCCTGCCCGATGCCGCGCGAGGCGCCGGTGACCAGCGCGAGCTTACCCTCGAGGCTCATGCCTTCACTCCCTGCAGCGCCTGCTCGAGCGCGGCGCGGTCGGCCAGCGTGAACGACTGTACTGCGGGAGCAATCCGCCTGGTCATGCCGGCGAGCACCTTTCCGGGCCCGCACTCGATGATATGCGTAACCCCGGAATCGACCATTTTGGCGATCGTCTCGACCCAACGCACCGGGGAAGCCGCCTGGCGCACCAGCGCGTCCTTGATGCGGGCCGGGTCGCTTTCGACTTTTACGTCAACGTTATTGACGAGGGAAATCACCGGCGCTGCGACCTTCACGTTTTGCAAGTGAACTTTTAACTTCTCCCCCGCCGGGCGCATCAGGCTCGAATGGAAGGGCGCGCTGACCGGAAGCGGCATGGCGCGCTTGGCGCCTTTGGCCTTGCAGGCCTCGATGGCGCGCGCCACCGCTTCCTTCTCGCCCGCGATCACCACCTGGCCGGGGGCGTTGAAATTGACCGCCTGGACTTCGCCGCCGGCCTCGGCGCAGGCCGCCCGCACCAGGTCGTCGTCGAGGCTCAGGATCGCCGCCATCGCGCCTTTCCCTTCGGGCACGGCCTCCTGCATCGACAGCGCGCGAAAGCGGACCAGCGGCAGGCAGTCGCGGAAAGTCAGCACGCCGGCGGCGACCAGCGCGGTGTACTCGCCCAGGCTGTGCCCGGCGACGATTGCGGGCTGCGGCCCGCCGAGTTCAAGCCATGCGCGATAGGCCATGTAACCCGCAGTGACCATCGCGGGTTGAGTATTGATTGTGAGATTCAGCTGCCCTGCGGGCCCTTCATCGAGCAGCTTGAGGAAATCCTCCCCCAGCGCAGCGCTGGCGTCGGCTCGCACCTGCTGCACGCCGGGAAGTCCGTCATACCCCTTCAGCATGCCGACGGCCTGCGAGCCCTGTCCCGGAAAAACCATGGCGAGTTTCATAGCGTGGCGAGCGTCGCGCCCCAGGTGAAGCCGCCGCCGACGCCCTGCATCAGCACGCGGTGCCCGCTGCGGATCTTGCCCGCGCGGACGAACTCGTCGAGTGCGAGCGGCACCGAAGCGGCGGAAGTGTTGCCGTGATGGTCCACCGTCACCACCAGCTTCTCCGGCGCGATCCCGAGCCTGCGCGCGGTGGCGTCGAGGATGCGCACGTTGGCCTGGTGCGGGATCAGCCAGTCGACATCGGCGAGGGTCATGCCGGCGGCGGACACGGTCTCGCGCGCCACTTCGTCGAGCACCTTGACCGCGTACTTGAACACCCCCTGCCCGTTCATCTGCAGGAAAGGCGAGCCGGTGATGTGTCCCCTGCAGACGTTGCCGGGCACCGACAGGAGGCCGACCTGGCTGCCGTCGGCGTGCAGCACGCTGGCGTGGATGCCGGGCTTCGAATCCGCGGCGAGCACCACGGCGCCGGCGCCGTCGCCGAACAGCACGCAGGTGGCGCGGTCGTTCCAGTCGAGGATGCGCGAGAACACTTCAGCCCCGACGACCAGAACTTTCTTATAGATGTTGTTCTTTATAAAACTGTCTGCGGTCGCGAGAGCGTAGACAAACCCGCTGCACACCGCCTGCACGTCGAAGGCGGCGCAGCCCTTCACGCCCAGCTTGGCCTGCAGCAGGCAGGCCGTGCTGGGAAAGATGAAGTCGGGCGTCGAGGTCGCGACGATGATGAGGTCGATTTCGCTCGCCGCGACGCCTGCGGCCTGCAGCGCGCG
>Ga0137441_1000071_pt1 | contig 10429 bp, 10 predicted proteins | sample EasRivERMGT244_2_FD_102323 | JGI IMG/M metagenome (GOLD analysis project Ga0137441, IMG submission 102323) | Soil microbial communities from meander-bound floodplain in the East River, Colorado, USA - East River MetaG ERMGT244_2 | ecosystem: Environmental > Terrestrial > Soil > Floodplain ... | reverse complement strand
CGCGTGTTCCGGCATGCCCGAAATTCTAATAAAATGAGGCGTTTCCACGCTATTCGGGGAGATTCGGAATGAATCGTGTGCTGGCGGCGCTGGCCGCCGTGGGGCTGTTGTGGGTGGCGCAAGCCGTTGCCCAGGGCGCCCCCAAGCCCGACGTCGCCAAGGGCGAGCAAGTCGCCAAGCAGATTTGCGCGGCCTGCCATGCGGCCGACGGCAACAGCGTCGCTGCCGCCAACCCGAAACTGGCGGGCCAGTTTCCGGAGTACCTGCACAAGCAGCTCGTCAACTTCAAGTCGCAGGGCGCGAAGAAAGCAGAGCGGGAGAACGCGATCATGGCGGGCATGGTGGCGAGTTTGTCCGATAGTGACATGCGCAACGTCGCCGCGTACTACGCGTCGCAGAAGCTGCGCCCCGCAGCGGCGGGCAGCAAGGAACTCGCAGCCCAGGGCCAGAAGCTTTGGCGCGGTGGCAATGCGGCGAACGGCGTTGCTGCCTGCGCCGGCTGCCACGGCCCGGACGGTGCCGGCATCCCGAGCCAGTTCCCGCGCCTCGCGGGCCAGTTCGCGGAGTACGTGGAAGCGCAGCTGAAGCTGTTTCGAGCGGGGGGCCGCGCCAACGACCCGAGCGGCATGATGCGTGGTGTCACCGCCCGCATGAGCGACCAGGAGATCAAGGCGGTCGCGGAGTATGCGGCCGGGCTGCGTTGATGGAATAAGTACGGCCGCGGCGCGTTTACTCTGAACGCAAAGCCGCGCTGAAATGCAGGCGAGCCCTAGCTAGGGCTCGCCTGGCCGAGCGCAGGACAAACGCTTATGGCTGCAACTGCGCGCGCACCTCGCCACCCTTGTTCTGGGCAGTATGAACGTTGACATAGAGATTGCCGGCCTTGAATGCCTGCAACTGGGCCTCGTTAAGCTTCGCGCTCGCAGGGGCCGTATAGGTGTCGCCGTTCTTGGTCAGGGGAATGATGACAGGACCGTTCTGCCCGCGCGCACCCTGGTGGATGTGCGCCATCGTCCCCTGAACGCCCGTCGTGGCAACGCTGCCCTTCACGGAGCCATCCGCGCCGATGGTGAAGTTGCCGGTTCCCGCCCCGGAGACGGAGACGGGCGGCACTTCTTCGGCGCCCGTAAGCTTCAGGTTGACTGTAGTGTCACCAGAAGACGTCATGCCCGCGCACGCGGCCAATGCAAGCGATGCCAGAACTGCCAGCAGTTGTTTCATGAAGCTGCTCCTCCTTTTGAAGTTGCCATCCGCCAACACGGGCCGAAACAGGTTATTCCCGTCCACCCCGAGAGGAATCAAGAATGAAACTCCTGGTTGCCGCATTCTTCCTGGTCGCTGCTGCAGCTTTTGTGGCCGAGACCGAAGCACAAACGAACCCCAATCAGCAGGTTGCCGTCCGCAAGGGGGCCATGAACCTGCAGGCGAAGTACGCCGGGCCTCTGTTCGGCATGGCGCGCGGCGCCGTGCCCTACGATGCGCGGATCGTGCAGCGCAACGCGGACTATCTTGTCGCGCTCGTTCAGATGCCCTGGGAAGATTTCCAGCCCAACAGCATCGGCATCCCCAATACGCGTGCGAAGGACGCGATTCTCAAGGATCCGGAAAAATTCAAGAAGCTGATGGATACGCTGCAATCTGACGTGCAGAAGTTGGCGGCGGCGGCGCGCGGCGGTGATCTGAACGCGGTGAAGCCAGCAGCACAGGCCATGGGCCGGACCTGCAATTCATGCCACGAGAGCTTCGCAGACTTCGAGTTCCGCTTCCGGCTTGAATAGTCTTGTTGGCCGGCTGGGGGTCGCAACAGCGATCCTGGCCGGCTCTACTCTTGCGTGGGCGCAAGGAGACGCCGGTAGGGGTGAATACTTCGCAAAGATCGGGGGCTGCGTCGGATGTCACACCGACAGCAAGGCGGGTGCGCCGCGCTTTGCCGGCGGGCGCGAAATTACGACGCCGTTCGGCAAGTTCTATGGCCCGAACATTACGCCGCATCCGAATGCCGGCATCGGCCGCTGGAGCGAACGAGACTTCGTTGCGGCGATGCGGCTTGGCCTGCGGCCTGACGGCGCGCACTATTTCCCGGCGTTCCCGTACAAGTCGTTCACGAAGATCGCGGATGCCGATCTCACGGACCTGTACGCCTACCTGCGCAGCTTGCCGCCCAGCAGCCAGCTGAACAAGCCGCACGCGCTACGCTTTCCGTTCAATCTGCGCTCCCTGCTTTGGGGCTGGAAACGGCTTTACTTCGCCCCTGGCCCTTCAGTGCCGGACCCTTCGCGCAGCCCGGCACTCAATCGCGGCGCGTACCTTGTAGATGCGCTCGGGCACTGCGGCGAGTGCCATACGCCACGCAACTTCCTGGGTGGGCCGAAGAAAGACAGGTACCTTGCCGGAGGCAGGCTGACTGAAGGACGCACGCCCAACCTCACGCCGACCCGGCTCAAGCGCTGGAACGACAAGCAGCTGGCGGACTTCCTGCGCACCGGCGCCACGCCGGAAGGAGACGTACCCTCGGAAGCCATGGACGAGGTGATCCGCAACACCACCAGCCAGCTCACTGCGGAAGATCTGTCCGCGGTGATCGCCCACCTGCGCGCGCTGCCGGCGCTCCCCGACGAGCCGCGGTGAGCCCTTGCGCTTGTTGACGGAATAGCACGCCGCGATGCACTGTTCTGTGCAATGAGCGACGCGCAAGACCTGATCGAGCTGATTCCGCGATTGCGCCGATACGCGCGCGCGCTGGTAGGGGACCGCGCTGCCTCCGACGACCTGGTGCAGGACACGCTGGAGCGCGCCTGGTCCAAGCTGCACCTGTATCGCCGCGGCACCGACTTGCGCGCCTGGCTGTTCACGGTGATGCACAACGTGCACGTGAACCGCGTGCGCGCGATGCGGCCCACGGATCCGATCGAGGACGACATGCCGGAACTCGCGCAGCGCGCCACGCAGGACGACGCACTGGTGGTGCGCGATCTGGATCGCGCCATCTCGACGCTGCCGGTGGCGCAGCGCGAAGTGCTGCTGCTGGTGACGCTCGAGGATCTGAGCTACGAAGAGACGGCGCGCGTGCTCGGCATCCCGATCGGCACCGTGATGTCGCGGCTGGCGCGCGCGCGCGAGAAGCTGCGTGACCTGATGCAAGGAAAGGGCGGCACCAAGCTGCAGATAGTGAAATGAGCGACAAGCCACTGATCAGCGAAGCGGAGATCCAGGCCTGGGCCGATGGCCGGCTTGCGACTTCGCGTCGTGCAGAGGTGGAGGCTTGGTTCGCTGCGCATCCGGACGAGGCGGAGCGCGCCGCGGCCTACTGCGGCTTGAACGAGCAATTGCGCCTGCATTACGACGCCGTGCTGGACGAACCCGTGCCGCATCGGCTTGAGCGTGCGGCACGGCGTCGCTCGCGCCTGCGCGCGCTTGGCGTGGCGGCCGGCTGGATTGTTCTGGGTGTCGCCGTCGGCACGGTCGCCGGCTGGCAACTGCACGCCCTGCGCGCTCCCGTACCGGTCGCGCAGCCCGAGGCCCCCGTAATTGCGCGCCGCGCCGCGCTCGCGCACGCCACTTACTCCCCCGAGGTGCGCCACCCCGTCGAAGTCGGGGCCGACCAGGAGCAGCACCTGGTGGCCTGGCTATCCAAGCGGCTTGGCGGAGACGTGCGCGCGCCCAAGCTCGACGGCGAGGGCATGGCGCTGGTCGGCGGGCGCCTGTTGCCGCGCGACCCCGGCCCGGTGGCGCAGTTCATGTATCAGAGCGCACAGGGCCGGCGCGTGACGCTATACGTGCGCACGGAGGGCCCGGACCAGCGGGAGACGGCGTTCCGCTTCGCGCGCGAAGGCAACGTGCGCGTGTTCTACTGGATCGACCGCAAGTTCGGTTACGCGCTGTCCTCGGCGGACATGGACCGCGAGGAGTTGCTCAAGCTCGCCAACGTGGTGTACCGCCAGCTCAATCCCTGAGCGCGGCGCGGATTTCCTGCAACTCGGCCTCGGGGGCGAGGTCCTTGCGCAGGCGCCGGCCGCAGCGCGCGTACCAGTAGCGCGCATTCATCAGGTCGCCTTCCTGACGGTGCAGCACGGCGTGGATCCAGCATGACAGAGGGTCCTCTTCATCGCGCTGCACGATCGCGTGCGCCCCCTTCCACTCGCCGTGCTCGGCGAGGCGCAGCGCCTGCGCGAGATCGCCCGGCTTCATGCCCCCGTGACGGGGCGGATGATGTAGCCGCCGGATTTCTCGTCGCGCTCGAGGGCGACCAGCTTCCTCGCCTCGGCCTCCTCGAGCAGGTCGGAGAAGGCCTTGAAGCCGTAGTAGGACTCGTTGAAGCCGGGTTTGCGGCGCTTGAGCGCCTGCTTCACCATCGAGCCCCAGATGCGCTCGTCCTCGCCGCGCTCGGCGATCAGCGCCTGCAGCGTCTCGATCACCAGGTCGAAGGCCTCCTGCTTCTTGTCGTCGCTGGGGGCCGCTTCCTTCGCCGCGCCGGCCGGCCGCGTCTCGCGGCGCTTCTTCGCCGCGCGCCGCTTCGCCTCATCCTCACGTACCAGGTCGTCGTAGTAGATGAATTCGTCGCAGTTGGAGATCAGCAGGTCGGAGGAGGAGTTTTTCACGCCGACCCCGATTACGGCCTTCGCATTCTCGCGCAGCTTTGACACCAGCGGCGAGAAGTCGGAATCGCCGCTGATGATGACGAAGGTGTCCACGTGCTGCTTCGTGTAGCAGAGGTCGAGCGCGTCCACCACCATGCGGATGTCGGCCGAGTTCTTGCCCGATTGGCCGCGGTGCGGGATCTCGATCAGCTCGAAGGCCGCGGCGTGCATGGTGGTCTTGAACTCCTTGTAGCGGTCCCAGTCGCAGTAGGCCTTCTTCACCACGATCGAACCCTTCAGCAGCAGCTTCTCCAACACGCGGCCGATGTCGAATTTCTCGTACTTCGCGTCGCGTACGCCGAGCGCCACGTTCTCGAAGTCGCAGAATACGGCGAGGTTGCGTGTTTCGGTCATGTCGCTCCCTGGATGGTGCGTGGCGCCGCGCGAGGATCGCGCGGCGCGCGGCGGCGAGCAAGCCATTCCTGCAGCCGCTCGAAATAAAGGTAGATCACCGGCGTGATGTAGAGCGTAAGCAGCTGCGACAGGAGCAGGCCGCCGACCACTGCCAGCCCCAGGGGCATGCGCGCACTGCCGCCGGCCCCGAAGCCGATGGCGATCGGCAGGCTGCCCATCAGCGCGGCCATGGTGGTCATCATGATCGGCCGGAAGCGCACGATGCCCGCCTGATGGATCGCCTGTTGCGGCGCGATGCCCTCCTTGCGCTGGGCCTCGATGGCGAAGTCGATCATCATGATGGCGTTCTTCTTCACGATGCCGATCAGCATGATGATGCCGACAAAGGCGTACATGTTGAGCTCGATGCCGAACGCCATGAGCGTTAGCAACGCGCCCAGCCCCGCCGTGGGCAGGCCCGAGAGGATCGTGAGCGGGTGAATGAAGCTCTCGTAGAGGATGCCCAGCACCAGGTAGATCACCACGATCGACAGCAGCAGCAGGATTCCCATGCCCTGCAGCGAGCTCTGGAAGGCCTGCGCGGTACCAGAGAAGGTGGTGTTCAGCGAACCCGGCAGCTGCACGTCGCGCATCGCCGCAGTGATCTGGTCGATGGCCTGGGACAGCGCCACCCCCGGGCGCAGGTCGAACGAGAATGTGACCGATGGCAATTGCCCGAGGTGCGTCACTGCCAGCGGGCCGACGCCGTAAGAGAGCGTAGCGAGAGAATTGAGCGGCACCAGGGCGCCGTTGGTCGATCGCACATAGAGCAGCGGCAGGGACGAGGGGTCGCGCTGGAACTTGGGGTCCAGTTCCAGGATCACCCAGTACTGGTTGGTCGCGGTGTAGATGGTGGACACCTGGCGCGCGCCATAGGCGTTGTTCAGCGCCATCTCGACCTGCTGCACGCTGACCCCGAGCGCAGAGGCTTTCGGGCGGTCGATCTCGACCATTACTTGCGGGCGCGCGATCTGCAGGTCGCTCGCCAGGTCGACCAGCGACGGCAGCGCGCGCAGCCGCTGTTCGATGCGCGCCGCCCAATGGTAGAGCTCCTCGGTGTTGGAGCCCTGCACCACGAACTGGTATGGGCTGCGCGTGAGCTGCCCGCCGATGCGGATCGCCGGCACGTTCTGCAGGAACACCTTGATGCCCACCAGGTTGGCGAGCTTCGGCCGCAGCACGCGCACCACCTCGTCGGCGGGCCTGCGCTCCTTGAACGGCTTGAGCGTGATAGTGCTGCGCGCGAGGTTGAGGGCGTTGCTGCCGCCTGCGCCGACGAAGGACATCACCGCGTCGACGTTCGGGTCCTGGCGGATGATGTCCACCACCTGCTGCTGCACGCCTACCATCGCGTCGAAGGACACGTCCTGCGGCCCCTCGATGAAGCAGAACAGCTGGCCCGAGTCCTCGCTCGGCAGGAAGCCCTTCGGGGCGCGTGCGAACAGCACGCCGGTCACCACGCAGATGGCGAGGAAGGCGATCAACACGACGCGCTGGTGCGCCAGCGTCCAGCGCAGCGAGCGATCGTAGCCGTCCCGGATGGCGTCGAAGCCGCGCTCGAAGGCCATGTAGACGCGGCCATGGCGCGCGTCCGCGCGGTGCGGCTTCAGGATCCGGCTGCACATCATCGGCGTCAGGGTGAGCGACACCACGCCCGAGATCAGCACCGCCGCCATAATGGTGACCGCGAATTCCTCCAGCAGGCGTCCGAGGATGCCGCCCATGAACAGCACCGGGATGAACACCGCGGCAAGCGAAATGGTCATCGAAACGATGGTGAAGGCGATCTCCTTGGAGCCGTCCAAGGTGGCCTGCAAGGGGCTCTTGCCCATCTCGAGGTGGCGGCTGATGTTCTCCAGCATGACGATGGCATCGTCCACCACGAAGCCCACGCACAGGGTCAGCGCCATCAGCGAGATGTTGTCCAGGCTGAAGCCGAACAGGTACATGATCGAGAAGGTGCCGATGATCGACATCGGCAGCGCGAAGCTCGGGATGATGGTGGCGGGGATGTTGCGCAAGAACAGGAAGATCACCATCACCACCAGCGCCAGCGAAAGGTACAGGGTGAACTGCACTTCGTTGACCGAGGCGCGGATCGACACCGAGCGGTCGAACAGCACCTCGATGTCGATGCCCGCTGGCACCTCGGCGCGGAAAGTCGGCAGCAGCTTCTTCACCGAGTTGACCACTTCGATGGTGTTGACCCCGGGCTGGCGCTGGATCGCCAGCACGATGCCGCGCTTGCCCTTGAACCAGGCGGCCACCTTGTCGTCCTGCACGCTGTCGATCACGCGCCCCAGCTCGCCCAGGCGGATCGGCGAGCCATTGCGGTAGGTGACGATGACCGGACGGAAGGCGGCGGCGTCGTACAGCTGCCCGTTGGCCTGCACCGCGAACATGCGGTCCTTGCCATACAGCGTGCCGGTCGGCAGGTTGACGTTGGCGGTGGCGATCGCCTGCTCCACCTCGTTGATGCCGACGCCGCGAGAGGCGAGCGCGTTCGGGTCCACCTGCACGCGCACCGCGTATTTCTGCTGGCCGAACACCTGCACCTGCGCCACCCCGTTGATGGTGGAGATGCGCTGGGCGAGGTTGGTTTCGGCGTACTCGTTGACCGTCGACAGCGGCATCGTCTCGGAGGTGAGCGCGAGGTAGAACACCGCGAAATCCGCCGGATTGAACTTGCGGAACGAAGGCGGCGCCGGCATGGTCGCCGGCAGCTGGCGCGCCGCCGAGGCGATCGCCGAGTTGACGTCCTGCGCGGCGGCATCGATGTCGCGCTCCAGGCTGAACTGGATGGTGATCTGCGTCGTGCCCTGGCCGCTCACTGAAGTCATCTGGTCGATGCCGGCGATAGTCGAGAACTGCTTCTCCAGCGGTGTCGCCACCGCCGAGGCCATGGTCTCCGGGCTGGCGCCGGGCAGTTGCGCGCTGACCTGGATGGTCGGGAAATCGATATTGGGCAGCGTCGACACCGGCAGCAGCCGGTAGGCGGCAATGCCGAAGATCAGGATGCCGGCCATGACCAACACCGTCATCACCGGCCGCCGGATGAACGGTTCGGAGAGGTTCACGATGCCGCTTCGCTGTCGAGGCGGATCTCGACCCGCGCGCCTGGCGCCAGGCGCAGGGCGCCGCGCGTCACCACGCGCTCGCCGCCGGCCAGCCCCTTGATCACCGCGCGCTCGCCCTCGCCGCGTTCGACCGTGATCCTGCGCAACTCGGCGGTCATGTCGGCCCTCACGATGTAGACGTACGATCCCTGCGGCCCGGTTTGCACCGCGCGCGCCGGGATCACGATGGCGTCGGTCTGGTCGTACAGCTTCACGCTGACGTTGACGAACTGGCCCGGCCACAGCGAGGCGTCGCGGTTGTCGAACTGCGCGCGCATGCGGATGGTGCCGGTGCTCGGGTCGACCGCGTTGTCGACGAAGATCAGGTCGCCCTGCGCCAGCACCGCGTCGCCGCCGCCGACGGCCTGCACGGCGAGGGCGCCGAGTGCCAGGTACTTGCGCACCGTCGGCAACTGCTGCTCGGGCACGGCGAAGTTGACGTAGACCGGCTTCACCTGGTTGATCACGACCAACGGGTTGACGTCGTTCGCCTTCACCAGGTTGCCGGCCTGCAGCAGGACCTTGCCGGTGTAGCCATCGATCGGCGAAGCGATGGTGCAATAGGCCAGGCTGAGCTGCGCGTTCTCCAGCGCCGCCTGACTCGCCTTGGCATTGGCCTCGGCGACCTGCGCGTTGGTGGCAATCTGCGCGTAGGCTTCCTTGGAGACGAAATTCTTGTCCAGCAACTCCTGGTAGCGACGCTCTTGCGAGCGCGCCTGGTCGCGCGCGGCAGCATCGCGCAGCGCATTCGCCTCCGCCTGGCGCAGCGCCGCCTGGTACGGGCGCGGGTCGACGCGGAACAGTACGTCGCCCTTCTTCACTTCTTGGCCTTCGGTGAAATTCACGGCGACGATCTGGCCGTCGACGCGCGCCTTGAGCGCGACGGTCGAAAATGCTTCAACGTTGCCGATTGCTTGGAGTCTGACCGGGATGCTTTGCTGCACCGCCGCAGCAACGACCACCGGAATCGCCATCGGGCCGCTTGCAGAGCGCTTTTCCTTCGCCCGGCTGTCGTTGGTGAAATACAGGCCGAGCGCCACCGCGGCCGCGACCAGCGCAACCGCGGCGACCACCAGCCTGAGTCTGCCACCCGCGCTCACCATGGGGGGACCGATTCGCCAATGTACAGTTCCTCAAGTCGCTCCCGCCTGCGCACCAGGTGCGCCTGCTCGCCGTCCACCATGACCTCCGCCGCGCGCGGCCGCGAGTTGTAGTTCGAACTCATGGCCATTGCGTAGGCCCCCGCCGACATGACGGCGAGCAGATCGCCGGGCCGCGCGGCGAGCGCGCGGTGCTTGGCGAGGAAATCGGCGCTTTCGCACACCGGGCCCACGATGTCGTAAACGCCTTTCGCGGCCGCGTCATCCCCCTCCCGCACCGGCAACACCTCGTGCCAGGCGCCGTACAGCGCCGGGCGCAGGAGATCATTCATCGCCGCGTCCACGACGAGAAAGCTCTTTGCTTCCCCGGGCTTCACGTACTCGACCCGCGTAAGCAGTGCGCCCGCGTTGCCCACGATGGAGCGGCCGGGATCGACGATCAGCCTTTCCTTGCGCCCCGCCAGCACGCCGAGTGCGCCGTCGAGGAACTCGCTCACCGGCGCCGGCGACTCGTCGCGGTAGCGGATGCCGAATCCGCCGCCGAGGTCGATGTGCGCGAGGTTGATGCCGCTGCGTTGCAGCCGCTCAGCAAGCGCGAGGGTGCGCGCCGCGGCATCGATAAAGGGACCGGCGCTCATCATCAGAGAGCCGATATGGCAGCCGATGCCGACCACCTCGATCTCTGTCATGCGCGCCGCCTCCCGGCACAGGCGCTCGGCGTCCTCGTAGGGCACGCCGAACTTGCTCTGCCTGAGCCCGGTGGAGATGTACGGATGCGTCTTCGCATCGACGTCGGGATTGACGCGGAACGCGACCGGCGCCCGCCGGCCCAGCCGGCCCGCGACCGCGGCGACACGCTTCAGCTCGCCCTCGGACTCGAGGTTCAGGCAAAGGATACCCGCCTGGAGCGCGCCCGCGATTTCGTCTTCGCTCTTGCCAACGCCCGAGAACAGGATCCTGCGCGCATCACCGCCGGCCGCCAGCACGCGCGCCAGCTCACCGCCCGAGACGATGTCGAAGCCCGCGCCGAGCCGCGCCATCAGCGACAGCACCGCCAGGTTCGAATTGGCCTTGACCGAGTACGCCACCAGCGCGCGGTGCCCTTCGAGCGCGCGCGCGAACGCGCCGTAGCCGACCGTGATTGCGGCGCGCGAATACACGTAGCAGGGCGTGCCGAAGCGCT
>Ga0137441_1000069_pt1 | contig 10527 bp, 14 predicted proteins | sample EasRivERMGT244_2_FD_102323 | JGI IMG/M metagenome (GOLD analysis project Ga0137441, IMG submission 102323) | Soil microbial communities from meander-bound floodplain in the East River, Colorado, USA - East River MetaG ERMGT244_2 | ecosystem: Environmental > Terrestrial > Soil > Floodplain ... | reverse complement strand
GCAAGCGTTGCGTTACGGCCGATTGGGAGCCGGACTTTCGGAGGAAGAAGCGATGAAGTGCATTGTCTGCAAGCAGGCGGAAACGCGCGCCGGCACGACGACGGTGACGCTCGAGCGGCAAGGCGCGACCTTCGTGTTCAAGGACGTGCCGGCGCAGGTTTGCCCGAACTGTGGCGAAGACTATGTGGACGATGCTGTCGCGAGCGCGCTCTTGAAATCGGCTGAAGGGATGGCCGCGGCCGGCACGCAGGTCGATATTCGGCGCTACCCGGTTACGGTCTAGGCCCCAGCGGGGCGCCGGCGATTTTCTTTTGCTCGCCCAAGTATCGTTAAACCCGGACGCTATGCGCCGGTTTAACTCCGCGTGTTCGAAAGGACGAGCATCGCCGTTCAACACGCGGGAGACTCATCACCCATCACTCTTCACCCATCACTGAGGTCAGGCGCGTGATCGGCGTTCCTTAGCGGCCCCAAGATCAACACCCGTCACCCGTATCTCGTCACTGGGCTTAAGACCCTTCCGCCTTTCGCCTTTCGCCTTTCGCCTTTCGCCTTTCGACTTTAGGCGTAGCCGCACTCGTCACTCGTCACTCATCACCGGTTTTCAGGCCCTCTTCCCTTTCGCCTTTCGACTTTCGACTTTCGCCTTCAGGCGCAGCCGCCTTCGTTTCCTTCCTGGAGGAGCCTGCGTTCGAAAGTGAACTGGTCGCAATTTGCGACCAGTTCCGCCGCCGCAGGCCGCTCGGGGCGGATCGATATCTATATCACTTAGTGATATACTTTAAGGCGTGAACGCGACATGCGGGTTTTCAAGACCAGGGTTTTCAGCCGCTATCGGTGGTTTTTCATGTTCGGGTTTGCGAAGAACGAGCGTGACAACATTGGCGATGACGAACTGAAAATGCTCAAGCAGCTCGCGGCGGCATTGCTGGGCATGGACGCCCCCGCGATCGCGGAAGCAAAAAAGCGAAGCGAACTTGTGGAGATCGATTGTGGCAAACAAAAGACTGCGTGAAGAGATGCTCGAAACCGCGCGGGGTCTGTATGACCTCGGCGTGATCGATACGCAAACCATGCGCGGGTTCGACGCCCTGCGATTGCCGCCGCTGAAGGCTTTTCGTCCCGCGGACATCAAGCGGCTACGGCTGAAGGCGCGGACCAGCCAGGCAGTGTTCGCGGCTTATCTCAATACCAGCATCTCGACCGTGCAAAAGTGGGAGATCGGCGAAAAGAAGCCGGGTGGCCCGGCGCTGAAGCTGCTCAATATCGTGGAGCGCAAGGGCCTTAAAGCGCTTGCTTAGCGCGCTCTTGCGCGGCCCCTTGGTCGTCAGCGGGATTTGTTAGCCCGTCACTTCGTCGCTTCGTCACTGCGTCACCGGGTTTAAAGCCCTTTCGCCTTTCGACTTTCGACTTTCGCCTTCAGGCGCAGCCGCACTCGTCACTCATCACTCGTCACTCATTACTCAACTGGGGCCTGTCCCGGCCTGACTCGCTCTTGCGCCAGTCCCAATTTGGGACTAGAATGCGCCATGCGCGTGATCGCTCTGTCGACGTTGCGCGAGTTCTGGACCGGAAAGGCGGCTTATGCGGATGCGCGGGAACCGACGCTGGCGTGGTACCGGCACGTGCTCCAGGCGGACTGGCGCTCGCCTGCCGAGGTCAAACGCGAATTTGGCAGCGCCAGTATCCTGAGAGACGGGCGGGTAGTGTTCAACATTGCCGGCAACAAGTACCGGATCGTGGTCTGGATCAACTATCCGTACCGCGTCGTGTACGTCCGGTTTATAGGTACCCACGCTCGATACGACAGGATAGACGCGCAGACCATTTGAAAGAGGCGATCCCATGGAAATCAAGCCGATCAAGACCAAAACGGATTACCGCGCCGCGCTAAAGGAGGTCGAGGCATTGATGGCGGCGGAACCCGACACGTCCGAGGGCGAGCGCCTGGACGTGCTGGTCACGCTCGTCGAGGCCTACGAGAACAAGCGCTATCGCTTCGACTTGCCCGATCCGGTCGAGGCGATCAAGTTCCGCATGGAACAGAAGCGAATGACGCCCAAGGACCTCGTGCCGATGATCGGGCGCATTAATCGCGTGTACGAAGTCCTGAGCCGCAGGCGTCCGCTGACGCTTGCCATGATCCAGCGGCTTCACGGCAAGCTGGGCATTCCCGCCGAGTCTCTGATCAAACGGCCTGACAAGCGGCGGGCGGCTTGAAGTAGACCGAACAAGAAGGTTCAGGCGCCATCAGCGGGTTTGAGGACCTCAAGGGTGACCACAGGCATGTCGGTGGATGCGAGATGACGTATGAGTTCAAGTCGGTCGAGCAGTTGCGACGCGATTTCGAGGAAGACGTGAAAGCAACAGGAGGCAAGGATGAAAAGGACGCTTAAGGTTCGGGTGGGCAGCGCTGCTTCGGCGCTCGACCGCTTCGAGACAACCTGGAAGAAAGCGGCTCGCGGAGAAAAGGTCTTGGCGGAGCACGTGCTGACTTTCGCCAACCTGCAGCTGCTGCTGCGCTCGCTTACGCCCGCGCGCTGGACATTGCTCGAGCGGCTGCGCGCCGAGGGTCCCGTTTCGGTCAACGAGTTGGCGCGGCGCCTGCAGCGCGACTACAAGAACGTGCACGGCGACGTGAAGCGGCTCGCCGAGCTCGGCCTCATCGAGCGCCGCAAGGACGCACTCGTTTCGGTCTCCTGGGACGTCGTCCGGGCGGAAGTGCGCCTGGCCGCGTGAGCCGGGCGGCGTTCGTCACTTCGTCACTGCGTCACCGGGCCTAGAAGCCCGTGAGGGCGTAAAAGCGTGAGGGCGGGAGAGGGAAAAACCTCCATCTCACGACCTCTCGATCTTCCGAATTCACGGCTTTCGAGGCCCTTATCCCTTTCGACTTCCGCCTTTCGCCTTTAGCAAAGCGTCGGGTCATCCCAGCCCGCCCCGCTGCATCGGGTCGGGCGTTCGCCCTCATCCCTCGCGTCGCCCCTGTGCTACGCTAATTTGATGCCCAACCTCGTGGTTATTGCCGGCCCGAACGGATCGGGCAAGTCGACGACCGCTCCCAGGTTGTTAAGGGACACGTTGCGAGTAGACGAATTTATCAATGCCGACGTTATTGCGGGCGGTCTCTCTGCGTTCGCCCCGGAAAGGGTTGCATTCCCGGCGGGCCGGATCATGCTGCGCCGGATGCGCGGACTGGCGATAGCGCGAGCGGACTTTGCTCTCGAATCCACCTTATCGAGCCGCACCCTTGCTCCCTGGATTGCCAACCTACAAACTGAAAATTATGTGTTTCATCTTATCTACCTGTGGCTCTCGAGCGCAGATCTGGCGGTCCAAAGAGTAGCGGAACGCGTCAGACAGGGCGGGCACGATGTTCCTGCGGCGACCGTGAGGAGACGATACTCGCGTAGCCTGAGCAACTTTTTCAACATTTACCGTCCAATTGCGAATTCCTGGCTGATGCTGGACAATTCAGCAGTGGGCGCGTTGAGTCCGATTGCATGGCGGAATGTCGGCGGCCCGATCGAGATCGTGAAGAGCGGACCTTGGGACCAACTCCGTAAGGAATATGAAAAAGATATCTTCCAGCGCCGCTAAGCCAGGAGCCGGTAATAAACGCAACGGCGATTTCCGTTTTGACGCCCGCGCGCTTGTGCGGGCGGCTCAGCGAGCGGTGCGAGAAGCATTGCGTCAGCATAAGCGCGACGGGAACCCGGTCGCGGGCGCTATTGATGGCAAGGTCGTCTTGATCCCGCCCTCCAGGATTAAGATCTAGTTCAACTTCCAGGCAAATCCTTCACTGCGTCACCGGGTTTCAGGCCCTTTCGCAATTCGCCTTTCGCCTTTCGACTTTCGCCTTCAGGCGTAGCCGCCCGGTCATCCCCCATCCCTCATCCCTCAAGAAATCGACCCACGGTCGATTTCTTTGCTGCTCGGCGTCGCTAAGGGGCCCTAAATTCAAAAATACGTCCCGCGAGCTGCGGGACAGGTCATCCCTCATCCTTCATCCCTCATCCCTCGGGGCACTCGTCACTCATCACCGGGCTTAAGGCCCTTTCGCCTTTCGACTTTTCTTCAGGGGCCCCAAGATCAAACGCCGTCCCCGGCGTACGCCGGGAGCACCCGTCACTCATCACTCGTCACTCGTCACTGCGGCTAAGCCCCTTTCGACTTTCGCCTTCAGGCGCAGCCGCCCTCAGCACTCAGCACCCGGCACTGGTCTTGGGCCACTGGGCACCGTATCATCCTTGGACTGGGAGGGAAGGCCGCGTTGGACGAAAGCCGGGGCTGAAATCGGCTGAGTCGGCTGCGCAAGTGGTCTTGTCCTCCAGCGCTATCCATCGGGAGGGCACTTGATTGATCCTGAGAGCATCAACGCACTCCGTTCCGAGCTGCAGAACAGCATATCGGGAGATCGTCGAGTGCTTGACGATTTGCGAGAGGATGTCCGTCCGCTCAAGGCTGCAACTCGAAGAATACAGCCACGATCTACAACAGCAATATCACTCGTTGGAACAGACGGTGGTAATAACAAGATCGAGTTTGACCCGTTCATGGTTCAACTTGTACGGGTAGTCGATTCAAGCAATAACGAGTACTGCCTCGAGGCGATCACTCCGACCTCTGACCGCCGTTTAGTTAATCGGCGCCACTTTCTGGAAGACGGATCTGCTCGATCAGCTCTGGGGCAAATGATGATTAAGCTCGGGATCAAGACTTTGTGGGATCTGACTCCGATGATCCCTGCGCCGCAAATGCACGGGGCCAAGATCGAACCTGTTTCCCCTAGCTGGGTTCTGCGGCCATTACTGAACACGACTTCTACGTTGCTAGACGCTAGCGCTAACAGATAACTAGGTCCAAAACGAATGCCCTCCAGACAGGCAAGGGATCCGGCTAATCCGATCCTCAACTCGCCGTACGAGGAACCGGGTGCGCATTACTCGACCGACCAGGGCGGCAACCTCAATTACGACCAGGTGCGGGATGGGCGTCGCGTATTCACGCCCGATACACCCGTAATCCCGCTTCCGCAGCAGCAGATCGGTGCCTTCGATATCAACGATCTTTCGTCCGAGTATAAAGATCACCTCATAAACCTCGTGCGGCGTGAAGTTGGCGCATGGCGTGAGTCTCGATACGCGGGTGTAACGAGCCGCGTGACGCGCGATCTACTGGATTTCTGGTTCCTGAACCCGGCCCGCGAGGACCATGACAAGCTTTTCTTCGCGCAACGGGAGGCGATCGAGAGCGCTATCTGGCAAAACGAGATCGCCGAACGGTCAAACGCAGGCACCCACGTGCTTGACCGTCTCTTGCAGGCTCAGCACACCGTCAGCAATGGCACTTCCTTGCCGCGCATCGCATTCAAGATGGCGACGGGCGCAGGGAAGACCGTCGTGATGGCATGCCTGATCCTCTACCACTTCCTGAACCGCCGGCAGTATCGCAACGACACGCGCTACGCCGACGATTTTCTGGTCATGGCACCGGGCATCACTATCCGTGATCGCCTTCAGGTCCTGCTCGTGGACACGAGTACCCATAATCGTCACGACGCGCTCGACTATTACCGGCAACGCGCACTCGTTCCTCCGCAATACGAAGACGAGATCGACTCACTAAATGCCCGGATCGTCATCACCAATTACCATTCTTTCGAACCGCGCGTTCTCTCGGGCAACAAGAGAAGCCCGTTCGACGGAAAGCTAGACGTCACGGGCAAGAAACGCGAAGCGCTGGAAGATTACAACCTCGTGATCCGTCGCGTGCTCGGCAAGTTCAAATCCGGGCGGCGCTTGCTCGTCATCAATGACGAGGCGCACCACTGCTACCTTCCCCGGGCCAAGGGTCGGGACACTGAAGAGGAGGCAGGTGCTACGGAGAACGAACGTGCAGCCGTCTGGTTCAGCGGTCTCACGGAAGTGGCGAAGCGGTTTCAGGTGCGGACGGTGTATGACCTCTCCGCAACGCCATATTACCTTTCCGGTTCGGGCTGGCCGGCGTATTCGTTGTTTCCCTGGGTCGTCAGCGATTTTGGCTTGATCGAGGCAATCGAATCGGGACTGGTGAAGATTCCGTTCCTGCCGGTCGAGGACACCAGCCAGAATCTGACCGAGCCGGTTCTACGCAATCTTTACGACAATTGCAGGGAAGGCTTGCCCAGGAAGGGACAGGAAAAAGCCCGCAGCGAAGCCAGGAAGAAGGGCGAAAAGATTGTCGAAGCCCCGCCCAGTCTACCGCCAACGCTGGTCACGGCCTTCCAGATGTTCGTCTCGCACTACCAGAAGTACGAGGCCGGCATGCGCCGCGCAGGCGAGCGGAAGCTGGACCTTTTCAGCGAGCCGCCGGTGTTCATCGTGGTGTGCAACAACACCACGGTGTCGAAGGAGGTTTACAAGTACCTCGCCGGTTGGGAAGTCGAAGGGGAAAACGGAGAGCCGGTTGCGTACCACGGCGCGTTTGATGTGTTTTCCAACTACGACCCGGTGACGCGCCAGCGTCGTACCAAACCGCCGACGCTGCTGATTGACAGCGACGCGCTGGAATACTCGGGACAGATCGATGCGGACTTCAAGAAGGTATTCGCGCCCGAGATCGAGCAATTCAAGCGCGACTATTGCCCCGCTGGATGATGTGCAGGGGCAGGCCGGCCAGTCTCAGACGCGCGCGGCGGGGCATGGTGCGGTAGCATGGGTTGTCGTATTAACGGATATCAACGCGCCATCTATGGTTCCAGCAGACAACCTGTCCGGAAAACGTGGTCTGTCCCCAGTTTTTGCCCGGTTTTGGCAACCTTCAACAAGAAGGCAGGAAGATTTCCCGCCATGATTCATGAAGTAAAACAGGCCATTGCGTTTTTCTCCGTGCTCGCCGCGGTTAGCGCGGTTTCGTCGACAGGGCACGCGCAGTCTTATCCCAACAAGCCGATCCGCATGATCGTGCCGTGGAACCCTGGCGGCACGACCGACACGATCGCACGCATCCTCGGGCAGAAGATGAGCGAGACTTAGGGCCAACCGATCGTGATCGATATACGCCCCGGCGCGAGAAATCAAAGGGGACAGCCCCCTTTAGAAAAATCCGAGCAGGAGTTTGAGAACGCGTTTCTGCGCGATAAAGGCGATGGCGAAGAGCACTCCTGATCGTGCGCCGGGGGCCATAGCTCCCGAGACGCCATCGCATGGCTACACCATCGCGAGGCCCGTGAAGGGCTCGGATATTCCGATGGACCTGACGTTCGTCCTGACGCGCGATGAGATTTACATGCCGATCGCCGTGCGCAAGCCGAAAGGGGACGGCCCGTTTCCGGTCATCACGATGGGTCGGGGCGACGGCAGGCGCGGGATGCCGCACGTCGAGGCGCAGGTCGAGCGCCTCGCGACTATGCAGGACCGGATGATCCAGCGCGGTTACGTCATCGCCTACGTCAACTACCGCAACGAGATACCGCTCGCGTACGGAAAAGACGGGCGGGCGCAGAACCTTCCCGATTTCATGACGACCGACGACCGCACGCTGAAATCCACGGCGTCGCTCGATTCCGACGACCTGATCGCCGTTTTCGAGTACCTGAAGACGCTGCCGTACGTGAACCGCGATGCCATCGGCGCGCTGGGGGTAAGCCACAGCGGGGAGATGATACTGAAAGCCGCCGCCGAGACGACTTTTACCGCCGGGGTGGCGATCGAAGGCGCGTCCCACGAGTTCCTGAGCGTGGACACCGGGCCGAAGATCCCGCGCAAGGACGGCGTAATCCAGTACCACGACATCGAGTTTGCGCGCAAGAACGCCGACAAGGCGAAGGCGATGGAGCGCATCCGGCGCATCGAAACCCCGATCCTGCATCTCGGCCGCGACCGCGACCACCTGCAGGGCATCTTCATGCTCGCGCATGAATGGATGCGCGAAGCCGGCAAGGACTCGACTTGGGTGAGCTTCGATCACCCGGACCACGGGTATCCCTACATCTACCGCCACGCCGACGGCAGCTACGCGCCGGACCCCGTGCAACAACAGGCGTTCGATGTCTTCATGGACTACTTCGATAAACGACTAAAGAGGTGACGGGTGACGGGTGACGAGTGATGAGTGACGAGTGACGAGTGATGAGTGGTGAGTGACGAAAAGCGAGTGACGAGTGACGAGTGACGAGTGATGAGCGCTCGCAATTACCCCGCTCCGCGGGAGACCCGCCAGTCGTCGCTGGCCCTTAGCGACCGCCGCAAGCTCCTCACCAACTTGCCGACGAAAGTTACCTGGCCAACGCACTGAGCGTCGGGTTTCAGATAACCCAGACTAACGGCCAGCACTCGTCACCCGTCACTCGTCACTTACGGGGTACACCCCGGGTCGGACCAGCGCAACGTATTGATGCGCCGAAACAAGATCGCACTGAGGGCTTCCCAGGCGCTTAGCGGTGCGATTTCGGGAGTGAATTGCACGCTTTAAGGGGATACCTGGAACTCCGACCCTATTTTTCCCAGAAAATTGACAGTGCGGTTGCGATATGATCATAATGGTCAGCATGATCAATATGAACCCTATTCGAGGCACACCATGATCACCGAAACCACCGCCGTTGCCTTCCGCCAGAACCTCGGCGAAATGCTCAATCAGGTCCAGTTCCGCAAGGACAGCATCGTCATCACCAAAGACGGCCGCCCGGTTGCCGCCCTGATCGACGCCAAGCTCTTCGAGCGTATCCGCCAGATGCAGGAACGCTTCGATGCGCTGAGCGCTCGCCTGGAAGAAGCCTTCGCCAACGTGCCTGAAGAAGAGGGAATTGCAGAAATAAACCGCGTCGCGGCCGAAGTGCGGGCCGAGATGAAGGCCGAACGCCGCAAGAAAAAGGCCTGAGCCTTGCCCACCCTCCGGGTGGTGCTGGACACAAACGTGCTCGCGTCCGGCATTGTTTACCGAAAGAGCATTCCCGGGCGTATCGTTGGCGCCTGGCACCAGGGGGCAATCAACGCCGTGCTTTCGCGGCACGTCCTTGCCGAACTGGCGCGCATCCTGCCGCGCTTCAACCACAAGCTGAAATGGCGGCCTTCAGACTTCGAGGACCTGATCGACGTTCTGACTCTACGGGCAGAGCTCGTTGAACCCAGGCCCATGGGCCGCAAGGCCGTCCGCGACCCCGACGACATCCCGGTTCTCGGGACGCTCCTCGCCGCCAAAGCGGACTATCTCATCACTGGCGACAATGATCTCTTGGCGCTTGCCGACTCGTATCCATCCATTGTCACGCCCGCGGATTTCTGGCGGAAGCACGGGTCGTAGTCGATTTTCGTTCAACAAGAAGGCAGGAGGATTTCCCACCATGAGTCATGAAATTAGACATGCAATTGCGTTATTGTCCGTGCTCGCCGCGGTTAGCGCGGTTTCGTCGACAGGGCACGCGCAGTCCCCTTCGACAGGCTCAGGACAGGCCTATCCCGCCAAGCCGATCCGCATGATCGTGCCGTGGAACCCGGGGGGCACGACCGACACGATCGCACGCATCCTCGGGCAGAAGATGAGCGAAACTTGGGGCCAGCCGGTCGTGATCGACATACGCCCCGGCGCGAGCGCCATCATCGGCACCGAGATCGCCATGCGGGCGCCCGCCGACGGCTACACGCTGCTGCACGCCAACATGGCCCAGTGGGCGACGAACCCGAGCTTCTACAAGACGAACTACGATACGCTGCGCGACTTCGCGCCGGTGAGCATGGTTGCCACCGCGCCGCAACTGCTGGTGGTGTATCCGGGCCTGCCGGTGAACTCGGTGCAGGACCTGATCAAGGTGGCGAAGGCCGAGCCGGGCAAGCTCAACTTCGGATCGGGCGGCGCGGGCACGCTCGCCTACCCGGCGGGCGAGCTGTTCAAGATGCTCGCGGGCGTGAACCTGGTGCATGTCCCGTATAAGGGGACCATCCTCGCGTTGACCGACCTACTGGGCGGTAGGTTGCAGGTGGTGTTCTCGGACATGCCGATCGCGTTGCCTCACGCCAGATCCGGCAAGGCCCGCGCGCTGGCGGTCACCAGCGCCAAGCGCACGCCACTGGTGCCGGACATGCCGACAGTCGCGGAATCCGGCCTGCCGGGATACGCGCTCGAGAACTCCTGGGGCGTGATGGCGCGGAAGGGCGCGCCCCGGCCGATCCTCGCGAAGCTCAACGCTGAGATCGTACGCGTGCACAACCTCCAGGACGTCAAGGACCGCTACGCGATGTTCGGACTGGAAGCGATCAGCAGCACGCCCGAAGCGTTCGTCGAATTCATCCGCGCCGACGCAGCCAAGTTCTCGAAGATCATCCAGGCCACCGGCGCCAAGGTTGAGTGACGAGTGACGAGAGGTAGAACCTTAGTGAACCGTAGGGTACAGACCACTAAGGATGGCATCGGCTTGATGGATTTGGGTATTTGTCTTAGTAGTCTGTTCCCTAAGGAAGACACCGCGGCAATTCGCGCTCGCGCAGGCGCTCGGCACGCCGGACGAGCATCTCGGCGATTGGGGCTTTGAAGCGGTCGTTGCCCAGGGCG
>Ga0137441_1000067_pt1 | contig 10688 bp, 6 predicted proteins | sample EasRivERMGT244_2_FD_102323 | JGI IMG/M metagenome (GOLD analysis project Ga0137441, IMG submission 102323) | Soil microbial communities from meander-bound floodplain in the East River, Colorado, USA - East River MetaG ERMGT244_2 | ecosystem: Environmental > Terrestrial > Soil > Floodplain ... | reverse complement strand
TCGCCGATGCCATACTTGCTTTCAAGGACCGGTCCGGTAGCTCCCTTTGGCTTGCTCATGGAGTAAAGCCCGACGTCGGGGCCGACCAGTTCACCGCACATTGCGGTAGCTCTGGTTGCCAGTGTTCGATAGACACGGCTGATCCGTTTTTGCTCGTTCACCATGTCACTGACAGCAAGCTCCAATTGTCGAGCAGCCTCAGCTTTGTTTGCATCGTCCGATACCTCGACCCGCCGAGTGGCAGGAGCTGCACACGCGGCCAGTAACGTTGCTATCGACAAGACGAGGAGCACTCTCATGGGGTGGCCTCCAACGGCGATGTTTCCCCTGGCTACTAAAGAAAGGGGCCGAGCTCGATTCATGCTGCGGTGTGAACTCTAGGGTACGGCTCGGTCGCGCGAAATCCCATGTACATGGGATGAACTTCGGGGCAAGCCGATGCTGACCATCGGCGCCGACGTGCCGGACCACGCCGTCCAGCATTCCGTACTTCTGGAACGGCTATTCCGTAGGACTGATCGCGCTGATAGACTATGTATAAGCGGGGGAGAAGAATCAGCATGCCTGGTTGGTACGAGTTGCGCGTCGTGGGGAGCGCCGGCACCAGCGCCTGCATTACAGGCGGGGTGCATGAAGGCATTGCTGTCGGCGAAAACGGCCGGCTCTGCGCCTTGTCCTCGGGCGGCGCCCGGCAGTTCGATTCGGAGCAGCAGGCGGTGGACTACCTCGGCAAGATCAAAGTATCCGGCGACTACCAGTTCGAAGCCGTGCAGTGCGGCGTTCGCGCCGCCGCCTGAATCTCCGGCACCCACCGGTTATTTCACAGGCTTTGCGGCCGTCCCGTCCTGACGCAGCAATTCCACGAATTTCCCGGACGGCACCGGCCGGCCGAACAGATAGCCCTGCGCCTCATCGCAATGCAGCAGCCGCAGCAGGTTCGCCTGTTCCTCGGTTTCCACGCCTTCCGCCACCACCTTGAGGTTGAGCGCGCGCCCGAGCGAGATGACGGCGGTAACGATCGCCATCTGTTCCGGGCCCTTGGCCATCTGGGAGATGAAGGAACGGTCCACCTTCAGCGAGTTGATCGGCAGCCGCGCGAGATAGCTCAACGAGGAATAACCGGTGCCGAAGTCGTCCATCGCCACCAGCATCCCCATCGCTTGCACCGCCTTCAGCTTTTCGATGTTGCCCTCGAGGTCCACCATCAGCATGGATTCGGTGATTTCGATGTCGATGTGCTCGAAATCCTCCGCTGCCGCCACTGACGTGCGGACATCCTCCACGAATTCCTTGCGCTGCAAATGGATGGCGGAAATGTTGACCGCGATCCGAGGCGGCTTGAGGCCTTGCGCGCGCCATGCCGCATGGTCAAGCGCCGCGCGCTTGAGCGCCCAGCGCCCGGCCTCGAAGATAAGGCCGGTATTCTCGAGGATCGGGATGAATTCGCCCGGCGGAACCAGTCCGCGCCTGGGGTGAGCCCAGCGGATCAGCGCCTCCATGCCGCTGATGCGGCCGGAGGCAAGATCGACGCGCTGCTGGTAATGCAGCACGAACTGCTCTTCCAGGATCGCGCGGCGCAACTCGTTTTCGAGCTGCAACTGCTCGGCCGCGCGCGCGTTCATCTGCGGCGCATAATAGACGTAGCGGTGCCCGGTTGTCTTTGCGTTCTCGAGCGCCGCCTCGGCATTTTTCAGCAGGACGTCCACATCGGTGCCGTCCGCGGGGTACACCGCGGCGCCCACCCGGGCTGCGACGCGCAGCTCGCTGCCGCCCACCTTGAACGGCTCTCCGGACAGGACCGTCAGGATTTTCTCGAGCAAGTGCACGATGACCGCCGATTCCTTGGTGCGGCGCGTCGCAATCGCGAAAATGTCGCCGCCAAAATTCGCCAACAGGTCGACATTTTGAAAGGCGTTTTTCAGCCGTTGCGAGATCTGCCGCAGCAGGTCATCGCCGGCTTGCCGCCCCAGGGTGTCATTGACGAGCCTGAAGCGTTCGATGTCGAGCATCATCACGGAAAACATCTGTTGCCCGTCCCGTGCGGCGCTGATGCGCTGGTCCAGCCGGTCGATGAACAGCGTGCGGTTGGGCAAGCCGGTGAGCACATCGTAATAGGCAAGGTAATTCAGCTTCTCCTCTTTGCCGATGTGCTCCAGCGCGAACGAAATATCGTCCGCGAGTTCGTTCAGCAGCTTGACCTCCTCATCGTCGAAGAAACCGGCTTCCCTGGCGAACAGAGAGAGATTGCCGACTACGGAACCTTCCACCAGAAACGGCAACACGATCACTGAGCGATAGCCCCGCCGGATGGCCTCCTTCCTGCGCTCGCCGCCCAGGGACGTCTCCGCGAGCAGGTCGTTACTGAATACCGCGCGCTTTTCCCTGACTGCGCGGCCGGCCACACCGCCGCCCAGCTTCAATCCCGTGCTCGCCGTGTTCCGCGCGTGCGCAAGGTATGATTCCGCCTCGATACCGTGGCTCGCGACGGGCGTGATCTCCTGGGTCTCGGTGTTCAATGTCCCGATCCAGGCTATGCCGAAGCCGCCGCGCTCGACCGCGATGCGGCAAGTCTCAGCGAAAAGCCTGTGCCGGTCCCGGATACGCACGATCGCGGAGTTGATCTCGCTGGAAATCAAACGGATGCGGGTAAGCTTCTCGATGCTCTCCTGCCCGGCGATGTGATCGAGGGCAAACGAAATGTCTCCCGCGAGCTCGGTCAGCAGCTTCATCTCCGCCTCGTCGAAGAACCCGGGCTCCGGGGCGTAGAGCACTAACACGCCAACCGCCTGCTGTTCCAGCAGCAGCGGAAATATCGCCGAGGAGCGGTAGCCGCGCTCCAGCGCCGCCGCCCGCCACGGCCGCATCCGCCCATCGGTCGCGATGTCGTTGCATACCACCGGCGCACGAAGCCCTAACGCTTCCACCGCCATGGCGAGGTTCCCGGTTTTGTCCGAGGCAATCGTCAAGTTGAGCCGCTCCAGGTAGCCCTCGTCCCGTCCCATCCGGGCGACGGGTCTTATCGCCTGCGCGGCCTCGTCGAGCATCCCGATCCACGACATCGTGAATTTCCCGTGCTCCGTCGCGATGCGGCAGGATTCCTCGAACAACTGCTGCCGGTCGCGGATGCGCACGATCGCCGAGTTGATCCCGCTCAACACTGCCTGAATGCGGCTCAGCCGCGCGATTTTGAGCTCCTGGCTCTTGCGCTCGGATATATCGCGGAACACAAGCGATACGCCGATCATTTTCCCGCTCGCGTCGTTGATTGGGGATTGACTGACGGAAACGTCAATTCTCCGGCCGTCCTTGGTCAGGCGCACCGTGTCGAACGGCGGAACAGGCCTGCCTTGCTGGAGCAACGCCCTTTTTTGCGCAGCCACCGCTTCTGATTCCGGAGGGATGATGATTGTGCCGTCGCGCCCGATGATCTCGGCCACGGTATAACCAAACATGTGTTCTGCAGCCGTATTCCAGGACGTTATCTTGCGGTCGAGGTCGCGGCTGATGATCGCGTCGTATGAATTCTCGACGATTGCCGCGAGCCGTCCCTGGTCCTGCTCGGCACGCTTGCGCGCGACGCGCGCCTCCTTGTCCTGCAGCGCGCGTTCGACCGCCGCCGGCAGCCGCACCAGGTTGTTTTTCAGAACATAGTCGGTGGCGCCGTTCTTCAGCGCGCGTATCGCGTATTCCTCGCCGATCGTGCCGGAGACGAAGATGAACGGCACGTCTGGAACGAGTTCGTACGCGAGCGCGAGCGCGAACATGCCGTCGAAATGCGGCATGGAAAAGTCCGAGAGGATGATTTCCGGCATGAACTCTTTCAACGCCGAGCGGAATGCCTCCTCGGTTTCGATGATCCGATGCGCGACGCGCAGGCCCGCGCGCTTGAGCTCACGTACCTCGAGCTCCGCGTCGGTGGGCACGTCTTCCACTATCAGGATCCGCAGTTCCTTTTCCATCCGGTTCGTTCCTGGCCGCGCGCTGCGCTATAGCGCCTTGTTCATCAACATCCAGTAATACCCGGCCTTGGCCACGGTTTCACTGAATTGCTCGAATTCCACCGGCTTGACGATGTAGCTGTTGACGCCGAGCTTGTAGCTCTCGACGACGTCGCGCCCCTCCGCCGACGAGGTGACCATCACGACCGGGATGACCCGCGTGCGTTCATCGGCCTTGATCCGCTTCAACACCTCGATGCCGTCCACCTTCGGCAGTTTGAGGTCGAGCAATATCAATTTTGGGTTTTGGTCGGGACGTTCGGCGTAAGCGCCGCTGCGAAAAATAAACTCCAGCGCCTCCGCGCCATCCTTGACCCAGGTGATGTGGTTCGCCAGATTGCCTTTGCGCAGCGCGCGTATCGCAAGCTCCGCGTCGTTCGGATTGTCCTCCACCAGCAGAATGTCCACGTTTTCAAACTTGTCCATCTTGTTGCTCCTTCGGCAATGAAAAATAAAACGCCGCCCCACCATCCACCTTGCCCTCCGCCCACACCCGGCCGCCGTGCCGGGACACGATACGCCGCACGATGGCAAGCCCCACGCCGGTGCCCGGAAACTCTTCGTTACCATGCAAGCGCTGAAACACGCCGAACAGCTTGTCGTAATACTGCATGTCGAAGCCGGCGCCGTTGTCGCTGACGCTATACACGTTTTCCGTGCCGCCGTTGTGTCCCGACACCTTGATCACCGGCCGCTCCCGTTTGCCGGCGAACTTGATCGCGTTCGACAGCAGGTTGACCCACACCTGCTTGATCAGCGCCGGGGCGCCCCACCCCTCGGGAAGGAGGTGAATCTCGATCCCGACCCGCCCACCGGCCGCTGGCGCACCGATCTCGGCCAGCGCGCTGCGCGCCAGCGCCTCCATGTTGATGCTAGTCGCGGCGATGGGATTGCGTCCCAGCCGGGAGAAGGTCAGCAGATCGTCGATCAACTGCCCCATTTTCAGAGCGTTTTCGCATATCACGCCGATCAAGCGCCGGGCCTCATCATCGAGCTTGTCTCCGTAATCCTCCTCGAGGATGCGGGAAAAGCCGCCTATCGCGCGCAGCGGCGTCCGGAGGTCGTGGGACACGGTGTAGGTGAACTCTTCCAACTCCTTGATGCTGGTTACGATCTGCGCGGTGCGCTCGGTCACCCTGCGCTCCAGGTCCGCGTTAAGCCTCTGAATCGCATCCCGCTGCGCCTGCATCAACTCGAAAGCGTGGTCCAGGGCCGCCATCAGGTCCCCCATTTCGCCGCGCGGGTAGGGTTTGCCGATACGCGCGCCAAAATCTCCCCGTCCGAACCGCGAAACGGCCGCGATGACGCGCGCCGCCTGCCGGCGAATCCCCAACTCCACCAGCGCCCAGGCGCCGGCGAATACCAGCAACCAGACAACTGCCAGCGTTGCAAGCGCCTGGTACAGTCTTTGATTCGCCGCCGCAAGCAAGTCCTTCTTCGACACTCCGACCAGGACGTGCAATCCCGCTTCCGGGACGTCGGGCAGCGTGCTGGCCACCCAGATTCGGGATACTCCGTCGGCCTCGACATGGTCCCGGATGTTTTCGCCTTGGCGCTCGCGGGCAAAGCGAAACAGCGGCGTATCCGCGACGGACGTGCCGCGCAGTTTGTCTCCGCCAGGATGCCACGTGAGTATCGTTCCCTTGCTGTCCATGAGCGCGGCGACCGCACCCTCCCGGGGCAGGGTCTTCGAACGGGATTGCATGTACTTTTCGAGGTTCACCGAGGCGAGCAGCACGAACTTCGGCTCTCCGGATTCGCGCCGTACGCCGTACGCGACCTGCAGGACGGCGATTCCGGTCAGCCGGCCGAAGGCCGGCTCGACGGCGAGCGGGTTCTTCGAGTTGAGCGCGCTCTGGAAATACTGACGGTCCGTCAGGTTCAACGCCCTGCCGGTGCGCAAGGAATCGCAAAACAGGTCGCCACTTGGCTTTATCGTGAGTATCCCGGTGTACTGCGGATGCTCCTTGAGCACGTTGGCAAGGAAGGCGGAACAGGCGGCCCGGTCCTGCGTATCAAAATCCCGCGCCCGGGACAATCCGTAATGAAGCTGCGCCGTGCTCCGGATCGTATTTGTCAGGTCCTGCGCAACCTGCCGGGTTGCGGCGGCAAGATTCTGCCGTGCTCCGGCGATCTCTGATTCGCGATGCTCGAGAAAAATCATCACCCCAACCAACGCGGGGATAAGCGTCGCGAACAGAATAAGGAGCATGAGCCGGGCGCGGATGCTCATGCACTGCCCCCTTTGGGCAGCGTGAAGTAAAACGCCGCGCCTTCATTTACTTTCCCTTCCGCCCACACGCGCCCGCCATGGCGCGCAACGACCCGCTGGACAATCGCCAGGCCCACCCCGGTGCCGTCGAACTCCTCCGCGCTGTGCAGTCGCTGGAACACGCCGAACAGCTTGTCGTAATACTGCATGTCGAACCCGGCGCCGTTGTCCTTCACGCAGTACACGTTCTCGGCGCCGTCCGCATGACCACTCACCTCGATCACCGGCTGCTCGCGCTTGCCGCTGAACTTGATCGCGTTGTCCAGCAGGTTAGTCCAGGCTTGCTTGATCAGCGTCACGTCTCCACACACAGACGGCAGTGCACCGAGCGTGAGCTTGGCCCGCCGCTCGCTTCCCGCCTGCATCTCGCCGAGCACTTCCTCGACCATGCGTTTCATATTGATTTCGGATGGGGATAACTGCTTGCGGCCGAGACGCGAGAATTCGAGCAGGTCATCTATCAGCTGGCCCATCTTCCGGCTGCCGTCGCGGATGACACCGAACAGGCGCCTGCCCTCGTCATCGAGCTTGTCGCCGTAATCCTCCATCAGGATCCTGGAAAAACCATCGATCGCCCGCAACGGAGAACGCAAATCGTGCGACACCGAGTATGAGAATGCTTCGAGTTCCTTGTTCGTCGCCTCCAACTGCCGGGTGCGATCGACAACCCGCTGCTCCAGTTCGACGTTGAGCTGGCGGATTCCCTCTTCGGCACGCTTGCGTTCGGTGATATTGTCGAACACGGCTACGAAGTGCCCTTCTTCCGTACGGTAAGCGGAGACTGAAAACCATCTTCCCAGAGGATCCACAAATGTTTCAAATGACGCCGGTTCCCCGGTTCGGACCACGCCGCCGTAGATCTCGAACAACTCCGGATTGGATTCCCGTATGCCATGGATCACCTCGGTCACTTTTTTCCCGACGACATTCTTCAATCCCGTCAACTGTTCAAACGCCCTATTGACATTGACATAGACGAAATCCTGCGGCTTGCTGTTCTCGAAAAGCATCCTGCAATACGCAAACCCCTCCAGCATGTTGTCGAACAGGTTTCGATACTTCGCCTCGCTTTCGCGCAGCAGCAGGTTGGCCGCCTCCAGTTCCGCCCTCATCCGGCGATCCTCCCCGGCCTGTGTGCGCTGGATCACGATCCGTGCGACCGAATAGATCGCCGCGATGCTGAGCAACAGGATGACGCCATACGCCGTCAACAGCAGCTTGAGCTGCTGATCCCTCGCCGCAAGGCCGAGGGAAGCGCGCGCGGGTTGTTGCGTCACTACGCCCCAGCCATACCCCGGCACGTCCGCGTGAGCCGAAATCGATTCCTCCCGTATCGCGGGATCGAAGCCGATCTCCACGCTGTCTTTGCCGCCGCGCAGCTTCCGCACTATCGCTGTCTCGGACAGGTTGGCGATTTCCTGCGCGCTCAGATGCTTCGAGTGATACGCGATTTGTTCCTTCGAATCGATGATGAAGAAAAATCCTTTCGGCTCGATTTCGATTTCCGTCATCAAATCGAATAGAACCTCGGGCCGCACCTGGAGCACAAGAATGCCCGATACACCGCCGGCCGCGTCTTTGATCGGCACCGCCACCGCAAACACGTTGAGTTGTGGAGCGGCCGTGCGCTTGTAAACCGCTGAAACGTAGGGGCGCCAATCGCGGCGCACGCCTTGATACCAGTCGCGTTCCGAGAAATTCACTCCGCGCATGCCCGGCAGCTCCGGCACGTCCGCCATCAGCGTCCCCTTGACGTCGGCCAGGAACAACCGCTCGATAATCGGTAGCTCCCGCGGTACTTCGCGCACGAACTCGCTCGCTTCGACCCATTTTCCCTCCGCCACGAGCTCGCGGACCCGGGGGCGCGTGGAGAGCAAAAAAGCGATGTCGACGAGGCGACCGAATTTTTCCGACAGCGTCGCCGCCGCAAGTTGTGCGACGGCAATTCTGCGCGATAGCGCCACCTCGGTAAGCTTGCGATCGATCGAGCGGTAGCTCTGCACGGCGGTCACGACGATCGCCGCAAGAGCGAGCACTATCACGACCGAATAATTCCAGCGCAAATGCGGAAAAAGCGCGGCGAGTTTCCCCATCCCGCGCTGTATCGCCGAGCCGGTCTTTGCTTGTTGCAGATCGCCCCGCATAGTCAGGACACTCCTCCGGCGCTCGCGGCACGGGCGAAGTAACACCAACGTTGGTCAGGCGGGGACTGAGCCTGGATTAGGCGCGCTGCGGGAGCTGGGTGGCGCGCACTCGCTTCCAGCGGAGAAAATCGCAGGAAACGTAACTCAAGTATAGCCTCTTGCTGTGACTTATTGCCGCTTAATCATAGTCATGCATGCTTCCTGTCCTTTCCGCATTGTATGCCGGAATATTTATATTAAATTCAATAACATAGCGGCGCAAAGCCCACGCAGTCCGGCGCCCGGATTTTTCATATCTTATGGATTTTATTAAGTTTTTCAGCTGAGGACAGCAATTCACCGGCAACCTCGGCGATCGGACGCCGTTGCGAGCGGGCGTGGCTGCGCAACAATTCGAACGCCATCGTCCGGTCGAGGCGGTCGCGCTGCATAAGCAAGCCCACCACCATGCTGATCTCGCGGGAGCCGGCAAGCGCGACATTCAACTGCGCTTCGGTTTCGCGCAGTTTCCTGATCTCCGCCGCCCGGGACAGCGCCGCCTCGATCGAAGGCACGATCTGCTGGATATCGAGCGGTTTGACGAGGTAGCCAAGCGCGCCTTCCTCGGCGGCCTGCCGGACGATCTCCTGGTCGCCGTATGCCGACAGGAACAGGAACGGGATGCCCCGCTCGCGCAATTTCCTGCCGAGTTCGATGCCGCTCATGCCGGGCATGCGCACGTCGAGCAGCGCGAGGTCGGGCGCGTCGCGCCCCGCGATTCCGAGCGCGTCCTCGCCGCTCGACGCGCCGTTGACACGATAGCCGGCGCCGCGCAACCCTTCAGACAGCGCCGCCAGCACCAGCCGGTCGTCGTCCACCACCAGGATATGCCGCTGCTTCAGCACCTCGCTGCGCGCCGCCATCTTGCGCCTACCCCGCAACCGCCATTTGCCGCCCGGCCAGCAGCGGCGGGCTAAGCCTCAGCACCACCTCCACTTCGCCCCGCACGCCGTTGAAAGTGACCATCCCGCCCGGCGATGCGAGCAGCGTGCGCACCAGCTCCAGGCCGCTGCCTGTCGCTTGTCCGCCGAGGTAGTCGAAGCCCGCCGGTAGCTGCCCGCGGTTGGTAATACGTATCTCCACTTCATCCGCCGTTTCGCGCAAGACGATGCGGGCGCGTTTCTCTCCCGCTTCTGCCGGCTGGTGCTTCAACGCGTTGAAAACCAGCTCGTTGAGCGCGACGGCGACCGACACCGCTTCCGAGCCCGCGATGCAGGCCGGCCGTTGCGACTTGCGCTCGAACTCCCGCTCCACGCGCCCCCCGATCAGGCTTTCCGCGGAAGAGCAGATCGCATCCGTTATCTCCGCGAGATTGAGCAACCCGTCGGAGCGCGTTTCCTGAAGCCCGTAGACCAGCGCCACCGACTGCAACTGCGCGACCGCCTCCTCGATCTCGGGCGCGATGATGGGATGTCTCCTGATTTTCTGCCGCAGCAGCCCGACGATACCCTGCAGGCTGTTCTTGATGCGGTGGTGGACCTCCCGCACCAGCGCGTCGCGCTGCTGGATCGCGTGTTTGAGCCGATCTTGCTCCGCCTGCTTCTGGTCCGTAATGTCATCGGCAACACCGCACACCAGCTGTGTCCCGTCGCCCCGCTTCATGGGATAAGAACGGTCCCTGATCCAGCGCAGTGTTCCATCCGGGCGGACGATCCGATACTCGACGTCGGAATGTTCGCCGCACGCCATTTTTTTCCGACCTTCCCGCACGGCGGGCAGGTCTTCGGGATAGATCGCTTTCATCCAGTTGTGGGGATTGTGACTCAACGATTCCGGCCTCTTTCCCCAGATTTCCTCGTAGCTCGGGCTAACGTAGATGTTCTCGCCATCAAGAGTACTGATCCAGAATACCTCCCGGATGTTCTCAGCAAGCTGGCGAAATCGTTCCTCGCTTTCGCGCAAGGCGCTCTCGGTGCGCTTGTATTCGGTAATATCGCGTGAAACCACGAGCAGTTTTTCCGGCACGCCATCTTTGCCGAGTATCGGGGTCACGATCTCGTCCCACCACTTGGGCACGCCCTTGTTGGTGGGGCAATAGCCCTCGAATCTGCTCATGCTCCCCGCCCGTGCGGTCGCAAGCGCCTTGCCCGCAACGGCGCGCTCGCTGCCGCGCCAGAAATCCAGATAGGATGTACCGAGCAGCGACGATACATCGTCAACTTCCATCAGGCGCTGGCCTCCGGCGCTCATCAACAGCAGCCGTCCTTCGAGATCGAGCACCTTGATGCAGTCGCG
>Ga0137441_1000065_pt1 | contig 10749 bp, 25 predicted proteins | sample EasRivERMGT244_2_FD_102323 | JGI IMG/M metagenome (GOLD analysis project Ga0137441, IMG submission 102323) | Soil microbial communities from meander-bound floodplain in the East River, Colorado, USA - East River MetaG ERMGT244_2 | ecosystem: Environmental > Terrestrial > Soil > Floodplain ... | reverse complement strand
TTCCCATAGTCTTACAGTGAAGTCTGGGATTCTAAGACGGTCATAAGTATTAAAATCTGCCTCAGTTCCATCAGGGTACTCTGTTGGAGCAGTAACAGTGGCCATGCCGATTTCCCAGACTCCGTGAGCTTCAAATGTCTTTTGAATGGAGTTACCACCAAAGGTAGCCCAGATCTCTTTTTCATCATAGTGAATGAACCCGTTGTTATCGCAGAACGGGCAATTAGGCTGGTGAGCGTTGTCGTCTACGGTGAGGACGTTAGGACATGGAGCTGCCTTCGCGTGTAGCATGCGAATCCCTCTATTATTAAGAAGTTGATCAAAGTTAATGCCAAAGATGCTGGGGTCCGGAAGAAGCGGAGGCATCTGGGAGGGAGTACTAGTAGCCGTTTTAGTAGGCCATACTTGCGAAGGTTTGTCCATGACTTAAATTATACAAGAGTTTATAGCCTGTATAATGAACTATATGGTCGAAGACAAAGTCGAAATCCTGCAAGAGATCATAGATCGCCATGGCGACTGTGAGGGCTTTGCCAATCCAGCCATCTGCAAGCGCTGCCCACTAGGCAACAAACAAGTCAATGGCCGTAAAGTTAACTGCATGGACTATCTCGGAGTTAAACTCGACGAGATGACCGAAGAGGAGGTCTTTGACAAGTACGAGAATGCTGCCGCAGACGAACTCTTCAGGATAGAGATGGAAGAGCTCTTATCAGAGGACTAGTACACCGTCAGGCTTGCGCAGATAACGCTTGTTTCTATGTACGAAACCAACTAGGATCGTATCCGAACGCAGCATCATTGACATGACTCCTTCAGATAGGTGGAGCTTATTGAGAGCAATTAGGAAATAAACGAAAGTGTTTTCTACTTCTATTACGTATTTATCTCGGTCCATTTCCATATTCTACTACTTCATATGAAGTGCCATCCACTTAGAGAATCCGTTATCGCCTTCATAGTTGGGAACTTGCTTTGTAATGATCTTATTCTCAATGAACTGCAGGAAGTAAAGTTTTGATCTGAGTTGCTGTGTTTTCATGTCTGGCTCTCCGTTATATTTTAGTTCCAAGGTAGACTCCTTTACATAGAGAAATACGACCACTTACAACAGTGCAAGTCCTCCTGTTATTTTGGGATATGGGTTCACTTAGTGGAGATCTCCCGCATGATAGCGTAGATCAATCCACTTGAGACTAGACCGAAGAACCAACCAGCGGCGAACATCAGGCCGAGGTGCAACTTAACCGTCTTAGCTTCTTGCTCAGTCACTCTACTATTATATCAGCCATCAGTCGTCAGACGGGTAATTCGGCTGAATAAACAGATGTTTGTACCGTCTCACGAAATTTGAAACAGCCGCTTGGCCGATTCCTTGTTTCGTGAGACCGATCTTCACGAGAAACAGAAAAAAGTCGAGCGCAGCATATTTTGCAGTCCAAGTCGTTGCGCTCATGACTTCCTCTGCAGCATGCTCTTAATCATCCGCCAGAGCTCGATGTTGAGTCGCTTTCGCTCAGCAAGTCTAAGCTTGCAGATCACCTTGAAGAACTCAAAAGTAGCCTTGTATCCTTCTTTCTTCGGAATCATATAAAGGTTATACGAGTTTACGAATTAGCTTCTTCATCATATTTTCTTTAATGCCGATGCGCAACTCCGACGCTTGCTTGTATTTTGTAGTAAGCTTGAGTAGTCGCATTAATTGTATGAAGCTAAAGATGAGCGTAGAACCTTCGCGAATAAAAGAGATCTCTTTACCCGACGCGACCGGGTACCCACTGGGGTGGTGGAGCTTCCCAGGAGAATTGCTGAATTTCCCAGACGTAGTCGTCGTAGAGATAGGCTGTATCTGCGAAGGTGGATTCTGGGATGAGTTGGAGGTCATGTATCACCATCAAGAACTTTAGAACATGTTGACTCTGACGAATCGACATGGGTTTTTGAAGATAGTCGCTCATTTCTTCTTTTGCTTGCCTTTTCTAACAGGTGGTTCCCACTTATACAGAAATAGACCAATTCGTCTGATGAAACCAATTTTCGGTTGAAACAATCCGAGGTCTACAAGGACTCGGAAGAAGAAGTAGGTTGATTCGTGACCATTCGGTACCATTGTTGCGCCCCGGACTATGTCACTATTCTAACCCATATTCTTAAGTGCGTTCACCATTGAGCTTAAAGTTGCGTTTAAGATTACTCTGCCGGCCAGAGTAAATGCTTCTTCTGCTGATGGACTCCAAAGTTCAAGTTTAGCAACAGTCTGTAAAAAGTGGGTGGTATGAATACACCTAACAATTTTGTGTTTGTATTTCCTCTTCCACAGAAATTTTTTAATCGGTCCCAGAGTAGCCCACGCCTTTAGAGACATGTTGTCCCTTAAGGCTTTGTACTCTGTTATGAACCTCGTCGAGTAGACTCATGTAAGACAGACCTTTGCATAGATCGAGGAGCCGCACTACCTTAGCAAAGTGAGCAAAACCCAACGCGTAGCTCTTTAACCACTTTTCAGATATTCTTTCCAATTTGCTTGTCTCCACTTATCTTTCTTAGAGTGTCCGTTCACCATCAGATCTGAGCCAATACTCAAGTACGTCTTAGACGACAGGAGTCCAAGTCTCCTCAGAATCCTCAGGAAGCCGATTATGTTCGCGTCCGTGTTTCTATGAACCATGATTTTTCAACCGATAAAATCGTTTACAGAAATGAATCACTTGACCCCGATTCAACATAGAGTGGTCCCAAGCCCATAGCTCCAGTCTTGCACAGTTGTAGAAAAAATCAACTAAGCTTCGTCCCGCTTGATGAGGTATCTCACGGGATCGTAGCTGTTCTTTCCTGGAGAGCATCAGCGCACCTTGCAATAGACTCGAGTGATACGAGATTTAGTCGCCACAATACTTTAAGAAATTCGTAGTGACGTTCTTTCTTTGGTGGGAACTGGGAAGAAGGGTTAGCAGCTATAACAAATGGAAAATATAAGAGAGCTCTGTTAAGAACCTCGTCGAGTTGAGCAGCATTAAGGCGATTTGGCGCGTAATTCTTGGAGAGACTCATATTCTTTTCTTTGCCATAGCCCCAGCATGACTAATACTACTAGAAAGCTTCCCCAAGTGACCGTGGCCCCTGTATGTTCGTTGACTTGGGGATTAAATAGTCGGCGACCTTTCGACTTCACCAGCTTGTGAGCAATCCGCCGGTGCCAAATGTTCTGGTGAACTAGAATATCCATTTTTGTCCCATAGGTGGGTGTGTCTGTGCTTCACTAGCTTGAACAATCTCCTCGCAAAGTTGCCCATCAGATGACGATCTATGTTCTTTTCCTGAAAGAGCTTAAGGCGAACACAGATAACAAAGAAATTACTCTGCGATTGATCGACCATGTACTGCTGTAAATCACGCCTGTCCCGCGGGAGGTACTTTGTCAGCATCTCTGGCTGCATACGGCGATTCCTTCTGTAAGAGTTCTTGGACATGACGTTTAGTCTTTATGTGGTTGTTCTTCATATCCTGAGTAAGACGATGAAAAGCACCCTGTACTTTCGACCAGTGAACAGACGATTCCCATAATCCAAGTCGATTGCAGATATTCTCAAAACTAAGAAACAGACTATATGAGTGCTCGTCTGGCACGCCTAATCGGACGTGCCGACTCGCTCGATAGGTATTCATTTATAGCTCGCCAGTTTCTCGTAGAGTACTGTCCTACTTATATTGGTAAGATTCAACGGGTGAGTCTTTATGAGGTCTAATATCTGCAGAGTGAAGATGAGACTCTCATACCACTGATCAACCCACATCCTCTCATTGTTGCCAAGTAACCTATATTTGTCTTTCATGTGTATGGCACGTAGTGAACGTTAACAGCATGAGTGCACGCTAGATGATACATCGGATTCCTCACCAAGTGGAGTCTGTGCAGCAGTCCCAAGAAGCTGAGAAGTTTGTGTACGCCCTGATTCATTAGTATTTGAGCAGTGTGAGGTCTAGTGCTCGACAGAAGGCATCATAGCCAACAAGATCTAGCATGAACAATACTTCTAAAAAGTTGAAAGCGAACTCGCGCTGATATGAGCTCTTCATTTGAATGTACTCATCCAGACGACGTCAAAGATCTCATCATATGTGTCATGGCTTATAAGTTCTAACAAAAAGCACATATAGATACAGCTTATGTAGAGAGTGCGAGCCTCATCAGCCTTGTTCATGGCGTGGCACTCGGCAAGAAGCACTTAAAGATGATGCTGCGCTTATTAGCCTCTGATATAAGGTTTATCTTGCAGAGCACTACTATTATCTGCCACTGAATCGTATGTAGCTCGGCAAATTTCATAAGTCCCTGTTGAGGCGGTTGTGCATCGTTGATGCACACGCCAGGTAGGTCTTATAACTTATCAGGCGCATGTGGCGTATGTGTCCAAGAAAATAGAGTAGATGGATCTGGATCATAGAGTCCTATTGATCTTAATGTGCATCGCGCCTACACACTTCAAGTAGCCCTCATGGAAGATGAGGTCCAGATCGTACAGTATGCGAAGCAGATAGAGCTGGTGGATCATTTGATGTTCCCATTCTCGTCGTGGTATTCCAGGTTATTGTACTTATCGCGCAGAGCAGCGATGCTGCTCATGAACGCGAGATGACTTATCAGGTTGAGGTCGTACATAACACCTAGAAAGTGGTAGTAGCGTCTCATTCAGTGTACCTGTGCGCCCGGAACTCAGTGTACCTATTGTAACAAGCAACATACGTGATGTGGCTGATAAGACCACATAGGTAGAGAAAGTGGATGAGTCGACCATACATGATGTTGCTGGTCGTCGGCATGATGTACGGAGGGAGAAGACCACTCTTAGTGATGGGAACAGAGTTCATCAGTAGGCACCTTGAGAAAGTGAGCTATACGAATGCGGTTGTAGGAGATTAGCGTACTCATAGGCCAGAAGAGGTCCAGGGTAGCCGCCTAGAGAGGACAACAGCGTGGACATATACTCGGGTCCCGATGATGTTGAGCTTGTGGATACACTTCAAGAAGCCGCCAGCGAAGAGACTAGGTAGATGGGCCATGTCACAATGGTACCAGAATGTCGTCTATACACAGACGAGCGCTGGCAAGGGCGTAGTTATTGTAAGACACGAGGCCCAGGAGGAAGAGTTTCTCTATGAAGCGCTGCTTAATCATATGGTGAACCTGTGCGGCGGCGGCCATTTATCCTTCAAGCAGCGGTTGAGGCACTCGCTGAGAGCCAGAACATTCTGTCGCTTGGAGAACAGGCCCAAGCGGAATGGAACATATAGGAAAGTCTCTACTATATGATAGGCTTGTAGCTTACGATTGGGCGCCGCCTTGTATTGCGAAGTCATGGCCCTCCATTGAGTCGCTCGAGGAAGAGGATGGTGTTGCGCTTAATGTTGAGTACTGTATTAGCGTGCGTGCGAGCCTTGTAGGAACACAGGCCGAACTTGCTCAGGAACCAGAAGAAGTGGGAAAATGCCTGTATCTCTTTCACTGCTGGACCCAGATTCGCTTGCTGAGGATATTTACAGCGTAGTCCATGCCCTTAGCTGTGCAGAGGCCGAGAGCCCGAAACACATGGAGGAATTGGGCAATGTAGCCCACGTGTGTAAACGAAATCCTTTCCATTGTCTTTATTATACGAAAAGTGGAAATTTTCTAGAAATTTTCGAGGGTACTAGTACCCATGTTTGCCTAATAGGCAACTCAGGTACTCGCCCATGTGGAAAAGTGGACCCGTTAAAGAGTTTGGGCGGCGAGTACCCCTTCCGAACTTAGAGGCCTCCATAATCCTAGAGGCCAGCGGGTGGCCAAACTGGGATTGATTGAACCGAAACGATGTCGTCTCATCAACCCCAACGAAGGAGTAACACAATGACTCAGAACGAAGCGGTCTTCCAGGCAGTGCTCGCGGTGTTCGGCAACGACGGCCAGCTCGACGGCGCGGTTCCCGAGACTGGGAAGTGGAGCGACAAGCAGAAGGACGAAGTCTACGCCTTCCTGATGTACTCCTTCAAGCAGGGCGAGTGGACGAAGAACTCGGGTGGCACGGACGACGCTAGCCTGATGAAGTACATCCCCGGCCTCGTAAACAACCACGTCCGAAAGGACTTGCGGCTGAACGGTGGGACGAAGTACGAGACGAAGCGTCCGGGCTCGCGAGCGGGAACGGGTGACGAGTCGGTGAAGGCGATGCGGACTCTCCTGAGCATGACTCCGGATCCCGCGGCAAAGGCAGCAATCCAGCGGGAGATCGACAAGCGCCTGGCGGAGATCAAGCCGAAGGTCGAGGTCAACCTCGCCGCTCTGCCCGAGTCGCTCCGTCACCTGATCCCGCAGAGCTGAGCAGTCGATGCAGCAAGTCAGCCGGGCTCGTACAGCCGGCTGACACTGCTACGCCTGGGAGAGGGATAACCGAACATAAATGACTACATGTCCAACTCCAACTCCATCATCGTCGGCTCGAGCAGTGAGACTCACATCGGCCTTGGCACTCTCCTGAAGTGGAACAGGGAAGATGTCATCTCCTTCTACTTCCGGGAGGAGGAGGGAAACTGGATTGTCGAGGAGCGCTTGCCGGACGGAGGTTTCAAGTGCTACGAGATCATGGTGTTCGAGGCTGACCTGCTCGGCTCGACCATCGAGACTGTCGACCACACCTCCCTGTAAATTCGAACATTTTCATCGAAATGAGGGGAGGGATAAAATTCCACTCACTAGTCCGAAATGAAAGATCAGAATGAAAACACTCGCCGTGAAAGCACTCATCCTCGCAGTGGCTATCGCCATCAGCTACTTCCCCTTCGTTCTCATTGCACTCTGTCTTCCCATTCATTAAAACTTTTCATCATCCATGCCCCGTAATTTTACACCTAACCCGAAACGAGAGAAAAGAATGAAGACCTACAAGAATTATGAAGTCCGCTTCGCTGGTCATCCTCCCCTGCTGGTCCGTGCCTCCTCTCCCGAGCGAGCCATCGAGTACACCATCGGCCACATCAACTCCTCCCTCTCCCGCATCTACGCGGGACAGCCGGCCGTGAGCGTGACTGACTTCGAGTCACTCATCTTCAACTAATCCTCCTTCTCCCTCCCTCTCTAACCAGAGGGAGGGACTGACACTGCTACGCCCGGGAGGAGGAGGATAACAAACCGAACGTATAAGTTAATGTTCGCAAGCAATAAAGCTTGCAACAACTTGGAGCGCATAACAATGAGCATGACTCAGGGCGAAGCAGTCTTCACGGCGGTTTCTGAAGTGATGGGTGAGCAGGACGGGAAGTTCGAGCCCAGCAAGGCGCAGCTCGAGTCCATCCACGAGCTCGTCTTCAGCTTCTTCAAGACCGGAGCGACCAGCCACAGCAAGAACCCCAGCGACGACCAGCTCAAGAAGTACATCCCCGGACTGGTCAACAACTGGCTGCGGAAGGACCTCCGGCTGAACGGCGGCAGCAAGTACCAGGCTAAGCGCCCTGGCAGTCGGAGTGGGACGGGAGACGAGAGCGTCAAGGCCATGCGGACTCTGCTCTCGATGACCACGGACTCGAGTGCGAAGCTGGCCATCCAGACAGAGATTGACAAGCGAGTGGCAGAGCTCAAGTCGGCCAACGCTCCGACCATCGACGTCAGCAAGCTCCCCGAGAGCTTGCGCCATCTCATCAAGCAGTAAGGATAGCAGAGTCCAGTCAGTGGCCCTCGCGGCCACTGACACTGCTACGCCTACCGGGCTACGGCGCATGGACACAGTGGACTCATGCGGGCTTAGTATGGACTAGTGTTGGCCTAAGTGAGCGTGGCCACGGCCATACTATTCTCTGCTGCCATCCTAATAATGTCTGCAGGATAGAGCTATGAGTTGGCTTGTATTACTCCCCTGTATAGGTAGACTGTTAGTCTAGTCCCTACATCCCTTATATCTTCTTCTAGTCCTCCCTCTGAGTGCAAGGATAGCAATGGATGGGAACTTCTTGTGTAGGCTGTAGGGAAGGGAGGGAAAGTGCCACTTAGGTTGGTGTTTCTCTGAGGTGGTTGGGCTATTCCGAACATATTTAGCATGTGAGGAGGAGTAAATGAGCCGCGAAGATAAGTTGTGGAGCGAACTGAGCAAAGAGGAGAAGACGGAAGAGAAGCAGGAGTTCTTGGAGAGCTACGCCTACGAGTGCGGCGGCGAGCCTGAGAATTACGAGATGGACTGGGAACAGTATCTCAACTGCGAGGGCTGGACTGGCCGAGACGAGCGCATCCTCATGAAGCGAGACCGCCAGAATAAGGGAAACAAGTCATGAACCAGAACGTGCAGTGGATGGTCGTCTACCTCGACTCTCGTGGCCGCACTATCATTCATGACTACAAACCTGTCCGAAAGGAAGAGGCTCTGTTGGTTGGTGACGAGCTCACTCGAGACCATGTCGCTCAATTCTTTCGAGTCCAACGCTGTAAATAGGGAGATACCGTGGACACTCAGCTCGAGCTCAAGCTGTACAGCGAGGAGATTGACATCGACAACTACGTCGACGCCCGCGGGATTCGCTACATCGGCAAGGCGATCAAGCAGAACAACGGCAAGTACTTCTGCCTGGCTGATGTAGGTGGGATGCTGTGCAGAGTCGAAGTGGTCATCAGGGGAGAAAAGCGATGAGAGCAGGAGTGATGCGACTCGAACCAGAGCAGATGAGGATTGTAGAGGTCGCAGAGTCCTATCGCTTCTCTGTGACCAGGGTTGGGCTCGATGGCGACTGGTATTTCTACAATTGGCCCGGTCACCTCAACATCTACTTCTGCGGAGATTTCTGGAGCATACAGGACAGAGATATACCGCATCCTGAGCCTGAGAGGTTCGGCCTCGACTACATCGAAGTGAAGCACGGTCGAGGCGCAGAAGCACTGGACAAAGCACTCAAGGAGATTGGCAATGGTTGAGTTCATCGAAGAGAATGAAGAGGGCGAAGAGATCACTCACGAGCTTCCCTCGAAGCTCATCGTCTGTACTAAGTGCGGCGGGCATGGCACTCATCTCAATCCCAGCATTGGTGAGCATGCCTACTCAGCTGAGGAGTTCCAGCAGGAGTTTGACCAAGACGAGCAGGAGGAATACTTCACTCGTGGTGGCATCTACGATGTGCAGTGCACCGTCTGCGATGGCGAAAATGTCGAGGAAGTGGTGGACGAGGAGAAGTGCGACACAGCGCTTCTCAAGCGATACCAAGACAAGATCGCGGACAACTATCGCTACGAGCGGGAATGCCAGCGCGAGCGGGAATACGGCTACTAAACCGAACCCACAATCTAGCATGAAAATCACCGCAATGCAGCTGCAGCAGGGACTCGACACCAATCCTAAGTGGGTCGAGCGAGCCATCGTCGTGCTGTATGAGCGCCAGACAGCAGATGAGAAGGCGACTGCAAGCACTCACATCCACAACAAGCGAGGCTTCGCTTCGTGCGACGCTCGCAGCGGAACCTACATGGCTCGCTGGGTTCTGAAGGGCAATCGCTTGAACGGCGAGTGGCTCATCAGAGCCCGCAAGATGGCGAAGAAGTATATTCGCCAGCTGCTCGAAGCGGCTGGGGAGAAGCACGACCGCGAGTACCCACCTCGCCTCACTCCTGTGGTCATCGAGATGGCTGCGAAGCTCGGCATTCCACTTGAGAAACTCGATCTCGCTGAGGTTCTTCCCGAAGACATCTGTGGCATCCCGACCCGAACGTAAAATCACTCATGGGTAGACGACGAGTTCCACATCAGCACTACAAAGCGAGACCAAGCACATGGCAACCAAGTGTCCAATCTGCGGAACCTACTACCAGGACTCGGACAGCTACACTGATGAAGAGTGTGGCGGAGAAGGCAACTGTCCTGCTCGAGAAGCAGGTGACCGTCCGAGCCCGCAGCATGTTCTGTGTGCTTGTAATCGTCGGTGGCTTGGCGATTGCAGTGAATCAGCCGAAGGACACGGGTTCGACCACTGTTACGTGGATGGAAGAGGCCGTGAGCTTGACGGGAGCGATGCTGATTCTGTTCCTGCTGATGGTGGTGTACAAGAAGGTGAACAGGATTCAGGTTGTATGGTGAATCCTGAGTACAAGGCGACGCTGTACAACGTGTGGGACAAGCACTTCGACGACCTCGAAGCTGCTGACCTCGACAGTCCGTTGCTCGAGATGCCGTCCGCAGTTGCTTGGGTCGATGCCAAGCGCATAGTGCGCGAGCTGTTCCGTGAACTTCAAGGGGCTTAACATGAGCAACAATCCTGCACTCGACCGTCGTATTCGCATCGCTCGTCAGCTGGGCGACATCATGCGAGTAGATGGTGAATGTGTCGACTACGAGAAACTCGAGAGCCATCCACGATTTCGCCCGCACTGGCTAGAAGATCAGGAACTGAAGAACGAGTGGACGAAGCTGCTCTTGGAGTTGACCTGAATAACCTGGATAAATAAGAAGGGAGGCTCGAGTGTACAAGTGCGCTGTAGCGCCAATCCGCGGCGCCTATTCCAAGTAAGTTGCGGCCAACCTTGCCAAGATACGGACTCGAGTGTGCTGTTTAAGCTCGACAACCGCTTATAAACTCTGAGAAGTCTTGAGAAGTCTAGTTGTGCGGCGCCTCTCCCCGCTGCGGCGGGGAGAGGGGTGTGTCTGGACAGTCTCGGACGGCGTGGTGTACCGCGTTAGTTAGCGGTACGGAGACGGTAGCCGGGGGTCGCGCGCGCAGACACGCTACCCCCGGAAAAGGCGCGCA
>Ga0137441_1000064_pt1 | contig 10749 bp, 11 predicted proteins | sample EasRivERMGT244_2_FD_102323 | JGI IMG/M metagenome (GOLD analysis project Ga0137441, IMG submission 102323) | Soil microbial communities from meander-bound floodplain in the East River, Colorado, USA - East River MetaG ERMGT244_2 | ecosystem: Environmental > Terrestrial > Soil > Floodplain ... | reverse complement strand
GCACCTCGACCTCCCCAAGAGCGTCGAGGGCTACTACCAGGAGACCGGCCGCGCCGGGCGCGACGGCGAGCCGGCCGATGCGTGGATGACCTACGGCCTGGGCGACGTCGTGCAGCTCAGGCGGCTGATGGAGCAAAGCGAAGGAAGTGAGGAATTCCGCCGCATCTCGTTCGCCAAGCTCGACGCGCTGCTCGGCCTGTGCGAGACGGCCGGCTGCCGGCGCGTGAGGCTGCTCGACTACTTCGGCGAGAAAAGCACGCCATGCGGTAACTGCGATACTTGCCTCGAGCCGCCGCAGACCTGGGACGCGACCGAAGCCGCACGCAAAGCGCTCTCGGTCATCTACCGCACGGGGCAGCGCTTCGGCGCGGTGCACCTGATCGACGTCCTGCGCGGCAAGGCGAGCGAGCGCGTCTCGCGATGGGACCACGACAAGCTCGCGGTGTTCGGCATCGGCGCCGACGTGGACGAGGATACCTGGCGCAACGTCTTCCGCCAGCTGGTTGCTCTAGGCTATGCGCGCCCCGACCACGATGCCTACGGCGGGCTGCGCCTCACCGACGCGGCTCGCCCGGTCCTGAAGGGCGAGGAAAGCGTCGAGATGCGCCGCTCGCTACCGCGCAAGGGCAAGGCGCCCCGTCAACGGCGCGGCGCCGCAATCTCCGCCAACGTCGATGCGGGCCTCTTCGAGCGGCTGAAAGCGTGGCGCCTGGAGCAGGCGCGCGAGCAGTCGGTGCCGCCCTATGTGGTCTTCCACGACGCCACGCTCGCCGCCATCGCCGCCGCGCGGCCCGCCAGCCTGGACGCTCTGTCCATGATCGCCGGCATCGGCGCGAAGAAGCTGGAGCGCTACGGCCCCGCGCTTCTTCGCTTGCTCTCTATCTAGAGTTCTTCAGTTGGCTGCAAAGCAATAGAAGAAGCCGTTGCCGCCGGTGCCCTTCAGCGCGTCCTGGCTGCAGCCGCGCGAGGGGTGCGAGGAGTTCCAGGATTTCGCCTCGGCGCTGTCGTTCAGCCCCTGGCGGTCGTGGTGGCCGACCACCGCCGAGCCGTCGCCGCTCTTGGTCCAGTTGCCGCAGGTCATGTCCTTGTCGGCCGGGAAGGCGCGCCCCTCGGGCGTCGAGCCGGTAAGGATGTCATGCATGTTCGGGCTGTCGCCGCGCCCGTTCACCACCTCGCCCTTCTCGTTGAGCGCGGTCGCCTTGGTGATGTTCGGGTTCTTGTGCAGGTCGTCCAGGCTCTTGGCGACGACCTCGCCTTTCGCGTTCCGCCACGGGCCCTTGCCGATGCGGTCGCGCGCGTTGGTCGATGGGCTCTCGCTGAGATAGGCGCGCCAGGTGCGGCTCCCCGCGCCTGCCGCCTTGGCAAGCGCCTGGCAATGCTGGTCCGCGCCCTTGATGCCGCCGAGGTCGGCGCCCTTGCCAGGGCCGGCGCTGGTGACGAAGAAAGTCATGTCCTTCGACTGGGCGAACGCATTGCCGCACAGGAATGCAAGAGTAACGAGTAGGTATTTCATCGGGTCTCCATGGAAAGGTACCCGGCGAACATCGAGCGCGGACCGGCTATTCCCTAAGTTTCGCCCCAGACATCGCGCGCCGTCTGCACCACCAGCTTGAGCTTCGCTTCCTGCTGCGCGAAGGCGAGGCCGCTGCCCTTCTGGTGGCTGGCAAAGCCGCACTGCGGGCTGATCGACAGCTGCTCGAGCGGGACGTATTTCGTCGCCGCCTCGATTTTCCGTTTTAATTCATCCTTGTTTTCCAACTGGGGAATCTTGGTTGAAACCAGGCCCAGGACCACCTTCTTGTCCTTCGGCATGAAGCGCAGCGGCTCGAAGCCGCCGGCGCGCTCGCTGTCGTACTCGAGGAAGAAGGCGTCGACCTCGAGCCGGTTGAACGCCTTCTCGGCGATGCGCTCGTAGCCGCCGGCGGCGATCCACTTGCCCATGGCGTTGCCGCGGCACATGTGCACGCCGACCGCCATGCCGGCCGGGCGGCCGCGCACGATGCGGTTGATGAGGTCGATATAGAGATCGATCAGGCCTTCCGGGTCGTCGCCGCGCGCGCGCACCGCGTCGCGCAAACGGTCGTCGCAGAGCAGCGTCTGCGCCACCTCGTCGATCTGCAGGTAGCGCCCGCCGGCCGCGTGCAGCGCCGCGATCTCCTCGCGGTAGATGTGCACCACGTCCTCGAAGAAGACCTCGAGATCGGGATAGACGTCGGGGTCGACGCATTTCCTGCCGCGCGGGTAGTGCAGATACGAGGGCGCAGGCAGGGTTGCTTTCACAACCCGGTCAGTTCTTGCCATTGAAAAAGCAACTTCGTCGGCGACGATGGGGCCCGTTCTCCGGATGCGGGTCACCGCCACCGGCGCCTGGCCGACGTGCATCACGATGCCGGCGTCGTCGCGCTGCAGGTCGACATTGCCGTGCGCCTCGCCGCGCGCGAATCCCGCAACCTTGGAGACGAAGCCCAGCCGCCAGGACTCGCGGCGGAACTCGCCATCGGTGACCACGCGCAGGCCGAGCGACTCCTGCCAGCGGATGACCTCGGTAATCGCCTGGTCCGCGCCCTGCTGCCCCTGCAGCAGGGCTGCGGGGCGCAGGAAGCTGCCGATGTGCTCGGCGCGGAACGGAGGGCTGCCCACAACCGGATGGTAGTTCACAATATGAGCGATGAGACGGCTTCTGCTGCCCCTTGCCCTGGCAACCCTCGCCGGCTGCCAGAAGCCCGCCGGCGATTCGCTGCAGGGCTACGTCGAGGGCGAGTTCGTCCTGCTCGCCTCCCCTTACGCCGGGCAGCTGCAGAAGCTCCACGTACGCCGCGGCGACCGCGTCGAAGCCGGCAAGCCGGTCTTCGCGCTCGAGCAGGAGGCCGAGCGCGCGGCGCGCCTCGAGGCCGAGGAGAAGCTGAAGACCGCGCGCGCGAGGCTCGACAACCTGGTCGCGGCCAAGCGCCCGGACGAGATCCAGGCGTTGCGCGCGGAGCTGACGCAGGCGCGCGCCACGCGCGATCTCTCGGCGTCCCAGCTCGACCAGCAGAGAAAGCTCCTCAAGGAAGGCTTCACCTCGCAGGCGCGCTACGACGAGGCGCTGCGTTCCCTCGAGCGCGACGCCGGGCGCGTCAAGGAAGCCGAGGCGCAGCTGCGCAACGCGCTGCAGCCCGTCGGCCGCGACGACGAGCGCAAGGCCGCCGAGGGCGACGTCGCAGCAGCGCAGGCCTCGCTCGCCCAGGCGGCCTGGCGTCTGGACCAGAAGAGCGTCGCCGCCCCGCTGGCGGCGCTGGTCCAGGACACCTATTTTGTCGAGGGCGAGTGGGTTCCTGCCGGCCGCCCGGTCGCTTCGCTGCTGCCGCCGGGCAACGTCAAGCTGCGCTTCTACGTCCCGGAAACGATCCTGGGCGCCATCCAGCCCGGGCGGGAGATCGAGGCCGGCTGCGACGGCTGTCCGCAGCCGATCGCGGCCAGGGTGTCCTACATTTCGAGCCAGGCGGAGTACACGCCGCCGGTGCTCTATACGCGCGAGCAGCGCAGCAAGCTCATGTACCTGATCGAGGCCCGCCCGGACCCGGCGCGGGCGGCCGGCTTGCGCCCGGGGCAGCCGGTCGACATTCGATTCAAATGAACGAATATGCGATCGATGTCCGCGGTCTGAACAAGTCGTTCGGCGACAAGCGCGTGGTCGTCGATTTCGCGCTGCAGGTGCGCAAGGGCGAGATCTACGGCTTCCTCGGCCCGAACGGCAGCGGCAAGACCACCTCGATCCGCATGATCTGCGGGCTGCTCAAGCCCGATTCCGGCGAAGGCACCTGCCTCGGCTACGACATCGGCGACTCGGCCTCGATCAAGCGCGAGGTCGGCTACATGACGCAGCGCTTCTCGCTGTGGGAGGACCTCACCATCCGCGAGAACCTCGACTTCATCGCGCGCATGTACGGGATGAAGGACCGGAAGCGGGCGGTGTCGGAATCCCTGGACGAATTGAATCTCCTGAAGAGGCAGGATCAGCTCGCCGGAACCCTGTCGGGCGGCTGGAAGCAGCGCCTCGCGCTCGCCGCGTGCATGCTGCACCAGCCCAGGCTGCTGCTGCTCGACGAGCCGACCGCAGGCGTCGATCCGCAGGCGCGGCGCGATTTCTGGCAGGAGATCCACGCCCTCGCCGCGCGCGGCATCTCGGTGCTCGTCTCCACGCACTACATGGACGAAGCCGAGCGCTGCCACCGCCTCGCCTACATCGCCTACGGCCGGCTGCTCGCCACCGGCACGCCCGACGAGGTGCTGCACGCGGTGAAGCTCAGCACCTGGGAGGTGTCGGGACCGCCGGCGAAGCTGGCCGAAGTCGCCGCGCTTCTGCACGACCGGCCGGGAGTCGCGCACGTGACGGCGTTCGGCAACACGCTGCACGTCACCGGCGAGGACCCCGACGCCCTGGAGCGCGCGGTTTCTGCATTTCCTGAGAAGGAATTGCAGTGGAAAAAAGCGCAACCAGGCCTCGAGGACGTCTTCATCCACCTGATGAAGGGCCGCGAATGAGGCTGTCGTGGTCGCGCTGGGTCGGCATCATCGTGAAGGAGTTCATCCAGCTCAAGCGCGACCGCCTCACCTTCGGGATGATCATCGGCATCCCGGTGCTGCAGCTCATCCTCTTCGGCTACGCCATCAACTCCGACCCGAAGCGGCTGCCGACCGCGGTGCTGGCCGCCGACTCGAGCCTTTATTCGCGCAGCCTGCTCGCCGCCATGCAGACGAGCGAATACTTCCGCCTGGAAAAGAGCGTGCGGGACGAAGCCGAGCTCGAGTCGCTGGTCGCGCAAGGGCGCGTGCAGTTCGCCATCACCATTCCGGAGAACTTCGGCCGCAAGCTGGTGCGCGGCGAGCGGCCGGTGCTCCTGGTGGAGGCCGATGCCTCGGACCCGTCCGCCATCGGCAACGCCATTGCGGCGCTGAACCAGCTTTCCACCACGGCGCTGCAGCGAGACCTGGCGGGGACCCTTGCGGACCTGAACGCGGGGGCCTCGCCCGTCGAACTGCGCGTGCACCGGCGCTACAACCCCGAAGGCATCACGGCGTACAACATCGTGCCCGGCCTGATCGGCACCATCCTCACCATGACCATGGTGCTGATGACCGGGCTCGCCATGACGCGCGAGCGGGAGAGGGGAACATTCGAGAACCTCCTGTCCACGCCGGCGCTGCCGATCGAGGTGATGACCGGCAAGATCGTGCCCTATATCCTGATCGGGCTGATCCAGGTCAGCCTGATCATCGTCTGCGCGCTCGCCCTGTTCGAGGTGCCGATGCAGGGCAGCTACCTCCTGCTCTATTTCGTGGTGCTGGTGTTCATCGCCGCCAACCTGACGCTCGGCATCACCTTCTCGTCGATCGCGCGCAACCAGCTGCAGGCGATGCAGATGACCTTCTTCTTCTTCCTGCCCTCCATCCTGCTGTCGGGATTCATGTTCCCGTTCCGCGGCATGCCGGATTGGGCGCAGGTGCTCGGCTCGCTCCTGCCGCTCACGCACTTCGTGCGCCTGGTGCGCGGCATCATGCTGAAGGGCAACGCGATCGCCGAGCTGTGGCCGGATATCTGGCCGATCTTCGCCTTCATGCTGGTGGTGATCCTGATCGGCCTGCGCTTCTACAAGCGCACGCTCGACTAGCGGAACTTCGGGCGCGCCGCGCACTCGATATACTCAGACCGTGCGCACGGACTACGTTCAGCGCTTCCTCTTCGAGGAGCTCGACATCCGCGGGCGCCTGACCTGCCTCACCGGCGCCTGGCAGCGCATGCTCGACGGCCGCCGCTATCCCGACAACGTCGCCGCGCTCCTCGGCCGCACCACCGTGCTGAACGTGCTGCTCGGCGCGAACCAGAAGGACGCCGGCCGGGTCACGCTGCAGGTGCAGGGCTCGGGCCCGGTCCGGCTGCTGGTCGCGGATTGCACCGCCGACCTGCGCATCCGCGGCATGGCGGATTTCCGCGAGGAGGCGGCCCGCGAGACCGCCGAGCGGGAGCTGCTGGGCGACGGCCGGCTCGCGGTTACGCTCGAGGACATGAACAGCGGCCGCTTCTACCAGAGCCTGGTGCCGCTGGAAGGCGACAACCTCGAGCAGATCTTCGCGCACTACCTGTCGCAGTCCGAGCAGCTGCCCGCGTACCTGCGCCTGTTCGCCGACGGCGATGCGGCCTGCGGCCTGCTGCTGGAGAAGCTGCCCAAAGCTGACGAGCGCGACCCCGACGGCTGGAACCGCGTGACGCAGCTCGCGGCCACGCTGGGCCTGGACGAGACGCGCGACGCGCAGCCCTACGACCTGCTGACGCGCATCTTTCCCGAGGAGCTGATGCGGGTATTCCGCCTCTACGCCGTCGAGTACCACTGCCCCTATGACGAGGACAAGGTCAAGGACATGCTGCGCGGCCTGGGCCGCGGCGAGGTGGAATCCATCCTCGCCGACCATGGCGAGGTCGTGATCCGCAACGAAATGTGCAACCATGAGTACCGCTTCGACGCGCAGGCCGTCGCCCGGCTCTTCTCCTGAATCTGCCCGCAGTCAGCCATCAGCGCGCCATCGGCGAACCATGGTCGGCCGGCAGCCTCTAACGAACAAGGAGGTAGTCATGAAACAGATACTTGCAGTGCTGGCAGCCGTCACCCTCGCCGCTTGCAGCGACCCCGCCCCGCCGCCCGCGGCAAAGAAAGCCGAACCCGCCGCTCCCGCGCCGCAAGCCAGGGCACCCGAAGCGCCGAAGCCCGCGCCCAAGGCCGAGGAGCCCAAGCCCGATCCAAACAAGGAGCTCGCCGTGCGCGTGAAGCGCGCGCTCATGGACGACAACAAGGTCCAGGGCGCCGCCATCGACGTAACCGCGTCGAACGGCACCGTCACTCTCTGGGGCACTGCCGCCACCGCCTCGGAGCGCAACCGCGCCGGCGCCATCGCCGCCAAAGTCGACGGCGTCAAGACGGTGGAAAACAAGATGGCGATCGTCAAGGGCTCCTAACGAACTTCTGAAGGGGGCCTGGCCAGCTTCGCGCCTGGCCAGAGGTCGCTGCGGCTGCGCGCGTACTGCGGCGGGTAGTCGAGCTTGACGCCGAAGCGCTCGGCGGCGTGCCAGACCCAGCGCGGGTTGTCGAGGAAGGCGCGCGCCATGGCGACCATGTCGGCCTTGCCGGAAGCGACGATCTCTTCGGCCTGCTCCGGGTCGGCGATCATGCCGACGGCCCTCACGGCTATGGGTACGTTTTGTTTTACCTGTGAAGCAAAACCTACTTGATAGTTCGGCTCGACTTTCATCTTGGCGAGAGGCGACATCGCGCCGCTCGACACGCACACATAGTCGAAGCCGATGCGCTTCAGCTCCCTGGCGTACGCGACAGCGTCGTCGGGCCCGAGGCCGCCTTCCATCCAGTCGCTGCCGCTGATGCGCGCGCCCAGCGCGCGCTCCTTCGGCCAGGTTTCGCGCACGGCGGCGGCGATCTCGAGCGGCGCCTTCATGCGGTTCTTTCCGTACTCGTCCTTCCTCTGGTTGGCGAGCGGAGAGAGGAACTGGTGCAGCAGGTAGCCGTGCGCGGAATGCAGCTCGACGGCGTCGAAGCCGATGCGCTTCGCACGCAGCGTGGCGGCCACGAATTTTTCTACCAGAGTTCTTATTTCACTGACTGCCAGCTCATGCGGCACGTGCCAGCCCTCGCTGAACGGAATCGGCGAAGGCGCCACGGTCTGCCAGGGCGATTCGCCCGCGACCAGCGGCTTGCCGCCCTGCCAGGTCACGTGCACCGAGGCCTTGCGGCCGGCGTGCGCGAGCTGGATGCCGATCGGGTGCTGCGACAGCCGCCGGCAGGCCTGGATCACGCGCGCCATGGCGGCTTCGTTGTCGTCGCTGTAGAGACCGGTGCAGCCGTGGGTAATGCGGCCTTCGCGGGTTACGCCGGTGGCTTCCACCACGAGCAGCCCGGCGCCGGAATAGGCGAGCTGGCCGAGGTGGATCAGGTGCCAGTCGGTCATGCAGCCGTCGTCGGCCGAGTACTGGCACATAGGCGAGACCGTGATGCGGTTCGGCAGCACGATACCGCCCAGCGGCAAGGGCGTGAAAAGCTTAGGGTGCGGCAAGAGAGATTCCCCGATCAGTAAAGGCTTTGCGGATTTCCTTGGCGAATGCGACGGCGCCCGGCTGGTCGCCGTGCAGGCATAGCGTATCGGCGGAAACCGGCACGCGCTTGCCGGAGAGGCTGGTCACGTAGCCCTCCTCGACCATCGCCAGCGCCTGTTTCACCGACTTCTGCGCGTCCTCGATCATCCCGCCCGGCTTGTCGCGCGGCGCGAGGGTGCCGTCGTCGGAGTAGCCGCGGTCGGCGAAGACCTCTCCGATGGCGGGAAGGTTGTGCTTCTTCACCACCCGCATCATGGTCGAGTTCGAAAGCGCGTACACCATGATGCTTCCCAGGTCCTTCGCGGCGCGGGCCATGGCGTCGGAAAGCGCCTCATCGGTGGCGGCCATGTTGTAGAGCGCGCCGTGGCATTTCACGTGGTGCAGCTTTGCCCCCGCCGCGCGCGCGAAGGCTTCGACCGCGCCCGCCTGGTAGACCACCAGGTCGTACATCTCCTGCGGCGAGATCTTCATCACGCGCCGGCCGAAGCCCTGGATGTCGGGCAGCGAAGGGTGCGCGCCGATCGCCACGCCGTGGTCGAGCGCCAGGCGCACGGTCTTGCGGATGGTGGCCGGGTCGCCGCCGTGGAAGCCGCAGGCGATGTTGGCCGAGGTGATGAAGGGCATGACTTCGGCGTCGGCGCCCATCTTCCAGGCGCCGTAGCTCTCGCCCATGTCGCAGTTGAGGTCGATGCGTTTCAATTTCCGAGCCTCATTTTCCAAACTCCCAGCTGATCGAGCGCAGCGCGGACTCCAGCCGCAGGCTCGCGTCGCGCCGCAGCTCGCGCGCCGTGTCCAGGCTGCACAGCGCGAAATGCAGCGTCGCCCCCGGTGCGAGCTGCGCGACGCGCGGCACGTCGGCGGCGGCGACCTCGGCGATGCGCGGATAACCGCCGGTGGTCTGGTGGTCGGCCATCAGCACGATCGGCACGCCGCTCGGCGGCACCTGCACCGAGCCGAGGCAGGTCGGTCCCGATAGTATCTCATCGTCCGTGGCGCGCACGAGCGGCGGCCCGGCGAGGCGAAAGCCCATGCGGTTCGATTCGGGCGCGACGCGCCACACGGTGTCGAAGAAGGCGCGCTGCGCGGTGGAGTCGAAACTCGCGTAGTGCTGGCCCTCGATGGCGTGCACCACGATCGGCTCGCGGTCGGGCAGGGTCAGCGGCGGCGCCGACCAGCGCACGCTCGCGCCGTTCTTCCGCTTCAGCCGGGCGAAGCGCTCCCGCGAGACGTCCTCGGCGAGCACCAGCAGGTCGCCATGGCGCAGCGCGCGGCCCTCGAAGCCGCCGAAACGCCCCGGCAGGTAGGTGCTGCGGCTGCCCAGCACCGGCTCGATCGCGAAGCCGCCCGCCGCAGCGAGGTAGGCGCGCGCGCCGCGCGCGGCGCGGCCGACAGAGAGCTTGCTGCCGGCGCGGGCGAGCACCGGACGGTTGTGCGGAAAGGCGCCCTGGAACTCCGCGCCGCAGATCGCCACCAGCGTGTCGCGCTCGAACTCCAGCTCCGGGCCGATCACCGTGATCTCGAGCGCCGCCGCGCCCGGCGGATTGCCGACCAGCGCGTTGGCGAGCGCGAGCGACACCGGGTCCATCGCCCCGCCCGGGCACAGCCCGACGTGCTGGTGGCCGTGCCGGCCCCGGTCCTGCACCGTGGTGAGCAGGCCGGGCCGCAGGACGCGGATGCTCATTTGTGCTCCAGCAGATCCACGAACTCGCGCCGCTCGACGGCGCGGAACACCACGCGGTCGCCCGGGGAGAACAGGCTCGGCCGGGCGCGCGCGGCGTCGAATGCGGCGAGCGGCGTGCGCCCGATGACGTTCCAGCCGCCCGAGATGGCGTACGGATAGACCACCGTCTGCTGGTTGGCGATCGCCACCGAGCCGGCGGGCACCAGCGCGCGCGGCGCCGCGCGGCGCGGCACGGCGAGCTTCGGGTCGAGGCCGCCGATATAGGGGTGCCCCGGCGCAAAGCCGACCATCAGCACGCGGTACTCGCCCTTTACATGCCGCTTGATGATTTCTTCAGGGGAGATCTTCAGACGCTGGGAAACTTCAGGCAGATCCAGCGCGAACTCGGCGTCGTAGCACACCGGCACCTCGACTTCGCGGCCCAGGTCGTCGGCGTCGGGCAGGCCCTTCTTCATGCACTGCTCGACCAGCTCGGCCGCCGCCAGGCGCACGTCGCCCTCGTAGCCCGGCTCGAAATGCAGCGCCACCCCGCCGAGCGCCGGCACCACGTCGCGGATCCACGGCAGCGCGCGCGCGACGATCGCCGCCGCCAGCCGCTGCGCCACGGAATTCACCTCCAGATCGAGCGTGCGCGAGAACTCGACGTACACAGCGAGGTCACCGAGCGGAACCACGCCCAACGGTTTGGGAAGACGCGCCATCTACGCTTAGGTGGTCACAACTTGTGACCACCTTCTGCTGGCAATGAAACGCCGATCATCGAATCCCGGTTGACGAGCGCTGCGAGTTGCTGCTCGGTCAAGCCTTCCGTACCAGCCGGGCGCATCGGCAGGACCATGTAGCGCATGTCGGCGGTGGAGTCGTGCACCCGAATGGTGACCTGGTCTGGGATTTTCAGGCCGAACTCGGCCAGCACGGTGCGCGGCTC
>Ga0137441_1000063_pt1 | contig 10769 bp, 7 predicted proteins | sample EasRivERMGT244_2_FD_102323 | JGI IMG/M metagenome (GOLD analysis project Ga0137441, IMG submission 102323) | Soil microbial communities from meander-bound floodplain in the East River, Colorado, USA - East River MetaG ERMGT244_2 | ecosystem: Environmental > Terrestrial > Soil > Floodplain ... | reverse complement strand
GTCTTGGCGCCGCTTCTCATCCTGGTGCATTCCAAGTTCCACATCGGCTCGGTCAACGCAGGGGTCGCGCTGATCAGCATGCTGCTGGTCGCCGCCAGCGGTTTCGTCGGCCGTTTCATCTACGTGCGCATCCACCATGGGCTGTACGGCACCAGAATGTCGCTGGCGGAGCTGCAGGCGCAGGTCGGATTCAACTCCGGCGAATTGCATTCGAAACTGAACTTCGCGCCGCGCGTCGAGCAATGGCTGAGCAAGTTCGAGGCGGCGGCGCTCGAGCGGCCGAAGAACATCGTGCACGGCATGTGGCGTTTTCTCACTCTCGGCGCGCGTGCGCGCTGGGTGCGCCGCCGCTGCACGCAGGAGTTCGCGCGCGTGTACCGCATGCACGCGCGCGCGTTCAAATGGGACGCCACGGTACAACAACGCCACCTCGCCGGGGGCAAGGCACTCATCGCAGACTTTCTTGCCGGCGCGCAGCGCGTGGCGCAATTCAGCCGCTACGAGCGCCTGTTCTCGCTGTGGCACGCCCTGCATGTGCCGTTCCTGTGGATGATGGTGTTCAGCGCCATCGCCCACGTGGTCGCGGTGCACGCCTACTGACAGTCCACGCGACTGAGTGCTCCCCGCCAGTCCGTCGTGCCCCGCGCGCGCCCACCGTCAAGATCCATGGATGCGCCGCCTCGCCGCGGCGTGCTGCGCGCTCTTGTGCACCGCGGCCCTTGCCCAGACGCTGGAGAGCGTCCTCTCGCCAGGCCCGGTGATCCAGGGGCATGCCAAGGTCGAGAACGAGTGCCGCAAATGCCATGTCCGGTTCAACCGCGACGCACAGGACGGGCAGTGCCTCGAATGCCACAAGGAAACCGCCGTGGACGTCCGGCAGCACACGGGCCTGCATGGCCGCCAGCGCCCGCAGCCCTGCCGCGAGTGCCACACGGACCACAGGGGCCGCGACGCGAAGATCGCCCCCATCGACGAGCGCAGGTTCGACCACAACCCGACCGACTTTGCGCTTCGCCGCGCGCACGCGGACCCGAAGACGCAATGCCGCAGCTGCCATGTGCCCGGGAAGAAATTCCGCGAGGCGCCCGGGCGCTGTGTCGACTGCCACGCCAAGAAGGACGTGCACAAGGGGCGCCTCGGCCTAGCCTGCGCGAACTGCCACAGCGAGAGCGACTGGAAGGTACCGCTGTTCGATCACGGCAAGACGCGCTTCCCCTTACGCGGCAAACACGAGCCGGTCAAGTGCGACAAGTGCCACAAGAACGACCGCTACAAGGACACGCCGGTCACGTGCATCGGCTGTCATCGCGCGGACGACAAACACAAGGCGCGCTACGGCGAAAAGTGCCAGGTCTGCCACAGCGACCGCGACTGGAAGGTGATCGACTTCGACCACGACAAGGACACGCGCTATGCGCTGCGCGGGCGCCATCGCACCGCGAAATGCGACGCTTGCCACACCGGGCACCTGTACAACGACAAGCTGCAGACGGGCTGCAACGCGTGCCACCGCAAGGACGACAAGCACCAGGGCACGCTCGGCGTGGCCTGCGGCAACTGCCACAGCGAGCGCGACTGGAAGGTCGGGCGCTTCGACCACGCGAAAACGCGCTTCCCGCTGCTTGGCAAGCACGACACCATCAAGTGCGAGGCCTGCCACAAGTCGGCCGTGTTCAAGGACGCGCCGACCACCTGCATCGGCTGCCACAGGAAGGACGACAAGCACAAGGGCGCACTCGGCGAACCTTGCGGCAACTGCCACACCGAGCGCAATTGGAAGGAAAGCAAGTTCGACCACGCGAAGACCAAGTTCCCGCTGTTGCAGAGCCACGCCCGCTTGAAGTGCGAAGCCTGCCACCGCGACCCCGACTACAAGCGCACGCCCAAGGACTGCTACGGCTGCCACAAGAAGGAGGACAAGCACGAGGGCCAGGTGGGCACGAAGTGCGAGAGCTGCCATGACGCCGGCTCCTGGAAAAAGGCCCGATTCGACCACGCGCGCTCGCGCTTCCCGCTGCTCGGCGGGCACCTCGTGGTCACGTGTGCAAAGTGCCATGAAACCCCGCGCTACCGGGACGCGAAGCGCGATTGCGTCGGCTGCCACGAACGCGACGACGTGCACAAGCGCCGCCTCGGCCCCGCCTGCGAGACCTGCCACAACGCGCGCTCCTGGAAGAGCTGGGACTTCAACCATGACCGCCAGACCAAGTTCTTGCTGGATGGCGGGCATCGCAAGGTCGGCTGCTACGCCTGCCACCGCCAGCCGGTGCAGAAGAGGGCGACGCTGCCTGCGAGCTGTATCAGCTGCCATGCAGCCGAGGACGTGCACGACGGCGGCTTCGGCAAGCAGTGCGAGAAGTGCCACGTCACGTCCTCCTTCAGACGGATCAAGCAGTGAATCGGCATGAGCGGGAGGGTCCAATGACACGCGCGTTCCTGATGCTTACCTTGGCCTGCCTGGCCGCGGCCGCAGCGAGCCTCGGCCACGCGCAGGCGCCCGGCAAGTTCGACCACCTGCGCACCGGTTTTCCGTTGACTGGAGCGCACCAGGCCGCGCGCTGCGACTCGTGCCACGTACGGGGCATTTTCAAAGGCACGCCAAGGCAGTGCGCCTCGTGCCACACCGCAGGCAGGAGGATCGCGAGCGTGGTCATGCCGGCAAACCACATTCCGGTGACGCAGCCCTGCGAGTCCTGCCACAACACATCTACCTTTGCGGGGGCCCGCTTCAGCCACGTTGCGATCGCCGCCGGCTCTTGCGCTTCCTGCCACAACGGTTCCAGCGCGAAAGGCAAGCCTGCCAACCACGTCGTCACCACGGCCTCGTGCGACTCCTGCCACCGCACCACTGCCTGGCTGCCGGCTGCCTTCAGCCACACTGGTGTCGCCCCCGGCACCTGCGCCAGTTGCCACAACGGCTCCAGTGCCCGCGGCAAGACGGCGAACCACGTGATGACAACGGCTTCGTGCGATTCCTGCCATCGCACCTCCGCATGGCTGCCGGCTACCTTCAGCCACACTGGTGTCGCCCCCGGCACTTGCGCCAGCTGCCACAACGGCACCAGCGCCAGGGGCAAGACTGCGAATCACGTCGCGACCACAGCCTCCTGCGACACCTGCCACCGCACCACCGCTTGGCTGCCGGCTACCTTCAGCCACACGGGTGTCGCCCCGGGCACCTGCGCCACGTGCCACAACGGCACGAGTGCCACGGGCAAGCCGACCACTCACTTCGTCACGACCCGCGCCTGCGACGCATGCCACGCGACCAGCGCCTGGCTGCCAGGGAGGCCGTACACGCATCTCTCGCCGTTCTACAAACCGCACAATTCGGGGGTCACGTGCGCGAGCTGCCACAAATCCAATACTGAGATGGCGACCTGGACGTTCGCGGCGTACAAGCCGGACTGCGCGGGGTGCCATGCGTCGCGTTTCAAGCCCGATGCACACAAGAAGGTCGATTCGCCGAAGATCCTCTACACGGTCAGCGAGCTGAAGGACTGTTCGGGCAGCTGCCATACCTATACCAACAGCACCTTCACCACGATTCTGAAGTCCAGGTCCGGCAAGCACCGGTCCACCGATGGCGGCTTCTGATCCGATGCTTGAGGAAACCGACGGATCGACCGGATGTCCTGGCGAGCGCTGATCGGCAAGCTCGCAATCGCACTCTTGATCCTCCCCGCCGCGCTGATGCCGGCCACGGCAGGTGCCGAAGTGCTCGACGAGCTCGTAGTCCTGACGGAGAACGCCGACGCGGTCATCCGCATCAGCTTCGGCCTGCGCATTCAGTATCTGCGACACGAGATATTCGGCGACGGTTTCGTCGAGATCTACTTCAGGCCGCTCACCCTGGAACCTGCAGGCGTGACCGAGTCCCGCCGCATCGCGCCCGGCCCGTCGTTCCCGGGCGTGGAGGTTGTCTATCCCGTGCAGCCGGGCTCGCAGACGCGCAAGGTCAACGTCCGGCTGACCAGCCCGTTGAAGATGCGTGTGCGCCCGACGGGGGACCGCGCCATCGACCTCGTCGTCCCCGGCGGCGCCGCGCGCCTGGCGGGGCCGCCTGCGGCGCCGGCAGAGCCGGTGGCCGCACCTGCTCCCGCGCCTGTTCCCGCGCCGGTGCCTGCGCCCATCGCCCGCCCGCCCGTGGCCGTCGCGCCGGAATCGCTGGCGCAGCTCCGCTTCATCATCAGGCTGGCGTCCTTCTCCTCTGTCGCCCAGATGCAGCGCGCCCGGCCGCTGCCTGGCGAGTTCGCCAACTACGAACTGATGGTCTCCGAGGCGCGCCGGCAGGGACGCACCGAGTACGACCTTGTCCTCGGCTACTTCCCTACCGAGCAAGTGGCCCAGGAGGCGCGGCAGCGTCTGCTGCGCCGGTTCCCGCTGGCCGAGGTCATTGACCTCGGCGAGACGCGGCCTGAGCCGCTTGCGGCTCCGGTGGCGGCGGCGCCTCGCCCCTTGGCCCCGCCGGCACCGCCTCCTCCCGCGGTCGTGCCCGTTCCGGCGGTGCGGGCGGCGCCCCCGTTGCCGGCCCCGGTGGCGCCTACCTTGCCCGCGATCGCCTCTGCAGAGGTCGAAGCGCGCGCTGCGGAGCTGATGGCGGCCGCGCGCGCCCCGCTCGATGCGCGCAACCACACGCTCGCCACCGAGCGCCTGAACGAGCTCCTGATGCTGCCGCCGAACCGGCAGTCCCGCGATGCGCAGGAGCTCGCCGGGGTCGCGCGCGAGCGCGCTGGCGAAGTGCAGAAGGCGCGCGCGGAGTACGAGCTCTATCTGAAGCTCTACCCGGACGGCGACGGTGCTGCGCGCGTGCGCGAGCGCCTCGCCACGCTGGCCGCGCCAGAAGTCGCCGGCGCGCGGCGCGTGGAGCGCGCGCCGCTTCGAGCAGTCACCGGCACGCTGTCGCAGTACTACTACGGCGGCAGGACGAAGGTCGAGACCGCGTTCGACACGCCGACCACACCCGACCGATCGTCGTTCGCCGCGACCGACCTGTCCGCGCTGGTCACGAACGTGGACCTCACCGTGCGCAATCGCACTGAAACCTCGGATTCTCGCTTTGTCCTGCGCGACACCAACAGCGTGAGCTTCCTGGAGAGCCAGGACAGCTACAACCGCCTCAACGCCGCCTACTACGACTACCGGAGTCTGGAGAGCTCGTTCGCCGCGCGCATCGGACGGCAGACCGGATTGACGGGCGGCATGCCGCACCGCTTCGACGGCGCCGTCGCCGGCCTGGGAATTGCGCCGAAATGGCGCATCAACGCCGCCGGAGGCGTGCCGGTCGACTATCCGAAAATCGAGTCGGACCGCCAGTTCTGGGCCGCCAACCTCGAGTACGAGAACCTCGCCGACGCCTGGAGCGGAAACTTCTTCTTCATCGAGCAGAAGAGCGACGGGATGCTGGACCGGCGCGCGGTCGGCACGGAAGTGCGCTATTTCCGCGGCGGCACGTCGCTTTTCTCGCTACTCGATTACGACACGAGCTACAAGGAGTGGAACATCACGATGGCGCAGGGCACGTGGCAGACGGAAGGCCGCACGACGTTCAACCTTATGTATGACCGCCGCAAGGCGCCCACGCTCACCACCACCAACGCGATCTTCGGGCAGGGGACCACGTCGCTCGAGATGCTGCGCAAGACGCTCAGCGAGGACCAGATCCGCCAGCTGGCGCGCGACGTCACCGCAACGGCGACGCAGGCACTCATCGGCTTCACCACACCCGTCGCCGCGAAGTGGCAGGCCGGCGCCGATGCACGACTGACCAACGTCGGCCCGCTGCCCTCGGTGGAGGTCAACGGCATCGTCCTCCCCGCGCAGCCGGCGACCGGAGACATCTACAGCTACACGTTCCAGGCGATCGGCACCAATCTGTACTCGGGCCGCGACACGAGCGTCTACAGCCTCACCTACGTGACCGGCCCGGCACAGGATGGTTACCAGGTCTCCTACAACAACCTTTCCACGCTCGGCGACTGGACTATCGAACCCTCGCTCAGGTACTACACGCAGGAAGACAACCAGGCAGTGAAGCTCGAGCGCTGGACGCCAGGGCTGCGCCTCACCTACCGCGTGCGCGAGAGTCTTACGCTGGAGTCCGAGTTCACCTGGGAGCAGTCCAAGACCGTCGGGCCCGCGTCGCGGGACGATACCAGCCGCGGATTCTTCTACGTGGGTTACCGCTGGAACATGTGAGCCGTTGCAGCGCCTGCTGAAGCGCACATTGCACGGGCCTCCAGGCGCCTAGCTTACGCGTGCTGCGCGCCTCTTAGCGCGCCGCCACCGTCCACCGGCAGCGCCACGCCTGTAATGAAGCCCGCCTCCTCCGAAGCGAGGAACAGCGCAGCGTTTGCCACGTTCCAGGCACTGCCCATCTTGTGGCGCAGCGGCACGCGCCGGTCGCGCTCGGCGGCGATCTCGGCGCGCGGCCGGCCGGTGCTGCGCGCGCGCGTATCCACCGCCATCGGCGTGTCCATCAGGCCGGGCAGAATGACATTCGCGCGCACGCCGTAGGCCGCGTTCTCCAGCGCGAGCTGCCGGGTGAACGCGATCATCGCCGCCTTGCTCGCCTTGTAGGCGACCAGCGGGTAGTCCTCGAGCGCGGCGAGCGAGGAGATCAGGATGATGGAGCCCGAGCGCTGCGCGCGCATCAGCGGCACGACATGCTTGCAGGCCATCACCGCGCCGCGCAGGTTGATCCCCATCACGCGATCGAAGGCTTCCTCGGTGATCTCGGCGAGCGGCTTGTCGCCCCCCGCGATGCTCACCCCGACGTTGTAATGCAGGATATCGACCCGGCCCCAGCGCTCCTGCGCCGCGCCGATCATGGCGGCCAGCGCAACCTCGCGCGTCACGTCGGCTTCGAAGGCGCAGCAGTCGCCGCCCGCCTTGCGCGCCAATGCCACCGTCTCCTCGGCGGCAGCAAGGTCGCGATCCGCTGCCATCACCCTTGCGCCTTCGCCGGCGAAGCGCAGTACCGTGGCACGGCCGTTGCCCATGCCCTCGCCCTGGCTCTGGCCGGCGCCTACCACGATCGCGGTCTTGTCCTTCAGGCGCATGCGCCTCACCCCGAGGCGATGTAGCTGCCGATGAGCGCGGCGATCAGCGCCGCCGCGAACAGGCGCCGCGGCAACCGGTCGCGCCAGAGCCTCCTGACCAGTCCCACCGGCCGCGGCGCACGCGCCAGGCGCTCGCGCTTGGCGGGCGAGGCTAGCCGCTCGAGCGCCGCCTCGCTGTCGAACACGCGGGACAGCGGCAGTCGTGTGTCGCGCGCGATGGCGCTCGCCGCGGGGGCGAGCGGCAGCTTCTCGGCGCCGGCCTCGAGCTTCAGGGTGTGCGTCGCCTCGATGTCGGTGCTGCGCGGCGCAGGGCTGCGCCCGCGCATCTCCGCGAGTGCGTCGCGCAGGTCGGCCGCCATCTCGTAGGCGTCCTGGTAGCGCACCGCCGGGTCCTTCTTCAGCGCCCGCGCCACGATGAAATCGACGATCTGGGGAATCCCGGGGTTGCTGCGCGAAGGCGGCGCCGGCTCCGCGTTGGCGACGTTGTGCGCGATCTGGCTCACGTCGTCGCCGGCGAAGAGCTGCGTGCGCGTGAGCATCTCGTACAGCACCGTGCCCAGGGAAAAGACGTCCGAGCGCTGGTCCACCGGCTGGCCGCCGATCTGCTCGGGCGACATGTAGCGGGGCGTGCCGAGCACCATGCCGCTGCTCGTCTTGTGGTCGGCGTGGCGCATGCGCGCGATGCCGAAGTCCATGATCTTCACCGCGCCGCGCTCGAGCAACATGATGTTGCCGGGCTTGATGTCGCGGTGCACGACGCCGAACTCGTGCGCGAAGCCCAGGCCGTCGGCCACCTGCAGCGCGATCTCCACCGCTTCCATCGGCGGGATGTCGCCGTTGCGCATGCGCGTGCGCAGGTCGGAGCCTTCCAGCAGCTCCATCGCCATGTAGGCAAGGTCCTCTTCCTCGCCGAATTCGAAGATGGTGACGATGTTGGGGTGGGTAAGCTTGCCCGCGGCCTTCGCCTCGAGCATGAAGCGCCTTTCGTATTCCTTGCGGCCCTCGACCTCGTCGCCGAGGCGAATGGTCTTCAACGCGACGATGCGGTCGAGCGCCGGGTCCTCGGCCTTGTAGACGACACCCATCGCGCCGCGGCCGAGCTCGCCCAGGATCCTGTAGCGCCCAATCTGGTTCTCTTTCTTCTTCTTCGCCATCACTTCCCCGTCCGGCGCAGCAGCCGCTGCGCGTAAACCTGCACCTGCGCCGCCCCGCCCTTCATTGCCGCGGCCACGCGGTCCGCGTAGGCCCGCGGGCCCTCGATCGACGCGCGGTAGGCGACGCCCGCGCCGAGTAGCGCGCACACCGCAAGCACGGTCGCCACGCCGTAGCGCTGGCTGCGCCGTCTCGCCGCGCGCGGCTCCGGCTTGTAGAGCTCGTGCGCGCGCAGGCTCGCGTCGGTATGCGTGCCCGCCGTCGCTACCGCGGCCTCGGCGCCCGGAGCGGCATCGGCGAGCGCATGCCGGAATTCGCGCGTCAGGAGGAGCTTTTGCGGCCCGGCGAGCTCGGCGATCGACGCGGCGACCGCGATGCCGTCGCCCAGCAGGCCTTCGGCGGCGGCATTGCCTGTCTGGCGCACTGCGCCGTGCGTGATGCCGATGGCGAGCGGCAGGCCGGCGGCGCCCGCGGCAAGCGTGCGCTCGGCGATGCGCAGCGCCCCGCGCGGGTCGCCGAGGACGACGAGCGCGATGCCGTCCGCCGCATCGAGGACCACGCGGCCGCTCTCCGCGAGCTCGGGCAGGGTGACCGCCACGACCGCCTCCAGCTGGGCGCGCAGGCGGGCCTGCTCGACGACGGGCCGGCGGGCGAAATCGTGGATCTTCAGGAACGCGACGCTGGCGTAGACGGATGGTTGCGACGTTGCCATGCCGCCAATTTACCGGCTTTCGGCAGCGCTCACCTATCCCTGCATCCCCTCCCTTGCGTACGGGGAGCCGGGTGGAGGATAATCCGGCCCGCTGAGGAGCGTTGCGTCCCCGAAGGGCATCCGAGGGGGTCAGGCTCAGCTAAATTCAACGGCGCTCGCATCGGAAACGATGCGGGCGCTTTTGCTTTCTGGAGACTGAAAAAATGAATGCTGCCGTGATGAATGCCAAGTCCAACGACTTCCGCGTCGCCGACCTGAAGCTCGCCGACTGGGGCCGGAAGGAGATCGCCATCGCCGAGTCCGAGATGCCGGCGCTGATGGCGATCCGCGAGGAGTACGCCAAGGCGCAGCCGCTCAAGGGCGCGCGCATCACCGGCTCGCTGCACATGACCATCCAGACCGCGGTGCTGATCGAGACGCTGAAGGCGCTGGGGGCGGACGTGCGCTGGGCCTCCTGCAACATCTTCTCCACCCAGGACCACGCCGCGGCGGCGATCGCCGCGGGCGGCACGCCGGTGTTCGCCGTCAAGGGCGAGACGCTGGATGAGTACTGGGACTATACCCACCGCATTTTCGAGTTCGGGGACAAAGGCCCGAACATGATCCTGGACGACGGCGGCGACGCGACGCTTCTGGTGCACCTGGGCCAGAAAGCAGAGAAGGACCCCTCGGTGCTGGCCAAGCCCACGAGCGAGGAGGAGACCTCGCTGTTCAACGCCATCAGGAAGAAGCTCGCCGCCCAGCCCGGCTGGTACACGAAGATCGGCAAGGACATCAAGGGCGTCACCGAGGAGACCACCACCGGCGTGCACCGCCTGTACGAGATGGCGAAGGAAAAGCGCCTGCTGTTCCCGGCGATCAACGTCAACGATTCGGTGACCAAGTCGAAGTTCGACAACCTGTACGGCTGCCGCGAGTCGCTGGTCGACGGCATCAAGCGCGCCACCGACGTGATGGTGGCGGGCAAGGTGGCGCTGGTGTGCGGCTACGGCGACGTGGGCAAGGGCTCGGCGCAGGCGCTGCGCGCCCTCTCGGCGCAGGTCTGGGTGACCGAGATCGACCCGATCTGCGCGCTGCAGGCGGCGATGGAAGGCTACCGCGTGGTGACCATGGACTACGCCGCCGACAAGGCGGACATCTTCGTCTCGGCGACGGGCAACCTGCACGTCATCACGCATGAGCACATGAAGAAGATGAAGAATCAGGCCATCGTCTGCAACATCGGCCACTTCGACAACGAGATCGAGGTCGCCGCGCTCTCCCGGTACCAGTGGGAGGAGATCAAGCCGCAGGTGGACCACGTCATTTTCCCCGACGGCAAGCGCATCATCCTGCTCGCCAAGGGGCGCCTGGTGAACCTGGGCTGCGGCACCGGGCATCCCTCCTACGTGATGAGCTCGTCCTTCGCCAACCAGACCATCGCGCAGATCGAGCTCTACACCAACACCGCCAAGTACCCGGTGGGCGTGTACACGCTGCCCAAGCACCTGGACGAGAAGGTGGCGCGCCTGCAGCTGAAGAGGCTGAACGCGGTGCTGACCGAGCTCACCGACACGCAGGCGAAATACATCGGCGTGCCGAAGTCGGGGCCGTACAAGGCGGACCACTACCGTTATTAGGACAAAATCGGGGTCAGAGCCCGATTAAATCGGGGTCAGAGCCCAAAAGAAAAGAAAAATCGGGCTCTGACCCCAAAGGAGACGGCCATGCTCAAGCTGCTGCTGGTGTGGGTGATCAACGCGGTCGCGCTGCTGGCGGTCGCCTACCTGATGCCTTCGATTGCGGTGGCGAACTTCACCACCGCTCTCATCGCCGCGCTGGTGCTCGGCCTGGTGAACGCCGTG
>Ga0137441_1000062_pt1 | contig 10786 bp, 14 predicted proteins | sample EasRivERMGT244_2_FD_102323 | JGI IMG/M metagenome (GOLD analysis project Ga0137441, IMG submission 102323) | Soil microbial communities from meander-bound floodplain in the East River, Colorado, USA - East River MetaG ERMGT244_2 | ecosystem: Environmental > Terrestrial > Soil > Floodplain ... | reverse complement strand
CCGTCCGGCGTGGCTTTCGCCACGATCTCCGAGCCGACGATGCCGCTCGCGCCGGAGCGATTGTCAACGACGACCTGCTGACCGATGCGCTCCCCCATTTCCTGCGCGAGAATTCGGGTTACGACGTCGACTCCGCCGCCTGCCGGAAACGGAACAACCATCCGTATCGGGCGCTCGGGAAATTCGCGAGCAGCCGCCGCGGCGTAACCGGCCGCGGCCGGGGAAAGCCATGCCAAGCTGGCCGCCAGAAGGAGGGCTGTTGTGCGTTTGATCGACATGGTTGACCTCTGGCGGGGGCAATTCGGCGGTAGGCCGCTAGCGGGCGCGCCAGACGGGTTTCCGCTTTTCCTTGAAAGCCTGGATGCCCTCCCGCCTGTCTTCGGAGCGATCAAGGCGCTCGACGACCAGCTCCGCGAGCTGCATGCGTTCCGGTAACGGCAGGTCGTAGCCGCGGCGCGCCACTTCCTTGATCGCGCGCACCGCCAGCGGCGCGGACTCGAGAATCTCCGCCGCGTAACGCTGGGCGGCGGGCAGCAGTTCATCGTGAGCGACGACTTCCGTCGCGATCCCCCATCGCAGGCATTCCGCCGCGGTCAGTTGCCGGCCCAGCATCAGATGCTTCATGGCGACGTGCCAGGGCAGGACATGCACGCCGCGCGTCGGGCCGCTGATGGACGACACGCCACGCTTGACGTGGGGCCAGCCGAAATTGGCCTTCTCCGACATAATGATGATGTCGGAATTGAGCGCGAATCCGACACCCTGCGCGTAGCAGCCGCCGTTCAAGGCGCAGATGAACGGCTTGAAAATGTTCATCTGGTAATGATGCAGCGCCGTGTTCGACAGGACGCCGCGGTTTTCCCACGGCAGTTCTTCCGTCAGGTCCTTGCCGGCGCAGAACACCGTCCCCGCGCCGGTCAATACTGCCACCCAGACATCCGGGTTGTGCTTTACGTCCTCGAACGCGTCCTGCAATTCCTTGCGCATGGCGAGGTTGATCGCGTTGCGCTTCTCGGGCCGGTTGAGCGTGATCCAGGCGATCCGGTCCTTGATCTCATATCGAACGGCGTTGCCCATCAGTGGCGTCCCTTCATATCCCAGTTTTCATCACGCTAGCACCGGGGATATATTAAATAAAATAATAAAAGTGTTCGCTATCATTTGTTTTTTGCATGATAGAGGCGCAGCGGCGGACGGTAGAACGCCCTCGGACGGTTTACAGTTCGGGGAGTTCGGCCCGGTTGACGGGCATCGCGCGGCCGGCCAGGGTGTTGAGAATGTCGGCTTTGCGCAGCCTGGGGGCGAACATCTGCATGAATGCCAGCGTGTGCCCCCGCAGGTAGGAGTTGCGCCGCAACACAAATCCAAGGGTGCTCGACGGGAAAAGGTGCCGCGCGTCGATCCGGCGCAATCCGGCATCGCGCTTCGCGTCGAAGACGATGGTTGCGAGTATGGCAATCCCCACCTTCATTTCGACATAGGACTTGCCCACGTCGGCGTCGGCGGCGCCCAATACGACCGACGGCGTCAGGCCGCGATCGGAGAATGCCTTGTCCACGATCCGCCTGCCGCTGAACGCATCGTCGTAGGTGATGATGGGATAGCGAGCGATTGCCTCAAGCGTCAGCGGGCGAACGCGTAACAGGGGATGGCGCGGCGGCGTGATGACACTGCGGTTCATCCGGTAGCACGGTATCTGCACGACGTCCCCGGGCAAGCTCCGGATCTCGGCGCAGATCGCCAGGTCCGCCAGCCCCTTTTCCACCAGGTCACAGCACTGAACCGGGTCGCCCTGGCGCATGTTCAGCTTCACGTTCGGGTAGGTCGCCATGAACTGGCGTATGACGCGAGGCAGCGCGTAACGCGCCTGGGTGTGCGTGGTGGCCAGCCGCAGCTCCCCGTGCGCATCCGTTCCCTGATCCTGCCCGATGATGAGCATGCTTGCCGCATCCTGGAGCATCCTGCGCGCGATCGAGACGATTTCCTTGCCCTGCGGCGTGACGTCGACGATGCGGTTCTTCCTGCGCACGAAGATCTCGATCCCTAGCTCGGTCTCGAGGTCCTGGATCTGGCGGGTGAGGCTGGGCTGCGAACGATGCAACGCCTTTGCAGCCGCGGAAATCTGCAGCCCACAGTCCACGATTTCACACAGGCTTCTGATCTGTCTCAGGTTCACGATTGGTAATTCCGGATACCGGGTCCGCCAGTGCAGGGGCGGAAAGCGGCTACGCCATCCGCATCAGCCTCAGCGCGTTCTGCCCCATGACGCGGTCGAGCACGCCCGGCGCCCAGTCCCATTCGGCGTACGCCTGGATCATTTCCCGGTGCGGGCGGCTGGGATAGTTGCTCGAGTACAGCGTCCGGTCCTGGAAATAGTAGTTGGCCGCCTTCCAGTACTCCCGCGCCGCGGGAATCATCTTCACGAAATACTGGTCCGGCGACAGCCAGACGTTGGGGCAAACGAAAGCGACGCCGATCATGTCCATCACCGATGGCCAGCCGCCGTGGGCGACGTGGATGTCGAGCTTGGGGAAGTCCTTCGCCACGCGGTAGACCTGGATGGGCGACGCGTATTCGTAGGGCCGGCCCGGGTTCATCTGCAGGATGCCGCTCAACGTGATGTTGACCGGCAGGTCGAGCCGCAGGCATTCCTCGTAGATCGGGTAGAAGCGCTTCTCGTAGGCCCAGAACGAGCGGTCACCGCGCGCGATCGCGGGCTCGATCGACACGCCCTTGAAGCCGGGCAGCTTCGCGCAGCGCCGGATCTCGGCGAGGCACTGCTCGATCGGCTGCGTCACGTCGATGCCGGCCCACGCGAGGAAACGGTCGGGGTAGCGCGCGACGCACGCCGCGATCTCGTCGTTCGGGATCGCGCCGGTCGGCTCGGCGGACTGGCGCCCCATGATGACCGCCCAGCGCACGCACGCCTCGTCGAGCTCCTGCACCAGCAGCTCGACGGAGCGCTCCTCGGCGGAACGCGGGCGTGGAAAGCCGGCTCGAGTCGGGTAGTAGACCCCGCCCTGGCGGAACTGCGCCTTCTGCACCCAGGTATCGAGCGGCGGCCGGGTGCGCATGTCGACGATGACGCGCGCCATGGTCACGCCATCTTCATGAGGCGCAGCGCGTTGGTCGACATAACCTTTTCGTACACGTCGCTGGTGAACCCGAGCTCCTGGTACTCCTGGATGAGCGGGATGAACGGCCGGCTGGGATACGCGGTGCCGAAGCACGCGCGGTCCTGGAAATAATTCTGGACCGCCTTTGCGTACTCTTCGGCGCCCGGCAGCCGCTTCACCATGTACTGGTCGGGGGAAATCCAGACGTTGGGGCAGACGAAGGCGACCCCGATCATGTCCATGACGTACGGCCACGCCGCGTGCGCGACGTGTATCGTCAGCTTCGGAAAATCCTTCGCGACCTTGAACAGCGGCACCGGGGAGCTGTCCTCGTAGGGCCGCCCCAGGCGCGACTGCAGCTGGGCGCTCAGCGTGACGTTGAGCGGCACGCCGCGGCGCGTGCATTCCTCGTAGATCGGGTAGAGCCGCGGGTCGGCCGGGCTGTGGATGCTCGGGTCCTTGGAAATGGGCGGCTCGATCGAGACGCCCTTGAACCCCGGCAGCTTGAGGCCCCGGTCAATCTCCTTCAGGCACCAGTCCATGGGCTGGGCGAGGTCGAGGCCCACCCAGCCGACGAAGCGGCCGGGGTGCTGCGCGATGCACTCGGCGATCTCGTCGTTCGGGATCACGCCCAGCGGCTCTTCCGACTGGCGCCCCATGATGACGCCCCACTGGACCTGCGCCTCGTCCATCTCGCGCAGCAGGTCGGCCACGGATTGCGTCCGCGTCGACGCCGGCCGCTCGTAACCCAGCTTGCGGAAGTAATCATCCCCCCGGGTGAACTGCATCTTGCCGACCCAGGTCTTCAATGGCGGCCGCAGCCGCATGTCCACGATTTTCATAAAGCGCCTCAAGCGGGGTACATCTTCTTGAACACGGGATCGTCTTCCAGCTTGAAGACCCGCAGCGCGTTCTGGTAGAGGATCTTGGGAAGCACCTCGTCCTTCAGCGGCAGCGTCCAGAACTCGTCCACGAACGGCTTGATCGGTATCGAGGGAAAGCAGGTGGCGAACAGGAACTGGTCGCGCAGCCCGAAGTAATTGTTGTTGAGCGATTTCACCCAATCCTCCGTGCCCATCTGCGTGAGGTACATGTCGGGCGACAGGAACACGTTCTCGTGGCGTGAGGCCACGATGATCGCCTCGCGCACGTACGGGTAGCAGGCGTGCCCCGCGATGATGCGCAGCCGGGGAAAGTCCTCGGCCACCTGGTCGATATGCCGGGGATGCGCGTAATCGATGCTCTTGCCGCCCCACGGGCCGGAGGTCTGGGGAAACAGCACCATGTCATGCTCGAGGACCTTCTCGTAGAACGGGTAGAGCCGACGGTCATCGATGTCGCAGCCGGGGGAGCGCCCGGGCTCGATGAACGCCACGCGCAGCCCGAGTTTCGCGCAGCGGTCCAGCTCGGCCATCGAATCGTGCAGCACGTTGCCGCAATCGATGCCGGCCACGCCGATGAACCGGCCCCAGTGCTCCTGCTGCAGCCGCGCCATCAGGTCGTTCGGGGTCGTGCGCGCCGCCATCACGCGCCCGCCGATCATCATCTCCGGCGTCTGGCCCGAGGTGGACACCGCGGTGGTGATGCCCGCCTCGCCGATCTCCGCGAAGAAGTCCTCGATGCCTTTGCCGAAAGACTTGATGCTGCCCGCGCGGCCCCGCGCTTTCGCCCGCCCGGAGAAATATTCGCCGGCCTCCGGTATGGTCAACCGGCAGCGGACGTCTATCATCGACAGGCTGTTCTTCCGGCTCATGGCCCTCGTCCTCCCTATTGCGCGCTCAGGTTGCGCTGTTTCACCACGTTGGCGTACTTGTCGATCTCGGCGCGGATGAAGGCCGCGAACTGCTGCGGCGTATTGCCGATGACCTCGGCGCCGTCCTTGATGAGCCCCTGCTCCACGTCCGGCGCACGCAGCGCGCCGACGACGTCGGCATGAATTTTCGCGAGCACTGGCGCCGGCACGCCCCTGGGCGCGAGCATCCCGTACCAGTTGTACTCCTCGTACTTCGGCACGCCGGCTTCGGCGATAGTCGGCACGTCCGCCAGCACCTGCGAGCGCTTCACGCTGGTGACGCCGAGCGCGCGGAGCCGGCCGCTCTTCACGTGCGGCGCCGCCGACAGGATGTTGCTGAAGTACACGTTGATCTGCCCGCCGATCAGGTCAATGAGCGCCGGCGAGCTGCCCTTGTACGGCACGTGCACGAACTGCACGTTCGCGAGCAACTGGAAGAGTTCCGCGGCCAGATGCGGCGGGCTGCCGTGGCCGGCCGAGCCGACGGTGAGGGCCCCGGGTTTTTTCGCCGCGAGCACGATCAGTCCCTTCACCGAGGTTGCCGGGAGCGACGGATGGACCACCAGCACCTCCGGCACGCGCGCCGCCAGCGTGATGGGCGCAAAATCCTTCACTGGGTGGTACGGCAGCTTCTTGTAGAGACTCACGTTCACGGCGTGGGTCGCCACGTTTCCCATGATGAGGGTATGGCCATCGGGCGCAGCCCGGGCGGCAAGCTCGGTGCCGATGATGCCGGTGGCGCCAACACGGTTGTCCACCACGACCTGCTCGCCCCACTTTTCGGTGAGCTTCTGCGCCACCTGGCGGGCCACAATGTCGACGCCGCCGCCCGCGGGAAATGGGGCGATGAGACGCACCGGCCTCGAGGGAAACGTTTGTGCAATCGCGGACGCAGCCGCTCCCAGGAACAGCAGTCCCGCACAGGCATTGCGTAGCATCGCTTCTCCTCCTCGTTGACTCATTGGGCGGCGACCGCAGCCAGAATAGCGAGCACCCCGATGAGTTTCATCATTTCATCAAAAATTATTGGTGACCGGTGACGAGGAAGCAAGAATGAAGGACGAGTTGGCGACCAATCGCCTTTCGCCTTTCGCCTTCATCCTTCGTCCTTCGTCCTTCGTCCGGTCATGCCGCCGTCCCTGCGGCATAACCGGACGCCCACGCCCACTGGAAATTGTAGCCCCCGAGCCAACCGGTGACATCAACCACCTCGCCGATGAAGTACAGGCCCGGCACGCCGCGCGCTTCCAGGGTCTGTTGCGAGAGGGCGTCTGTATCCACGCCGCCGAGCGTCACTTCGGCCTTGGCATAGCCCAGCGTGCCCGAGGGCTGGATGCGCCAGCCTTTGAGCGTCTGCGCGACCGTCTCGAGGACCGCGTTCGAGAGCTGCGCGAGCGGCTGCGTCCAGCCATGCGCCTCCGCGAAGCTGTGCGCGAAGCGGCGCGGCAGGAATTCCGCGAGCAGCGCGCCGAGCCCCTGGGGGTCGCGGCGATGCGCCGCCAGCCATGCGCCGGCGTCGCGCCCGGGCAGCAGGTCGAGCGCGATCGGGCCGCGCCCGCCCGCGAGCTGCCAGTACGACGACACCTGCAGGATCGCCGGCCCCGACAGTCCGCGGTGCGTGATCAGCGCCGCCTCGCGAAACGATGGCCACTCCGAGCCCGGCGGCCCTTCGGCGCAGGAGGCGATCGCATCGAACGACGCCCCGGACAGCTCCCCGAACTGCGCCAGCCACTCCGGCGGTGCCGCGAGCGGCACCAGTGCGGGCTTCGGCGCCACCATCGGCAGGCCAAACTGCTCGGCGATGCGATAGCCGAGCGGTGTCGCGCCGAGCTTCGGGATCGACAGGCCGCCCGTCGCCACCACCAGGACGCGGGCGCGGAAGCTCCCCTGCGTCGTGGCGACCTCGAATCCCGGTGCGTCCCCGCCCTCCAGCCGCGCCACGCGTTCCACCTTCACCGGCATCGCCCAGTGCACGCCCGCCGCGTCGCACTCGCCCCTCAGCATGGCGATAATCTGCACCGCGCTATCGTCGCAGAACAACTGGCCGAGTGTCTTCTCGTGGTGGAGGATGCCGTGGCGCTCGACCAGGGCGATGAAGTCGCGCGGTGTGTAGCGCGCCAGCGCCGAGCGGCAGAAATGGGGATTACGCGAGAGGAAGGCTTCGGGCCGGCTGTGCAGGTTGGTGAAGTTGCAGCGCCCGCCGCCCGAAATGCGGATCTTCTCGCCGAGCGTGGCGGCGTGCTCGACCAGCAGCACGCGCCGCCCGCGCCGGCCGGCAACCGCCGCGCACATCATGCCGGCGGCGCCGGCGCCCAGGACTATGGCGTCAAAATCCATGCGTGGCCCTAAGGAATGGCCGCGCATCATACCGCGAACAGCGAACTTTCCTTAGTGTAACCCCGCCAATTCTGCTACCCTGAGCAATGCCGGCCTCTACCGACATCCACCTCTCTCAAGGCACGCAATTGCCCAAAGACCCCTCAAAGATCAAACGGTGCCCGGAATGCCGGCGCCTGGTGGAGGCGGCAACCATGCGCCCCCTGTCGCGCACGCGGCTCGGTGGCGGCGTCCGCTTTGCCTGCCCCGATTGCTTCAAGCGCGTCATGGACATGCGCAAGGCCGTCGCCGGCCGCCGTTAGCGGAGTGACGCAGTGACGAGGTGACGAACCAAGCCACCTTATCACCGCATCGCCGCTTCACTGCATCACTTTGCCGCGGCGCGGATCCCGCGCTGCTCCAGCAGCGCTTTGATCCGCGGCTCCGGCCGCCAGTAGCTCGGCCCCTTCAGAAACTTGCCGTTGGCGTCGTAGATCGGCTTGCCATCCGCGCCCAGCTTGCTTTCGTTGCTGTCCATGATGACGTCCAGCACCTCCTCCAGCGGCAGGCCGTACTTCAACGCCTCCGACCGGCAGTACACGATGATGTCGCCCAGGAGGTCCGCAATGGCAACCGCGATATCCATGGGAGCGCCGCCGTTCTTCGACATCTGCACGATCTCGTCGATCTCGTGCACCTCGTCGAGCAACGTCGCCTTGAACTTCATCAATCGCTCCGCCACCTCCGCCGGCAGCGTCGGCCGGGCGTTAGCGGGGAGCTTGTACATCGCGTTCATTGCCGCGATGCGTTCCGCGAAGGTCTTAGTCATAGCTGGAAAAGGTCACGATTAAGGGGGACGAGATAATGGTGACGAATACGGGTGACGGGTGTTCCTTCCGCCTTCCGCCTTTCGCCTTCACCCTTGCCACACCCCATACCCCTTGTCGCGCAGGTGGATGGCAAGCTCAATTTCCATGTCCAGGGCGGTCTCATAGGGCATGGGGTTGTAGCACTCGTACAGACCCGGCATCAACCTGATCGTCACATGATCACGCATCTCCCGGCGGAGGCCTACTCCGCGGTGTCGAAGATGCGGCTGATTCTCTTCAGCTGGTTGCAGTGGGTGCTGTGCAGGGCGATCAGGTCTTCCTCTACCGCGATGCGCTGCTCCTCGTTTTCGAGCAGGCAGATGCAGATGCAGTTCGCCCCGTGTTTCCTGAAGCAATCGAACTGCGATTCGGTGCCGAACGGGTCGGCCAGGTTCGCGGTCTGTCCGATGTAGACGCTGTCGTGGGAGGCCCTGCGGTAGGTGCTGTTGTCCTGCGCGCGCTTCGTTACGATGTATACGGCCGCCATGGGCTTGAACCGTGTATCCAGCGACCAGGCCTGGAAGCGGTACTTCTCGCCCGATTTTCCGGTGAACGTGATGTCCGGGTAGTGCACGTCTAGACTCCGCCCGGGATGGCCGGGGATTAAGATGCTACGCACATTTGGCTCGCCTGGCGAGGGATGGCCGGCACGAGTGAAGAATGGACCAAAACCGGTCAGGCGGTGTCTTTTCTGCCTGGTAAAGTTTCCTGCTGCTGACAGCGGTTTGGGCGCATAATATGGGCGTCGAATGCGCTTTGGGTCTGTTTGTAGTCGTTTCCGGCTGGCATTTTCGGTCCTCTCCCACTGGTACTTTGATGCCTCGCGTCATTGCGCGCGGCCACGCCAATTCTGGAGGACACTATGTCTACCACCGGCACCGTAAAGTTTTTCAACGCAACCAAGGGCTTCGGCTTCATCCAACCTGAGGATGGCGCGAAGGACGTGTTCGTGCACATCTCTGCGGTCGAAGCCGCCGGCCTCGGCACGCTGAGCGAGAATCAGAAAGTCTCGTTCGATACGCAGACGGGCAACAACGGCAAGATCTCGGCAGTCAATCTCAAAGCCGTCTGACGCTCCGCCGTCAGGCCGGCTTTCGAAACCCCGCTGCGGCGGGGTTTTTTACGTACCGACGGATGACTCCAGTGATGAAGTGACGCAGTGAAGAAGCGATGAATTGCCCCGCCCCATTCCCAGTTCACCGCATCGCCGCGAAACCGGGCACAGACCGGTTTCCGGTCAATCACGCTCCGGTCTTGATACGAGCTTCAAGCCCCGAGACACAAGCGCTGGATACGCCCCACGCAGCCTTTTCCTGCCCCGGCATCTTGTCCCAGCCGCCTTCTTCAATGAGATTGGATCTCTGGTAACTTTCCGTTCCCTGAAATTCCTTGATTTTCGTCTTGTGACTCGGGGCGCTCATGAATTGGGCGACGCAGATCGCCACCCGGCTCGTCAGCACCGCCTCGTCGCTTATCTTCTGGGTGGTGCTGGAGGTTGTCCAGCCGCCCCACCCGAAGCCGATCGTCATCGCGATGCCTGCCCCGACAACAAATCCCCAAAATCCATACGTTACCTTCGCGTCCGTCTCTGGTTTCATTGGTTATTCCTCTCAAAGTGTGATGGTCTCGGCAAGCCCCCTGCATTTCCTGCTGTTGCGACGATCCAGGAATTGCGCGCCACGCTCCCGCGTTATCCGGCGCGGGAATCGGGACCTGGGCAAACGGACCGTGGCTATTATCTGCGCTGCCCCGGGATACTGTCTGTGCGCTACCCAACATAGCCGGGCGACCCTATTCGCGGGAAAAGGGCGATCAGGGTCATCCATCATCCTGCTTTTTTCAATGAGGTCTGACCGATGGTTCCCGCCACGTCAGCAAGCAGACGTTTTACCTTGGCAAAAGAAAACAGCCCGCGCAAGCGTAGCTCATTGCTGTCCGTCGCCTCCATCACTGGTACGTGTGTCACCCCGGTATTCAGGAACACCTCCAATAGGTCGCCCACGGTCGATTGCTCGATGTCCTTGATATTGGCTACGCGCCAATCGCTGATCTTTTGCATGATGTCCCGTACCAGCACATCATCATGGCCGACTCCGGTAAAGTGCATGTGCCGCTGCCGACTCTCGCCCAATATATCGTAGGCGGTGAGCATGCCGACGACGGCGCTCTTTTTGTCGTCGACGACGAAGGCGCATCGGACGCCGGTGTGCTTCATGTGACCAAGCGCCTCATCCAAGGGTGTTTTTTCGGACACGGTCACCGAAGAGCGTGATCGAAAATCGATCATTACCAACAATGCCGCGTCGGTCGCGCGCACGTGCCAAGGCTCGGCACCGGGGATGGGCAGGCTATCACGTTGAATGGAACCTAATTTCAACTTCGTGGTTTGCATATCTTGTTTTCCTTCCTGAAATTACAGTGGGCGTGCGTTACGTGCGTTGATACTCCAATCGCAGCCGCGAGGCGCGGGCAAATGACCGCTTCCAGGCGATAGCGACCTTTGATCACCGGGAAAACAGGATCTGTCACCGATTGATGACAGTCTGTCCGTCGCTACAATCATCTCGATCTCGTCCTGCATCCGCCGAGATCGGACTCAGGCGACCATTAGGAAAATGGCTGAAGCAGATCAACCCATGTAAATACTTAGGTGGTCTCCCAAGGATCTAATCGAGCCGGATGTTCGCCAGCTG
>Ga0137441_1000059_pt1 | contig 10850 bp, 11 predicted proteins | sample EasRivERMGT244_2_FD_102323 | JGI IMG/M metagenome (GOLD analysis project Ga0137441, IMG submission 102323) | Soil microbial communities from meander-bound floodplain in the East River, Colorado, USA - East River MetaG ERMGT244_2 | ecosystem: Environmental > Terrestrial > Soil > Floodplain ... | reverse complement strand
ATCATCGCCGCAGTGAACGGGCATGCCTACGGCGGTGGATTGGAGACTGCCTTGTGTTGCGACTTCATCTACACGGCGAAGGGTGCAAAGCTTGCGCTCTCCGAGCTGCGCCTGGGCATCATGCCGGGCGGCTGCGGCACGCAGAACCTGCCACGCGCGGTGGGCGAGCGGCGCGCCAAGGAACTGATCCTCACCGCGCGCGCCTTCAGCGCGGAGGAGGGCGCGGCGTGGGGCCTCGTCAACAAGGTGTGCGAACCGGGGACGACGCTATCGGATGCGCTCGAGACGGCGCAGCACATCGCGGCGAACGCCCCCATTGCGGTGCGCCAGGCGAAGAAGTCCATCCACTACGGCCTGCAGATGGACCTCCTCACCGGCTACCGCTTCGAGATCGAGGCCTACAACCGCCTCGTGGACACCGAGGACAGGAGGGAAGGCGTGCGCGCGTTCAACGAGAAGCGCAAGCCGTCCTTCAAGGGTCGCTAGGCCGCTTTTCTCGCCCAACGCTCGAGCTCTTCCCAGCCGCCGATCTTCGTGCCATTGATGAACACCTGCGGCACGGTCTGCGCGCCGGCGATCGCCCCGATGACCCGGGTGCGGACCTTGTGGTCCAGGGGGATTTCGGCGTAGTTGTAGCCCAGTTCGGTGAGCAGGGCCTTGGCCTTCGCGCAGAAGCTGCATCCTTCGCGCGTCAGGATCGCCACCTGGTCGGGTTTTTTCGCCTTCGGGTTGATGTAGGCGAGCATCGTGTCGGCGTCGGACACTTCGAACGGATCGCCCGGCTTCTGCGGCTCGATGAACATTTTCTGCACCACGCCGTCCTTCACCAGCATCGAGTAGCGCCAGGAGCGCTTGCCGAAGCCGAGGTCGGCCTTGTCCACCAGCATGCCCATCTTCTCGGTGAATTCGCCGTTGCCGTCGGGGATCAGCGTGACGTTCGCCGACTCCTGCTCCTTCGCCCACTCGTTCATCACGAACGCATCGTTGACCGACAGGCAGACGATCGCATCCACGCCGTTGGCGCGGAACGCCGGCGCGAGCTCGTTGTAGCGCGGCAGGTGGGTGGACGAGCAGGTGGGCGTAAAAGCTCCCGGCAGCGAGAACACCACCACCGTCTTGCCCTTGAAGATTTCGCCGGTGGTCACCGTTTTCCACTCGCCATGGATGCGCGTGCGGAACGCGACCTGCGGTACGCTTTGTCCTTCGCGATTCGTAAACATCTATCAACTCCTGATTTCTGATTGAGGAAAGCTTGCACTGTAGGCATCGGCTCTCGATCAATCCAATGATTTGTCGGCATAAGGACAATAGGCAAGGTCTATAAGCCATGACAGAACGCAAGCCCCTGGATGCGCAGGCTTTTTCCATGATGCTGGCGCTCACGGCACTGTGGGGTTTCCAGCAGGTGGCGATCAAGCTGACGGCGCCCGACGTGTCCCTGGTGATGCAGGCGGCGCTGCGCACCGCGCTCGCCGCAGCGCTGCTGGTGGCATGGGCGCGCTGGCGCGGCATTGCGCTGCTTTCGCGCGACGGCACGCTGGCGGCAGGGCTCGCGGCGGGCCTGCTGTTCGGCCTCGAGTTCGTGTTCATCTACGCCGGGCTCGGGCACACGGCCGCCTCGCGCATGACGGTGTTCATCTATCTCGCCCCTGTGCTCACGGCACTGGGACTGCATTGGCTCGTGGCGGGCGAGAGACTCGCGCGCGCCCAATGGCTCGGCGTCGGCGTCGCCTTCGCCGGCATCGCGCTCGCCTTCGGCGAGGCGTTCGCCGCGGCACGCAGCTCGCTGCTCGGGGATTTCTTCGGCCTCGTCGCCGCGGTGCTGTGGGCGGCGACGACGGTGCTGATCCGGGCGACGTCTCTCTCGCGCGCCACCGCAGCCAAGACGCTCTTCTATCAGCTCGCAGTCGCGGCGCCGCTGCTTCTCGCCGCCTCGCTCCTGATGGGCGAGAAGGGCGTGGTTGCGCTCACGCCGCTCGCCCTCGCGAGCCTCGCCTACCAGGGCGCCATCGTCGCTTTCGCGAGTTACCTCGCGTGGTTCTGGCTGCTCACGCGCTACCTCGCCGCGCGGCTTTCGGTGTTCTCGTTCATGACGCCGCTCTTCGGCGTGCTCGCCGGCGTGGCGGTGCTCGGCGAGCCGCTCACGCCGTTTTTCGTCGGCGCGGCGCTGCTGGTGGGCGCGGGCATCGTGCTGGTCAACCGGCGCTAGAATCCCCCGCGTGGACAAGCCGGTCGACATCACGCAGTTCAAGCTCGGCATGAGGAGCCTCGCGCACGCGGTGAACGTCGTCACCGCCGCGCACGGCGGGCACCGCTACGGCATGACTGCGACCGCGGTGTGCTCGGCGACCGCCGAGCCGCCTACCGTGCTGGTGTGCCTCAACCGGACTTCCGCGACCCATGGCGGCGTGACGCGCAGCAAGGCGTTCTGCGTCAACGTGCTGCGCGCCGAGGATTCGGACCTGTCCAACCTGTTCAGCGGGGCGCAGTCCGGCGAGGGGCGGTTCAAGTCGCGCGAGTGGTCCAAGCTGGCGACCGGATCGCCGGTCCTGCTCGATGCGCTGGTGTCTTTCGACTGCCGCGTGATCAAGAAACTGGTGCACGGCACGCACACCATCATCCTTGGCCAGGTGGAGCAGGTGCTGTTCGGCAAGAAGGGCCGTCCGCTGCTCTACGCCGAGGGGCAGTATTCGAAGCTCGCGTCGCTGGCCCATGGCGAGCCGCTGCCCGAAGGCCTGGATTACTGGGGCTTCTAGGGCGCTTCCGGTATAATCCCGTCCCTCGCGCCCGTAGCTCAGTTGGATAGAGTACTTGGCTACGAACCAAGGGGTCGTGGGTTCAAATCCTGCCGGGCGCGCCACACAATCAAGGGCTTGCGGAAACGCAGGCCCTTTTTTCATTGCCCGCCGCGTAGCATCCGCGAGCTCGCGCGGGGACATAGGCTCAGAACGCCGAACGATGCGACGAAGTCGCCGAGCGCGCCGAGCTCCATGATCGACATGGTTGTTCTCCCCTCTCTGCCGGAGAGCAGAGGCTAGATTACTTGGCCGCCGCCAGGTGGGCGAGTTCGAGGGCCTTCATGCCGATCTCGCCACCGAGCAGCTCGGCTTCGCGGTTCAGAGCAGAGATGACGCCGTCCAGCAGGGTCGAGCGGCCATCGCCGATCCTGGCGGTCATGGACGATACCGCGGCGGCGGCGATGCCCACTTGCCCCAGCACTTGCAGGGCTGCGATGCCGGCTTGCTCGATGCCCATGGAGGCGTCATTGCCGAGGCTGAGTTTCGGCCGAATCCTGGCGATGTAGTCGCCAGCGGGAAGTGCGGAATGGGAGCCAGTGGCCATCACCTGACCCTCGTCTTGCGCCGTCATCAGTGCGACGGAATCGACGCTGGCAATGCCGCGGCGCTTGCCTTCGGCCCCTTCGTGGACGTAGCGCGTCTCTTCGCGCGGCTCAGGCACAGTGTGGGGCAGCGGCGCGTTCCGCAGCCGTTCGGCGGCGTCGCGGCAGCTCATTCCGCATTTCACGCCGCAGGCTGCTGCGATCTTGTTGACCCGGCTCAGGACGCCCCGGCGCATCATGTCGTCGCCGTCGCCGATGCGGGCCGAATTCGCCGCCACCGCCGCGACAGCCATCCCGAGTTTCTCCGCCCATTCGAGGCCCGAGACGCCGGCCTGGTCGAGACCGATGCCGGCGTCGTGCTGAATGGCGGCACGGGCGCCGGCGCGTGCCGAAAGATAGACGGTGAAGATCGCGGCGTGGCTGCCGCTAACCACCACCGCGCCCGGCGTCTCGGGCGGCAGACGGGTGGACGAGGGCGTCACGAAGATCCGAACGGTCGGCTCCATCTTTACCCCTTTCCCCGCAAGCGTGAGAGATGCCGAATGGTTCGGCCAGCTGCGCGCGCTCGGTCAGCGTTGTGGAATGCGGCAAGTAGGAAGAAATGCGTGGGCCAGTCTACGCCTTGTCCTTGCCCAAAGGCGGGAAACGCTGACCGATGATGGCAGGCACTTGGCTCATGAGTCCGCATAAAGTCGATAGCGGACTTTCCAACAGCAGCGACAGTCGATCGTGACTAACTCAGATTGGCCGTGCAATGTTTGTGACTGGCTTAGGTTGAATGGCAAAACGGCAAGCGACGCAAGTGTCTGATTGCTAGTGCTGTGTAGGGTGGCTGAATCGCCTACGAACGAGCGTGTTTGGCTGGACGGTCAACGCCTTGCAGAGCCATTGTGACGAGGTCGTGCCACTATGATTTGAATGACCGCTTTCGGACCGGAGCGGCCATTCGCGAAGCTGCAGAGTTGCTTCACTGCCAGCCAAAGCGTGCCACTAGATAGCTGATCGCACCAATTGCCAGACTCACCACTGCGGCGATCACATAATAGGGTTCCACAGCGTGGTGCACACGCGATATCAGCGCCCGCCAGTTACGCGCATGCCTGCCGACGGCGACCTTGCTCACTAACGGGCGTTTGTCGCCGAGAAACCGCGAGACCTCGAGAAAGAATGTCCCGCTCGCAGGCGCGTGCTCGAGAAAGACATGATTGTCTCCTTCCATCGGCACAAACTTCGCGCCGGCGATCCCGGCCGCCAGCTCCCGACCGAAGCGAAACGGTGCCACTCGATCGCCTCGGCAGTGCAGCACCAACGTGGGTGCTTTGACCTTCGAGAGGATGTCGCGAACGTCTATGTCGGACAATGCGCGCAAGTATCGCGCTGCCATTTCTGGCGATGCGCTGATCGCCTCCAGTTCGTTGAACCATCGGATGTGCTCACGGTTGCCGCTCCCCACATAGCGCGACGAGAACAGTTCGCGGTATGACTCGTTGTCGCTTCCCCATCCCTTGAGGATCAGCGTGCACATTGCATCCAGCATTTCAGGACTGAACTCGGCATCATCGCCAGGCAGACGTCTGCGTGCGTAGCTGCCGTACAAGATGAGGTGAGTTACCTTGTCCGGATGCTTGGCGGCGTAGCGAATCGCCACAGGCCCGCCCTGCGACATGCCAAGAAGCGCGAAACGATCCAAGCCCAAGTCGCCGACGACGGCCTCGAGATCCTTCAACCACAGATCCAGAGACACGTCGCGGACATCCCGATCAGACATGCCGGTGCCGCGAGGATCATAGCGAACGAGCGTGTGCTGCTCCGAGAGTCCCATTAGCAGAGGCCGCCAGACCGGGCTCTTCAGATCGTACTCAAGGTGGGTCAGCCAATGTCCCGGCCGCACAATTGGGGGGCCTTTGCCGGATGTTGCATAGGCAATGCGCACGCCATCGTCGGTCGTACAGAACCGGATGCTCTGATCCATCGACCCCCCTATGGCAAACAGACCTCTTCCGTGCGCCGAGCGCAGCACTGCCCGACGCCAGATGCGACAAGGCTAGGAGTCTATTGCCTTCCTTGGGTTACTGGATACTGCTGGCCATTACAGACGCCCAACCTAATAGAGCATTCATCCCTCAATTGGGGAGGTTGAGACAGCTACGCGCAAACGCACAAGGTGTCGGCATCACCGAGAGATGTGCGCTTGCCTGGCGCCAAGGCGACCGCTCCGGGTCGAAAGCGATCATTGGACTGGGCCGGAATTCAGCGTAGCCATTTCGTAGCTTCACTTGCCTTCCGCAAACCGTCTTATGACTGTTCTTGGCTACGTTGGCAGTTGGCGGGCGCTGCAGGTTGTTGATTTAACGAGCAGCAAATTTCACTGGTCGCCCTACGAACCAAGGGGTCGTGGGTTCAAATCCTGCCGGGCGCGCCAAACATACGAGGCCTTAGCGAGAGCTAGGGCCTTCTTCATTGCTGCGCGCGTAGGCATTTCTTAGCGCCCGTGCACACACGGAATCAATCGCCCTAACGACCGCGCCTCAGCTCTCGAATCAAGCTATTTCGGCGGGAAATTGGCCAGTATTCCCGCAACAACGTTCTGCAGTTCCCCGGAGGCGGCGTCGGTCTTGATGGCCCCCGTGGCCAGCCCACGCCAGACCAGTTCCTTGCCGCCGGGACGGGCGACGTTCAGCGTGAGCGCCCGGAGCTCATAGCCATAGGCATAGCCGTAGATGTTCGGATTGGATTCGTAACCTATCCAAACGATCAAGGCAGCTTTCTCCGTTTGCGATGTCAGGCCTTTGGCCTGCAACTCCCGATCCACCAGGAATCGCACGTTCGCCTCCAGCAATGAGTCCTGCCGATACGTTGGCTTCGCCTCGGCCCACTGATAGGTTCTTGACTCCGGGAAGCTGAATCGGGGGTCGTAGGAATACGTGGCATTTGCGCCGCCTCTGCCGGCGCAGCCGCCAACGGTCACGAAAACCAGAATGATTGCGGCTAACGCCGTACTGGATCGAAGGATAGTTCGCATGAATTCTCCTTGTTGCGAGCTTAGTTCATGGGCAAATCGACGTGCCCCAATCTTACCGTCTGTCCCATTGGCCGTGCATACCACGCTATCTCAATGACCCGGAGCCAATTTGAGGCAAATCAAACCGGAAGTCTTGGAGCGACTTGTATGATTTAAGAGTGGTAATTGCAACTTGCGATGAATCAACGTAGCCAATTCGTGGCTTCGCTCGCCTTCCGCGAACCACTTTGGTGCTGTTTCCGGCTGCGTTGGGGCAGGGCGGGCGCTGCAGGTAATTGATTTAACAAGGAGCAAAATTCAGTGGTCGCCCTGCTACATTCTCTTGATCGCGCTTATGGTCAATACTGGTCCCGTCCCCCAGGATTTGAGGGAGATGGCAACGCTCGCCCCTCGCCCCACGAAAGGGGCGATCGATCTTCCGATAGCCCTCCTCTGTCCCCGTCGGTTATTCAACGCCAAGAAATAGGAGCTTCCGTGAAATCCATGCGCTTGATGGCAGGAGTCCTTGCAGCCTTTTCGCTGGCCTCCGTGCATGCACAAGAGCAAGATGTAAACAAAACGGTGGTTACAGTCTGTTCCAAGTGTCACGGAAGCGATGGGAATTCCATTTCACCGAGTTATCCGAAGCTGGCCGGCCAGCAAAGACAGTACCTGCTTGCCCAGTTGAGGGCCTTCCGTGATCAGTCACGCAAGGACCCTGATGCGCATACCGACATGTGGGCGATAGGCGAGCGGCTGGATGACAAGATGATGGTGAAGCTGGCCGATTATTTCTCTGCCCAGAAACCTGCCCGCGGTTCGCCGGGAGATGCGCAGCTGGTCGCGAAGGGCAAGGTTATTTACGAGCGCGGCATCAAAAGCAAAGATGTCCCCGCCTGTTCCTTCTGCCACGGTCGAGATGCCCAAGGCATTGCAGTATTCCCTCGCCTGGCCGGACAACACGCTCAGTATCTGGTGAAGCAGATCAAGGTATTTCACACTGACGATCGCCCCAATCTTGCGGTGACGATGAAGGCCGTCGTTCAAAGGCTCAGTGACGAAGAGGCTGGGCAGGTGGCCGCCTACCTGCAAAGCTTATAGCGACAAGCGGAACGAGATTGGCTGTGCATGGAGTGCGCCTTGTTTGGCTTTAATCGCGTGCGAACCCGCGTGTTTGGCCGGATGGTTCGTGTCTTGAACGCGAGAGGGCTGCTCAGCCAAACACTTGCGGCTAAAATAACGCGATAACGTGCGCCCGAACAACGGCCGGCGTATCGCGGTGATGCCGCACTAGAGCAATATGTAGGCCAGGTACTGGACGACAACCCAAGCCGCGAGCAAGCCGACCCCCATGGTTACTCGCTGTTGGTACTTCGCATAGGCCACTTTCTCTTCTGCCGTCAGCGAAAGCTCGCCAAAGCGCGGGGCGTTGTATAGCGAAAGAAATATCAAGAGAGCACCCACCGCCGTAACATAGAACCCGATTGCATTGATCACCCAGGTTGTTGTCATTCTTCTTCCCCTGCAGCAGAAGGCTGCGCCAGCATCGAGGCTACTAGCCGCTGCCGCACCTGTCTAATTTGTTCCCGCACTCCCGAGGGCTTTGGGTCGAAAGCGGTCATTCCCTCGCGAAGGACACCAGGATCTTGCCGGAACGGCCGCTGCGTGCAGCGTGCGCAACCGCTTCCTTGATCTTGCGGATCGGGTAGACGGCTTCTACCTCCACCGTGAGGGTGCCGTCAGCCACCTTGGACGCGAGCTCGCGATACAGCGCCGCGATCTGCGCGGGCGGGGTGTCGACAAACCACTTGCGCAGCCAGAAGCCTTGCAGCCTCACGTCGCGAAACACGGTTTCTCGGCCGTCAACGATGCACGGCTCGCCGCTCAGCATGCCGTAGTTGACCACGGTCGCGCCGTCGCTCACGCAACGAGCGAGGCGCTGTGTGCCCGAGCCACCCACGGCGTCGATTGCGAGTGGCAGGGCGGCCTCGCCAATCGCGGCACGCACTCGTGCGTCGAGATCGGGACCGTCGGTCAGCACGACGTCGCCGCCAAACGCGCGCAGTGGCGCCACGAGCTCTTCCCGGCGCACGACATTGATGGTCTTGACCCCCGCGAGCCGCGCGAGCCGGATCAGGCAATGCCCGACGCCCGAGTTTGCGGCGTTCTGGATGACCCACTGACCGGGCTTTGGCGCGACGATCTGATGCAGCATCAGGTACGCAGTCGGCGGATTCACCCGCAGCATCGCGAGCTGTTTCGGGTCTACGCCACCCGGCAGCGCGAAAACCACCTTGCCGGGCGCCTTGATGCGCTCGCGCCAGCACCCTGGGCCGGGCAGCAATACCCGGTCGCCTGGCTTCACGTGACGGACGGCCGATCCGGTCTTGGCGATTCGACCCACGCCTTCCCCGCCCGGTATCATCGGCAGTGCGGGTGGCACTGCACCGTACTTTCCTTCGAGGTTCAGGACGTCGGCGGGGTTGATCGGCACAAACTCGGCCTCTATAGTCACTTCGTCAGCGCCGGGCTCACCCGGGTCGGCTTGCTCTACGATCTCGATCACCGTTTCGGGCCGACCAAATGCGTTGACTTGTGCAGCGAGCATGAGGGTCATCCTTTGGCAATTTTCTAGCCGCGCCCAACCTCGCGCGCTACCGCCCATCCTGCTGCAGATACTTGTGGACGAAAGCGATCGCCATGCTGCCCTCACCGACCGCGGAGGCAACGCGTTTGACCGGGCTCAACCGCACATCCCCACAGGCGAATACGCCGGGAACACTCGATTCGAGGAGGAACGGATCGCGGCTATGCGACCAGCGCCCGGCCTTCACCACGTCATCGCCGGTCAGGACATAGCCGCGCGCATCGCGCGCGACCTCCGCCGGCAGCCATTCAGTTTCTGCGTCGGCGCCAATGAAAACGAATAGGCCGCCGCAGTCTTGGCGGCGCACCTTTGCGCTCTCGGCATCGCGTATGTCGATCGCGGTCAGATGAGTGTCGCCGTGGGCGGCGACCACTTCCGAACGCAGTTGCGCCTTCACGTTCGATTTCCCGCCGAGCTGCTCGATCAGGTAGCGCGACATGCTCTTCTCCAGAGAATCGCCTCGAACGACGAGCGTCACCGTGCGCGCATGATTGGCAAAGTACAAAGCGGCCTGACCGGCCGAGTTTCCGGCGCCAATGAGGTGGACATCGAGTCCGTGGGCCGCACTCGCTTCGCTGCGTGCCGCTCCATAGTAGATACCCTTGCCGATGAGCCGGTCGAAGCCTTCGATCGCGAGGCGGCGCCACGAGACGCCAGTTGCAAGAATGATGGTCCGCGCCTGGACGACATCGTCGCCATCGAGGTAGATCTGACGCGTTTTCGGATCGATGCGAGCGACAGAGCGCGTGACCAGAATCTCCGCCCCGAGCCGCCGGGCTTGCTTGAGTGCCCGACTCGCGAGCTCGTCGCCTGAGACGCCGCTGGGGAAGCCGAGGTAGTTCTCGATGCGCGAGGACGTCCCTGCCTGGCCGCCGGGTGCTTCGCGCTCTACCACGAGGGTGCTTAGTCCCTCGGATGCGCCGTATACCGCCGCCGCGAGACCTGCCGGCCCTCCACCGATGATGATGGTGTCGTATTCAGCAAGGCGTGCGCTCGTTTGCAGGCCAAGGCGCTGGGCAAGGTCGCGCGTCGCAGGTCGACTGAGGAGCGTCCCGTCGGCCAGCTTCAGCACCGGGCAATCTTCATCCGCTGGACGCGTTCCGGGCCAACGCGTTGGCAGGTCAGGCGCATCGGGCGTCATCCAATCGTGGGAAATCTGGTTACGCGCGAGAAACTGGCGCAACTCACTGCAGGCATTGTCCCAGCGGTGGCCAACCATGGTGACGCGCGGCTTGGGTGCCTCGGCCGCGATGCCCTGCATGCCGCCGAGGCGCTCGCGCGCCAGCGCGGCGACCTGCAGGGAAATCTCGGGCGATGCCGCCGCGATCGCGTAATACTCCCGGATCTCCACGCGCATGACGCGAGACGCTTCTGACGCCCGATAGCCTCCGAAGAGCGGCGTGCCAAGGGCGATCGGCAGTTCGCCGAAAATGGTGCCGACGACGCGCCAGCCCAGGGTGCGCTCGACCCCGTCGATCAATTTGACGACCTGCATCTTGCCGGCGAGAACCGCGAATAGCGCACGCTCCTCCCCGCCCTCATGGGCGGCGTATTCCCCGACACCGAGGTGCAGGTCGGCGGACGTCCGCGCGAGGCGCTCGAGTTCAGGCACCGCGAGAATCGAGAACAGCGGAATTGCCCGGATGTCGTCAATGGTCAGCATGGTTCGGTCAAGAGCAGAAAGAGGGAGCAGACCGCAAATCTAGGATTACACATGAATGCATTGCACGTGGGGCTTTATCGCCGAGCATCCTAACGCGGCATTCGCGAAGAACCTTCCTAACCACGTTTCCGTTGCTTCTTCCTGCCGCCTGCGCTCCGGTTGCGCTTTGTCATGGCCGCTTTCTCTGCTTCCCTGCTCT
>Ga0137441_1000058_pt1 | contig 10859 bp, 10 predicted proteins | sample EasRivERMGT244_2_FD_102323 | JGI IMG/M metagenome (GOLD analysis project Ga0137441, IMG submission 102323) | Soil microbial communities from meander-bound floodplain in the East River, Colorado, USA - East River MetaG ERMGT244_2 | ecosystem: Environmental > Terrestrial > Soil > Floodplain ... | reverse complement strand
GTTATTCGACGGTATCGCGTGGAGCAGCGAGAACGTGATGGCGGAAACCCGAGCGCGGCTCACCGCGCTCGGCTGGCGCTGGCGCGAACTCGAGACCCTGTGGGACGTCGACCGCCCGGAGGATTACGAACGGCTCCTCGCCTCGCAATTGCTCGGCGGGAGCCGAACTAACGATGAACGCGGAACGATGAACGCGGAACAAGAGCTTCCTTAAGTGGGCGCATTGGGTTAAGTTCATCGTTCATCGTTCATCGTTGTCGTGCGCCACACCACCCTCGTTTCCATAAGCGATCTCGCCGCGCATCTCGATGACGCCGGCTGGATCGTTTGTGATTGCCGGCACGACCTCGTCGATACCGAGGCTGGGCGCCGTGCCTATCGCGAGTCGCATATCCCCAGCGCACAGTTCGTCCACCTGGACGAGGACCTCTCGGCGCCCAAGACCGGGCGCAATGGCCGCCACCCGCTGCCCGCCCCGGAGCAGTTCGCCCGCCGCCTGGGCGAACTGGGCGTAGACAACGCAAAGCAGGTCGTCGCTTACGATGCGAGCGGCGGCTGTTACGCCGCGCGGCTGTGGTGGATGCTGCGCTGGCTGGGGCACGATGCCGTGGCGGTGCTCGACGGCGGATGGGATGCGTGGCGCAAGGCCCCGCATCCCATAGCGGATAGGATTCCAGTGATTAAAGCGGCCCAGTTCACTATGTACCGCAGGGCCAACATGGCGTGTGATGCACAATACATCGTCGCCAACCTGGAAAAGTCCGGGCCGCTCTTGCTGGACGCGCGAAGCGCCGACCGGTTCCGTGGAGAGAACGAGACACTCGACCCGGTCGCAGGGCACATTCCAGGCGCGCTCAATCGCTTCTTCCGGCTCAATCTCGATGGCGACGGCAATTTCAAGCCATCGACGACCCTCAAGCAGGAGTTCAATGAGTTACTCGGAAATAATGCGCCCGGGAACGTGGCGCATTATTGCGGCTCGGGCGTCACCGCCTGCCACAACCTGCTCGCCATGGAAGTCGCCGGCCTTTCCGGCTCCCGCCTCTACCCGGGCTCGTGGAGCGAGTGGTGCAGCAATCCTTCGCGACCGGTCGCGAAGGATTGACCCTGGACTACTCGATCGCCAGCCGCTCACTGGTCGCGGTAATCTGGTCCGCCACGTTGCCCTGCCGGGCAGATTCGTAAGCGCGGCGCCTCTCGTCGAAGATACGCTTGCTCTCCGCCAGTGTCGTGTCGGCGCGAGTCGCTGGGTGTTCTCCGATTGCGGCGGTGGGACCGCTCGCGCTCAGAAACGCCCACGGGCCGGCCGCGATGACGACCAGTACGAGGACACCCGCCGCGCATTTCAGAACCGCCCCCAGCGGGCTGATCGATTCGCTGCCCAGCCGGCTCATCAGCCTGCGTCTTTCCTCTGCGCCTTGCATACCAGTCTCCTTATTCCATCCAATGATTGCGATTCAACGTCACGTCTTGCCTCCTGCCCGAGGCCGCTCAGAACGCCTGGATGTGCTCTTCCGCTTCCGTGGCCTGGTTCACGTACTGGGCCGGGAAATAGTCGATCGTGGTCGGTTCGGCTTGCGCTTCGGCCTTTGGCTGCACTGCAACTTCCTGCGCGGTGCCCGCATCGCGGTGCGACCACTGCGCGCCACCGGTCAGCAGCACGGCCACGCCAACGACGACCGCGATGACCCGCAGGCGAAATGTCCGGAGGTCACCCGTGCCTTGCCCAGAGTTGCCCTGAAATGCATTCAGTCCTTTGTCGCTGACATTCATGACCATCTCCTTCACTGGTGCTCCGGATTCACCGCCCCGGCGCTGTGCGGAAGAAGTTGCGCTCAACTTCATGGCCACGATTCTGGCCGGCGGGGGCGCGCGCCGGAATTGGCTGGAAGCGCTATGACGAAAGTCAGAGCCGGACCGCGGAAACAGAAAATGCGCATGCCGAACAGCGGCATACGTCGGATGCAAGCAGCGTGGGTTTTGTAATAGACTAGCTATGATCAAAGTCCTATGACTTGGTCATCGCGGCCCAACAATGAGAAAAAGGAAACCTGGTTGAAAGTACTCGTCGTCGATGACCACCCTCTTATCCGCGAAGCACTGCGCCAGGTATTGCGCGCGCTCAACAAGGATATCGACCTGCTGGAAGCAGGCAGTGGGCCGGATGCGCTTGCCGCGGCAGACAGGAGCCAAGGTATCGACTTCATCCTGCTCGATCTCGCGCTACCGGGCGCCGACGGCTTCGAGGTGCTGCGCGAGCTGCGCGAGCGCCACCCCTCTGTTCCCGTCGTCGTCCTCTCCGCGTCGGACCACGCCGCGGTCGTGATGCGTGCGCTCGACGCCGGAGCGATGGGCTTTATCCCCAAGACGTCGTCCAACGAGGTGCTGCTGGGGGCGTTGCGCCTGGTGCTCTCGGGCGGCGTCTATCTGCCGGCCGAAGTGCTGCGGCATACCCCCGCGCCGGCGCTGGTCTCCAAATCGGCTACGGTCGCTGCGGAGGTCGGCTACCGTGACCTCGGGCTCACGGAGCGCCAGGCGCAAGTGCTTGCGCTGGTAGTCCAGGGCAAGCCCAACAAGATCATCTGCCGTGAACTCAATGTCGCGGAGGGCACAGTGAAGATACACGTCACCGCGATATTGAAGGCGCTTGGTGTGGCCAACCGCACCCAGGCCGTGATCGCGGTGGGCAAGCTGGGTTTGAAACTGCCGACAGCGTAGCAAGTCCGCGCCGACGCTGATGCGACCGATCACACGCGACAAGGGCACGGGATGAGGGTCGGGATCATCTCCGTTTTCGTTGACTACCACCGGCGCGGACGCAAGAACCGGCTCGCGATGCAACCAGCCATCGGGCCACTGCTTGCCGGGCTGTTGCCGCGGGATGTCGAGGTCGAGCTCGTCAACGAAACCTGGCGCGATCCCGACTGGTCCCGCGACTACGACCTGCTTTTCATCTCAAGCCTTCATTCCGACTTCGACCGCGCGCGGCAGATCAGCCACTACTGGCGCTGCCGCGGAGCCAAGACGGTATTCGGGGGCCCGCTCGCAAGCGCCTTCCCAGACCTCTGCCAGCCATTTTTCGACGCAGTGGTCGTGGGCGATCCGGAGGCAAGCGTCCCGGAGGCTTACTCAGACTTTGCGCGCGGCGCCCTCAAGCCGCGCTACGTCGTCAATCGTTACGACGCCGGCCTGGTGCGTGCACCGCGATTCGACCTGATCGACCGCCAGTCGCTCACGCCGCTGTGCCTGGAGGCGACCCGCGGTTGCCCGTTCCAGTGTGAATTCTGCGTGCTGACGGGGCTCGGCACGCGCCACCACATCCGGCCCGTTGCCGACGTAGTGCGGGACATCCGTCAAGGGCAGGACGCCATCAGGCGGCGCTGGCTGCCGTTGCGCCATCGCATCGTCGGCTTCGCCGACAACAACATCGGCGGCAATCTCCCGTACCTGCGCGAGTTGTGCGCGGCGCTCGCGCCACTGAAGCTCCAGTGGTACGCCGCTGCGACGTTCAACGTGGTCGCCAACCCGGATCTCGTCCGACTCATGTCGCGTGCCGGCTGCCGCGTGCTGTACGTGGGACTGGAGAGCTTCAATCCCGAAACGATCCGGGACATGAACAAGAACCAGAATGTTGTGACGAAGATCCGCACCATTATCGACAATTGCCGGCGGAACGGCATCCTGCTGATCTCGGGCCTCATGATCAGTCCGCTCACCGACGATCTCGACTATCTTGCCGCCGTCCCGGACCATCTCGAGGCCTGCGGACTGCACCTGCCGACGTTCATCTCGATCGAGTCACCGATACCCGGCACGCCTCATTTCCGGCGTCTCGCCGCTCAGCGCGAGCCGGCGCTGCTGCCGAACGCCCTGCTGCGCGACTTCACCGGCTACACGCTCACAGTGCACCCGGCGCGCGCGTCGCTTCCGGAGTTCATCGCGGCCTATCGGGCGCTGATCGGGAGCGTCTATTCTCCATCTCGGCGCCTCCGCAAGCTGGCCGATGATCTCTCGCACTTCCTGCCAGGAGGCTACTGGTTTCCAGCGTTGCTCGATACCATCGATACCCTCGCGATCGGTCCTTTGCCGAACCCGGACCGTTCGCTCGTCGCCGGCAGCGACGCACCACCGCCGGAGACCGTGCCGTTCGAACATTCGGACTTCGCCTCGGAACACGAGTACCATCGAATCATGGAGCCGTGGCGGGTCACCGACGCGAGCGGCGCGGCGCTGGGGCAATGGCTCACGGCGCGACCGATTTTCCAGCCGTCAAAGCGCCCGCCGCAGTTGCGGCAAAACGCTCGCCGGGTGGTGGCCGGCTGACGGGATTGCGGCACGAGGAACCGGACATCGAGGATGGCGATGACTGAACCGAATTCCGCGGCAGCGACCGCCGGCACAACCGGACGGCATAGTGCCCAGGTCCGGGTCGAGCAGGTGCGTTCGGTGTACCTGCACTCTCCCACCACCACGATCGGCTCGCTCGTCGCGGGCGCGGCGCTGGTTGCAGTGATGTGGAACCACATCTCGCACTCCATCCTGATCGGCTGGATGCTCGCGCTCTGCGTGCACCAGTCGCTCCGCGTCTACCATTACCGCAGTTACCTGCGCGCCGGCGCCGAAGGACAGCAATCGGACCGCTGGGGCAAGCTCTACATCCTGGCAGTGACCACGGCGGGGGTCATCTGGGGAGCGGCCGGAGTGCTCATGTACGTGCCGGATTCCCTGCCGCACCAGGCCATGCTGACGCTGATCCTGTTCGGCATCGCGACGGCTTCGATGACCGCCCTGTCTGCGTTCGCGCCGGCGTTCTACATCCTGATTTCGCTCACCCTGCTCCCGATCATCGTGCGCATGCTGATCGACCCGGGTCCCGGTGGCCTGTTTCTCGCGATTCCCGGCATCATCGTGCTCCTCGTCGTGCTGTCCTTCGGGCGAACGGTCAACCGCGTCATCGCAGAAGCGCTGGAGAAGCGCTTCGAGAACCTGGACCTCATCGAGGAGCTCCGCGCCCAGAAGGCCATCGCCGAGCAGGCGCAGCTGGCAGCGGAAGCCGCCAACCGCTCGAAGACCCAGTTCTTCGCGGCGGCGAGCCACGATCTGCGTCAGCCGCTGCACGCAATGGGCCTGTTCGCCGCCGCGCTCCACGAGAAGATCAAGGACCCTGAAGTCATCAACGTCGTCAAGAGCATCAATGCCTCGGTGTCCGCGCTCGAGGGGCTTTTCAACGAACTGCTCGACATCTCGAAGATCGACTCGGGCGTCATCAAACCCGACCTCTCGCATTTCGCGCTCGAGGAGGTGTTCGGCCGGCTGCGCAACGATTTCTCGGCGGAGGCCGCCGAGAAGAGCTTGCGGCTTTCGCTCGCGGGCGGCGCGCAGGTCGTCGAGAGTGACCCGGTGCTTTTGGAACGCATCCTCCGCAATCTCGTGAGCAATGCGATCCGCCATACCGCTTCGGGCGAGGTCGCGATCACTGCCACGCCGGTGAACGGCTCGGTGCGGATCGAGGTGCGCGATACGGGTCCGGGCATACGCCCGGAGGACCGGGAGCGGATCTTCGAGGAATTCTTCCAGCTCGCGAACCCGGCGCGGACCAGCAAGAAGGGGCTGGGGCTCGGGCTCTCCATCGTCCAGCGGTTGTGCGGGCTGCTCGGCTACACGATCCGCTTGACGTCGGAACTCGGCAAGCGATCCACGTTCGGTTTCGACGTGCCGCAGGGAGTTGCGCCAGCACCGCGCGCCACCGCGCCGGCGGCGCCCGCAGGACGAACCGATCTGTCCGGGAAACTGATCGTCGTAATCGACGACGAGGTCGCGATCGTGGATGGCATGAAGGTGCTGCTATCGGGATGGGGGATCGAAGTGATCGGCTCGCTCACCGGCGACGACGTGATCGAGGCCGTCCACGCGAAAGGGCGGCTGCCCGACCTGATCATCGCCGATTACCGGCTCGGCGGCGACGTGGTAGGCACCGACGTCATCGAACGGCTGCGGCGCGAGCTCGATCCGGAGATCCCGGCACTACTCGTCACCGGCAGCACGGCGGCGGAGCGCATCTCCGAGGCCGATGCTGGCCGCTACGACCTGGTGCTCAAGCCCGTCCCGCCGGACACGCTGCGCGCGCTAATCGACGCCAAATTGCGCGAGCACTAGGCGGGGAAATTCCTGAAATGTCCCTCCTTCACCCTCAGGTCGGCGACCTTCTTGCCAATCTTCCGCAGCTTGTTCGCGTGGGCCACCGAGTCGGTGCTCCGCACATCGTCCGGCTTGATGTCCGGCAGCCCGAGATCGCGCAGCCCGTCATCCGTGAGGGTAGCGTTGTAGCGCACGTAGGTGAACAGCCGCCGCTCACGCTCCGGCAGCGGCCCCCCCTTAGCCTCGACCAGGTTCGAAACCTCCTCGTCAAGCTCATCGCCGGAAAGGCACCATCCAAACACGCGGCATAGCAGGTCCTGCTGATATTGCGCCGTGTTGAACAATGCCTTCGCGGCGCCCTTCCCGGCGCGAAGCGCGTGCATGTCTTCCTCGCGAACGCCGGGCTGAAGGTTCGGGTGCAGTCCCGTGCCGACGGAAACGAGCAGCATTTTCTTCTCGCTGGCTGGCCAGTCCAGATGGTACGGCGCGAGGGTCGCCTGCAGGAACAGCTGGAACGCGGGGTTATTGTATGAGGTGACGCCGCCGTCCACAAAAAGAAGTTTCTCGCCGCCGACCATGATCTCCTGCGGCGGGAAGTAGAGCGGCGCCGCCGTGCTCGCCCGCACCAGCTGCCACAACGGAATTTTCGCGTCGCGTGCGTGGTTCTTGGCGTTCGGATTGTTGCACACCGGCCACGGCGAATCCGTCGTGACGTTATGCAGCACTAGCAGGAGGAGTGTCTTGAGCTTGTCGGTCTCGAGCGTGACGGCGTCCTCGCCGATGAACTCCTTGAGTTTCTTGATCAACGGGTCGCCCGGGTATTTCGAGTACGCTTCCTTATCCCCGACCAAGCGCTTGCCATAGTTCTTCCCTATCCCGGCGAGCTCCCGTCCCTTTTTCTCCGCCTTCTCCACCTTTTCCAGCATGTGATCAACGAGTGGCGGGACGTCCTTGAGTTTCTCGAGACGTTCCGTGATGGATTTGCTGACGAACATGTCCTCGCCGAATTGCTCGTAGATGTCCCTGATCTTATCGACCGGCTTCCCCATGGAGAGCAGCGTACCGATCACGGCCCCAGTGCTGGTGCCCGCGATGTAATCGAAATATTCCGCGAGCACGAGATTCGATTTCCCGGGCTGCTGGCGCAGCAGCGCCTCGATCTTCGCGAGGATCTCGATCGTGATCAATCCCCGGATTCCACCCCCGTCGAGCGCGAGCAGCTTGCGCGGCTCGCCCTTCTTGGCCATCTTTTGCCTGGCACCTGCATAATCCCCTGACATAGTCCCCCCTTGGTTTCCGGATCATTGCGGCTGGGATCCCCATCCCCCCGCACGAAATCGAAAAGAGTATATGGTACTTTTCGCGCGGCATCTCACGCCCACGCGAGCAGGGAGCGCAGCGTCACCGCGTAGTGCACTGCCGCCAGCGCCTTCTTGAGAATCGGCACGGGAAGTCGGTGCGAGGCGCGCGCATCGAAGGGCGCGATCAACACGGTCGCGACGACGATCGCGCCAAGCGCCGGCAGGTGGATGAAGCCGAGCGAAAATCCTGGCAGGCCTGCGATCGACCAGCCGTTAACGATGTAGCCAATCGTGCCCGCCACCGCCACCGGCAGCGCAATCGCCGAGGCCGTGCCAATCGCGGTGCGCGCGGGGAGGGCAGGAAGCTGATACTCTCGGGATGGGGCATCGAGGTGATCGGCTCGCTCACCGGCGACGACGTGATCGAGGCCGTCCACACCAGGAAGCGCATGCCCGACCTCATCATCGCCGATCGTAGGAGGAGACATGGCAACCAATACCGCAATTCCGCGCTACGCGAATCCTCAGCAGGAATGCGATCTGGTTATGAAGGGAGGAGCCACGAGCGGGCTGGTCTATCCCCGGGCCGTACTCGAACTGGCGCGTCAGCCGGAGCCCGGAGAAAAGAAAGTGAGTTATTGCTTCCGCTCGATCGGTGGCACCTCGGCGGGTGCCGTCGCGGCGGCGTTTACCGCAGCGGCGGAACACAACCGCGATCACGGTGGGTTTGAGAAACTGCACGAGATCAACTTGAAACTGCAAGGAGCCGACGGCAAGGGGCAACAGCCGGGCGAGGAATCGGAGCCAACGTCGGCCACGCCGCCGACCTACTTACGCGACCTGTTTCAGGGCAGCAGAGCGACGCAGCCGCTGCTTAACATTTTCATACGCATGGCGCACTACTCTCGGGAGGTCAAGAACATAAACCGGAAGACGGGAACAATCCTGTGGAGGATCCCCGCTTTTCTCCGCCTCGCTTTGCGGATCCTGAAAGACAGCGCTGTGCCCGGTGTCTGGAAAGGGCGGGTCTACGGCGTCGTGGCCGGGGTTCTGCTTGCCGCGCTGCTGGCCGGAATCATCGGTGTCGCGCCGTGGTTGATGGCCGGCTCCTGGACTGCGTTCTCCTGGGAACTGGCCGTGCTTGGCGTACTCTTCGGTGTCGCCGGCCTCGTCTTCGGTGGACTCGTTGCCGGTCTCTACGGCCTGTACCGCATCGCCACGACCGAAGTGCCCCGGAACCTGTTTGGCATTTGCGGCGGCCTCAAGGATCCGAAAAATGCCGCCTACTCCAGCGACCAGCCAGCGGTGATGGAATGGCTACACGAATCCGTTCAGGAAATTGCCGGCCGCAGTACGCGCCGGTGGGAAGAGGTACTCACCTTCGCGGACCTCAAGAGCCGAAAGATCGTGTTGGAGGTTATGGTTACGAACGTCAGCGAGGGCAGGCCCTACGTGTTGCCGTTCAACGAACCGTTCGTATTCTGCAAGCAGGACTTCGAAAAGCTCTTCCCGGAATCCATAGTAGCCAAACTCACCCACAGCGCACGCAAGATTCGCGGCATCGAACTACCGCAGGAACACGGGTATTACTTCCTGCCCAAAGGCGACGACCTGCCGGTGGCCGTTGCGGCGCGGTTGTCGATGAGTTTCCCGCTTCTCTTCAGCTCGGTGCCGCTCTACTCGCTTCCGCTATGGGTACGCGAGCGGATCGAGGACGACGAATTCAATATTTCCGAGGAGCCGCTGGATGTCCTGCCCAAGTCGCTGGGCAAGCTGGTGGAACGCGATACGCCCGCGTCCAAGAAAAGACACTCGATCAGGTCCGCGCTGCAGGTAGCCAAACGGTGGCGCAGCGAGGACCGAACCTACGCGCCCGAGCGGGAGGACCTGATTCCGCACTGGTTCAGCGATGGTGGCATCGCCAGCAACTTTCCGATCCACTTTTTCGACCAGTGGCTGCCCAAGAGCCCAACGTTCGGCATCACGCTTCGTTACCTGCCGGATTACCTGTTCGCCGCGACCAAGGATGCCGATGAGGAACGGGCCACGAGAAACTATCTCGATTCGATGGAGCGCACCAAGGAACCGCTAGAGCGGAATCTTGGCAAACGCATCCTGGCCCTGCACGACCAGCCTGCCAAGTCCGCGCGCTCCTCGGGAGGGATGAAGCCCGACATCGTCGTGCTGCCTCGGCCAGAGGACACGGTGCCGCTCGAATGGCAGCACATCTGCTATCCCGATACTGCCGTACCCCGGATCGGCGCCGTACTCGGCTTTCTATGGGCGGTGATCAAGACCATGCAGAACTACCGCGACAACGCGCAGGCCGCGCTGCCCAGCTACCGCGAGCGGGTGGTCCAGGTGCGCCTGAGTCCGGACGAGGGAGGCTTCAACCTGGCCATGGACAGATCCGTCATCCAGGGCTTGGTGCTGAAAGGCCAGTCGGCGGGAGAAAAATTGGACCGGGAATTCAACCAGCAGCATCATCAATGGGGACGGCTGCGCGTGCTCGTTTCGGAACTCGATGCAAAGTTTCGCAAGATACGCGGCGACAAGCGCGACGAGGATTTCGAAGCACTCTTGGGAATACAGCAAGACGATTCCGGCTACCCGTTTCGCGAACAGGATGCGGCATGGTGCCAGGAAGTCAGGGACCGGCTTCAGGCACTGCGCGCTGCAATGGACAGGTGGCAGGCGCACCCGGAAATTTCGCATCCGGACGCCGGCGTTCCGCCGCCGGTGCTGCGTGTTACGCCGAACGTATGAAGCGCAATCGGGCCCTGCCGCGAAGTGAAAATCGAAGAAAAGGGCGGGCCGGCAACGAGGGCACGGCCCGCCTCGGGGGAAAGGAGTGTTCTAGATCTGGCTCGCCAGCGTGCGCAGGCGTTGCATGAGTGCGCGCATGTCGGTACCCGCGAAATCATCTGGCAGTTGTGGACTCGGCTCCTGTGGTGTCTCGGGGCAGGAAAACCCATTCACGGCCAATTTCGGAGTCCAGTTCAGATCAAGCAACCCCCCGCCACAGCGGCCGGTGGGGAGCTTCAATGCCCGTGCCTTCCGGTAATCATCCAGGTAGATCGCCATTATTGTCTCCCCTATCGCCTTACACTCGAGTGGCGGAATGCCACTGCAAGTGCAGCGAATTATTCCGGAAGGCAATGACGGTTAGAATTAGACTGAAGTAATAGCACCGAAGGCCTAGCTGGTTCCAGACGTTTGTACTAATGGTCACACCGTGGGCTGGCTCGCCGACCTGGTTCTCCTAGCGCACTTCGCCTTCGTTCTGTTCGTGGTGGGCGGGCTGGCGCTCATCTGGCTCGGGGCGGCGGCAAAATGGAACTGGGTTCGCAATCGGCGCTTCCGTATCGCGCATCTTGCTGCAATCGTAGTTGTGGTGGGTGAGGCGCTCGCCGGCGTCTG
>Ga0137441_1000055_pt1 | contig 11210 bp, 5 predicted proteins | sample EasRivERMGT244_2_FD_102323 | JGI IMG/M metagenome (GOLD analysis project Ga0137441, IMG submission 102323) | Soil microbial communities from meander-bound floodplain in the East River, Colorado, USA - East River MetaG ERMGT244_2 | ecosystem: Environmental > Terrestrial > Soil > Floodplain ... | reverse complement strand
GTCTGGAACGTCTGGGTGCTCGGCTACAACCCGGAGCGCCAGCGCGACCTGATGAGCCTGGTGGGCATGCGCGACGCCGACTGGCGCGCCCTCACGGCGACGCTGTTCAGCGTGCTCGGCCTGATGACGCTGGCGCTCCTCGCCTGGTCGCTCGGCCGCCTGGTGCGCCCCGACCCGGTGCAAAGAGCCTGGCGCGCGTTCTGCCGCAAGCTCGCGGCGCGCGGCGTGGCGCGCGCGCCGTACGAGGGCCCGCGCGACTACGCCTCGCGCGCCGCGCGCGCCCTGCCCGCCTCGCGCCTTGCCATCCTGCGCATCGGCGTGCAGTACATCCGCCTGCGCTACGGCGCGCATCCCAGCCGCCCCGGCGTGGTGAAGCTGCGGCGCATGGTGCGCGGGCTGCGCCTGGCGTGAAGCGCCTCGCCGCCCTGTCGTCCTGCCTCCTGCTCGCGCTGGCGCTTTCCGGCGCCGAGGCCGGACCGCCGGCCAAGCCGCCCGCGCAAGCCGCTTACGCCAAGCGCCCGGAGGTAAAGGCCTTCATCCGCGACATGGCGCAGCGCCACGGCTTCGTGGAGCGCGAGCTGACCTTCATGTTCTCGCGCGTCAAGCGCGAGGAGTCGATCCTGCAGTCGATCCGGCCGCCCGACAAGCCGCGCTCGTGGCAGGAATACCGCGACCTGTTCGTCAATGACAGGCGCGTCGCGCTCGGCGCCGAGTACTGGAGCGCGCACGGCGCCCAGCTGAGCCGCGCGCAGCGCGAGTTCGGCGTGCCGGCCGAATACATCCTCGCCATCATCGGCATCGAGACCTACTACGGCCGCAACATGGGCCGCTGGCGCGTGGTCGACGCCCTCACCACCCTCGCCTTCGACTATCCGCCGCGCTCGCCCTATTTCCGCGACGAGCTCGAGCAATACCTGCTGCTCTCGCGCGACCTCGGCTTCGACGTCTTCTCGGTGCGCGGCTCCTACGCCGGCGCGATCGGCATCCCGCAGTTCATGCCGGGCAGCCAGCGGCGCTTCGCGGTCGACTTCGACGGCGACGGCGCGGTCGATCTCAGGCGCAACCCCGCCGACGCCATCGGCAGCGTCGCCAACTTCCTCAAGCAGCACGGCTGGCAGCCGGGCGCTGCGGTGATGCTCGAGGCGCGGGTCGAGGGCGAGGCGTGGCGCGCCTACGCCGACGGCAGCATCGAGCCGAAGCACCGGCTCGCCGACCTGAAGCGCGCGGGAGCGCAGTTCGCCGCGCCGGCCGATCTGGACGGCGCGCTCGGCGCGCTGGTCGAGCTGGCGACGCCCGAGCGCGCGAGCGAGTACCGCGTGGCGCTGCAGAATTTCTACGTCCTCACGCGCTACAACCGCAGCGCGCTCTACGCCGCGGCGGTGGCCGATCTCGCCGCGGCGCTAAAGAAGAATCAGGACGCGGGCAGGTAGCGCATCGGGTCGACCGCCGCCGAGCCCTTGCGGATCTGGAAGTGCAGCTTCGGCCGGTCGGCGTCGGTGTTGCCGAGCTCGGCGATCTTCTGGCCGCGCGTCACTGCCTGCTGCTCCTTCACCATGATGTCCTTGTTGTGCGCGTAGACGGTAATGAAGCCGTTGTCGTGCTTGATCACCACCAGCTTGCCCAGGCCCGGGATGCCGGTGCCGATGTAGGTGACGCGCCCGGCCGCCGCGGCCACCACCGGGTCGCCGATCTTGCCGTCGATGTCGATGCCCTTGCTGCGCGGCTCGGCGAAGCCGGCCAGCACCTTGCCCTTCGCCGGCCAGATGAAGTCGACGCCCTCGCCCGCGGTTGCGGCCGCGGCCGCCAGCCCCTTCGGCTCGGCCTGCGGCGCCGAGTCGATGGCGCGCGACTCGACCCGGCCGGCGCCCTTTGCAGAGCTGACCACCACCCCCGGCCGCGATTCGGGACGGGAATCGGGCGCCTTCACGCGCAGCACCTGGCCAATGCGCAGCTTGGTCGGGTCGTCGAGCGCGTTCCACTGCGCCACTTCGCGGTAGTCGGCGCCGTTGTCGAGCGCGATGCTGTAGAGGGTGTCGCCCTGCTTCACGGTGTAGTAGCCGTCGGCCGCGCCCGGCTTCGGCGCCTGGACGGCAGCGCCCGGCGGCGGCTTCGGCGCAGGGGCCTTGGCGCCGCGCGCGGCCCGCTGCTCGACCGGCGCCGGCCCGCGGTAGGTCGAGCAGGACGCCGCGCCGAGCGCGAGCATCGCGATCGCTGCCAGCCTGGCCCGGTTCACGCCTTTCCCGCCTCCAATGGCACAAAACGCACCGCGTCGAGCTCGGTTTCCACGAAGCCGCGTCCGCTGCGCTCGATCAGCACCAGGCGCTGGGCGCCGCCCGCGCCAGAGCGCAGCGGCAGCACCATTCTGCCACCGGGCGCGAGTTGCCGTAGGAGCGCCTCGGGGACGCTCGGCGCCGCCGCCGCCACCACGATCGCCTGGAACGGCGCCGCCTTCTCCAGGCCGGCGTAGCCGTCGCCGTGCGCGAGGCGCAGGTTGGCGAGCCTCAGGCCGAGCAGGTTGGCACGCGCCCGCTCGAGCAGCCCCTTGATGCGCTCGATCGAGTACACCTCGGGGAAGATCTGCGCCAGCACCGCCGCCTGGTAGCCGCAACCCGTACCGACTTCGAGCACGTTCTTGGGTTCTTTTTCATGCAGCAGGACTTCTATCATCCGCGCCACGACGTAAGGCTGCGAGATGGTCTGCGCGAAGCCGATCGGCAGCGCGGTGTCCTCGTAGGCGCGGCTGGCGAGCGCCTCCTCGACGAACAGGTGGCGCGGCACCGCGGCGAGCGCGCCTAGCACGCGCTCATCGCGGATGCCCTTCTCGCGCAGGCGCTCGACCATGCGCGCGCGGGTGCGCTGCGAGGTCATGCCAATGCCGGCGGCGTTCTTCACGCCGACAGCCAGTCCCGGGCGAGCCCGAGCTGCGCGTTGTGGGTCAGGTCCATGCGCAGCGGGGTAACCGAAACGCGGCGGTTCTCGATGGCGTGGAAATCGGTCCCGGGCCCGGCGTCGGCCGCCCCGCCCGCCGGCCCGATCCAGTACGCAGTCTCGCCGCGCGGCGTCTGCAGCTTGATCACCGGCTCGGCCTTGTGGCGCTTGCCCAGGCGCGTCGCCTCCATGCCGCGCAGCTCGGCGGCGGGCAGGTCGGGGATATTGACGTTGAGCAGCACCGGCTCGCGCGGCGGGGAGCGGCGAAAGCGCCCGACCAGCTCGAGGGCGATGCCGACCGCGCTATCGAAGTGCTTGCCTTCCTTGCCGACGAGCGAGAACGCGAGCGAGGGGATGCCGAGCTGGTAGCCCTCGGTCGCCGCCGCGACGGTGCCGGAGTAGATGGTGTCGTCGCCCATGTTGGCGCCGAGGTTGATGCCGGAGACGATGATGTCGGGCGTGAAGTCGAGCAGCCCGGTGACCGCGATGTGCACGCAGTCGGTCGGCGTGCCGTTGACCGAGAAGTAGCCGTTCGGCGCGCGGCGCACCGTGAGCGGGCGGTCCAGGGTGAGGGAGTTCGAGGCGCCGGAACGGTCGCGCTCGGGCGCCACGACGGTCACCTCGCCCAGCTGCTTCAGCGCTTCGGCGAGCAGCGTGATGCCGGGCGCGAAGTAGCCGTCGTCGTTCGACACCAGGATGCGCACCGCCCGGATTCTACGGGCTTTGCGCAGCTAGCTCACGCCGCGGACTCAGGGCTTGCCGGCGCCGATCGAGACGGGAAAGTTGAGCGACTCTTCGCGGTACGGCGAGGGCAGGTAGACGATGCCCAGGCGGATGTCCTTCAGCCGCTTCGCCTTCAGCGCCTCGGCCGGAAACTCGACGTCGACTACGTGCGTCGCCTCCTGCCCCGGATCGAGCCGATCGGAGCCCGAGCTGTAGGGATTGACGAGCTTCAGGAGCGGCTCGGTGCGATTGTCCTCGAGCGCGATCGGCTTGCCCTGCGCGTCGATGTAGCTGATCTTGCCGCTGATCAGGCGTACCGTCTGGTCCGCGGATGTGTTCTTCAGCACCAGCTTGCCGCTGAGCTTCGCCGGCGTTGCAACCCGGCCGGAGCCCTCCTCGACCCGTTCCTTCACCGACATCTCCGTCACCTCGCCGAGGACGATCCCGGCCTTCACCTTGAGGGTGTCGGGCGTCACCGCATAGACCTTGTCACTGATGAGCGCCGGCGTCGCCGCGCTGCGTTCCTGGCTGCAGCCGAGCGACATCGCGGCCGCCGCTGCTGCCACCAGCGCGAGGCTGGCATTCGTCCATCTGATTTTTTGCATCCAGCATCCTCCGGGAGCCGCGAGTGCGGCGTCTGCGCGCCAGCGCACATACGCAGACGGGAAATGGCCGGAAACTGACCGGTGATCGTCCGCGAATTGCCTCTGCGGTCGGAGCTTTTCAGCTCCGACCAGATGGACCAGCATGGCAAGTCCCTGGCCGGCGGGCACACGCTGCGACCCGCGGCCCGTCCGTGGCGCGACCCCGGCGGCCGCTTCGGCTGGAGCGGGGACCGGCTCCTCACCCGGCTGACCGAGAACGAAGGCGTCCTGCTGCTGGCGGGCGACCTGCTGAAGGAGGCGGTCCAGGCGAGCCACCGCATCGCGCCGGCGGGCGAATGGCTGCTGGACAACTTCCACCTGATCGAAGAGCAGGTTCGCACCGCCAAGCGCCACCTGCCCAGGGCGTACAGCCGCGAGCTCCCCCGCCTGCTGAGCGGCCCGTCTGCCGGGCTGCCGCGCGTGTACGACATCGCGCTCGAGGCGATCTCGCACGGCGACGGGCGGGTGGACCTGGAGAGCCTGCAGCGTTTCGTCGCGGCCTACCAGAGCGTCACGTCCCTCAAGCTCGGCGAGCTGTGGGCAATCCCCATCATGCTGCGCCTTGCGCTGATCGAGAATCTGCGGCGCGTAGGCGCCCGCATTGCTTCGGGCACCGTCGAGCGCGACCTGGCCGAGGGCTGGGCGGACCAGATGATCGAGATCGCCGCGCAGGACGCGAAGAGCCTCATTCTGGTCACCGCGGACATGGCGCGCTCGAGCCCGCCGATGGTGAGCTCTTTCGTCGCGGAGCTTGCGCGCCGGCTGCAGGGACAGAGCGCCGCGCTGGCGTTGCCGCTCACCTGGATCGAGCAGCGGCTGTCGGAGTCCGGACAGACGATCGAGCAGATGGTGCAGGCGGAAACGCAGGAGCAGGCCGCCGACCAGGTCTCCATCAGCAACAGCATCGGCAGCCTGCGCTTCCTCGGCGCGACGGACTGGCGCGACTTCGTCGAGTCGATGAGCGTCGTCGAGCGGACGCTGCGCACGGATGCGGTCTACGGCACGATGGATTTCTCGACCCGCGACCGCTACCGGCACGTGGTGGAAAGGATGGCGAAAGCCGGCCGCCTGTCCGAAAACGAGGTAGCCGGCAAAGCGATCGGGCTGGCGCAGGCCTATACCGCAGGCGCAGACGGCGACCTTCGAGCCTCGCACGTCGGCTACTACCTGATCGACAAGGGACTGCCGCGGCTCGAGCGAGCGACGCAGTCCCGCATTGCGTTCCTCGAAGCGCTGCGCAGGCTGTGCGGCCGGATTTCCCTGGTCCTGTACGTTGGCGCGATCGCCTTGACCACCAGCCTGCTCGCCGCCTGGCTGCTGGTGCAGGTGCACGCAGGCGGCGCGAGCGTCCCAACGCTCGCGCTGACCGGCATCGCCGCGCTGCTCGCGGCAAGCCAGCTCGCGGTGGCCCTGGTGAACCGGCTCGCGATCCTGTTCGTGGCGCCGCATCCGCTGCCGCGGCTGGATTTCTCCAGTGGAATTCCGCCGCAATTCCGCACCCTGACGGTGATCCCGGCCATGCTCGCCACCGCGGAGCACATCGAGGCACTGGTCGAGGCGCTCGAAGTGCGCTTCCTGGCGAACCGCGACCCGAACCTGCACTTCGGGCTGCTGACCGATTTCCAGGATGCGCAGGAGGAAGCCCTTGCGGCGGACGAGCCGCTGGCGCTGCTCGCCCGCACCAGGGTCGAGGAGCTGAACCGGAGGTACCGCGCCGACGGCTTCTTCCTGTTCCATCGCCCCCGCCGCTGGAATTCCGGCGAGCGCTGCTGGATGGGATACGAGCGCAAGCGCGGCAAACAGGCGCAATTGAACGCGTTCCTGCGCGGCGGCGAGAAAGGCGGGTTTTCCCTCCTGGCCGGGGAGATCGAAGCGCTCGCCGGCGTGAAATACGTCATCACCCTCGATACCGATACCCTGCTGCCGCGCGATACCGCGCACCAGCTGGTGGGCGCCATGGCGCACCCGCTGAACCGCCCGCGCTACGACACCGCCCGGCGACGCGTGTCCGAGGGCTACGGCATCCTCCAGCCGCGCATGGCCGTGAGCCTGTCGTCGAACAGCAGCCCGTCGCGCTACGCGCGGCTGTGCGGCAGCGAGCCGGGCATCGACCCGTACACACGCACCGTCTCCGACGTGTACCAGGATCTGTTCGGCGAGGGCTCGTTCATCGGCAAGGGGATCTACGATGTCGATGCGTTCGAGTACTGCCTCAAGGGACGCTTCCCCGAGAACCAGATCCTCAGCCACGACCTGCTGGAAGGCTGCTATGCGCGCTCGGGACTTCTGAGCGACGTGCAGCTCTACGAGGAGTATCCGTCGCGCTACAGCGCCGATGTGAGCCGCAGGTACCGCTGGATCCGCGGCGACTGGCAGATCGCGCAGTGGCTGCTGCCGCGCGTCCCCGGGCAGGCAGGCGCAAACCCGCTGTCGGGATTGTCGCAATGGAAGATATTCGACAACCTGCGGCGCAGTCTCGTGCCGCCGGCCCTGATGGTCCTGCTGCTCTCGGGCTGGATCCTGCCGGTGCTCGCCGTGGTCCTCCTTCCCGCGCTGCTTTCCTCGCTGCTGGAAATGCTGCGCAAGCCCGCCGATGTGCCGCTCGGCCGCCATCTCGGCGCGGCAGTGCGCGCCTGCTGCACGCAGCTCGCGCAAGCGGCGTTCGCGCTGGCCTGCCTCCCCTACGAGGCCTTCTACAGCCTGGACGCGCTCGCCCGCACCGCCGCGCGCATGCTGGTCACGCGCCGCGGCCTCCTGGAGTGGACGCCGTCGCGCGACGCGGACCGCGAGAGCGAGCGGCGCCGCGGACACGGGCTGGCCGCGTCCTTCCGCACGATGTGGATCGGCCCTGCCCTGGCCTGCGGCGCGACGCTCTGGCTGATCGCATTCCGCAGCGCCGTACCGGCGGCGGCGGCACCGGTCCTGCTGCTGTGGCTGATCGCGCCCGCCATCGCGTGGTGGATCAGCCGTCCCCTCGCACGCGCCGAGGCGCGGCTGACGGCCGGCCAGACCGGCTTCCTGCGCGCGCTTGCGCGCAAGACCTGGGCGTTCTTCGAGAGCTTCGTCACCGCCGAAGACCATTGGCTGCCGCCCGACAACTACCAGGAGCATCCGGTCGAAGCGCTCGCCCATCGCACCTCGCCGACCAACATGGGGCTCGCCCTGCTGGCCAACCTGTCCGCCTACGACTTCGGCTATCTCACGGCGGGACAGCTGATCGAGCGCACGGCGAACACGCTCGGCACGATGCAGGGCCTGGAGCGTTTCCAGAGCCATTTCTACAACTGGTACGACACGCGCTCGCTGCAGCCGCTGCAGCCGCTCTACGTTTCCTCGGTGGACAGCGGCAACCTGGCGGCCCACCTGCTTACGCTGCGGCCGGGCCTGCTTGCGCTTGCCGACGCGAGCATCCTTGCGCCGCGATGCTTCGAGGGTTTGCTCGACACCGCGGCGCTGCTCGGCGACGCGCGCCTTCAGGCAGATCTCGAGTCCGCCTGCCATTCGCCGCCGGACACCGCCCTGGCGGCGCGCCGGATCCTCGAGCGTTTCGCCTCGCCTGCGCTCGAAACGGCGGACAAGCCCTGGGCGCAGGCGCTGGCCGCGCAGTGCCGCGCCGCCCTCGAGGAGCTCGCGTTCTTTCTGCCGGACGGCGCGGACGAAACCGCGCCGGGCGGCGGCATCCCGACGCTGCGGGAGCTCGCCGGATCGAGCGGCGAAGGCGGCCGCCGCGCCCGCGCAAGAATGGAGTCGATCGAGCGCCTGGCGCGGCAATGCGGCGATCTCGCCGGCATGGAATACGACTTCCTGGTCGACCCGGGCCGCAACCTCCTGGCGATCGGCTACAACGTCGGCGAGCGCCGGCGCGATGCGAGCTGCTACGACCTGCTTGCTTCGGAAGCCCGCTGCACGAGCTTCGTGGCGATCGCGCAGGGACAGCTGCCGCAGGAAAGCTGGTTCGCCCTTGGCCGCCTGCTCACGACCGCCGGCGGCACGCCCACCCTGCTGTCGTGGGGCGGCTCGATGTTCGAGTACCTGATGCCTCTGCTGGTAATGCCGGCGTACGACAACACGCTCCTCGACCGCAGCTGCCGCGCGGCGGTGAGCCGGCAGATCGCCTACGGCCGCCAGTGCGGCGTTCCCTGGGGAATGTCCGAATCCGGCTATAGCGCCGTGGACGCCGGCCTCAACTACCAGTACCGCTCGTTCGGCGTTCCCGGCCTCGGCCTGAAACGCGGGCTGATGGAGGATCTGGTCGTGGCGCCGTACGCCTCGGCGCTCGCGCTCATGGTAGCGCCCGAAGCGGCGTGCTCGAACCTGCAGCGGCTCGCCGCCGCCGGCTTCGAGGGTAAATTCGGCTTCTACGAGGCGATCGACTACACGCCTTCGCGCCAGGCCCACGGCCACACCAGCACGCTGATCCGCTCGTTCATGGCGCATCACCAGGGCATGGTGCTGTTGTCGCTCGCCCACCTGCTCCTCGACCGGCCGATGCAGAAGCGCTTCGCGTCCGATCCGGCTCTCCAGGCGACGATGCTGCTGCTGCAGGAGCGCGTTCCGAAGCCCGCGGCGTTCTACCTGGACAGCGCCGGCCGGCTCGACGTGCGCACGGGGCCCGCAGGCCCGCAGATGCCGATGCGCGTGCTCGCCAGCCCGCACACGCCGGTGCCGGAGGTGCAGCTCCTGTCGAACGGCAGATATCACGTCATGGTGACGAATGCGGGCGGCGGCTACAGCCGATGGAAAGACCTCGCCGTCACGCGCTGGCGCGAGGACAGCACCTGCGACAACTGGGGCAGCTTCTGCTACCTGCGCGACGTGGCGAGCGGGGAGTTCTGGTCGAGCGCCCATCAGCCCACGCTGAAGCGCCCGCAAAGCTACGAAGCGATATTTTCGGACGCGCGCGCCGAGTTCCGGCGCAGCGACCATGACTACGACACGCACACCGAGATCGTGGTGTCGTCGGAGGACGATATCGAGCTGCGGCGCCTGCGCATCACCAACCGCGCCGCGGCGCGCAGGACCATCGAGGTCACCAGCTATGCGGAGATCGTGCTCGCGCCGCCTGCCGCGGACGCCCTGCACCCGGCGTTCAGCAATCTTTTCGTCCAGACCGAGATCCTGCGCGAGCGCCAGGCGATCCTCTGCACCCGCCGGCCGCGCTCGGCATCGGAGCAGGCGCCGTGGATGTTTCATCTGATGGCCGTGCATGGCGCGCAGGTTGCCGGGGTTTCGTTCGAGACCGATCGCGCGCGCTTCATCGGCCGCGGCCGCAGCGTGGTGGCGCCGCAGGCGATGCTGCAAGCGGAGCCTCTTTCGGGCTGCGAGGGCTCGGTGCTCGACCCCATCGCGGCGATCCGCCACCTCATCGTCCTCGAGCCCGATCAGTCGGCGACCATCGACATGGTGTCCGGCGTCGGCGAGACGCGCGAAGCCTGCCTCGCGCTGGCCGGAAAGTATCAGGACCGGCACCTTGCGGACCGGGTGTTCGATCTGGCCTGGACGCACAGCCGCGTGACCCTGCGGCAGATCAACGCCATCGAGCCGGACGCGCAACTCTACGGCCGGCTTGCCGGCTGCGTGCTCTACGCCAACGCGTCGCTGCGGGCGAACGCGGCCGTGCTGGTGCGCAATCGCCGCGGGCAATCCGGGCTGTGGGGCTATGCCATTTCCGGCGACCTGCCGATCGTGCTGCTGCGCATCGCCGACGCGGCGAACATCGACCTGGTGCGCCAGATGGTGCAGGCGCACGCGTACTGGCGCCTGAAGGGATTGGCGGTGGACCTGGTGATCTGGAACGAAGACCAGGCCGGCTACCGGCAGCTGCTGCAGGAGCAGATCCTGGGGCTGATCGCCGCGGGCATCGAAGCGCATGTGATCGACCGGCCGGGTGGCATCTTCGTGCGGCGGGCGGAGCAGATCGCGGAGGAAGACCGCGTTCTGTTCCAATCGGTTGCCCGCGCCGTGATCAGCGACAAGCGCGGCACGCTGGTCGAGCAGATGCGCGAGCGCGCCCCCGTGGAGCGCCGCAGGAACGAGCGCAGCGAACCCCGTTTCCGGCCCGTCGACGCCGGGCCGACGGTGGCTGCCGAACCGGCGCGCGGAGATCTCCTGTTCTTCAACGGCGCAGGAGGATTCACCCCCGACGCTCGCGAGTACGTGATCACCACTTCTGCCGGGCGCGCGACGCCGGCACCCTGGGCGAACGTGCTGGCGAATGCGCGCTTCGGCAGCGTCGTCTCGGAGAGCGGGCCCGGCTACACGTGGAGCGAGAATGCGCACGAGTTCCGCCTGACGCCGTGGAACAACGATGCGGTGAGCGAGGCGGGCGGAGAAGCCTTCTACCTGCGCGACGAAGAGAGCGGCAGCTTCTGGTCCCCGACGCCGCTGCCCTGCGGCGGCGCGGCGCCGTATGTGACGCGGCACGGCTTCGGCTACAGCGTCTTCGAGCACACCGAGGACGGCATCCGCTCGGAGCTGCGCGTCTACGTCGACCTGGAGTCGCCGGTCAAGTTCTCGGTGCTGCGAATCAGCAACGTCTCGGGCGGGCCGCGCAAGCTCTCGGCCACCGGCTACGTGGAATGGGTGCTGGGTGACCTGCGGCCGAAAACGGCGATGCACGTGGTCACCGAGATCGATCCCTACAGCGGCGCGCTGCACGCGCGCAACGCATTCAACGCCGAGTTCGCCGGCCGCACCGCGTTTTTTCACGTCGACGACCAGACCCGCGCCGTGAGCGGCGACAGGACCGAGTTCCTCGGGCGCAACGGCGCCGCCGGCAACCCGGCGGCGATGCGCCGCGCGCACCTGTCGAACAAGGTGGGCGCCGGGCTCGATCCCTGCGGCGCGCTGCGGGTCGCTTTCGAGCTCGCCGACGCTCAGGAGCGCGAGATCGTATTCACGCTGGGCGTGGTAGGC
>Ga0137441_1000053_pt1 | contig 11578 bp, 20 predicted proteins | sample EasRivERMGT244_2_FD_102323 | JGI IMG/M metagenome (GOLD analysis project Ga0137441, IMG submission 102323) | Soil microbial communities from meander-bound floodplain in the East River, Colorado, USA - East River MetaG ERMGT244_2 | ecosystem: Environmental > Terrestrial > Soil > Floodplain ... | reverse complement strand
GAAAGTCGCATAGCTCTAGGCAGTCTAGGATACCGCCCCAAAACCAGATGGTCTGTTTGGCTATGTCTTGGCACTCTGGCGCATCGCATACCTTCTGCTTAGTGCCATATGCGATAGGCTCTACCTTACTGATACCGGCCATGCTGCCTCCCTTAAGGCTTAGTGTGTACCCCTAGTATCGTCCTCTACGCTCTAGGTGTCTATCCCTCATTCGAGTGATTATCAGTTAGGGTTAATACAGAAGGCTGGCCCGCTTGCGCTAGCCAAGTCGGTAAGGCTAGTGATAGGGATAGTATCGGGGTGTATGAAGCTGCCCGGATTAAGTGTCTTAGTCATGTAGCGGGGCAGCCTTACGGGGTTAGGCCCAATTAGCCCGCCTGCGGTAATGCTTTGTGAGTGTGCGAAGTAGTAAGCGCCTGCCTGTATCGTTACGGGAATTTGTGTAATGGGAGGCGCAAAGAATGCGGCTAATGCCGTGTACTCTGCGTTACTGATTAGGTTAACGGTACTGTCGAATACCCCGGCATATGCCATCTTGCCATTCCACTCGTTAGTACCATTACTTTGTCTAAAGAAACTCATAGTGGACGCTGCCGCTGCCGCAACCCCTGTCCCTCCGACTTGTCCTACTACTCCGTTAACTCCCCAATACCAAAGGCCCGCCTCTCGCTTAATCATTATCAAATAGTAGTCTGTGTTAATCGGAGTCATTGCAGGCCCGCCAGGGCCAACAAACCCAATGAATTGCGCTACGGCTTGCAACTGTGCAATTGCGTTAACGTACATGAGATAGCTACCACCGGCAGGTATAGCAGCCTCGTACAGCGAGTTAATAGCGTTAGGCAAAGCCCGACTGTTAATCAATGCGACAAAAGCAAAGTTATCTGTCTCGGTCGTAATGGTAGGCGCTTGCGCCACGCAGGTACCTAGTGAGTCTATCGCTACGTCAGTACCGAATGGCCCGACTACGCCTAGGTCAAAGTCTACGCCTTCCACACCGCTTACAGTTAAGTCGAAACCTCCTACACCGTCCGCAAGGGTATTACCGGCTAGCTCTTGCATATCCCAAAAGCCCTTAGGCTGTAAGCTAAGGAAGTACGCTAGGAAGCCTGCCAAGTCCTGATCGGGTTGAACGGGAGTGTAAACGGGTACGTCTTTGCTACCGGCGCTACTCTCATCGAAGTTACCGACTCCTGCGGCTACCTTTACGATATCGCCATCGCTGTTAGGGATAGCAGTATAGATGCTGCCTAATCCTAGACCTGCACCGCCTGCCGTCCTACCTATACGCAGTTCGTTAATCGGTTGCGACGAAAATAGCTCGAACGGGCTAAAGGTCATTAGGTTAGCTATCTGAGTGCCACCGAATGCGCCGCTGCACTCTTCCATAAACCCGAAGCTGAATTGCGGGCCGGGGTCGCTACGTCTAGAGAATCCCATTAGTTTTCCGCCGTAACGACACAGATAGCAGGGATAAACACACCGCCTCCTGTAATGGTAATGGTTGCCGGAAGGGGATAGGATGCAGCACAGAACTTAGCGTAATCTCCGTCGAGTCCTCTAGGCGTCGCAATGCCCATAGTGTTAACAGTGTCTAGCGCTAAGGCTAGCCATGTGTAGCCCGCGGTCATCCAATGGTCTATCGGATCTTCTAGTACCTCTACGCCGGTAGCTGCAAGAATCGGGCTGCGGTAGAGTGCTTCCGCTGTCGTCTGTCCGAAGCTAGTCCAGCGATAGATACCGACTTGGAAGTTACCTGCGGCCCTAGCTACTGCCTCTATACCTACAATCGGTGTAGGCGCTCTGAGATAGAGCGGATAGAGGTATGCTGCGTTAGCCTGTCCACCTTGCGAGCTATAGTTAAGCTGCCCCTCACGGCGCTTAAGAATCGGGTAGGTACGGCGCTTAAAACTCATATCTCATCTGAGACTGTAAGGTAAAGGTAGCGTCCGGGCCTACCCCGGCAACGTCTAGCATATCGGCTACTAGAATCTGCGACGGCAAGCCTGCCGCAAACCCTGCCGGACTGTCGTAATACTTCCCGATATTCTCACGGAAAGAACTAGCAACATCGGAATAGCCGATAAGGTTTTGGACTGCGGTATCAATCATTACAGCGTACCACGCTCTGCCTAGAGAGATAATGAATTCGTCTGCGAATGTCTCAAAGGTCATACCGTTAACGCCTGCAAGACCAATGTTAAAGATGCCGCTATCGGCAACTAGTCCGATACTCTCATAGCCATCGGCATATAGACCTATGCTGGCCTCATCGCCTATGCCTACAGCATTGGAGTTAAGAAACGAACAGCCGACGGCTCTACACGGTGCCAGGTGGTTAACTTCGTAAAGATACACCCGGTCGATAGTCGGATTAACTACGGCGCTGACTGCGCCAAAGTTATCTGCGTCCACCTGATTGCTATACGCCTTCCCTACAGGCGTAGGATATTCCCTACGGAATGACACGTTAGCTACCCTCGCGCAAGACGCCTACCTGAGTCGTTACACTACAGACTGTTCCTGCGCCTGCGCCCGTAAAGACCACGAATAGGTTTTGTCCTCCGGGGACGTAGATAGGGCTACTCATATCGGCTACGTCCTGAGTACCTGCCGGGGTGAAGTCCACGAATCCGCTATCGTCAATCGTGCCGACAAAGACGGCAGCGGTACCGCCTCCGATTACCGCCATGCGTTCTACCATCCAACAGTACCCGAGGTTAGGGTATCCGAGGTCTACTGTTGCTGCGCCCGCTGCATCGGCTGTTTCCTGTCCGAAGCCTCTATATCGTTTGCCTGCTACTTCCTCGAATTGGCTACGGTCTGCGAGTGGCCCGCCTCCCGGCTGGCCTGCAATGTTTCCTTCCTCTCGGACAAGAGGACTGATACCGGGTTGCATTAGGTCATAGCGCAATGGCATATACTAATCCTCCCAAATAGCGGCAAACGTCTTTACCTTTGCCATGAAGTAATCGTAGGGATAGTTTTTATTACCTTCCGGGCCAGGGTCGCTATGATCGCTCTTGTGGAACGCTAGCGATACATTGCGGTGCGACGTTATACCCGGAAGGTAATTCTTGCACTTATTAGGCGACAACCACCTAATAGGAATCTTGTATGCCATAGCCCATAACGCAACGTGGTAAGCGCAGTTGTCTATAGTTGCGCGGTGCTGCATCCACTCTGCCCTAGACCATCGCGCATATCCTACCTGTTCAATGTGTAGTCCTGCGCTATTAAACGGTGGAGCGGCCCACGGTATTACGTTATCCGGCACGGAACGATAGCAGGTTAGATCATCTACAGTAAGTTGAGTAGATGGCGGAATGTCATTGTTAACCGGCCTACTGAAATACTGCGCTATCCTCTTAGCAGCACCTTTAGTATTAGGCGATTCGGTGGAGTGGATAACGAGATACTTAATGGGTACTCGTCTAGGCCCGCTGTCATGGCAGGCCCGGTAGGTAGTGTCACACTTCTTAGCTACGGTCATTTCGCTAGCTCGCGGCTAAAGATAACGAGTGCCCCTATAAGGGCTATCGCTCCGAAGAACACGATAAGTACCCGTATCCAAGTCTGCGTAGAGATTAGCTTAGTGAGTAGGCTAAGGGTACCGCCTGCGACTAGCTTAGCTGCATCGTCAATTTGGGTAGCGGGATTCTTAACGGTAACATCGGTAATGCCAATCCGTATCTTACCGCTAGGGAATAGGCGGTTATAAGTTGCCTCTAGGTTTTGTCCTGCACCGCCGTAGTGCCCCGCATCCCATGACGATAGTACGATAGCTTTAAGCTGGTCGCTATCTTTCTTACCGGCGCTTGCAAGGATAGACGCATAGCCATAACGGTTTGTAACGTCCTTTCGCAGTAGCGCAACCACCGCTGCCGCTGCCGCTGTAGGCGAGCCATACCGCCTACCAGGCCCGATATTAAGAGGATTATCAGTAGGGCCACCTTCGGCAGTCGTCCATGCAACGACCACGCGAAACGAAAGGCCCGTGCCAACACGGACAAGGTTAATGAATTGTGCATGAGGAAGTCCGCTAGCCATTACAGGGTAGGCAGGCTAAAACCCAATGTCTTAAGCATAGGGTTTTCTGCCATAACTTCTAGTGCTGCATTGAGACTATGGATAAAGGTAAGGATTACCTTATCGTTCTCTAGCAGAAGGTCTACCTTTTCTTCTAGCGTTAGCTCTACTGCTTCCGGCTCCGGCTGGACAAGTTCCATTACTCTTCCTCTCCGTCTAGGTCAATTTCGGGTAGGAAACGCTTACCCATTTCGATACGGTAAAAGCCGTACACAACCGCTAGCGTGATAGCAGGTAGGAGAATCGGTGCGGGACTCTCCGTAAGAATCCCTGCGATAAACGCTAGGATAAGGATATAGGCAGCGATAAACTTTACTGCCTTATGTAACTCTTCGTCGGTAATCTCATCCTTACCATACAGCGGAGGTAGTACCAACTGGAAGCTATGCAAAGCCTCCAAGGATAGGACAAGACCTGCGCCGGTAGCGATACGTTGATTAGGCATTACAGGTCACTCCCTCCGAGCCAGATGATAGGGCTAAGGACTGGCCTACCGATAAACTCCGATGCGTTCGGATGGCCTGCACCGTCGATTCTACGCCTATCCCTTACGTTAAGCAAGGCAGCCGAAATTTGGGCTTGCGATGCGGCCCGCTCGGGCTGTTCGCTGATCGTGTTCTGGAACGGGTTGCCGTAGCCCACGGCGGGCGACACGAGGCCGCGAGTGCCCACGTAGGCCACGGTCGCGGCCTGCGCCCGTGTAACAGGGGTGAAGGCGTCAACCGCTCTAGACACTGGCCTACGGTAACGCATGATCGGAGTGCTTGCCGGATGACCACTACGGGCATGGCGAGCGGCAAACCTATGTCGTCTATCAACTTGCGGCATCGTTTAACCCTCTCGGTTAGGTCATCTTCCCGAACACGTCCATAGCAGCTTTGGGATGGTTCTTAGCCCACGTTGCATATGTAACGCCACGCTTCTTAAGCCAAGCCTTAAATGCTGCGTAGTCCTTCTTATACCACGTCTTACCGCCCCACTGGAACGAGGTTTGTTTAGCAGGGGTAATGACCTTAGGTGTAGCCACCTGGACAGGCGCAGGCGGTGGCGTCGGCTCCGGTTGGTAATCGGTAGGATACTGCGGAGTGTCGAAGATAGGCAGTAGCGGTTCCATTGGGGCAGGCGGATAGTAGTAGTCTGCCGGTGGCAACGGGTCTACATACGGTGTGCCTGTACCGCCTCCGATGTTACCTACACCGCCTCCTACTAGTCCCGTGTATTCGCTACCGTCATCGCCTCTAATCATTCCGTCGTCAGGTGGCGTTAGCTCTACACTATTGTCGGCGCTAGGGCTACGCCGAATGTAGATAACCATTGCCACTAGCAGCAATGCCCCAAGTCCCCATGCCCATACTGGCGCTGGCCCTAGTTTCTTTGTCAGGACGTTAGGCATTAGGCCGCGAAACTCCCTCTCGGCGCAATCCCGATAGCTAGCCGGTATTCGTCATAGCTAATCCAGGTACCGTAGTTGTTAGGCGGAATACCAGGATGGTCGTTACCGCCAGAGCCGATAGCGCTAAACTCATGCTTTAGCGCATTGTTATCGTCTGACCACTCTTCGTATTGTTCGTTCTGCGACACTAGAGCGATCGGATACATGGAACGCCGTACCGGGTACAGCGAAGGCATGACGTTACTAATGTCCAAGTCCTGAGGACTTGCGACAGGGGAAAGGTCTACGGGTAGCCGTTCGTTAACGCGGTCTGCCCCTAGGATGCCCGGAATGGGTAGAGACTGTCGCCTTACTACGTCGTCCGGGCCTACACCCCCTAGGTCATGCGTAGGGTTACCGCAAACGGCGCACACTTTAGCGCGTACCCTTAGCGGCTCGAATGCTGCCAGAGAACGAGTCGCCTACACTCTTAACGATAGTCGCGGTGTTACGACTAGCGACTAGCGTAGCAATGATGGCGAGTCCGACAATGGCAGCGGCTACGTTAAACGCTCTGTCCAGATTCACTTTGTTTTCCCTTTCGGTAGCGGTTGCTGCAATCGCTTTTGGATTCCTTGGAATACATAAGGCCCGTTGTCTATTAGCACTCCGACAAAGACTAGACCTGCAAAGTATGCCGCTAGCTTAGGGGCAAACTCTGCAAGGAAGCCTAGAACTAGCCAGATAAAGACTAGTGCGACAAAGACTCTTGGCCTAGGGAAATTCCCTCTCATGGTACGGTCTGCCGAAATGATTAGCGCTGTAGCAAGTAGCGCAACCACTACGGTTTTCTTATAGGTAGATTCCATTAGAACAAGTCGTTAACGTAGGCAGATGGGTCGCCTACTCTAATTCCTAGGTGGACGTGCGGTGTACCTTTAGCGTTACCTGTATCGCCCATGTATCCGATTATGTCGCCTTTGCTTACTCTACGTCCGGGGAGGATTCCAACCGGATAGCCGATAAAGTGAGCGTAATACGCTTCGTTAAAAGCGCTCTGTAGATGCAACCGATATCCTCCGATAGTGCTGTAGCCGAAGCTGACACCGATAGTACCATCCCATATTGCCTTTACAGGTGTCCCCGTTCCAAGGTTAGGCGATGGCACTACATCTACTGCGTTGTCACTTTCCCAATTGCCTAGCGGTCTAGAGCGATGGTCTGCGACACTGGAAATGATACGGGCGGCTAGTGGGCCTACCGGCTGCTTTCCACTTCTGGCAGGGGCAGCGGTAGACCCACTAGCATTAGGCGTTACGACTGCGTTAGGGCTACCTAGTTTCTTAGGTGCGGTACCGCCTTGGAACGCGGCTTTTATCTCGTCCCTAGGGTCTGTGCCTTTGAAGCCTGACCATAGGAGAACGTAAGCCGCTAGCAGTCCGACTAGCCCTAGCGCAATCATGTATTGCTCTGTCCCGATGTTTTCTTACCATTGATATAGCCGAAGCTATATGCAATGACTGTTGCATACATAGCTGACAGCGTTTCGCTATTCAGATGGTTGGTATAGCCCATAAAGGTAGCTGCAATCACTGTGAGTCCGATTACAGCAAGGCGAGCCTTTGAGACTTCCTGCATTACCTTTATGCCTTCTTCCTAGCAACTGCGCCGAGCAGCATCGGCAGCAACAGCCAACCGATGATAATACCAACCAGGACGGACATGAGACTAAGCCCAAACACTAGCGTAACCCCCTTGGATAAATGACAGAGCGTTAGACAGCGGCGGACTTCATGCCCGCTTTAACTGCGATGAGAAACAACAGGGCAACCGTAACGATGCCCGCTACCCATAGATGTACCGCTTTCTCTCGGTCATCCGGGATATCAGGGTCATTACCGAATACTGCGAAGGTATCCATTTAAGGCATACCCCCTATGCCCCGAAGCCCTCGCCAGCGCCAGGGACGCCACCAGAGGCCGAAGTCTCATCGTAGCGGTTAGCGACAGCGACAGGGGCAACGTCGTTAGTGAGAACCTGCAACGTACCGCCCGAGCCTGTCCATGTACCGACAAACTCTAGCCGTGTTGCCTGAACCGTCCGCAACCAGAGATGACCGTCGTCCTCGCCTCCGGGATGCCCGACCGCATCATGGGCAAAGTCGTAGACAAAGACGCCAGTATCGAGGCCGACGTTACCGTACCGCTCAAACATAACCTGTTGGCGATAAGACCTAGCCTCGTTAAGAAGCTGCCTAGCGTCCCAGTTAAGCCTAAGCGGATCAGGATACTCGGTAGAGATACGGACAGCCGGTGTACTATCATCGTAGTAAACCAGAATCAGGTTACGAATCTGGTTACCGACTCGCGGTAGGATGATAGTGTTTTCACCTGCGGCAATCTGCTTATTGAACACAGACCAATACTGCGCTGTACCGTGGAGCGGAGGTAGAGTGGCCTGCGGCAGTCCGTCGCGGGAAGTAGGCTGCGGCAACGTCCAAGCCTCTAGCCAACCTCTAACCCTAACCACGGGAAGAGTAGCCGTACCGACTGAGGAAAGGAACGTAGTAGAGGCAGCGATAGCCAACTGGACTTTATAGTTGGCGCTACTGTTCATGTTAGACAGCGAACCAAGTGCTGTCTTAGCGCTAATCTCTACCGGAATACGAACGGCAAAGACAGGGTTGATAGTGTTACTGAAGTTGGGCTGTCCGTCCGGGTCTTGGAGGAACTGGTAACCGCCCCACTTATTGATTAGGTAAAGCTGGAAGCCGTTATACGGCCCGACAATCGGAGCGCCGTTAACGTCCAACAGTGCGACTTGCTGTAGCACATTAAAAGGCGCATCGCCAGCGAGAACGCCGGTACCGATAGCGCCGCCGCTACCTTCAACGAGTAGCCAGATGTTGCGGAGGTAACCGAAGGCCGGAACGTCGAACGGGCCAATCTGAATCTGGTTACCTGTCATCTGCGTACTAACGTCAAACGCAGGCTCTACGTGTTCGTGCGCTGCATGGGTGAACGGGATAACAGGGAGCGGCGGTGCCTGACTGTTTCCCTTATCCCTAGGTGCTGCCCCTCTAGTTGCTGCGCTAGCCACTTGGCTTATCCTTTCTCTAGTAGATAAACGCCATTGCCTGACCAAGTGGCGTTTCGCTCTGGTGAGCGGAAACGATACGCCAACCTGCGCCAAGGATTACGACAAAGGCAAAGACGATTGCGGCCTGTAGTGCTGAGTCGTGAACGTGCATAACTCCCCTTTCCTTTCATGTATGGCCGTAGCAGCGATGCTACTACATTGCAAGCACAGTAGCTAGCTGTCTGTCAAGTTTTCGTGTTCGTTATTGCTAGCCGGTGAGAGTCTGCGTTAATGTATAACACGTCGTACTTAGGCAAAGACCTAACGATATCGGCTACCTCTTTTTCGTCAATGCCTACAATTTCGGCTAGCCGTTTAGCGTTCTCTTTATCGTTAAAGTTCCAGACAAACAGATGGGTAGCCTGGTCGTAAGCATTGAGAGGGACAAACCTAGGACGTTGGTTACCTCCCACTACGCTAATCTTTAGGCTGCGGCCTTGCTGCCAGAGAACTTCGACTAGGCCAGCTAGCTTCAACTTGTCACAGATGTAACGGAGTTCGTCTAGGTATACGCACCAGCCGCCAGCGGTATAGATATCGCTTAATGCTTGGCCGAATACCTCACGCTGATTAGCCATGTAGGTAGCCTTACGCATATCGGGCCAGAGGATAACTTTATCGGCGTATGGAGGCGGTGGCCATTCCTCTACCTTTATGTAGCCGTCCTCGCGCATAAGCCTATTAAGAGTCGAGTCCTTAGCCTTACATGCGAATACCACTACGTACTTACGTCTAGGCAGTATCTCTAGGCCAAGCGTAGTCTTACCCTTCCCTGTTGGGCCAAGTAGCGTTACGTGTTCGCCTTGCTTCCAGACGAATGAGTCTAGGAATTCCTGCCAGCCGATACGCGGAACGTCTGCCATCTACGTAGTAGGTTCGTCTGGTTGCGGAGGGATAACCTGCGGCCCATAGAGAGACTGCAAGCCGCTAGGCATGAGTCCGTGGTTAGCCATAATTGGGATAGCGATAGCGCCAGCCGCTATCACTAGCTCGCCATAGGTGCCGGTAACCAATAGGCGCTCTACGTTCTTCCTAACGGAAGGGTTCTTTTCGCACAAGTCCGCAATAGACTTAGCTAGCGCAGGGGTACCCTTAATGATAACCGTACCGTCATACTCGTTAAACGGTAGGACGAACATACCGACTAGCGTAAACTGTCGGGCTAGCCCCTCTTCGATTTTGGCAATGGACAGAGACTTATTGGTAGACCCTGGCGGTCTACCACGCTTCCTACCGGGAGGCTTATCGGATGGCGGTAGCGTAGGTTCAGACTGCTTACCTGCATCCCCTTCCGGCGCGGGCCATTCAGGTAGGACAGGGGGCTTATCGTCGGCTGCAAGGTCAGACATTATCTACCAATCTTCCGATACCATCTATGGGTAGGGTCAGGCGCTTCATCCTCTTCTACGTCCGGTACCTCTTCCGTTACCGCTTCTACTTCCTCTTCTACCTCTTCGGTAACGTCTGCATCCGTAGCTTCCGCTTCCGCCGCATCCTCAGACGGAGGAATTAGCCCCGCGTCGTTAAGGGCTGCCAAAGTGCCATCGTAAGAAGCGGCCCGCATAGCCTCCACGGTAAGAACTGCCGCTGCCTCTTGGACTTCCTCTTCCGCTTCTATCGCATCGTCTACCGCTTCCGAGAATTCCTCTTCGGTATCCGCACTACCAATAGCCTCTTCCGCTTCCTGCAATTCCTCTACCGCTTCCTCTAGCTGATCGGCTGCGTCGTTAACGTCCTCTATAATCGCATCGCCAGCCGGGGTATCGCTAACTGTATCCGTCACGGTAAATCCTTTCTCCGGGATTCCGGTTGCGCCACTAGTCTATAGGTCTACAGTCGGTTGTTCAAGTCCCTGAATATAGAGCAAGTCGGTTAGCTCACCTATAGACAGGCCGCGAGTCTTAGGGGTGTAGGCGTCCGCTAGTTCCGGCTCCGAATAGGCCGGTGGCAATAGCCGCATTACCTTAGACCTATCGAATGCCTCATAGTATTTGCGTGAGGAATAGAGCGATAGCTTACGGGTACCCTCGGGCCATGTACGCCAGTGCTCTAGCGTACCTCTATGCAATGAGGTACCAAGTCCGACGAAACGCCTAGTAGGTTGCACTTGGACATAGCTTGGCCCATGCTCTAACCAGCCGCGCCTAAGGTCTGGAAAATCTATCTCCCTTAGAAAGAACCCCCTAGACTTTTTGAATTCCTTACCATCTTCGGTACCGATATAGATACCGGGTTGGCTTATGAAGAATTCCTGATACTGCGCCTTTTCCAATCCGCCTAACTCATCCGATAACGCTAGGTCGGGGTCGCCACTGAATACGATGCCGTCAGTAGAGATAGAGATACAACCCTTAGGGTTTTGCATCGCCATATCGAATAGCCTTGCCCGTGTACCGCTAGTTATCATCCCTGCCCAAAAGAACGAACGGAAACGCGGTATACGTCCTTTGTAACCGACACCTTGCGCTGTCTTACCGTAGAGCGAATTAAGCCCTAGCTTTAACGCTTTCTCACTTGCTAGCCCTTCCTGTTTAGCTCGCAGTCGTTCGGCGTAAACCTCACGGATAAATGCGAACGGCTTTACCTTACTCGCAGGCTTAAACGACCATCCCTCTACAATATCTATCTCAGGGTAATAGCTCTTAGCGTATTTCACTTCCCTAGCGTGATACCATCCCTCACCATTACTACTATAACGTATCTCATTTCCCTTACGATGAGGGAACGGCATTACGTATCTGTCCGGCTCTACTTCCCAACGTACATGCCATAGAGCGAACGGATGCGAAGAGTCGTAATCTGTATGGTACGTCCACTCCCCATAAAGGTCAGGTAGGTTTAATGCTTCTGACGGATACGCGGAACGGATATCGTAGTTAGTTACGTTGGTCAGTTCGCCTTGCATGAATACCTCTACGCGACCGCCGTAGTACGCTCGCATAACAGCGTCGTATACAGGTTCGGGGAAGTCCTCGTCCG
>Ga0137441_1000052_pt1 | contig 11588 bp, 16 predicted proteins | sample EasRivERMGT244_2_FD_102323 | JGI IMG/M metagenome (GOLD analysis project Ga0137441, IMG submission 102323) | Soil microbial communities from meander-bound floodplain in the East River, Colorado, USA - East River MetaG ERMGT244_2 | ecosystem: Environmental > Terrestrial > Soil > Floodplain ... | reverse complement strand
TGACTAAAGACGACCGCGCACTTCTACGAGATATGTTGCATAAGTTAGAATGCCATTATCCGTCGATGAATCCATATCCACTTTACATGGAACCTTACACCCACGAAGAAGCTACTGCACATAACGCAGAGCGCGAACAATTGCTTAAGGCAGCTAGGAAACTTGTCACAAAACTTTGCCGTAAACCAAAGGCACGAATTAAGCCCCGCGATCCTCGATTAGGCGATCATTTCGTATGACAATCCTGCTAAATAAAATTCCAGTACTAGACAAGGGCTATGTAGCAACTTACGATTCCTCCTGCAACGGCAGGAAGCTAAATGAGCTTGCTGTTGAATTCTACAAGAGACTCGACGGGAAATTCCTAGCCGAGAACTCCACTCTCACTGTGATGATGAAGTGTCCGCTGTTCATGCAGCTGAACCTCTCACAATTTAACCTGCGAGTCACCAATCTGCCCAATGTCGGCTCAGACGAGCTCGAATCCTATTGTCCTAATCCGGGCGAAATTGGAGCAGGTGACTTCGGCGTCTGCCAAGACATCTCTGATGACATGAAGCGCACCTCCATCGCTCTCCTGATGAATCACAAGACTTATCAGACAGACGGATGCAATAGGTTCATGTCGCAAATCCTAACACCGATCAACACTTACACGACCGTCCTCGTTCATGGAATGTATAATGATTGGAATAGGTTTGTATCACAGAACAATGCACCTGCTCCAATTGCGGCATATACCATCGCTGTTGGCCAGTTGCTTAAAGCCGAGTGGCAATGAAAAAGAAAACAACTCCAACAAAACCCGAAAAGGGACCAATTCCAGAAAAAGTTTACGAGACAGAGATTGAGTTCATGTGTCCTGTTCGTGGGCTCGTCAAGCAGAAAGTTAAAGTAAAAAAGTATCAGAGCACTGACCCACAACTAGTAGACGACATTCGTCTTCCCAAGAACAGTCTAACAGACCAACTGGACCTGAAGTACTCAGGACTCATGTTAGATGACGGTACGGTGGAAGAAGAGGAAACCACATGAAATATGATCTTACTGCAGAAGATCATCAGACGATGGCTTTCGATCTGGCGAACGACCGCACGCTGAAGCATATTCGCAACTTATCATTCTATAAGTTCTCTGTCGGCGACGTGCTAGTCCGCGAAGAGAAGTACAGCAAACACGACGGCAGTGGCACTCACGAGTGGAAGGTGCGAGTAGCTGACTGCAATCTTCCCTACAAGTATGTCTACGTATTCGAGAACGAGCTGGGCGTAGGCTATATTCGTCGCTTGAGCGTTAACGGTCGGAAGTTTGTTGAGCGACCTCTCTGTGTAACAGAGTTCGACCCCGACCAGACTAGATTCTCACTGGACCCTGAGTACGCTGACCACATGCTACTCGGCAGCGAAGATGAAGAGTTCGACGCTAAGTCTCGCTACGATGAGGTCAAGCGGAAGCGCGAGCAGGTTCACCGCAAGAACAAGAAGGCTCGCGTTCAGATTGACAGCGAAGCTGCGGGAGTAGCCTGGATGAAGACTCTCAAACCTGGCGACCAAGTGTGGTGGGGTTACAGCATCGGCAACATCTATCAAGATCCATACTATGTTCAAAGTGTTGACATTCAACCGCAGGAGTCACGATGCTCCATGCGTTTGTCAAGTACTCCCGGCGGCGGCAGTGTAAACGGATACGCCAATACCATCTATGCAAGCAACACTACACGATACAGCTTTTTCACAGCACGGCCGCTGTTCGTCGAAGAGATCATCAACTAATGAGACCCACTAAGCTACAAAACTACATGGAAATCGCTGAGACTGTTGCTAAACGATCTCATGATGCTGAGACACAAGTAGGAGCGCTTCTTGTCAATAACAAAAGTGGTGCCATTATCGCGACAGGCTACAACGGCTTTATCAAAGGTGCTGTGGATTCTGTACTTCCGAATACTCGTCCTGATAAGTATGAGTACATTCTCCACGCCGAGATGAACCTCCTCACCAACTGTGCTCGTCATGGCATCTCCATGGATGACTGCTTCTTGGTATGCACTCTGTCGCCATGCAAGCTCTGCATGCGACTGATGATTAACAGCGGCGTTGAGCGAGTCATCTGCAAAGAACTTTATAGAGACTGGCACGAAATTATTGGCATGAAGGACGTAGCCGTTGGAATGAGCAAGACTGCAGAGGGTTTCCACGAGATCCACTATACAGCTGCCACTCCAAAACGATGATTTACAACTCAGGAACGGTACGACAAGCTTTCAGTCAGATGGCGTACATACTGTGCCGCCTCAATTTAGCTAATGGCTGGAAATGGACCGCAATCGATGACGACGACACAATCATTCGCTTCATCGAGAGATGCTACTGGGGCGCCAAACCGTCTGCAATACGAAGAAATACTTCAGCTCGAAAAGTCCTTTAAACATTTAATGCGGGTCTTTATCAAGCTAGTCATAGCACCAACAGTTCCAAAGGATCCACAGTTTAACTGGCCTGCAATGCTAGACCTCGGCAGTATTCAAAGATTCACAGCAAGGAACGCGAATCATGCCAAACCACCTAACGATCCTATTTATCGGAAGCAATCCGTCGTCCAAGTCATCCAGTACTGACGCTTTCACTGAGGACACTATGTCCGGACGCATTCTGAGGTCATGGATCGAGGGTATCGAGGGAACGATTCTATTCGACAATATCGTGTCCCAGATCACGGAAAACAACCGCCCTTTGAATCAAAATGAAAAGGCCCTTGCGCAGGTATCCCTTTTAGAAAGAATCAAGGGAATCAATCCTGATCGTTTGGTCGCTCTCGGAAAGGCTGCTTCTGGTGTATTATCTAAGCTAGGCCTGAAGCACTTCGAAGCTCCCCATCCTTCCGGCCTCAACCGGAAGTTGAATGACAAAGCTTATACCCAAGCGATGGTCAAAGCCCTACAGCAATTTTGCAAATGAGGACATGCACTCGTTTACAAAGTTCTTCCAGGTCATTCGCAACCTAAAACTAGCTAGTAAACTAACAGTCTTTGAGGCTTATACCAAATTCTACAAGTGGTGCGAAGAATACGATGGACTATCTATTCGAAAAGACGATCAAGACACCAGGCGGGATGGTCTCTGAAGTTGAGTTGATGCGCTTCTTTACTACTGTTGCTTGTCTCAAACTGGTCAACAATCGTACAATGTCCGCTGCTTACCACAAGCTGCTTGACAAACTTACAGCGAGCTTAGCAACCACTTAAGAATACCGGCGATGGCGCCCAGTGCACCTATTGCGCCGCCGAGCTTACCAAGAAACACGATCCGACCCTTCCACCAGTCAGTTACTGCCTTCTTTCGCATAGACTCCATCTCAACAGGTGTGAACCGCTCATCAATCTTCTTGACATATTCTTCTAGAAGGTCAGTTCGAGCCATGTGATCTTTAAGTGAATCAGTATTCGTCTTAAGGACTTCTGTATTGCGGTGAAGCTCATCTCGGTGCTCATCTTCCTGCTCAACATGAGTGGTGAAGTTTGCAATATGTACTTCGAGCTTGGTATTCATCTCTGATACCTTCTCAGCAACATTGTCTAACTTTTCAGCGATGTAGTCTAATTTACCATCTGCCATGAGAGCTGCTCCTTATTTAGGAGGTGGCTTATCGTCCGGATTATCTACCTTCAGAGCGCCACCTTCTGGTTCTTCTTTAACAGCAGCGCCCGTTCTCCAGTTACGACCGAAGTACAGGAAGGACGAAGCGTAGAAAAACTCTAAGGCGTTATTGATGTCAATAGTGCCAAAGTGTCCACTCCACTTGCCAACCAGACCTAGGATGACCATGATTGAGGAGATGAATACAAGTGTAAGGGAAACCGAACCTTGCTTGGTCTTAGGATCTCTGACCAAGGGCAGTGGAATTCCATATGAATTACAAAGTTGAACTAGCTGTTTAAGCTTTTTTAGGAGTTCTTGTAACATTGGGCGCGCCTTACGAGATTACAACTAAGTATAATCGTATCATCATAATGGGCTTAGTGAAAGTCCACTTTCGAAAGTGACAAAGGATAAAACATGAAACTTGCAAGACTAACAGACGCTCGGTTTCACGCTGCTCTCCGGAAGCTCAGCGCGCAACCACTGCCTCTACGGATTGCCTTCAAGCTCAAGGGCGTACAGGTAAAAGTCGATGAAGAGCTCAAGAAGTTTGAAGAGTGCCGTCAGGGTGCGCTAGAAAAACTAGGTAAGAAGGACGCCGACGGAAAACTAATGACCAAACCCGACGGCGCAGTCGAGTTTGAGCAAGATCAACTCAAGCTATTTGCGGCTGAACTAAATGATCTCGGCGCTATGGATGTAGAAATTCCCTCAGTAAAGCTAGACGATCTCGGCACCAAGATTGAGCTCTCTGTCGATGAGCTCTCACTCCTTGACGGGATTGTTGTAGAGTAATTACACCCCTGAAGTTAAAGTAAAAGGGCTCTGTCGAAAGACAGAGCCCTTTATTATTTCCTACTTTTACGCTAGATTATGCCATGAGACCGGCAGCACGTAGTGATGCTAGAAGCGCATTCACTTTTGCCTTAGTCGCGTTAGCAAGAGTAATTACTGTTGCGAGATCAGTTGCATCAGCAGTGCTGATGTCAGTGACGTTTACCGCTACAGCATTTCCGCCTGTGTCGATTGCATCTGCAACTTCTTTTGCTTCTGCACGACGAGCCATTGCTACTTCTAATCGCTTGCGCGCCTTCATTGATAGAGCCATATAATCACTTCCTTTGTTATAGGGACCACTGGAATTACCAGGGAACCATCTGACTTAATAATACCAGATTGAGCTGTTAAATTAGCTCATTGCCTTCCAACCGTCGTAGCTGTGAACTGCCTGACCTAGCCAAGTGCTGTTACCGATATCAGTATACTCATCAGAGATGATGGTGTGCTGCGCTTCCATAGTTGCTTTTGAAGCACCCTGGTACGTAACATACGAAGGAGATACACTGATAGTCTCAGACCCACAATACAGGCCTAAATTCTTACCTTCCGCACTGGCATAGTCAAACCAAGGCTGGAAAAGACTCTTTTGACCAGGACCACTCTCTGAGCCACCGTCTTCAGCATGGTCACGGTATGCGCCAACGACAACAAAGTCAGCTACATCCATCATGTGCTCGCCATCTTGTGCTGACTTACCATTATAAGTAATATCAGCTCGGGTGCCGTTACCATCTTTTAGGAAGAAGGCACTGAACAGACCTACTTCAAGGTTGGTCTTTGCCTTGATTGCCTTGACAAGGTCACACAGACCAGGCAAGTGCGTGCTGGGAGGATTGGAAACCTCATCCTGCCAATACTCAACATCGAGAATAAGACCGTCAAACCGTCCAGAGATGTCTTGCGCCTGTGCATTGAAGGCAATAATAGGCTCAACAATGTTCTTCTGGACCCAGGCATGATTCTGACCGTAGTCAGCGGCGCCTGCTAGAGCATAGACCTTTACACCTGATCGCTTGAGGCGATCAACCATCTGGCGCATACGATCGCGCTTTGTGTTGGTCCAGTTGCCGCCACCAAGATACTGCCACATGTCTAAGAATACAACATTGCAGCCAACATTGGTGTCATCTAGGAAGTTAACTAGATTTTGCTGATCATTATCAGTATCCAACGGATCCTGAGATGCATTGCTTGTAACCCAAACGAACATTGCACGTGCGGGATCACTGTTGGGTGGTACTGGTCTATTTGTAAGTGGATTAACTGCCATGTTTATTCTCCTTTTTAGAATTGGACATACTCAAATCCGGCTACTGCTGTTGATGCGGTTCCGGAGACCGGACGCTCCACAACCCAAATTAAATCTGGTCCTGCTACAGCCATTGGAACCTGAAACTCATGACTCCACGAATTAGCAGCTGCGTGTACTAATGTAACACCAATCTGGCGCTGAGGCGAATTGGCGTTTGAAGGATCGCTGATGTGGTTCATGTTTGATTGACCAGCTACAACAGTTGCCCCAGCAGATTGTGAAATGATATAACAAGTTACACCAGCAGGAACATAGTGGTGTGCCCAGAAGGTCTGGTTTTCGCCTGTAGCGATTGAACCCCAAATTGAACCGTCACCAGCTGTTTGTGTATAAATTCTTACTGTTCCTGCATTACCGCCACCGGAACCAACAGTTAACACTTCCATGCTTTCAATATAAGCAATATCAGAAGCCGAAGTATTAACAGCGTTCGTTCCATTCATTGTTATTGTTTCAGACTTCAACACGAAACTAGTATTTAGATAGTTTACCTTAACTGTGCGAGCACCAGTTCCAGCTGATGTGTCATTAGCATTTGACGAGCTTACGCTGCGCTGAGCATTAGTACCCTGGGGTGTGTAAGTAGTCGCTCTAACAGCTACAGCTGTAGTAGCGCTAGTAGCAATATAACCTTGCACGCGACCAGTTGTAGCTACGTCATCACCTACTTGACCTAGAGCTAAACTCCAAGCGCCGCTAAGAACTGCTTGTGAAGTATTGAATACAGACATAATTACACCTCTTGGTCGTAGAAATCGAACGAACCACGGTTTATAATGCTAGGAGTACCCTCAGGAGCAACAAATAATACAACACGTGCTGGGCCAGTAATAACGATCGGAGTTCCGTAAGTACGAGTGGCCTGAGGTGCTCCGGCACCGCCGCGAACAGTATCACTATATAGAAGTTGGGGTCCTGTACCACCAATAGGCTGTGAGCGGATCGAAAATAAACAACCGTTAGAGCTATTGTTATTATTGCCCGAAATGCCGGTAATAGAAGTGGTAAATCCCGTAGGAGTATAGTGGTGTGCCCAAAGTGTCTTATTGTCGCCAACTGCAATAGTTCCAAGTGTACCACCGCCGCCACCAGTTGATACGAAGAGCGTAATGATGCCCGCGTTCGAGCCACCAGATCCAACCGAAATTACTTCAAGCTTCTCGATGAAACAAATAGTCGAAGACACAGTATTAACGCTGCTCGTACCATTCAATGTCACTGTCTCTGTGGAGGGACCAGCTCCCGTGGAGTCATAATAAGTTATTCTGACCTGACGAGCTCCCGTACCCGCAGAAGTATCATTCGCATTCGCAGAAGACATAGATCTCTGCGCATTTGACGATTGCTCATTGTAAGTGGTAGCTCGCACAGCGACGTTCGTAGTTGCCGAAGTACTAACAGTCCCATACGCAAAGCCGGCAACAGTAGCAGACGACGAAGCTCCTGCAACTGACAGTCTACCTTGAGAGTCTACCTTGAGAGTACGAACCAAATTACCAGAATCTACGCCGGCAACTGGTAGAGGAGCATCAGACAGCAGTTGGCCTTCTTCAGCTTGACCCTCGACAGCATTACCGCCGGCATGACCCATCCATGTAACGTTTACATTGGTCCACGAAGCACCAGCACCAGTGACGGTCCACGAAACTCTGAAAGAGTCGGTTACGGTATCGACAATTTCTAGTACCTCTACACCAGCAGCAGTGTGAACGACTCCAGTAACAGTCTGACCTACGACTGTTACTTGATCTAGCGGATCAACTTCTTCGATCTTATACTGAATCGTTGGCGTCGTGCCCGTCGGCGCGTCCTTCAGGTTGATGATGAGATACCACTCACTCCAACCCTGCCACGTCAAGAATTGAGAGGAGCTGGAGGTGACGGTGGCAGCACTGTGAACAGTGGTTCGGCCGCCCGTCGGCTCTGCCGCTAGAGGTCGAGAGACAGTACCGATAGTCTCGCCAGAACTGTTTCTAAGGTTAACGTGTAGGCCACGCTGAGCTGTAATACGAACTGGAGCAATATTGTCTTCAGTAGCAGCAGTCGTGCCCGTATCGTCGAGCTGACCTCCAATCGCGACACCCTTGTTGAAAGCAGCGTTCATACTGTGAGGCAAATCATCGATCAGTTGCAGAGAGGTAGTCTGCGTCGCTTGATTCGTCGCTGTTGCATTGTCCTGGTCTGATGCTAGCGCGGCAGGGATCGAGGCAGATAGTGTCTTCTGGCCAACAGTTGGAGCAGTACTGCCGAGCCAAGCACCAACATTGGCGTCTAGACGACCACCAACAAGCGCTCCCGGAAGCTGAGGAGTGTCAACTGTAAGAGATCCACCGTTATCATCAACTGATACCAGCCCTGTTGAATCATCAGCAATAGTCACTCTAAGCGCAGTAGCCTCTGCCCCTCCACCAGTCGTTGAAAGAGGAGCCGGAACGCTTACTATATCGACGTCACCAATGTTATTGTTGCCAGCTGGAAGCGCCGTGCCAATGCTCACCGATCCATCAACCGTAAGCGAACCGCCGTTATCAGTGACAGGTTGCGCGGTAGTACCAGTTGGATCTACTCGAACTGGATCAGTATTCGATCCAAGAACAGTAGTACCGTTAGTAGTAATGCCGACCTTAATATTTCCGTTTGAGTCAACCCTTAGAGGATTAGTCTCGAGGCCCGACGAATCAGAGCCAACAATCTTAGTAGTTCCTGCTGCTTCTAGATCAGTTAAATCAGCCATGTGGTCATTATATCAAAAAAGAAGGGAGACCACTTATGCAGTCTCCCTTCTTTTACTAGCTAAAACTAGTTATTAGGTCTCGTATCCTTCGATAGTACTGTAGACATCTTGAGATTGATTGTCTAGATTAGTAATAGTAACTTTAACAGACTGTGTATCGGGCATGATCTGAGGAGTGGAGAATTCATATTCCACATTAGGGTTTGCAGTCGAGTTGAATAAGACAACCTTCAAAACTTCAGAAGCAGTAGTTCCCAGCAGGATTTCGACCTTAATCTTGCCAGAAGCGGTAGCAGAGATTTTCTGAAGGGTTAAAGTCGTGGCGGTTGTAACGTCATAGTTATGCGTGTCTGAAGCATCTGCAGCAACTGCTACGGCCTGCTTAAAATCAAGGACTTCAGTACCAGCAGCCGCATCAACAACGGTGACAGGTAGCGGATTCGCGCCTGAGAACGCTACACCAGCCTCGTCAAAAAGATTAACCTTAACCTTGCCGGCTGTATCAACACTAATTGCTTGAAGGTTGGTACCGTCTGTACCACCGACCTGCATCGTGCCGAAAGGAACTGCGGCACCATCAACACCATTAGCTGAAGATTGGACATCTAGACTCTGCTTTGAGTTAACAAGAGTAGAGGTAAGTGACGTACCCGCGCCGTCGCGCATATTCGCATCGACATCGCCGATATTGTTGTTACCGGCTGGCAGTGCAGAGGTAACAGCTACTGAGGCTTCACCCGCTGCGCTAATTGCGAGTGTATCGCCGCCAGCGTCCTGAATTTTGGATGTAATGCGACCAGTTGCGTCAACATTAAGTGCCTGTGAAGGCGTAGTTCCGTCGACAACCTTTACTGCAGCGTCGCCGTTATTTTGAGTTCTAATTGGTAAGCTACTATCGAAATCTGCCATGTTGTTATCTCCTTAAAAATTAAGCTGACTTCTCAGCTTCGGCGAGCTTGCCTTGCAATTCAGCTTCTTTATCAAGCTGAACCTTAATGTGATCCTTAATACGGTTAATTTCGTCCATCCGCTCATCAATACGGAATTCAAGTTCCGCCCGAGCAGCTGCAACTTTAACCAACTCTAACTTCATTCTTTTTAATTCTAGTGATGTCATAGCTATATCTCCCTATAGTACAATACTTTCGCCGTTAAATCGACATGATGGTCGCTTCGAATGCTCCGAGCTCAGGTCTCGTATGGATCACAGTGACAGTAAGTACTTGGCCACTTGTCAAAAGAAGTCCATTTATAAAACTTTCAAAAGCAAAACTCTCATTAAAATGCGTCCACCATGAACGACGTGTAGCTATAGTACTACCATCTAACTTAACTCTAAATAAAGCAACATTGTTCCCAGAAACATCAACCTTTTGAACTCTGGCACCTGAAAGACCCGCAGTTAATGTTGCTACAGTAGTCTCAACTGCAGCTGCAACAGAAGAAATTTCGTTATAAGTAATAGTAAGACCATTTGCAGAGCTCGTTGAACTTACATTAACATTAATCGATCCATCAGAGTTGACGGCAAGAATGTCAGCGCCATCTGTTACCTTTATGGGCCAAGCCTCTGATAACGTTGGATTTGGATCACCCTGGTCCACCTCACCGACGCTGATAGAGCCAGAAAAGGTAGCACCCACAGGAAGAGGATAGTCCTCGGTGTACTTATTGCCGAACTCGTCTACTAAAATAACGCGCTTAGCTACAGTAGGTTCTTCTTCGTAGACCGCGCGTTCGAAGTCATCACCAATAATAGTTGGTCGTCTTTGCTCATTCGCTAAGATGCTTGCGCTGGCTGCAGTGGTGTAAGCAGAAAGATCAGTAAAAGCATTGATGTTGCCGGTAACTGGCCCGACAATCATAGAGGTCGGACTTAGAACTTTTTTTACTTCTAGTTCTAGGTTTGGTTGACCAGTAGCAGTAATAACCACCTGCTGTTTAACTTTAAATAAGGAAGTGTTTGCAATGGACACAGAGCCATTTGCTCCGCCGTCCGCAGTAAATACCTGAGCTGGTACTGCCGCAAAGCGTTTTTCGAACATGTCTTTCCCTTACTACCCAAACACCCATGACCGTTCACGGGCTTTCTACGACCACTTAGTAACCAGGACCTTCGTCGCGGCCACTACCATTAACCTTAATTCTATCCCAATAAGTCCTTTCCTCTTCTTCATTCTTAAACTTTTGGTTAATAGGCTTAGAAGCTTCTGCCAGCCAGTTATTGATGCCGTAGCCCCACTCTGATTCAGCTTTTTCCATCTCTTCTTGGGTTGAAAAACCATTCTGCTGAGCCCACATATTCTGAGCAGCCATCGACATCTCTTCGTTAGTTGGCTGCCGAGGAGGTGGACGTGTACCTAAGATACCAGCCTTCTGAAGATGATTTGACAAACGTTGTGCCTGTTGCTGCTCAAATAACTCTTTGGCTTTCTTGAGCACCTGCTCTCGAGTGAGCTTAGTAGGAGCAGGTTTACTGAATGCACGCGCAGTCTCAGCCATTGCTCGCTGAACAGGAGAAAGCTGTTCCTCTTCAGATAGTGCCTTCTTCAACACCTTGAAGCGATAGATTAGGTCACCTAGTTCTTTATTGATCTCGTCCTTCGTCATCTTCTTCCTCACTCTTCTTTAGTGGCTTCTTGGGTGGATTCTTGACATCCTTAAGTTTCTGCTCGTGCTTAATCCCGCCGATCTCTTGCTTCTGCTTGGCCTGCTCTTTTAGCTGGACTTCCATCATCTTGAGTTTGAGCTCATGCTCGCGCTTCTTAAACTCAAGCTCCATCTTAATTTCTTCTTTACGTAGACCAAGCTCAAGCTTCTTCTTTTCAACCTCAAGTTGCTTCATCTGCTTGTTAGCCTCAGCATCGCCCTCAGAACCATCAGATTGCGTGGATTCCTTCTTGCCCTTCTCATACTCGAGATCTAGCATGCGCTGCTTATGATTTGCTTCCATGGCCGCAGGATTATTCTGTCGTGATTGCTCATACTCGACATCAGACATGCGCTTCTTGTGCTCGGCGTCCTGATCGACTAGTGCATGCTTCTTCTGAGCCTGTTCAAACTC
>Ga0137441_1000051_pt1 | contig 11686 bp, 31 predicted proteins | sample EasRivERMGT244_2_FD_102323 | JGI IMG/M metagenome (GOLD analysis project Ga0137441, IMG submission 102323) | Soil microbial communities from meander-bound floodplain in the East River, Colorado, USA - East River MetaG ERMGT244_2 | ecosystem: Environmental > Terrestrial > Soil > Floodplain ... | reverse complement strand
TGCACTGGTCTTCATTGTTTTATCTCTTCCTTCTTTGGTTTGTACTGCGGGTTAGACTTCTACTACTCTACTGCGCTATACTCTCGCGAGTAGACTACCTACGGTTGTAGCATTCCGTGTAGGGGTTAGGCTCATTGTACATGTCAGGAAACCTATTAGGCAGAGGTCGAGTGCGGGGCTGATTCACGATGTAGGGACATTTCTCGTTACGGCACTCAGACCACTCAGCAGACATCTTACGCACTCTAAACAACTGCTCTTTGCAATGAGGACAAGGCTTAGGAAAGTAAATCACTTCAACTTTAGTTGTCATGCTTGTTCCCAGTGTTTCTCTGTTCGTAATAGCGTTGGCTTTTTGTCTTCGTGCATCTTATATGCTCGAATGCCAGATGTACCTAATGCGGGATGCTCCTCTTTAAGAAGTTCATCCCAGTGTTCTTTAGCCTTCTTCTTACTAGTGAATGCCCGCATATCGCTGACATTCATTGCACCGCGGTAATAAGTGCTAACAAGATACATGATTTTCTCTTATTAAACAGGTTCAACCACAATTTCGATATGGACCTTCTCACCCTTCTTCAGCGCCGCCTTAATTTTAGTGAAAAGAGCATCATACGCCAGCTTGCTCTCAAGAACCTTATCGGTCTGGCGAATACGGCCAGGAAGTAAACAACCTTCTGTATCAGCTGATGTGTTGCCAGGATGAATGCGGATGCCAGCATATTGCGGTACGTTCAGCAGGAGTGGCATGTCGACCTTGAAGCGGTTCGACAGATTTACAATCACTTCGTAGTGACCAGCAGGAATAGCAGTTTTGCCGGGGGTCTTTACCCAAGGAGTAGGATAATTGTCTTCAATTACAAAGCATTCATACTTCCCATCGACTGAAAGCTCTCCAATCGTGCTGTTTGCTGTTAACCACTTTCTAACCAGTTTTAGTTCCATATTAGTCCCTTGTTATTACTTCAGGGACTAATTATACTTAGGGGTGTAGCTACACCACCCTCCACCACCGTATTTAGATGAACACGGAAACAGAGCCGCAGCAACTTCGCTGAGTCCACCACCAGCTTTTAGGAAGCTGGAAACCTACATTCGTGAGCTGGTGGGCATCGACTCCCACACCCTCTATCTTTACGGGGTAATTACTCCCGTGTCCCAAGTTCCGGAGACTCGAAACCATAGTCGTTCTGCCAGTTAAACTACAGCCCATAAGGTGCGTGTATGGTGAGGGATTTGAACCCGCGTCGTTTAGTAGACCTCTAGAAGACCTACTAACCATTCTTCCTAAGCTCAAGCACCATGAATACCCAAGCTAGTCTAAACTAACCATACATAAGAGCCCTGAGATAGATTTGAACTACCGGCCTCCCACTTTAAATCAGTGGGCGCTCTAACCAACCAGTTTTCACTGGACTGCCTGAGCTATCAGGGCTTAATCTCTCATAATTATTCGTTCTCGGACTTCCGGAGAGTTTCAGGTCCGCAATCGTGCAACTATGTGGGAGCAGTGGGATTTGAACCACTCGCCTATTCCGCAGTATCCTCGCTTATGTTAACCTGCAGGCCCATAAGCTACTTTTCCACGAGGCTCGGCGACACAACCTTCCACGTCTCAGGTGGATGCTCTTTGCATTGAGCTATGCTCCCTTAAACTTATACCTTCTCAACTTTCTCAACTTCAAAATCACTGTCATCAACATCGAGATCTAGATTACCTTCTTCCATCTCGCTGCGAATGAACTCAGCAACCTCTTCCTTGCTCGGAACGCCGTCAGCAGCCATCTCCAACTGGCAAGATGCAGCCACCTTGAGAGTGATTCGATAGTTGCCGGCCTTCTGGCCCAGGAACTGAACTCGAACCTTGTTCAACCAGTCACCCTCGCAAGCACCCTCGTTCTCGAGAAAAGTCTTGAGCTTTTGAACGAGAACAGACTTCTCGAAAGTAACCGTATTGCTCACTGCCTTCTTAGTGCGTGATGCCATTGTATCTCCCTACCAAAACTTCGCGATGAAGTGAATTACAACATAGATTACACCAGCGAGAATCGCCAGCTCAATCAGCGTTCCTACAACCATGATTGCTAGAGCTATTTTCATGTTAGCACTCTATTGAGTGGCTCATTGCCAGGATCGGCAATGTCTGCCATTTGAACAGCTTTCTGAATCTTCTCCAGAAACTTGTGTCGAGAAGTACTGCCGATGGTGAGGATGGTTCCGTTCATGTCAACTTTTATAGCACCATCAGTAGTTGCAGTAACTACCAGTTTATCAAAGTCAAAATTGCCACTCATGGGGTTGTTTGTCGTTTTCCAAGTATCTTCTTGCTTAGGAAGCTCGGGAAGTTTCGTTGGCTTGAACCAGTCAAACATCGTCCTCGTCCTTGGGCAAGGTATGGTTAACCCAGATGAGAATGGGAACCATGACAAGAGCTATGCAGGCGAGCGCCACAAAAATTAAGTTAATGATTTCCATGGGATTATTCTACACGCAAGATTTTACTACCAAAAACGAACTGCAGTGAAACGTCCACTTGCCAGTGTTGCATGTCATTCTTACATTCGGTTCGACGGGTTTGAGCCAGGACGAGGAGGCAGCTTCTCGCAACCACCCGCACCAGAACGCAGACACTGAAACGTGTTGCATTCGCAGTATTCGGGTGTCCAGCTGAGAACCGGATAGGCTCGCGAGCCACACTCAGCCTCGCACTCTTTCTTGGTCATCAGGCCGTTGTAGGCATACGGGTTCTGTGTAGTCGCACAACCGAGAAACAGCATCGCTGCAGCAACAATCTTCTTCATAGTGTTCTCCTTTATTGCGGTTCGTACTTTCCTGCAATCCACTGTGCTATTCTGCTAAATTCACTTAGAGTGAATGAAGCATTTAAGTTTACTAGTTTGAGACAGTGGATTAGATAGAAAACTTAATTAAGGCTAGTTGCCTGTCATGAAGAGTGGGCCTAGATTTACGAAGTGCCAAAAGATTAGAGCGGAATAGACCCATGCGGTAATACTAAGGCCTATTTTACTAATACGATACTTTCGGCTAAAGAAACCCACAAAGACGACCATCGAGTTGACTAGAATGAGCTTGTAGAAGAGGAACCAGGTCATTCCGTGACTGAGTACTGAGTCAACAATAGGATTGAACTCTATTGCGCCCAGATCAAGTGACCAAGACGTGAGAACTGTATCTGCACTGTTCAGTAGAGTAATGAGGATAATGAGTCTATTTGAACTTTGCGCTGAGTCGTTCAAACTCTCTACGTTCCCACTCTTCTCGCTTGCAGGTAGCATCATGGGTTTCCCACAGTCTGCCGTGATACTGCTCGTCGGTTTCTAGGCCAGTTACAGTCATGTCAAGCGCGGACGAAGTACCACCGTAGTCATCGTACGAGTAGTGCTCGATAGAGACATCGTCGATGGTCTTCTTCCACTTCTTAGCAAACTCCTTGACCTCTTTAATTACCTGAGGCATGGTATTGCTGTAAAGACTCGTCCTCTGCCCTATTTCTTTGCGAGGAAATTCTTTTTCAAGTTTCTTCTGAGTTACCTCAGGCAACTCCCTAAACGTTTCTGCCTGCTCTACTATTCTTCGATCTCTTGCGTAGTTGTAATTTCCCATTTGGTCTTTTTACCTCTCTTTTCGGAAGAGGATAACGAGCTGCTCGAATTTTGTCATCGAGCTTCTGAAGCGCATCGAGCACCTTATCTACATCTTCGTTGAAGCCAGTCTCCTGGTGCAGATGTTCCACTAGATGCCAGATAGCATCAATTTGTCCGAGTGGGAAATATTTCCACAAGGACTGATTGTGAGCGATTTGCTCTTCCGATGGCTCTTTGTCTGCCATTAGACCTCCAGAAAACCCTTAGACTTGATGTTTGCGCGCTCAGTCGACGTAGTCTCGCGACCGATGAAGTGCTCGAGAGCAGAGAGACCGCCACTTCCGTCTGACTCTACAGAAGCACCAGCCTGATAATACTCTGACTTCTCGTCCTTGCGGCGATGAATCTCAACTCCCCAAGGCTGCATGACAAGCTTGATGTTAGCCATTGTGTTTCCCTTTCACGACTCGAGGAAATTCCTCATGATCCAGCGAAATGCTTTAACGGTTACAGCGACAAGCAGAAAAATGATGCAGACACTGAGGGTGATGAAAAATGGAGCAAACATTGCCGGAGTCACATTACTCCTTCGGGTTGATGTGAGTAATTTTGAAGCGATTAGGAATCTTGGTGTGCTGCAGTCGCTTGTACATCGCTTGAACGTGGTTCTCTCCGACGCCATGGACATTGCGCCCTGCGGCGACTTCAGGTGGAGTGTTCACCTGAATAATCTCCACGTCGTAGCCAAGTGCTTGGCCAACGGCGACGTACGGAGAGAACTCTTCGAGACCAAGATTGGTATTGTCCACGATGACTGGACTCATGCCATCTTGCAGAGCTTGTAGGAACTTGCGCATGCAATCTTTGTGCGCTTCGCCCAGGTTATTGATGTCGAACTTGTAGCCTTCGCTGCCGATGAAGAAGTCATCAGCTGAGACGATGAGTGGAAGCTGGCCAACTTCAGCTGCAGCACTTCGTAAGAGCTTGGCATAGGTAGACTTACCACTACCTGAGATGCCTCGCATTACTTTGACCTGCTTATTCATTTGCACTTCTCCTCGAGCTGGTGCAATTCCTTGTGGACTGCCTCATAGTTGCGCTTCCACTTGCTCGCTTCATGCCACTCGTATGCTGCGATTAGAATGAGCAACAATGTAACCAGTCTCATGCTTGCCTATTGTTTCGGATAAGGGCACAGTGCCCTGGCGTAGCAGTGTCAGTTGTAAAAGAGAAAGCCAGTAGAGAGCGTGAACTCTCTACCGGCCTCTCGGTACCATCTCTATCGCCTTGATTACGCGGTCGCCGCGAGGTGGCGAAGGCTCTCGGGAAGAGCGGCCACGTTGATGACCTTCTTGGGCTTCAACTCACCGATGCGCTTATCGATCTCGGCCTGAATCTCGGCGCGTGCAGAGTCGTCCTGCGTCGCCGACAGCAGCGTGCGCATCGCCTTGAGAGACTCATCGCCCGCACCCGTACGCGTGCCCGGGTTCTTGGCAACGTACTGCACACCGCCGTTGAGGCGCTTGTCCTTGCGCAGCCAGTTGCTCACGAGGCCGCTCACGTACGAGGTGAGCTTGGTGGCATCGGTCGCGTCGCCCTGGTAGGCAATGCTGCCGCTCTGAAAACCAGAGACGAGTGAGGCCTGAACCGCACCCCGCTCCTCCTTGGTGAGCTCAACGGGAGCGCTGAACTCGGTGGAACCACGAACCTGACAAACTGCCGCGAAAACTGCATCCTTCTGCTTGGTCATGACATCTTCCTTGTTTTGTACTACGTTTAACTACGTTGTTTGCTTATTACTTACTACAGAGTCCCAACCATTTGGGATATCAACATGTATTTTCGGATGAGAACAACGGGGTTTCGGAAATTCGAAACATTTATACCTTATTCCGATTTTGTCCAGCGTTTACTAGGAGTTGCAGTTAATGTCCGTGGTTGAAGCCGAGCAGATACGTCTCACCGTCCGGCCCAATCACTTCACCATCCCAGGATCCACAGCAACCTTGGTTCGCATGGTATTTGAAGCGAGCAACAGAGACTGGATCAGACTTCTTTGCGTGGCGAAAGTTATCTTCGTACATGTCTGAATGCTTCTCGATAGCCTCATCAAGTTTCGCTTGCAGAAACTTCTGGATCTTCGGACCATATTCTGAAGCAAACTCGCCTGTACCCCAAGCAAATTTGAACTCATCGCGCTGATGACGCTCTTCCCAGCGCTTGTTGCGCTCTTGAGCTACTTTCTTGTCTTTGCGCGACAGCATCACCACCTCCGCCCGCGCGGGAATGTAGAGTATTCCTGCATGTTCGGCCAGATCTTGCGACGTTCATCAGCAAGCATCTGTTTCCTGGTTCGCTCACTGAAGCTGCCTTGGCCATGACAGGTTCCACAGAGAGTGTAAGCACTCAATCCCTTTTGAGTATCGTAGCCACCACCGTTGCATGAAGGACAAATACCATCAGGATGAGCAGCGACTCGCTTCTTCTCAGACTCATACTTATCCTTCTTCTCTTGCTTCTCTTTGGCCAGGAAAGTAATGCGCTCATCGCATGCATGCTGCAACCCGTAGCTTTCAGTGAGAACCATCTTCTTCACCTGAGTCTGAGGATTGATGTCTTCTGCCCAGTGCAGGTCATCAGCTGGACAGTACTTGCACTTCACTGCCTTCAGCTTTCCATCATCGCAGTGATGAGGATTTCCTCTCTCGTCCATCAGCTGCCACTTGCCACTGGAGTTCTGGGTCCAGTAGACATTCTTCATGTCACATCGCTTGCAAGTCGTGAGTTTCATATGCCCTCAATCGGAATCAGCAGGTTAGTCTCGCAGGTAGTTGCGTGGTGCAGCGCAACCTCTGAGATGAGCTTGAGGTCATAAGCAATCTGGAGTAGACGGTTTAGACTAACGTCTACTTCCTTGAGCTTATTACTTTCAAACTCATATTTGACTTGATTGTGCTTTTTTGTCGACATAGAATCGTTCTGTGAACAGCTTCAGGTCTTTAGTGCGAATGCGATGATTGGTAAGTTCGGAAAAGAGGTGCAGTGCTGTGCAGCTCGTCAAGAAGTTATCAACGGCTTGAGCGGCATGATTGTAGCGTGCGTCTCTCCCTATCTTCTCCATGAAGGGATTTAAGTCTATCTCCATTACTTTCGGCTAACGAATGAGGCGAGCACGGAGATGCCAAGTCCGATCACCAACCCAACGATGGCACCGTACGAGCGCTGGCCATCGATGAGATAGCCAGCACCAGCACAGAAGGCCCAGAACACGATGGCATTCGGGTTCATCGCAGTGACTCGCCAGTGTTCACGTCGTACGAGTCGTATTTCTGGTTGATGAGCTTGCCGTTCTCATCGAACTCGAGAGTGAGCGAGCTCACCTCTTCACCAGCCAGCGAACCACCTTCATCGAGGTAAATCTCAGCTGCACGATCAGCTGCCGCCTCGTTGTTGAAGTAGTCGACGTTGCTGCCACCATCAGCATCACCACGAGCGAATTGCCACAGCTCGATCTTGAAACCCTTCTTTGCCATTGTTTTCTCCAGTTTACTACGGTTTAACCACAAATAAAACCATTCTGGTCTCGCCACACGACTCTAATGTCGGTCGCAAGATAATTCCTTCCGTCAGAACCTTTCTGGGTCCGCAGACCAATCTTTTTAGCAGCGTAGCGAATGCGAGAGAGGGCATTCGTTCGCGCGGCACCAGTTTCTGGAAGATTCTCCAGTTCTCTGACGAGTTTTTCATGGTATGGAGTGTTGTAATCTACCTCGATGTTCTTTGCTGAAGTACTCTGGTAGAAGAACATCGTGAGTATTTCAGGCGGATCAGGATAGCAGAGACTCGCCTTGTGCTTCAACTCGTACTCAAGCTCATCATCTGCGTAGACATGGAAGCCTTGCGAGACATCCAAGCCGAACCAGTCGATGAAGCCATCATCTTCGCCCCAGCCGAACTCAGCGCGGCAGAGAGCGTTGATCTCTGCGTCAATCTTCTCGTTCATGGCACGACGCTCAGCAGCCTTGTGCTTCTGCTCGTGGATGTGAAGAGCTCTGAAGATGTAGCTCAGCATGAGTCACTTCTCTTCCTTGATGAGCTTGAGTGCTTCTTCGGCCGTGTAGCCAACCTTGAGAGCAGCGGCGAACTTCTGGGCCTGCACCTTGGTCTTAGCCATGTTCTCGAGAACTCGCTCATGCGAGCGCTCAAGTGAGAACACGCTGCGCGCCTTGTTGCCATCGCTCGGAGCACACTTCGTGATCTTCGTTCCAGGAGGAAGAACAGTCTGAGGCTTGATGTGCATTGTTTGCTCCAATGTTGTTGGGTTGATGGGTCTGTATTGTTTCGGTTAAGCGGAGAGTATCACTTGTTCGAACTGAGCATTCTCGAGAAACTTCCTGATCGGAATGTCGAAGCCATCAATGGTAACGAAGCGAATGTAGCTCATGCTTCCGCCTTTGTGGCCACAGTTACCAAACTTAATGTGAATTCCTGTGTCCATCTTGTTGAATGCTTTGATTGCACAGCGAGCTTCCCACCTATCTTCATAGGCTTTATGCTCTTCGCAACAAGCATCAACAAGCGTGCGCCATTTCTTACCAAGCTCAGCGAGAACGGGAATCTTGTTAACTAACTCCTTCTCATTCAGCTTGTCTGTGTAAGAAGGATTGAACTCGATGCCAATTCTCGCAGTACTGGCCTCAGCCATTTGGGCCAATTGCTTAGTAATCTCTTTGAGATGCTCGCGCTTAATTGCCGCTGAAACAAACCCAAGAGGAGTTTTAGGTCGAACATCATTTGGTGTGCGAAAGCAGTTTCTCAACTGCTTTTTTTCGTAGCGACGGATTCCTCGACCCTCCATGTGGATGTATGGGTCGAAACCCTGCTCCTTCATTTCTTTCAGATACGACTGATCGGAGTAAATGCGATGCTTCGCCGCAAGAGCCCGACGGTAGCGATTATGCTCTCTCTTATAAGACTTGATGAGAGCAATCGCAAACGCAGTGAAATCCATGTTTAGTCCTCGCAGTCAGGCTCATCGCCATCATCATCTGCAAGGCTTTCAGCGAATTGTTTGACCTCTTCGTCTGTTAGAGGAATGTCTCTGAACGTCTTCGCAGCCTCATCGTAGAATGAGGCAGCAATGTCTTCGACGTCTCCACCCTCAGGTGGATTATCGTAGTTGCCAGGCCAATAAGGATTGGCCGTTCCAGTCACTTCGACTTCAATCTCCAACTCCTCACCATCAGGAATTGGGCGATAGATAGCAGAATCCATGCTGACTCTTCGGCTGCTTCTCACGACTTTACCTTCCCTTCGCGCTCGGGTTGTCTGATTCTTTTGAGTTGGATGGCAAATCCCACAGTTTTGGTGACCAGCAACGTGGGTGTGCCCTTTCTTCTTGCCATATGCTCGCATCAGCTCACTTCTTCGGACTCATCATCTGCAATGATGTGAGTATCGATGTAGGCACCGCAAGCATCGATCTCGTCAGGCGTAAGTGCTTCGACTTTATTGCCTGCTTCCTGAGCATTGGCAGCTTCAACCACAACCACATATGCTCGAGTCACATCAACGCCCACTTCAAACCTCTTCATCTTCTTCGTAGTCATCTGGGTCAACTCCTTCTTCAATGGCTTTGAGAAAGCGCTTGATTTCTTTTGGGTCGCTCTGACAACCAGCTTCCTCAAACAACTCGGCATCAGTCATGTGGTTGATTCCTTTAAACACAGGAAAGCCATCACGAATGTAGTCACCTTCCATGCCATCTCCAAACATATTGCTCATACAGCTGTCGAAGATGTACGACTTGAGAGCATCGCGCTGCTTGTCAGTGAGGTTCATGAGTTCTTTTATGTTCGGATTAGAAGAAGAAGTACTGTGACTTTGAGAGGTTCAGCGCATACAACACACCGAAGAGAGCGTCTCCATTGTGCGCATATTTGTGAGTTCGAAGTTTCCAACTCAGATAGTCTTGAATTCCATCGATCTGGTTGCTGTCACCCCACTTAATGTGGTATTTCTTCTTCTTGCAGTAAGCACGAAGTTCTTTGCTCACCTCGAGCTTATAGAGACGAGCTGTCTCAATATTAGCATCGAGTTCTACTTTCAGCGCATCAGTAATAGGAACTTTAAATACTCGTTTCCACTGCGGCCATCCATTGCAATCCAATGCGCCTGTCTTGACATTAACTCCCTTGAGTAGTCGAGACCTTCGATTGTAAGCACGAAGACGAGCCTGATTTGCTTTCTTGTACTTCAACAAGAGCTTTTCCAGCTTCTTTGTCATTGGCATTCCGCTCTCTAAGTTCGGATGAGTAAAACGTTACGCGGCAGAGGTCAGTCTGCATTTGTCTCGGCTCAGCACCGTGGTTTTGGCGCGAGTAGAAAAGTGGGTTTGTCCGCCGAAGCCGAGACCCTATCTACCCCGTCGCGTTGGAGATCTAGTCTTCGCTGTGCAAAGAGGAGAACAGGTCGTCAACCATCCGCTTTGCTTCAACAGCCTTTTCTTCGTTTGACATCTTTTTAGGACGATTAGTACGAATGACAACTGGTACATCGTCCACTACTTCAGCAATGCCTGCCTTAATGGCTTGATCCAAGCCAAGCATTTGAATAGGATCGTGCTCGATGATAAGTCCATCCTCGATACCGAGCTTAATGCAGTCACCAAGTTCCCCTTCCCACTTGTCTGCGTCATTGCGGCGAATCCAGACGTACGGCATCACAGCTTGATCAGTCTTGCCAACTGCCACGACGATGGCACTATTGCCAAGATTGCCCATCTCTGAGGTCATAATGTGACCCAGATCTTCGAGAGTCTTTGCAGCCGCATTCCTATTGCGTCTGCCCATCACGTGAACGAAGAACATTACTGTTGCTCCTTTCGCCACAACTCGTAGATGTGGTCAGTGAGCTCGTTGATCTCATCGCGCATCATCTGAGCGAAATCAGTTGTTCTGCTCTCATTGAGCATACGGGTTCTCACTTCAATCTGCATAACAAGTTCAGGACGAGTGCCATGAGCTTTAGCATGTTTAACAGATTGGTAGATCTTGTAGTTCATTGTGAGTTTTCTGCTACGTAATGCTTGAGCGTAAGTTGCGCCTCTGCTTCAGTTGCATGGGTACTAGGAAGACTGAAGAACTCGCCATCGCCCACCTTAACGCGAGCAATAAACCTGCCTCTACTATTCTTTAGTACATCCGTCTTGACTACAGCTCCCTTCGGCCATCGCACACTAACTGATGGCTTTCCTAACTCGCAGTCTGTAGTGATATTGCTCATAAGAGTTTCTCCTTCCTCTTATGATACTGATCTTAATGGATCGCTTATCTCCACGTTCCTGTCTTGTTCATGGCCTCAATAAGTTCGAGGCTGTACTGAGGAGCTTTAGTCCGTTTGAGCTGTTTCATGTAGTCCGGTGGCTCAGGAACTTCCATTGAGTAGACTATATCAGGCAGCTGTTCGAGTTCCCACGGCATCACTCGATTGGAATAGCCATTCTGCTTCGTCAAGTCGGTAGTGATGCCACAGTCACCAAACCGTGAGGCCATGACCACTTTCACCTTTGTTCCCGCCTTCAGCTTTGGCGAGTGAGGATTGGTAGTATCAGCTTTCAGGCTGAAGACCTGTCCAACCATCCAGCCGTGAGATTCTTCCCACTCGAAGCTCATGTTAGTACCCCACCGAGAAGGTTTCACCAACATCGAGTTCTTTGGTGAGTTCACTGCAATCGAAGCGAACCTTTCCATCCTCGTCGACCGGAAGGTGGGCAAACACAGTCCGCCGTCCAGTGCGAAAACTGTAGATGCTTACCATCGTCAACTTATACCGCGGAGCAGTCTTTCTCACAGAGTTTTCCTTTCATCGCGAAGACGTTCACCCGGACCGGGAACAATCCGAGTCTTGCTCTCGAAGTCCACACCTTTGCCGCCATCGACGCAGGTATGGGCTTTAATGACATCCCACTGCTCTTCCTGACTGAGACATTGAGTTGACTCGGTGCTACCGCACCGCAAGCACTTGATATCAGTGATTGTTCGCATAGTGACTCATATGTTCGGATCGGCCTACAGCGTAAG
>Ga0137441_1000049_pt1 | contig 11716 bp, 27 predicted proteins | sample EasRivERMGT244_2_FD_102323 | JGI IMG/M metagenome (GOLD analysis project Ga0137441, IMG submission 102323) | Soil microbial communities from meander-bound floodplain in the East River, Colorado, USA - East River MetaG ERMGT244_2 | ecosystem: Environmental > Terrestrial > Soil > Floodplain ... | reverse complement strand
TGAGATAAGGCCTCAAAAATGAGGGCGCAGGCTGATCAGTAAATGGTTTCCGACCTTCCATGTTTGGCAAGGCAACCAAAATACGGTTCCCTCTAAAGACTTGGTGATAAGGGCTTTTCACCTCCCGCACCTTGTAGATACAGGGACCAGCCCACCGAACACGAAGGTTCTTTGCCCTAGGCGCGAAGAGCCGGAGCTTGACGTGTACTTCCAAGGGCTTTGGTGAATGCAGTGTAGGGACAGAGGGTTCCATAGGACTACTTCCCGTGAACCAGAAGGTGCTGGTGCAACCGCCCAGCGGGGACGTGCTTACCACAATGCGCACAGACAGCGAACGCCCTGTGCTTCTTGCGACCGCCAACAGGATTCCTGGCGTTGACATACACGATGGTGTTGCCGATGAGCGCATCGAGAACTCCGTCATCAGGCCAATTCCGAGGATATCCGAGCCGGGCTTTGAGCTGGTCCGTTGACATCTGCCAGCCTTGCAAGGTTTTGAGGTCGTCTCTGTCTTGATCCACATGGTTCTCCGGTTGTGTAGACAGCAACATGCTATCTACACCTCTATTATATAGCGGTCACGAGGACGAAAGCAAGATGCTGACCCTCAAATTATACGGGTATATGTAACCACGCGTCGAAGACCGAGTTTCCGGAGGGTAGAAGCGGAGGGATTGACCTTCTCGCTTTTCCATAGGCGAAAGAGGTAAGCGGAATCAACCTGAACAGCTCGAGCCGCAATCCTAAAGCTACCATGCTTGAGCACTAGCTCGTTAACCCGGGCAGAGAGGGTGATCATCATACTCACTGGAGCCAACCCGCTGTGCCATGGTAGGCGCCAATAAGACTCGTGATGTGCATACACGAGAGGTTGTACCGATAGGAAGGATGATCCCAACCTCGGCAATGCCAATCGATCTCGTGGCGTAGTACACACTCACGATCGCGGGAGGGAAACATCACTACGTGACAGATCCCAGTCGCCGAATCCCTAATCGTGTACCCCTGAACGGATGGACCCCAAGGGGAGACGTCGACGTCATGTACTTGAATCTCTTTGGGCTCGAACACCTCGGTTCGAACCCAATACGGATCGGACGCACACCCATTCAGGAGAAGAGGAAGAAGAACAAGGAATGCAACCAAAGTCCCTCGTCCATGCCCCTCGCACCTATTCCAGAGCTTACCGCACAGAACACATCTTCTGATCATGATCCCTCCTCCTTTTTCCCACCCAGTTCCATCACGAGCAGGTAGTTAACTTGAGCATCCCGATGAAAGAGGTCAGTCACATGGCTACACTCTTCGCATCTCCCAGACTTGTAGAACTTGTTCCGATCTTCGAAGGTCTGACGTGCCCCACACTTGGCACAGGTGAACTTGAAGTACACGTCAGACCCTAACTTGATGATCTGATCCACCCGCTCGAACATTGAGCGCAGATGATCGGGAATTGGACCAGTATAGGATGTTTCGGACATGGATCAGCTACTCCCGTTGAGCGTCGATCTCTTCCGACACAAGACGCCGTTGCTCTTCCACAGGAAGCCCAGCAAAGTGATTGAGGGCGGCCAAATACCAGTCGCGGTCGGTGAAGTTCACCTTGGCAACTGTCATCAGTCCACTGTGCTTGACGATGTAGTTCTCGTTGCCCTCCATGCCACGGACGAACCTGAAAGCTCTCTTGGGGTTGGGATCTTTCATGTCAGCTCCTAGTCGGATGAATCCACATCGTCGACGTACCCGCATTTCGAGCACGTATACCGATTGTAGCAGTTGCCGAGCTTGGTAGTGTGCTCCATCTTGTGGTCGCACCCAAACTCGAACCATGAATGCGACGGCTTATCTCCCGAGCCCGTAAACACATACGCGATCCCGGTGCCGTCATGGAAGAAGATGAAGTGCCCGGAGGCATACAGCGGTAGCTGGGGATCGATCTTTGCTTGGTTGTGATCGTAGATCCCACGGTGGCGAAGAGCATCGCCCTTCTTGATGTCGTAGTTCGACAGCTGCCGATACTCCCAACCGATCGGCTCGTACGACCCGAGGAGCCCCAGGCGACTATCCCCAGTTTGCACATAGGGACGAAAGAACTTGGGCCATTCCCGATTGCTCCCGTGGAGCTCCCGGATTCGGAGTACCTTCTTTTGGTCGTGCTCCGTCAAGTCTCCCCAGCCTCCTTGAAACTGTTCGGGGAGGAACACCAGCTTCGAGATGCTCATTGGCTTGCTCCTCTGATGCCTTCGAACACGCGGATAAATTGATCCGTATACCCGATGATGCCGTTGTACTTGAGCCAGACGTCGAGAATCGTCCGGGCTGACGAACCTTTGAAGTGTACAAGTGCTTCTGTCTCGTTCGTGGCGAAGTCCGACACCACCAGACGGAGATCCCTGCGAACCTCCTCTGGGAGATCGTACCACAGAGGGTATCTTGAGTTCCAGTCCATGTCAGCTTCTCCTGGTTAGCGAATGTAGATGCCGTACCACACGCCAGCCGCCGTCTTGCGCTCTTCGACGTGGACACTACGCCCCGGACGCTCCGCAGTCATGAGCATTGCGTCCCTTTCGACTTGGTTTTGAGCCACCCCTTTGAGGTGGTGCCACTCCCAGAGCCCCGCACCAGGCAGCTTCATGCGAGCCCGGAACTTCCGCTTGACGCTATGGGGTATATCAGGTGCACCGAAGTTCGGGCCATAGATCATGTTAGCCTCCCGTGCCGAAGATGTGATCTTGGCACTTCTGGCAGAGCCCAGATATCGTGTACTCCCGCTTGGAGAGCTCGTCACGGAACTCCGTGGCAGGACCCTCACATCCAATGGGAGGACGAACACAACGATCGCCTTTGATCGCCGTCGTACGTCCGACTACTCGCTCGAGGAGTGCTTCGATCGCAGGAGACTTCTTGGTAGGTTCGGCCATCTGATACCTCCTATGGAGCCAGCAACATGCTAGCATCAACTCTATTATAACGCAGTCCGAGAGATGGTAGCAAGTGGCTTATGATGGGAGCTCCACCTTGGTCTTGCGGAAGATCACGAGAGCGGGCTGGGGTACGACGCGATGGATAATACCACACAGCTCGTACCCTAATTCGAGGAGTGCATCCAGATCCGCCAGGGCAGCCTCACCCTGGATAGGAGGAGTAGACAGCACGACATAGTACTTGCTCTCCCCATAGACTGTGTACTCACGACCATTAACTTGGAGGCTGTCCATTAGTGTGTGTCCCACCCAAGACTCTTCGAAATCTCAGGCGTGAACCCTCCGAACTCCTTGAGACGCTCGACGATCCGATCCATGATCGGAGCCTCTCGATCAAGTACCTCCCGAAAATCCGGTCGACCAATCGCCCGAGACCCGGGAGAAGGGAGAAAGCGGTACCAGGAGCAAATCTGGTAGTGATCCGCCGCGTTGACCTGCTCGAGTGTTGGATAGCTCATGGTGCCTCCCCGAGGTCGAAGACATGCCACACCATGGGACCGACCATGAAGGTACCGACGTACTTCCCGGGGTCTTCAGGCATTACCCAACCTGTCCCGTAAATGCGAAACGTCCGGAGGCAGACATCGTAGCCGTCCGAGATGAGCATCCAGAGACTCGGGACGCTGTCCGAAGGACGAATGCCGACAAACAACGCCTCAGTCCGTCGGGGCATCTCAAGGATGATATCTTGTCCAGCTCTTGACGGCAAGAGAGAAAAGCGGTGGATGGTCTTCATGACTGTCTCCTTCGCCGACGTACCTCACTGATCGAGATCCCGAGACGAACAGCCGTCTCGCGCACCGTCTCTTGGGGTCTCTGTTGGGCCTCGGCCTTTGCTGGAACGTTCAACTTGAGATAGGCGGGACACTTACCGCCATTGAAGTAGGCACATCCGGTCGTGCATGGATGACCACCCGTGGCCTGATAGATTGCCATAAATATGTTCACCGGGTTTGCAAGCTGACAGTCCGTCTCGAGGAACTTTGCTACCTCGTGCCTCATGACACAGAATCTCCCTCCAGCTTCGTCCTCTTGAGGTCGTTGATCTGGATGTTCAGCTCGGAGACCGTGGTACGAAGCGCGGCATTGATCTCCTCGCCCTTGGCGATCGACTTCTTCGCCTCGGCCAGTTCGCCAGTGACTCGAGCGAAGCGCTCGCGCAGATTCTTCCGAGTCTCCCCGCTAGCCGAGGCAATCTGGACCTCGAGCTCCCGAATGCGAGACCGGAGCCTCTCACGACGGAGCGCCTTCTTGACCTTGGCATGAGCCGTAGGCGAACTCGGGCCAGTAGGCGTCTTACGACGAACGTGGTCTTTCATGGCAGTCTTCCTTTCTTGTCCTGGTAGAAGTGCAACCCATCGACTCGACGAGTCACTTGGATGATGGCTGTAGAGCTCCTGGCTTCGTAGACGGTATAGGAATTGCCGACTTCGAGCCAGAAGACAAGCGACAGACACCGTTCGATGGCCCTCGCACCCGATCGATAGGCCCTCCAGGGGATATCCTGGAGAGCCTTCTCGTCGTAGATGCGATAAGGCCGTTCACCTTTTGGGCGCCCGGCCACCGGCTAGTCCTTGTCGGCTACGGTCGCGATCGCCACGCCGATCATCGAGCCGACGGCTTCGGGCGTAAGCACGATGACATTGGGGATGTACATCGGCTGTGACTGCGGAACTTCCGCGGGTTGCAGATGCTGCTTCCTGATCTTGCGGCCATCCCCGGACTTCTTCTTGCTGAACTTGCTGAACTTGCCTGTACCTTTGACGCCTCTCATGACCTGCTCCTTCTCCAGTTACCGTCGGCACCATGCCAACGGGTGTTGCACTTCAATCCTATACCCCTATTATATAGCGCTCCCGCGATGGGCATCAAGAGTCTTATGATGGTAGCTCATCGAATCGGTCGTCATTCGCCGACCATCGCATTAGGGGAGCAACGGAAAAGCCGGTATAGTAGGCGTGCCATACAAACTCAGCGTTCACTCCAAGAATCTGCTTGTACAGTCCTGGCCTCTCACGGAAGACTAGTTGCCCCGCGATTCCGTTCTGATTCTGACCGACAGAGTCAGCGGAGTCTGTCACGCTCGTGATCTCGGCGACTTTCAATACCACCATCAGGAGCCCCATTCCGACGCGAGCGATCACCTTCACCGACTCCGCCGGGAGTATTGTTTCTTCTGGTCAGATCTGCATTGGCACATCTTGGCATGGGCAGAGACTTTCCAGTGCGTTCACCATGGCGAATCCACTGTTCACCATGTTTGCCGTCACAGAGAAGAGGACGTGAAATAGAGAAGGACTCCGCCTTAGTGGGTGGAGCGCAATAGCCCACCATCAGTACGAGCAGCAAGCAGAACCACAAGGGATCAACACGTTTCTTGTTCATAAATCCCTCCTGAGTAACCCGTAGACGCATCCCACAAATCCACCAAGAGCTACCCATGAGAGCACTTCCTCGATGCTCATCAACTGGAAGTAGACCCAAAGGTCATAGGTAGTCATAGTTACAGTCATAGGTCCAGTAAATCGATCAGCATAGCTAGACCAACAGCTACGACTATGAGCCCGACTCCAACTAACAAGAGTCCTATCCCTATATCGCCTATCCAAGTGTAGGTCATTGTGGTCACCGTAGTAGAGCAGTCAACTGCTCTCCTCCTGCAATCCAGTCCCGTACTATCTGGACGTGTTTGTCATTGATACCAGTCTGGCGATAAGTCCCAGCTGGACAATCGCACTTCCCTCTAGCCCTCACAGGATCATATACGACGTTGTACACAACCAGAGGCTGCTCTCCTCCAGACATTGAAGAGAACTTGGCGACCTCATAGTTGATCTCCCCGAGGCGTCGTACATAGTACTCGAACTTCTCGGCCATGCCTACCTCCACGGGGGAACAGTCAATTCATTGTAAGACGGCACATAGCCACGATTGATGAATGGCCATCCGGTGAACTTGGCCCAGCCTTTCGCTTCGCCCACTGCGACCTTCTCATTCACGTTGCCACTACCCTCGGCCATCCAATCGCCGCCGAATCGGGTACCACCATTTACGCCAACTAAATAGCAGCGGTAAAGCCATGTGCCCGAAACGTCAAAGCTACCGTTTCTACCGAAGTAGCGATGAACCTCAACGCGTGGAACCTGCAGTTTGCTACTCCGACTCATGGCTTCATCTCCCAGTGGCGACGCTTCTTGTATCGTACAATAGGCGTCTTCTTCAGGGGTCTCCGCTGGGCTGTGGACACAAAGCCAGCAGCCAGAAAGCGAAGGCCGTCAACGACGCCGCGGAGGAACTCAGAATCATCCACGATACGGCGAGGTTTCCTATTACCGTAGGGCGATCTCATATGACTGATGCTCGTGGCTTCCGATACTCCGCACGAAGACAACCGTCGGGGAGGATAATGAGGATTGAGCGCTTGAGGGTGCGAGCGTACCGGATCGTAGACCAAGTTCCAGATCGAAGAGTTTCCTCCGACTCCTTGGGGGTCGCAAGTAACATCTCAGTCTCTTGGACAATATGTCGATTGCGAACGAGATACTCTTCGGGCAGACATAGTGCGTCGCACTTGAACACACCCATCTTACGTTGGTTGATAGGAGGATGGCCAACAATCCAAAACCCTTCCTCTCGTGCTATAGTCGCAGCTTGGATATCTGCCCCAATGCAGAGTCCTATGTGGAACTGGCTACCACCATCATGAGGTAATAGAGTACGGATGACAGACAGCTGCTTCTCTGTCATCCCTCGCTGTGTTCCAGTAAAACCAACCTTCATTGTACCTCCGTCTTGCTAGCTACAACGTGCAGCTAGCTTATACTCCTATTATATAGCGACCACATTAGTGGTTGCAAGAGGCATTTAGTGGTGCACCATAGACCGTCGGTGCTTAGTTTTAGGTCCGCCGTTTCTTCCTGCCATTTGGTCGCGAGGAAGCCCCGGTCAAACTTATCGCCTATTCACGTCGAGAGTTTCCTTTCACCCTCTTCGGTATGACTACCGTTGCTGGACACTATTACGTCTGCCAGCACTCAGACGGATTAATGGTGGGAGGAGTTCTTGGCGAGTCGCCCGGAGATTCTGTAGTAGGACTCGGCGCCCACACCTGGCCCTACTAGGGATGCTCACACCTAGCTCCGAGATACAGCATCTCTCTGCCCGTTACGAACTCCTCCCATTGACTGTTATCCGATTCGGTGGCCTTCGTACCTCATGACAACAAGATCGGCGTTCTCGAGGTACGTTTTCCCCGTACGGAGGTTCGTAACAAAGCATCGAGCTACTCCGTCATCGCATGCGAAGTAGCTTCCGTTCCAGCGGTATCCCTGGACAGACAAAGCCATGTAGGTAACGCCGAAGGGCTCCGCCTTCAGGTAGATCGTATCCCGGTTGGGTACCTTGAACTTCTCACCGGACTTAAGATCCCTGAGAGGTATCGCGTCGTGCCGGCGATCCTGTGGGAAACGTACACCTCCGAGGCCACGAGCGATGTCCTCGTAGGTCGGAAACTGGTAACGCTGGGACGGCTCGTTGCGAGACTCGAAGCGCGACGGGCGTCCGCTCATCATCCCCTCGTCACCCCAAGGCGTCTTGCTACCGGAACTACGCCACTCACGAACACCGGCTCTCAGATCGCCATCCCAAAGTGGTAACTGGTCAGAGTAGTTACGCCAGCGGATACCACGCTTCATTGCCTCGGTGCGGAGCCAGAAGTAGTCCTCGGTGCGCTGATCGGTGTTCGGTACTTGATGTACACCACTACGGACTCTCTCGAGCCAGTTCAGGATGTTAATGAGGTGCTCGTCGGTCAGATCACAAATAGGGATCTCTCGACCTCCTGATGCTTTCCACTTGTGAAGCCGCCCATCTCGTTGTTCGCCCATAAACCTTCTCCAGTCGTCTACTGTCATCATGATCTTTCCTTCTCCGGTTATGCTGCTTCGCCGCAGCTTCCCTAATTATAACGCAGTCCCTAAAAGGTTAGCAAGAGTCTTATGAGCCTCCGGGAGGTCTCGTACCCATATCCTTGAGGATCTGGTTAACAGCTTTGGCCCAGTCGATAAATTTCGACAGCGTCTTGATAGTGAGATGAACCGCTGCCACATTGTAGATCGACAGACATACAAGCATAACCCACTGCCAGAAGTCATGATCGAACGCAGGATCAGGAATCATGGTTTCCCCTGAAGAGCTTCATCGTCCGGGGAAAGTCCAGCTCAAGTATGGCGAAGACGGCTTTTGCATACAGCCGGATCTCCTCCTGCGCTTGCGGCGCACATCGAAGCTCAAGGAACTGCATCCAGTTGCGCAAGTTCGCCGATGCTCTCATAGCTGAGTACCGGGCTACTGGCACAGGCAACCTAGCTAGTTCCTTTGGCCAACCATGAGCTAGAAAGCGGTTGTACAGCGCTTGACCTCGCTGATAGTAGTCTTCCAATTCCAGTAAGTCAGCAAGGGCAGTATCCAAATCCAAGACTACCCCCTGCGTACCCGCCTGCCGATTAGCGCTATTAGCCGCAGCCAGACTACGCCCCACTAGATTATGGACCTCCGGAGAATAGTTCTCGTTCGGTAGTGGAATGTAGCGGGCCGACATCTCATTGTAGGACTGCGTCCGGTGGCGGTGCCACTCGCGGAAGACAAAGATAGGAGCCTTGATCTCGAAGATTGCACCACACATCTCGAAGGGAGTCATGTGTTTGTGCTTGTAGAGATACGCCAGGAGCTTCTCGTCGCCCGGCACGGGTTTGTCCCAGCTATGCTCCCCCTTCTCTTGGCAACCACCGCTATCGGGATCATCCGAAGGGAGCTGGACTACCTTTCCACATTTCAGACAAGTCTGCTTGGATCCCCACCCCTGGAAGCCCTTCTGGGTTGACATACGAGCAGCCTCGATGATGGCAGAGTCCGAGCCCCAAGTCTCGATGAGTCGGACGTACCCGTGATCAAGCACTACGGTAGTACATTCCATTGCGCCTCCCGTATCGACTCTGGTTTGCGGCACGCCTCCAGTACTTCTGGTGACTCCTCCAAGGGCGAGGTTGACTCTCGAGGATTCCTCTCACCTGCAGAACAGCCTCCTCGATGGTAGTAATGGACTTCTTGCCCAAGGTAGGAAGTACTGCTTTAAGCCCACTGAAGAAGGCCTCCAGAGGAGCCTGGCGATACATTGCGTCGCGAGCCTCCTGGAACTGCTTCCGACGATCAATATCCACGATCCTCGGCATCTGTTTTGGTCTTGCTCTCATTCCACTCTCCTGGCTATGGTTACCCAGTACTCCAATCTCCGTCGAAGGATCGGAGCACACGTCGTGATTCGGCCTTGCTCAACTACGAATCCAGCGCAAAGGTATCGTGTAGTTACCTGATAGAGTCCGTCTGTCAGGTTAGATCTCGCAGACCCCCGAAACACAGGCGAGCTCCTTGGAGCCTTGGGTGTTGTCTTCTTTCTCGTAGGTCATGATCTTGGAGTAGTCTATTCCTTCGAACCCTCGAAGCATCTCCTCGTACTTCTCTTGGCTGATAGCCTCGTAAGGGGCCAAAGGATAGACGTGATCGTCCTTCGGCAAGAAGGAGAGACCACCAACTATCTCCCAGTTGTCGGAGACCCAATGCATTACATCGATCCACTCATCGGGGCCAACAGAGATAGTCACAGAGGGATTGTGTTCGGTGAAATGTCTCTTCAGAGCTTTCCAGTGCCCAAGCTGATCCAAAGCCGTTAGGTCGAAATGGGCTCCATCAGGAGACTTGACTGGAAACTCGAACACGAAGGTCGTAGCCGAGTCAAAGGTTTGACCAGTCTCGGGGAAGAACTTCATCCCCTGATCCTTGAGCATGCGGAAGAGAGGGTCGGACGAGGAAATACGCACACGACGAATATAGTACGGAGCATATCGCGTGTGCCCCCCAGAGGCTGCATCCACGAGCTGGGACACAGTCCCAGAGGGCTTCCCGCAGGTAACAGCTGTCGAGGTCTGAATACCAAAGCGGAGAGCATATTCCTCGTTCGTCCATCTGGCTCTGTCCCGAAGAATCTGGAGATTGATCGGATCTCGGACAGCAGAACAATCCCATTGACCCGTTAATGATACTCCGAGGAGAGCCTCCCGCTCGCAGTTGATCTTCCACTCCTTGGACAAGTAAGGGTAATCAGTCAGAGTAGCTTGATACGTCCCGAAGATAGCAGCAATGCGAACCTTGCGATCCAGTGAATCGATCGTGTCATCAGGTCGACAGACAACCTCCGTAAGGTTGCAGAATTGCTTGGAGAGGAGGTAGATCTCGCCACAAGGGTTCGTCCCAACTTGGGCAAAAAGTTGGTCGTTGCAAACGAGCCCCATCTTGATCCACTCTTCACGGCGTCTAGTAGGAACCTGATCCAGAAGATTACCGCGGTTAAAGATCCCTCGCTCGCCTGATCGGCTCTCGATGAGAGCAAGCCACTCGCGGAGGAACTGTTCGTCTGATGGACGCTCGTTATAGACAGCCGAGTTGTTGGCCAACTGTCTCTGTGGATTCGATAGCCAGAAGTGGCCTTCCTTCGACTTTTGGAGTGCAACGTCGTCCAAGTCAGAGAGTGAGATGAGTGCAGATCTCCTCACCCCACCAGCAACTATGCAGTCGCCGATCTTGCAGATAATATCATGCACATCCAGATTCGACAACCTCCGCCCTTGTCTGGAAAGGATGATTCGGCGAACGAACTGGTGCAACTCCATTAAGGGTCGTGGCCCTGAGCTCCTACCACCCATTGTCTTGAGTCTAGCTCCTTCTGGTCGGAGCAGAGAATAGTCGAAGTCGAGATCGATCCCCTTGTACCAGCACTGCATACCATGCGCTAAGGAGTCTGCCCATCCCTCCTTGGAATCGTTGACCCGAAACCCGTTAGTTCCGTCGTAGCTCCCTTGGAACTCGACAACAGGTAGCTGCTGAACGTTCCGACTCTCAGCGGCGAACCCGACACCAGTCCCACATGCGAGGATGTACAGCACTTCGGCGAAGTCCTGTATACAAGTCGGAGCGATGAAGGCGCAATTGAATGCCGCTACGTTCGTAGCCTCGGCAGCAGCTCCGGCAGACCATGTAAGTCTCATGGAGGGCATCACCTCCATGTTGAGGATCGCTGTATGGATCATACTGTACTCGTCTTCCGTGAGCTTACCAGGCCCAAGCTTCCGGCGCATGAAGTTCATGTATCGTTCAACGGTCTCGATCCATGTCTCTCGTCGCTTCTCGTCCTCGATCCACCGGGAGTACGATCGGTAGTAGACGAACTCCGACAGCCCATTAGGAAAGTACTTCTTGCTTTGCTCTGCCAGGATTTTGACGTGATTAGGTACTTCAGCTTCCTTGGCTCTAAGGCGGGCTCGCTCCTCGCGATACAAAATGAAGTGCTTGGCAGTAGCTGTGTACCCCTGGAGCATGAGCTCTCGCTCAATAGCGTCCTGGACCGCCTCGACAGCTGGGACAGGATCCGTTCCGAGGGCAGTTGCCATTCGGCGGAATTGGCTCTCGACGTTGCGAGCGATGAAGGTGGAGTCGTTGTCGGGATCCTTCGCCTCCACAGCGGAGTACATCGCCTTGACAATAGCGACCTCGAGCTTGTGGAAATCATATGGTACCAGAGTCCCATCCCTCTTGCGGACTCGTTGGATCTCGCGGAAGGACGTATAGTTATCGAACCCTCCGGTTTTATCGGCTCCTGCTCCTGCACCTGTGTTCATTAG
>Ga0137441_1000047_pt1 | contig 11880 bp, 9 predicted proteins | sample EasRivERMGT244_2_FD_102323 | JGI IMG/M metagenome (GOLD analysis project Ga0137441, IMG submission 102323) | Soil microbial communities from meander-bound floodplain in the East River, Colorado, USA - East River MetaG ERMGT244_2 | ecosystem: Environmental > Terrestrial > Soil > Floodplain ... | reverse complement strand
TTACCGACCATTGGCGCAAACGCGGCCTGCAGCTGGTCGAGGCGGACGACGCGGATCCCCCGGCGCCGCGTGCCTACGAGCCGGAGCCGCGCGCCGAGGGCCGGCAGGACCTGCAGCGGCTCGCTGCGGCGCTCGCCGCGCTGCCTGAGCTGCAGCGCGAAGCGTTCCTCCTGCACGAAGAGAGCGGCATGACGCTCGCCGAGATCGCCGCGGCGACCGGAGCGACGGAAGCAGCGGCGAAGAGCCGGCTGCGCTATGCGTTGGCGAAGCTGCGCGAGGCGATGGGCGATGGCTGAGACGGATCGCGACGAAAAGGTATCGGCGGGCTACCGCGCTCTCGGCAGCGAGGAGCCGCCGAGGGTGTTGGACGAGGCTATCCTCGCCCGAGCACGCGTGCGTCCGTCACACTGGCGCGTTCCTTTGTCGATCGCCGCGGTGGTAGTGCTCGGCGTCGGCGTGACGTTGCGCATGCTGCCGCAGCGGCCCGAGGCGGAATCGGTCGCGCTCGCGCCGCAAGTGATACAGACGCCCCGGCCGGCGGCGCCAGTGCCCGCCGCCGAGACAGCGAAGCCGGCGGCACCAGCGGCCTCGCGGGAGTTGGCAAGGGCGGCCGCGCCTGCCGCGCCCGCCGCCGATTCCGCGGTGGCGCGTGCTGCGCCGGAGCCGCGCATGCGCGCGGAAAGCGCGGCCAAGCTTTCCGTGGCCCCGCTCACCCCCGAAGTCTGGCTCGCGCGCATCGCCGAACTGCGCAAGCAGGGCCGCACGCGCGAGGCCGATGAGAGCCTCGCCGAGTTCAGGAAGCGCTACCCCGACTACAAGATCCCGGAATCGCCCCGCTAGCGCCAGGTGGCGAGGTAGACCTCGACCGGCGAGACCCCGGCGGCGTTGGGGGCCGGCGCATGCGCCTGCCACAGGCGGCGGGCCTCGTCGCCCTGGCCCGAGGCGTGCGCGCCGAGCATCGCCGTAAGCAACAGGAAGCGCGCCCATTCCAGCCCGGGTACCGGCGCGCCTTCGAGCAGAGCGCGCGCGCGCTGGAGCATGGCGGGCGCATTGCGCTCGGCGATTGCGCGGTAGACGCCGAAGCGCTCGCGTACCGCCGGCGCTGTCTGGGCGAGCGGGCAGCCGAGCCAGCGCGGCTCGACCCACAGCTCGCGCCGCTGGACGGGCCCGAGGTGCGACAGCGTCAGCAGCGCGGCCGCGTGCAGCTGCTCGAGGGTGAAGCGCGCGGGTTCGCGTGCGCACAGGGCGCCGGGCTGCCGGAGCGCCACCGCCGGCAGCGGCGGCGTGCGGTCGGCGGCAGTGCGGCCCTTCACGAGCGCAGCGTGCAGCTCGAGCGCACCGTTCATCTGCGCGATGCGTGACGCGTTGCCGCCCGCGTGCGGCCTGGTGAGGTAGCCGACCTGGAGCCCGCCAAGCATCTCGTTGATCGGTACCGCGGTATTGGCCAGGTCGACGAGCGCGCCGGCGCTGCGCTGCGCAAAGCGCGTGCGCGTGGCCTCGAGCTGCACCACGGGATAGTAATCCGAGTTCACTGGCGGCCGGAACTGCGCGAACAGTGGTGCGACTTGGCGTTTGTTGATCATACGCCGGGCCAGCACCTGTTCGAGGCGGTCGATGCCAATCTTGGCCAGCTCGGCGCGAAAGTCCGCCTCGCCCGGCGGCAGTTCGCGCGGCACGGGCACGCGCCCCTCGCGCACCGCCAACACCACCAGGTCGCCGGCGCTCACCTGGTAGACATCGTAGTCGCCGAAAGTCGCATCGAGTGCCGCGAACATCGAGCCGAGCAGCCGGTCGTCGAGCTCGTAGAAGTGTAGCCACTGCACGAACAGGCCGCCCGGCGCCAGGTGGCGAGCCGTGTCGCGGTAGAACTCCGCGGTGAACAGGCTCGCCACCCCGTTCACCCACGGGTTGGAGGGCTCCGAGATGATCACGTCGTAGCGACTGCCGTGGCGCGCGAAATAACTCTTCGCGTCCTCGAAGAACAAGTGCGCGCGGCGGTCGCGGAACAGGCGGTCGACGCGCGGATGGAAGGAAAGCGAGCCGGTGGCCATCGCCGGCTCGATCTCGATGGTGTCCACGGCAGTCGGCCCCGAATGCGACAGCACGACCTCCGCGGTGAGCCCCGAGCCGATGCCGATGTTGGCGAAGGTCTTCGCCGCCGGCCTGGCGAGCAGCGGCAGGGCGCCGAGGAGCGTCATCGTGTACTCGTCCTCGGCGCGCGGCCGCGACGGGTCCATCTGGATGGCGGCGTCCGGCTTGCCGTTGGTGCTGATGATGCGCGTGCCGGCCGGGGTGGTGGTTACCGCCACCGACGCTGTCTTGCCGTCGCGGTAGTACATGACGCGGTTGTTCTGCGGGTCGGCCTTGCCGTAACGGAACACGCCGGAGGCAAGCTGCGCGGGCTCGAGTGAGGCGACGCGCGCAGTGATCGTCGCTGCCACCATGCCGACGAGGACTGCGGCGAACGCCTCCGCACGCTGCAGGCGCGCTCCCGACCAGCGCAGCAGGAACCCGCCCAGCAGGGCGTCGATCGCCGCGCCCAGGACCAGCGTGACCTTGAGCCCGGCCTCGGGCACCAGCAGGTGCACCGCGGCCAGCACGCCGACGATCGCGCCGAGCGTGTTGCTGGCATAGACCTGGCCGATGGCGCGCTCGCCGTGCCCGCCGCGCATCAGCACGTGGGTGAACAGCGGCAGCGTCATGCCGGCGAGGAAGGTCGCCGGCAGCATGACGGCGAAGGCGACGGCATGGCTGAACAGGTTGAACAGCGGGTAACCGGACTCATTGCGCTGCACCGCCTGCAGCGCCCACTCCATCCAGCCGAAGCTCGCGTGGTAGACGAACACCGTGGCGAGCGCGGCAAGCCCCATCGCGAGCTGCACGAAGCCGGAGAATCGCACCGGGTTGGCGATGCGGTCGATGCGCTTGCGGATCCACAGGCCGCCCAGCGCGAGGCCTGTGATGAACGCGGAAAGCATCAGCTCGAAGGCCTGGAACGAGGATCCGAGCACCAGGGAGAGCATGCGGATCCACGCAATCTCGTAGATGAAGGACGCGGCACCGGTGACGAAGGCGGCAGCGAGGAACATCCGCACCAGCGGCGCGGCTGCGGGCTGCGCGCCGTCGGCCGGAACCGCTCGCAGTGGCCGTTCGCCGCCCGAGCGGGCGAGCGCAAGGACCACAGCTGCCAGCGCCAGGTTGAGCGCCCCGGCGAGACGCATGGTGCCGGGCATGCCGAGTGCGCCGAGCAGCCAGAACGCCGACACCAGCGCGCCGGCCGCGGCGCCGATGGAGTTGGTGAAGTACAGCATGGCGATGCGGTGACCGCCTGCCGCGCGCCCGGCGGCGTCGGTCGGGTGACGGCGCAGCACGGCGCCGCTCATCAAGGGAAAGGTCATGCCGAGCAGCACCGTCTGCGGCACGATTAGCAGCGCGCTCAGCGCGTACTTGTAGGCCTCGACCGCGTCAGGCGAACCCAGCGCCGGCAGGACGTGCACGAGCGACGCGTCGGTCAAGGCAACGAAGACCTCGTGGAACACGAGCGCCGCAATGCCGATCAGCGCCTCGATCCAGGCATAGGCGGCGAGCAGGTTGCCGCCGCGCGCGCTCCAGCGGCTCGCCAGCCAGGCGCCAAGTGCCATGCCGCCCATGAATGCGGCGAGCACGAAGGACTGGGCGAAGGCCGCCGAACCGAGGAACAACTTGAGGTAGTGCGACCACACCGACTCGTACACCAGGCCGGTAAAGCCGGAAACGGCGAACAGCGCGAACAGCGTGCGCACATTGGCGCACGCGCGCAGAATGCGCTGCGTGCTCAAGAAGCCGGCTTCTCGCCCGCTGCTTGCAGGAACACCGCGCAGGAGTCGAGTTTGCCAAGGGCGCCGCGGCGCGCGGCCTGGAACTGGCTGCGCACGAGGGAAGCGAGCGGCACCGGGCGGTCGAGCTCCTGTGCGAGTTGCAGGAAATACCGCAGGTCCTTCTCCATCAGTTCGAGCTGGAACTGCGGAGCGAAGTCACGCTTGAACATCTTCGGCAGCTTGGCCTTCAGCAGCCGCGAGCCTGCCGCGCCTTCGCCGAGTATCTCGAGCGCAGCCTCGCGATCTACGCCTGCGGCTTCGGCCACCTGCGCGGCTTCCGCGAGCGCCGCAGTAACGGTGCCCGAGAGCATGTTGTTGATGAGCTTGATGGTGGCGCCGGCGCCCGAGCCGCCCATGAGCTTCGAGAGGCGGCCCATCGCCCCGAACAAGGGCTGCGCCTTGTCGAAGGCCGCCTTGTCGCCGCCGACCATGAAGACGAGCTCCTTGCCCTGCGCCTGCGCGAGCGATCCCGAGACCGGCGCATCAAGGTACTGGCACCCCTTGGCCGCGGCCGCCTTCGCGACCTCGCGCGCCATCGCGGGCGTGTTGGTGCTGGAATCGATGAGCACGGTGCCCGCGGCGGCGCCCGCGATCGCACCATCGGCGCCGAGCATCACGGCACGCGTTGCCGCGTCGTCAGCGACGATCGACACCACGAACTCCGCGCCCTTCGCCGCCGCCGCGGGCGAGTCGCATGCCTCGATGCCCTTTTCCGCGAATGGCTTCGTCTTGGCGCGGTCGCGGTTGTAGATGCGCAGCTTGTGGCCGGCGACGTGCAGATTCATCGCCATGCGCGAGCCCATGGCGCCCAGACCGAGAAAAGCGACGGTGGTCATGTCAGTGATGGAGGATCTTGGAAAGAAACAATTGTGCCCGTTCCGAGCGCGGCGTGCCGAAGAACTCTTCCTTCTGTGCGTCCTCCACGATGCGGCCGGCGTCCATGAAGATCACGCGGTGCGCCACTTTGCGCGCGAAGCCCATCTCGTGCGTGACCACCATCATTGTCATGCCTTCCTTTGCCAGCTGCACCATCACGTCGAGCACCTCGTTGATCATCTCCGGGTCGAGCGCCGACGTGGGTTCGTCGAACAGCATGGCGATGGGGTCCATGCAAAGTGCGCGCGCAATCGCCACGCGCTGCTGCTGGCCGCCGGAAAGGTTGCCGGGGTACTTGTCCCGGTGCTCCGTGAGCCCCACGCGCTCGAGGAGCTTCAGGCCCTTGTCTCGCGCCTCCGCCTCGCTGCGGCCCAGCACCTTCACCTGCGCCAGCGTCAGGTTGCGCAGCACGCTCATGTGTGGGAACAGCTCGAAGTGCTGGAACACCATGCCGACGCGCGCGCGCAGCTTGGGCAGGTCGGTGCGCGGGTCGCCCACCGCGATGCCGTCCACCACGATCTCGCCTTTCTGGAACGGCTCGAGGCCGTTCACGCACTTGATCAGCGTCGACTTGCCGCTGCCCGAGGGCCCGCACACCACCACCACCTCGCCTTTGGCGACCTCGGTGGAGCAATCGGCGAGCACCTGGAAGCCGCCGTACCACTTGCTGACGTTGTTGAGCGAGATCATGGGGTCCCCTAGCGGATCACGGCGATGCGCGACTGCAGGCTGCGCACGTACTGCGAGGCGGTGAAGCTGACGATGAAGTACACCAGGGCAGCGAACAGGTACATCTCCACCAGGCGGCCGTCGCGGTTGGCGACTTTGGATGCGGCGCCGAGGAAATCGGTGACCGAGATGACGTACACGAGTGACGTATCCTGGAAAAGGATGATGGTCTGGGTGAGCAGCACCGGCACCATGTTGCGGAAGGCCTGCGGCAGCACCACCAGCCCCATGGTCTGCCAGTAGTTCAGGCCCAGGGCCTGGCCCGCCGCCACCTGGCCGCGCGGGATGGACTGGATGCCTGCGCGCATGATCTCGCAGTAGTAGGCTGCCTCGAACATGGTGAAGGTGATCGCCGAGCTGAGGAAGGCGCCGACCTTGACCGTGCCGCTGGCGCCGATCAGCCATCCACCGATCCACGGCACGAGGAAATAGAACCAGAAGATCACCAGCACCAGCGGCAGCGAGCGCATCAGGTTGACGTAAGCGCCGGCCGCCGCCGCCAGCAGCCGGAAGCTGGAGAGCCGCATCATTGCCAGCAGCGTCCCGAACACGATGCCGCCGGCCATGGCGATGGCGGTGAGGGTGAGAGTGAAAGTCATGCCGTCGCGGAACAGGTAGACGAACGAACGCTGGATGACGTCCAAATCGAAGCCGGTGAACATCGTCAGTGTCCGGCCTGTGGCGCGCCACCGGCGCTGATGTAGCCGGGCACGCGCACCTTGCGCTCCACCACCCGCATGGCGAACACCACCAGGATGTTGGTGGCGAGGTAGATCAGCGTCGCCGCAGTAAAGGCCTCGAACACCTGGAAGCTGAACTCCTGCATGGCGCGCGCGCGCGCGGTGAGCTCCATCACGCCGATGGTCAGCGCCACAGAGGAGTTCTTGATGCAGTTGAGGAACTCCGACGTAAGCGGTGGCAGGATGATGCGGAAGGTCATTGGCAGGACGACGTAGCGGTAGGTCTGCGGCAGGGTGAGGCCCATTGCCGTCCCGGCCATCATCTGGCCGCGCGGCAGGGACTGGATGCCGGCGCGTACTTGCTCGGCCACCCGCACCGAGGTGTAGAGGGCGAGGCACAGCACGGCGGGGACGTAGGAGCCCCACGGCGGTGGCAACTGCTTGATCCAGTCCCCCAGCGCCCGCGGCAGCAGCTCCGGCAGCACGAAATACCACAGGAACATCTGCACCAGCAGCGGGATGTTGCGGAACAGCTCGACGTAGGCGGTGCACAGCCGCGACAGCCAGCGGTTGGGCGCGGTGCGCAGCGTGCCGATCAGCGCGCCGAGCATGAGCGCGATGACCCATGCGGCGAGCGCCACGGTGAGCGTCCAACCCAGGCCGACCAGGAGGTACTGAAGGTAGACGCCGGAGCCCCCGGGCTCCAGGTCGAGCAAGATCCCCCAGTTCCAGTTGTATTTCATCCGCACCGCAAAGAAAAACGGGGAACCGAAGTTCCCCGTTTCTGCGTGCTCATGCGCCTACTTGTAGGCTGCCGGATCGCCCGAATCGGTGGGGCTGGCGACCACCTTCTTGAAGGCCTCGCCCATCGGCACGTTCAGGTTGATGCCCTTGGGCGGCACGGGGCTGAGGAACCACTTGCTGTAGATGCCGTTGATCGCGCCGCTCTTGTAGGTGTTGACCATTGCCGCGTCCACCACCTTCTTGAACGCCACGTCGTCCTTGCGCACCATGATGCCGTAGGGCTCGACGGACAGCGCGTCGGTGGAGATGGCGTAGTCGCCGGGCGACTTTGAGGTGGCCACCAGGCTGTACAGCAGGATGTCGTCCATGACGAAAGCGGCGGCGCGGCCGGTTTCGACCATAAGGAACGCCTCCGGGTGGCCGTTCGCCGATAGGATGCTCGCGCCGAGATTCTTCTGCACGTTCAGTTCGGTGATCTGCTTGATGTTGGTGGTGCCGGCGGTGGAGACCACAGTCTTGCCCTTGAGGTCCTCCAGGGTACGCAGCTTCGCCGACTTCTTCGCCATATAGCGGTTGGCGGTGACGAAGTGCGTGATGGTGAACCACACCTGCTTCTGCCGGTCGAGGTTGTTGGTGGTCGAGCCGCACTCCAGGTCGATGGTGCCGTTCGCCATCAGCGGGATGCGGTTGGCGGAGGTGACCAGCTGGTACTTGATGTCGATCTTCGGCATCTTCAGCTCGGCGCGGACCGCGTCCACGATGCGATGGCACAGGTCCATGGCGTAACCCACCGGCTGCTGCTTGTCGTCGTAGTAGGAGAAGGGGATCGAGGCGTCGCGGTGGCCGATGGTGATGCTGCCGCTGTCCTTGATCTTCTTCAGCGTGCCATCCTGGGCAAGGGCCGGGGCGGCGAGGGTAGCCGAGGCGAGCAGCGCCAGGGCGAGGCGTACGAGGGTCATGGGGATGAATCTCCTGTGAAAGAGCAGCCATTCTCGGCATCCTGCGTGCGGCGTGTCAAGCAACGCGCCTAGAATCGGACATCCCCTGGAGGCCAGGATGGCTGCCAAGACGCGCACGGAGCACGACCTGCTGGGCGACCGCGAGATCCCGGTGCACGCGTACTACGGTGTGCACACCTTGCGGGCGCTGGAGAACTTCCCGATCACCGGCACCGCCATCTCGATCTACCCGGACCTGGTGGTTTCCCTGGCCTGCGTGAAGCAGGCCGCGGCCATCGCCAACAGCGAGCTGGGCCTGCTGGACGAGAGGCGCGCACGGGCAATTCGGCTGGCCTGCGAGGAGGTGCGCGCGGGCAAGCTGCTGCAGGAGTTCGTGGTGGACGTAATCCAGGGCGGGGCGGGCACCTCGACCAACATGAACGCCAACGAGGTGATCTGCAACCGTGCGCTGGAGATCCTCGGCCACCGCAAGGGTGAATACCGCCACCTGCACCCGCTCGACCACGTCAACATGTCGCAGAGCACCAACGACGTCTATCCGACGGCGGTGAAGCTGGCGCTGCAATTCGGCATTCGGCGGCTGATCGGGGAGATGCGCGCGCTGCGCCTCGCGTTCGAAGCCAAGGCGGCGGAGTTCAGCGACGTGCTGAAAGTAGGGCGCACGCAGCTGCAGGATGCGGTGCCGATGACGCTCGGCCAGGAGTTCTCCACCTACGCCGTAATGCTGGGAGAGGACGAGAGCCGGCTGGCGGAAGCCGCGGCGCTGGTGCGCGAGATCAACCTGGGTGCCACCGCCATCGGCACCGGCATCAACGCCCATCCCGATTACGCGGCCCTCGCCACCCAGCGCCTGTCGGAAGTCTCGGGGTTCGAGTTCCTGGTTTCGCCCAACCTGGTGGAGGCGACGCAGGACGCGGGCTCGTTTGTGCAGCTCTCGGGAGTGCTGAAAAGGGTCGCGGTGAAACTGTCCAAGACCTGCAACGACCTGCGGCTGCTCTCCTCCGGGCCCAGGGCCGGCATCGGCGAAATCAACCTGCCGGCGGTGCAGGCGGGCTCTTCCATCATGCCGGGCAAGGTGAATCCGGTGATCCCGGAGGTGGTGAACCAGATCGCCTTCGAGGCGATCGGCAACGACATCACCGTCACCATGGCGGCCGAAGCGGGGCAGCTGCAGCTGAACGCGTTCGAACCGATCATCGCGCACAGCCTGTTCAAGAGTCTGGCGCACCTGGCCGCCGGCTGCCGCGTGCTGGCGGAGCGTTGCGTGCAGGGGATCACCGCCAACCGCGAGCGCGCGCGGCGGCTGATGGATGATTCCACCGCCCTGGTAACCGCGCTCAATCCGATCATCGGCTACGCGCGCGCAAGCGAGGTGGCGCAGGAAGCGCTCTCCAGCGGGCGCCGCGTCGCCGACCTGGTGCTGGAAAAGGGCTGGATGACGCGCGAGCAGCTCGACGACGCGTTGCGGCCCGAGGCGCTGACACGCCCGCACTACGCGACCGTGCGCCGCCCCAAAGCCGAGGGATAATCCGCGCATGGAACCGATGTGGACGCCGTCGGAGGAGGCGATCGAGCAAGCGCAGCTCACCCAGTTCGCGCGCCACGCGGTGCGCAAGCACAGACTCGACCTCAACAGCTACCCGGAGTTCTACCAGTGGACGGTGGACAACCCGGAAGCGTTCTGGAACGAGGTGTGGGAGTGGTGCGGGGTGAAAGCCTCGCGCAAGGGCCCGACGGTGCTCGTCGACGGCGACAAGATGCCGGGCGCGCACTGGTTTCCCGAGGCGCGGCTCAATTTCGCCGAGAACCTGCTGCGGCGCGGCGACCGTGGCGACGCGCTGGTGTTCTGGGACGAGCGCGGCCCGCAGCGGCGCGTGAGCTATTCCGACCTGACGAGCGACGTGTCGCGCGCCGCGCAGGCGCTGCAGCAGCTCGGGCTGCGCGCGGGCGACCGCGCCGCGGCGTTCATCCCCAACCTGCCCGAAACTGCGATATTCGCGCTCGCTGCGCTGTCGCAGGGCATCGTGTGGTCTTCGTGCTCGCCCGATTTCGGCGTGGACGGCGTCATCGACCGCTTCGGCCAGATCGAGCCCAAGGTGCTGTTCGTCGCCGACGGCTATCTCTATAACGGCAAGCCGCACGGCGTGCTCGAGCGCGTGCGGGAGATCGCAGAGCGCCTGCCCAGCCTGCGCAAGGTGGTGGTGGTGCCCTACCTCGATGCGCGTCCCGACATCTCCGACATCCCGAAGGCGGTGCTGCTCGAGGAATGGCTGCGCCGGCACACGCCGGGCGACATCGCCTGGGCGCAACTGCCCTTCGACCACCCGGCTTACATCCTCTATACCTCGGGCACCACCGGCAAGCCGAAGTGCATCGTGCACGGCGCCGGCGGCACGCTGCTCGCCGGGCTGAAGATGTTCAAGCTGCAGCTCGACGTGCGGCCGGGGGATCACTTCTTCTACTACACCACCTGCAACTGGGTGATGTGGAATCTTCTGTTCCATGGGCTGTGCGCCGAAGCGACGCTGATGCTCTACGACGGCTCGCCGTTCGCGCGCGACGGGCGCATCCTCTTCGACTACGCGCAGCGCGAGCGCTTCAGCCATTTCGGCACTTCGGCGAAGTACATTGACGCCATCGCCAAGCGCGGCCTGAAGCCGCGCGAGACGCATCCGCTGCCCGGGCTGCGCATGATCGTCTCCACCGGCTCGCCGCTGGTGCCGGAGAGCTATGAGTATGTGTATCGCGACGTGAAGCAGGACGTCTGCCTGTCGTCGATCTCGGGGGGCACCGACATCATGGCGGCCTTCGCCGACGCCAATCCGGTGCTGCCGGTGTACGCGGGCGAACTGCAGTGCCGCTCGCTCGGGCTCGCCGTGGAGGTGTACGACGAGTCGGGCAATGCGGTCGTGGGGCAAAAGGGCGAACTGGTATGCACCAAACCGTTTCCTTCGATGCCGCTCGGCTTCTGGAACGACCGCGGCGGCGAGAAGTACCACGCGGCGTATTTCGCCAAGTACCCCAATGTCTGGTGCCACGGCGACTGGTGCGAGCTCACCGAACGCGGCACCATGATCGTGTACGGCAGGTCGGACGCGACGCTCAATCCCGGCGGCGTGAGGATCGGCACCGCCGAGATCTACGGGCAGGTGGAGAAGGTCCCCGAGGTCGAGGAGTCGGTCGCCATCGGCCAGCTTTGGCCGCCCGCGCAGCCCAGCGACACGCGGGTGGTGCTGTTCGTCAAGCTGCGCGAGGGATTTCGGCTGGACGCCGCGCTGGAAGAGAAGATTCGCCGCCAGATCGGCGACCACACCACCAGGCGCCACGTGCCCGCGAAGATCGTCCAGGTGCCCGACATCCCGCGCACCAAGAACAACAAGGTGGTGGAGCTCGCGGTGAAGGCAGTGGTGCACGGCATGCCGGTCACCAACACCGACGCGCTCGCCAACCCGGAAGCCCTTGAGCTGTACCGCGACCTGCCCGAACTGCAGAACTGAGGAACGCCATGATCACCGTCCACCACCTGAACAATTCCCGCTCGCAGCGCGTGCTGTGGTTGCTGGAGGAGCTCGGTCTCGACTACGAGGTGAAGCGCTACCAGCGGGACGCGAAGACCATGCTCGCGCCGCCGGAGCTGCGCGCGGTGCACCCGCTCGGCAAGTCGCCGGTGATCCAGGACGGCGAGGTGACGCTCGCCGAATCCGGCGCCATCCTCGAGTACCTGGTGCAGCGCCACGGCAACGGCCGGTTGATTCCCGCGGCGGGCACGCCGGAACGGCTGCGCTACACCTACTGGATGCATTTCGCGGAAGGCTCGGCGATGCCGCCGCTGCTGCTCATGCTCATCTTCAACCGCATCGAGAAAGGACCCATGCCCTTTTTCGTGCGGCCGGTCGCGCGCGCCATCGCCCGGCGCGCGAAGAGCTCGTTCGTGCAGCCCAATGTCGACCGCATCCTCGATTTCATGGAAGGCGAACTGGGCAAGAGCGACTGGTTCGCCGGCACGCAGTTCAGCGCGGCGGACGTGCAGATGAG
>Ga0137441_1000046_pt1 | contig 12016 bp, 13 predicted proteins | sample EasRivERMGT244_2_FD_102323 | JGI IMG/M metagenome (GOLD analysis project Ga0137441, IMG submission 102323) | Soil microbial communities from meander-bound floodplain in the East River, Colorado, USA - East River MetaG ERMGT244_2 | ecosystem: Environmental > Terrestrial > Soil > Floodplain ... | reverse complement strand
TATACACGGGTCTCATGCTCCGTGCGTACGATTCGGGGCGCCAGGTCGATGGTTCTCCGCGGCCTCTCGGTGTGAAGGGTAACAAGCTGACGTTAGTGAGGACTGGCGAGACGCGACGTGGCATTAGATTCACTGCGAGCGGAGATCGCATGATGTTCATAGCCGCGGGTGCCGCGCAGTATCTTGGCAAATACGGGATCGTCCCCAGCGATTTCGTGCTGCCTGAAGGGTGGCGGCGGCACGCTCAAATCGTCGCAAAAGAAGTCGCCAAAGGGTTGGTGAGCGCGTGATCTACGAGCTGTCGCGATCGGTGGGAGAGCTGCTACGAGCTCGGAACTTCCCGTTAGCGGTCGTGTATGGCCCGGAGCGCCAGCGTCGCGAGCTTGGCATGCACTCCGGAGTGGTCGTGTTCGAGCCCGATCGGGCGTCGCTCGACGAGTTCGCGGCGCCGCGCGGAGCGCAACGAAATCCCAGAAAAATAGCCACTTGGGCTATGGCGGTAGCGGCTACTGTATACGCTCGCTCGAGTCTCTCAGGTGCGCACGCCGGCGATCACGAACGAGAATGTATACGCTACGTGCAGGGCGTGATATGCGCGCTGGATCGATGGTCTACTGCCGAGCGGTGTGACATGCAATTCGCCGGGGGCGGGTTGCTCGATCGTGCTGAGTATGGCGAGCAATTCGAGCAGTATCCCGGCGCAGCTTACTTGTTCCGATTCCGCGTTCCGATCGCGGTGCTAGACCTGATATACACTCCCGAGGCTGGGCTGACATCTGGCGACGCTCAGCCCTCTGCAATTGTCGAGGTCGTGAGCACGACTGTCGACGTGACTAACGACTCACTCTAGGCGTGCTAGGATATAACCAATGGCCAATCTACCCAGCGCAACTACCACTGTCAGCGAGACTGCCGGCGCTTCGGGCGCGGGTCTCGATCGGATCTGTGTGCTGTCGCCCGTGTCTACGGACGCGGACATGATTCCCCGGCAGATCGGTAGCGCCGATGCCATTTACACCAAGCACGGATTTTGCGAGGGCGTCGGCTACGCCGCGCTGCATTTCGCGCGCACCGGCAAGCCGATCGTGTTCGTCGGACTGCCGATCGACATACCAGGCGCAGTGTCGCGACACGTCGTCGGAGGCGCCAGCGGTACGTGCGCGACATCGGTGACCGCCGGCGCAGACGGCGTGCTCGCTGAGCATGACGGTGTGCTTCGCGTGATTCGCGGCGGACTAGTAGGCACGGACTCGATCATTTTGGGGTTGTCGCTAGACGGAGGGCGCACCGAGAAACGAGTGCGCCTGGGGCAGTCGTCTAGCTATATCGTGCCATATTTTGGGGTGACGATCGGGTTCACCGTCGGTACATTAGTCACTGGCGAGACCGTGCACACGTGGCACGGCTCGGCTCCTACAGTGAGCATGGTCGACGTCGCTACCGCGCGCGCCAATCTAGCCGCCGATAGCAAGCAATTTCGAACGATGCTCCTGTGCTCCGTACTGCTAGACGCGACGGAATGCTCGGCGTTCGTTGACGAGCTAAATGCGTACGACACTCAAAACCAAAGGTTCGTTACAGGTCGAGGTGACGTACCGCCTCATCGCGTAGCGCGGATGAGTCAGCATCGCGTTGCTATGACGGGTGATCCGCTAGTGACGTTCGCTGAGGTCGGTGCCACGGGCGACACGATTACTCGCGCCACCGGCTCTTTCGCGACTGACGGATTCGTTGTCGATAACGATATGGTGATCACTGTTCGCGGCGCGGCGATCGCCGGCAACAACGTGACGGAAGCATATATCACAGACGCTACCGCTACCGTGCTAATACTAGATACCACCGATCTGGCAGCGGAAGCCGGCGTGTCCGGCGTCACGATTATCGGATCGTACATGATCGAACTGAGCTCCGTGGGCGCTGGCATTGAGACAATCACGCGCCACGATAACGGCAGCTTCGTTGCCGACGGATTCGTAGACGGGGATACGATTACGCTTAGCCACGCGCTGGGGACCATGGGTGGCGCTGCAGGCACTTACGTCGTGACCAACGCTGGGGACGAGGTGTTGACCGTGCTTGACCCCGACGTCAATTTCGCGGGCGGAAATTACGCCAGCTACAACGTGACGATCTCAGCTGCTCAATCTCTCACGGATTGGATGACAGAATCCGAGAGTGACTTCGACTCGATTGCCGCGCAGTCTAGGATCGATCTGGGGGCAGGTCGCGGCCGCGTGACGTGCCCGTTCTCGGGGTGGTATCTACGACGTCCCGCTGCCTGGGCGGCCTCCCTGCGAGAGTACCAGCACGACGTGCACATACCGACCTGGCGCAAATCTGATGGTCCCACAGGGTTCTCGCTTGAGGATGCTGACGGCACTACCGTAGAGTGGGACGATCGCACGGGCGGTGGAGCGGGATCGCAAGCGGCGTTCACGACGCTGAGAACGTGGGCAAATGGCCCCGCTGGCGCGTTCGTTGCGGTGTCTGTTACGCGCGCCAACGAAGACCAAATGCAAAGCTACACGCACAACAAGGCCGTGATTAATCACGCGCAAACGATCGTGCATAGAAGTACCGAGAGCGTGGCTATCGGCCAATCGCTGGTCCTCAACTCGGACGGCACGGCGACTAAAGACTCGCTACGATCGATCGAAGCGCCGGTCAACGCTGCGCTAGCTAACGAGCTACTAACCAATAGGCAACAAGAGGGTCAGCGCGCAAGCGCCGCGTTGTGGACCGCAGACCCTAGCGTGGTGTATACCGTGCCTGAGCCCACGATGCTCGGCACTCTAGAGCTTCTACTAAACGGTACTGTGCACAGTGTTAGTACTGTGATTCGGGTTCAGCGAGGCTAACTATGGCATTCTCTAACGACTACCCTCTACTTGACGGCGTTGCGCCAAGCTGGGCCGACATTAATTGCATCGCGTCGAAGGATGGCGCGCCGCTTTTGACTGTAAAAGATTTCCAGTCGATCAATACCAACACCACCGTCGAGGTGGGAGAGCAACGCGGCGCTTCTGGCGGTCGTGTTATACGGCGCACCACGGGACAAGAGAGCTTCGAGGCCAACATCGTTGTATATCGCACGGGATACCAATCGTTGATTAGGTCGTTGATGGTACACGCGCCTACTCGCGGGAACTCCAAGGCTGTGTCGTTGGTGCATTTCGATATCCAGGTCATGCACACGCCGCCAGGCAGTGACGATGTGTTCGAGTATCAGCTTCGTGGCTGCCGCCTGCTGGGCCGTGCACTTAACAGTGCGGAAGGGACGGACTCGGAAACAGTCGACTTGCCCCTGAGTCTTGTGCAAATCGTCGACATTATCGACGGCACGGAAGTGAGCATGCTATGAGTGATGCTGCGGATCGCATCGCAGAAATAGAGGCGCGCCGAGCGGCGCGCAAGGCCATGAACGAAGTGGCATATCAAGAGCAGCGCGCCGTGGATCTCGAGCGCCTAGATGCCCTCGAAGTGGAGCACGGCGATTCCAACGTAGCGTGCGTGGATATCGATTACCAGGGCGGATCGCCGACCATGGCGATCGTTGTGGCGCCTAACAAGACGTATGTAAAACGTTATCAGGATCGCGTACGTCCGAAACGCGACGGTCGCGCTGGAGACCCTCAAGCCGCTGCCGAGGAACTCGCCACGGTGTGCGTGTGTTATCCGGACAAGGACGTGTTCGAATTTATGGTCGATGCGCGACCTGGTCTTCGTGTGCAGTGCGGACTAGCCGCGCTGCGCCTAGCGGTCGGTCGGGAGCAAGAGCTGGGAAAAGGCTAACAGATCTCTACCGCCAGGCAACTGGCTCGAACGGCGCGAGCGTGTTAGCGCATTGCCTGTTGGCGTGGTTCCCCGCGCCGGAAGATCAAGATCATGAGCCCGACGCGATGGTCGCCGCACTGGTCGTGGCTCAGGTGCTACACTCATACGTGAGGCCCCAGAAAAAACGAGTCAAACGTGGCAAGCCGTGAAGCGCAAATAGTCATCGACATTGCTGCCCAACTCACTGGCGGTGAGACTACAGCTGAGCTCGATCGCATGAGCAAAGCGCTCAGCGGCACGTCTAAATGCGCTGAGTCGTTGGACGCGGCTATGGTGCACGCTCAGAGCGGCCTGGACGCGGCCGCCGGTAAAACCGCCAACGTGTCGGCAGCGCTGCGACGAGCGCAGGCGGATTACCGAGACGTGGTATCCACGCAGGGCAAAGCGAGCGCTGAGGCGTTTTCGTACGCCGCGAAAATAGCAGGTTTAGAAAGCGACTTAGAAGCCGCGACCGATGCGCAAAAGCGATATCAACAACAGCTAACGAACACAACCAAGGTGACTGAGCGCGTTCGACAACGCACTAGTGAATTGGCTTCTCGAGTTGCCGGGCTAACCGGGGCGCTCAACGATCTTGGTGGACCGATCGCGACTCTCGGCCAAAAAGTGCTGATGCCGGCGAAAGCGTTCTTGGAGCTCCGGCAAAACGTGGGAGGCACCAACGCAACGTTGATCACTGGCGGAGCATTCGCGGTGCGCGCCGGGGCAGCGCTCGCGGGCGCGGCAACCATGGCACTCCAGCTAGCCGCCGGCGCAGTGGCGGCTACCGCTGCCGTAGCCGCGCTGGCGATCGGACTCGCGGACACCGCGCGTACCGCAACGCTGGCCTCCGAGGCGTTCGGCGCGATTCACCCCGCCGTGGCCGACGTCGATTTCGGAGCGATTACGGCGGCCACAAATCTCTCATCGGACGCGCTACGCGGACTAGTAGTGTCACTCGAGGATGCCCAGGTAACGGCGGCCGACATGCCAGCTGCGCTACGCGCGGCCGCGCTGGCGGAGAAGGCGCTTGGCCAGGGAGGCGCTAGCAAATTCGTACAGCAAATCAAGGACGGGTCGTTAGCGGTGTCTGAGTTCGCCTCGGAGACCCAGCAAAAATTCGGAGGCATCGTTCAACGCCAGTTGCTCGGTCTGGGTGACCAAGCCGTCGCGCTCAAGCGCAACCTGTCGGGTCTGTTCGGCGGGCTCGATATAGAGGAGGCTCTGCAAGGCATCAGCAAATTCGTCGCCATGCTCAGCGAGTCGCACGTGGTGGGCCGCACGATCAAGTTTTTCTTCGAGTCGATGTTTCAGCCGCTTGTCGACGGACTTGACGAAGCGTACTACGCCGTCGAAGCGTTCGCGCTTGGGTTTTTGATCGGCATGACCAAGGTCTACATCGCGGTCAAGCCTGTGATTGCAGCGGTCGCTGAGTTCCTCGGCTTCGATGATCCATCGCTCAGCCTGTCTTTGGAGTCGATCACCGATATTGGTGAGATGTTAGTGCCTGTGTTTTTGGCGATTGCAGCTGCGTTCGCTGTCGTGATCGCGGCGGGCGTAGCCGTTGGCGCGGCGCTCGCGGCCGTGCCGATCGTCGTCGGCGCCGCGCTCCAAGGGATTGTTAGTTTTATCACAGGAGCTGTCGATTGGATTCGCAGCATCGACATGGGCCAGGTCGCCACCGACCTTTGGCAGGGATTTATCGCGGGAATCGTAGCGTTCGGCCCGAACGTCGTGGGCGCGATCACAGGGGTTGTGGGCGGTGCGATCAACGCGGCCAAAGGCCTACTTGGAATCTCGTCACCTAGCAAGGTGTTTACTGAGATCGGCGTCAACACTGGCGAAGGTTTCGCGGGCGGGGTCGACGACACCGCGACCGAGGCGCAGACAGCCATGTCAGCTATGGTCGAGCCACCTCCGGTGCCGGTCATGCCCAGCGCCATGGCGTCTGTAGCGCCCGCAGTGTCCACGCCAGATGTCGCGACGTCTGAGAGCGCCGGATCGTCGATCGATCTCTCGGGTGTTGTGTTCAATTTTTATGGGGTCGAGGGTGCTGAGCAAGCCGAGGTCAGATTTTCTGAGTTGCTAACCCGCATGCTAGAAGGCGACGTAGCGCAGTTGGGGGCAGCGTGAGACCGTACGAAAACGCCGAGTCACTGTCCGTGCTGATCGTGGGGTCTAGCGTGTCGCCGGGCGTGGTCACGATCCAAGGGATTGAGGACGCCGAAAATTGGAACATCAAGGCAGCGAAGGGCAGTACCGGCGCGTCGACTACACTGGAAGGAAAACCTCCCAAAGAGTTCACAACCGAAATCTACCTAGCCGATGACAGTCCGGAAGGCGAGGAGTTCGATCGTTGGGAGACGTTTCGCGCGATCGTCGAGGCCACTACCGCCGGCGCTAAGCCTGCGCCGGTGCCCGTATATCACTACGATCTGGCCGCGGCGGGTATCACCGAAGCAGCCAAAAAATCGATTAAAGGCCCTGTCTACGACGGGCGAGGCGGAGCTACGTACACTATTGATTGGATCGAGTACAAGCCCCCGGCGCCAAAACCGCCAGCGACGCCGAGAGCCACCGCGCGTGGGCGCGGCGCGACAGGCGCGGGAGCGCAAGGCGCGAGAGCGCAAGGCGTTAATCCTGGGCAGCCTAAGAGCGACTACGATCCTAACGCCGCAGCAAAACGCGAGCTCGAAGGCTTGCTGGCAGAAGCGAGAAAACCGGTATGAGCTCAGTAGAGATTGAGGGCTATGCAGTCGACACGGCCACAGTGCAAATCCCGTCATACGGCGCGTGGTGGATCGACGTCGCGACGCCCGACCCGTTGGTGTTGTCGGTCGGCCAGCGTGTGACGTGTCGCGTGGCGGACGTCGAGATGCTCGGCACAGTGCAATCTGGCGGCGCAGTCGATGGCCGGGCTGCGTATCGAGTAGTTGCTGGCGCCGGTGGTTGGCACCGCGAGCTGGCGGCAAAGGCGTACTCCAAGATCCCTGGCGTCCGGGTCAGTGAGATCCTACGCGACGCTGCCTTCGAGGTGGGCGAATCTACTGGACCACTACCAGCGACGCTGCTCGGCCCACACTACGCGCGCGAAGCCGGTCCGGCGCACCGCGCGCTCAACGGTTTGGTGCCTCGAGCGTGGTACCTCGACAGTGCAGGCGTGACGCAATTCGGGGCCCGCCCCGTGACTGAGTACACGGGTGCCGGAGCTGTCGTCCGTCGTGATCGCGCATTGGGCGTTGTCGGGCTCGACACCGATGATCTGCAGCAATTAGTGCCGGGCGTGCGAGTCGATGGCCAAGATCCTGCGACCGACATCGAGATCACACTACGCAGCAACAAGCTTCTGACCAGCGTGTATTACGCGCCTAGAATATCCCGTCGATTAGCTGCCTACGCCGATCTGTTCGACGCGCTCGATCCCCACCGTAGATTTCGCGCAACGTACGAGTATCGTGTCGTCACGCAATCGAGCGATCGACTGGATCTGCAGACAGTGCGCCGCGCTACCGGTATGCCGGATCTCCTAGACGTTCCTGTTCGGCCTGGGATGGCCGGGCTTCGTGCCGACGTAGCGCTTGGCTCTCTGGTGCTCGTTGCGTACGTCGATGGTGACCCGTCACGACCGTGCGTGATCGGCCACGCCGCGCCTGACGATCCAGGTTGGATACCACTGTTTTTGGAGCTGGGCGGACCGGGGGCGCTCGGCGTTGCGCGCGTCACCGATCCGGTGCAAGCAGGGCCTTTCGCCGGCGTAATCACCTCTGGATCGCTCCGGGTCAAGGCAGTGATATGATCCAATCATGCCTCTCACAGGATCCGAAGCGGCGCTCTCAAGTGCGATCGAAGCTGCTCTTCTGGCGAACGCGGACATCAACGCCGTAGCAGGCGACGCGCTGACCGGGCTGAGCGATGCGATCGCATCAGCTGTGATCGCGCATCTCGTGGCCAATGCGCTCGTGATGCCCACGTTATTGGTGGCGCCTTCGGGGGGCGGGCCTGTTACCGGTACCGGCACCCTAATCTAGCTCGCGTGCTACACTACACGCATGAGTTTCGGTGTCGACACCTGGGCCATGGGCACGCTGCGCACGGGACGTCTCGCCTCCGGCGTGACGCTGTTAGCGCAGGCCTGCTACCGACGCCTAACCACGCCACGCGGCACGGTACGGGGCGGGGACGGGTGCGACATATATGGCCTAGATTTGTCGGAATATGTAGGCCACGTAGGCCTCACGCTGGCGCAGGCGTCACTGCCCTCGCAGATTCGCGCGGAGCTGCGAAAAGACGATCGAATTGCTGACGTTCGCGTCGCTATTACGCGGGACGGCGTAGCGCTGGTTATAACGATCGATGTGACTCCTGTCGACGAAACGGAGGACTTCACGCTTACGCTAAATGTTAGCGATGTGGGAGTGTCCGTGCTGGGGGTGCCATCGTGATCTCGCTGAGTTCGCTGTTCGCGCCGGAGACCTACGCCACCCTACTAACGAAGTGGTTAGCGCTCGCGGAAGCCGCCGGTCTGCCTGTGTCTAGCTGGCGCGCGGGTGACCCAACTCGCACGAGTGGCGAGTATCTAGCCGAGATTCTGGCGCAGCTCGAGTCGGTATTACAGGAGCACATCGCTGGCGGGTTTTTATCGTTGGCGACAGGCGATTGGCTAACGCTACACGCCGAGCAGGTATACGGAGTGACTCGCGTCGAATCCACATACGCCACATCCGCGTCCGGCGCAGGTATCGTGCTGGAAAATACGGGTGGGGGGCTATACGTGATCGCCGCGGGCGAGCTCACGTTCAAGGCAAGTTCAACGGGCAAAACTTACCGCAACACCAGTGGAGGGACTCTCGATTCTGGGCCATCTACAACGCTAGAGATCGACTTCATAGCAGACGAATCCGGCTCGGATTCATCGGTAGCGATTGATGAGATCGACACCATGGTCACCTCGCTTTTGGGGGTCATTGTGCAATCGGCTGGCGCCGCCACAGGGCTGGATCAAGAGTCGGATGCATCGGTGCGCAACCGATGCCTGGCGTCACTTGGAGCGCTGTCGCCAAATGGCGCGGCTGATGCCTATCGATACGTCGCGCTGAACAGCGAACTCACTGGAGTGACCGATATAACGAAAGCGCAGGTCACATCAAATTCCACGCTCGGCGAAGTGAGCGTGTATCTAGCGGGGCCAGATGGCGCGGTCGCCGGCGCGTCTGTTACCGCGGCCGCAAGTGCGATCGCTGAGTGGGCCACTCCGCTTGGCATCACTGTCAGCGTGCAGAATGCGATCGAAGTCCCGGTCGACGTAGACGTGACGGTATACATCAGCGAATCCGCGGGCGTCGACGAGCCCGCGGCCGAAGCCGCGGTCGAGGCATCGATCACACTGACGATCAATGAGACTCCGATTGGCGGCACCGAAGGCTTTTTGTTTGCGTCCACCGTACTAGCTGCGTGTTTTTCCGCGCTCGATGCGGGGATCGTGTATAACGCGATCGTCACCATGCCGGCATCTGACACGGCGCTAGCGACAGGCGAGGTGGCCACCGTCGGCACCCTAACCGTAACCGTGGTAATAGTGTAATGGCCTTCACGTTCCGCACCGCGTTCAAAAAATTAGTCCCGTGGTGGCTGTCCACCGGCGAGGGCGGTTTGGTGCTACACACCATGGGCATTATAAAAGACGCCTTCGTAGATCGTGCGTATTACGGATCGTTGTATCGCCTGCCTGAGTACGCGCCATCTGATGCGTTAGCGCTGATCGGTCAAGCACGTCGCATGCGTCGCGGCGCGGGAGAATCCGATGCTGCGTACGCCAGGCGACTCACGCAATGGCGACAATTTCACTTGACGAACGGCAATCCGTTTTCCCTGCTGCGACAGATCCGACAATACGCCGGTGACGTGCGTGTCCGCACTGTGGACGCTAGCGGCAATTGGTACACTATAGACGTTGGGGGCGCTCATAGCTACCAATGGGGGTTAGAGAATTGGTTGTGGGACAACGCTCCCGTCATGCCGGAGGAAGAGTGGGCTAGGTTTTGGGTGATCATTTACTCGACGGGCGCGTCCGCACCGTGGCGCAAGCAGCGCCCAATAGGCACGGGCGTGTTCGGGGAGTCGGGCGTGACGATCGGCACAACCGCGACCCCCGCAGACGTAGCGGCGATTCGCGCGATCGTCGCGGACGTCGTAGCGCACGCCAATGTCGACACGGTGATCATTGCGTTCGACGACTCGACATTTGATCCTACCGCGCCCGAGCCGGATGGCGACTGGGGCAGCTACGCCACCAACATTTCGGGAGTGCAAACTCGCACTCGCGAATCAACCGCGAGATACTGGGATTGGTAACTAATGTCTCACACTTACGATGGTACTCCAACAAGCTTCCCAACGTCGCTAACGCTGCCAGATGACAACGACGATCTGGAAGCGGCTGCGTTCAATTCGCCGTATCAAGGTCTAGCAGATCGAACGGCCACGCTCGTCGCGGACGTGCAGATTTTTACGGCGGACGGTACGTGGACCAAGCCGTCGAACGCGCTGTTCGTCGACGCGATTTTGGTCGGTGGGGGTGGCGGAGGCGGAGGCGCGGACACGACTGGCACCGGAGGCGGAGGCGGAGGCGGTAGCGGTCTGACAGCGTATGTGCGGATCCACGCCGCGATGCTCCCAGCGACCGTGGATGTGACTGTCGGAGCCGCGGGCGCGATCGGCTCGGGTGGTGCGGGGTCCGCGACTCCGGGTGACCCGGGAGGCGACTCCGGGCTTGGCGCCGCGGGCTCGTTCGCGTCCGCTGGCGGCGGCGCGGGAGGGGCCGTGGGAGGCCTCGCTGGCGGCGATGGTGGTGATGGCGCCACGGGCGCCGCGCTCGACGGTACGGGGGGCGCTACGCCCGGCGCAGATGGCACTCAGGGATCCGCAGCACGGAGCATTGGCGGGGGCGGCGGCGCTGGCGGGACCTCCGCGGTGGGAGGTGACGGAGCATTGAGCTCAAGTGGCGGCGGCACTGGTGGCCTCGGAGGCGCCGGTGGCAGCGGGGGTAATCCAGGGCTGGGGTATGGCGCCGGAGGCGGGGGCGGTGGAGTGGCCGCGGTCGCCGGCGGCGGCGGCGGCGCCGGCGGATATGGCCCGACCGCGTTGGCCACGATTGGCGCTGTCGGCAACGGAGGCGCTGGCGCTGCGGGCATCGTGATCATCACCACTTGGCGGGGAGTCGCACTCTAATGGCACGCTCACTAGACGATCTGATTGGCAAGATTCTGGCGGTCGAGGGTGTCGATTACGCGGGACACGGTAGGCTCGATCTACGTGCGGCTGACGGCGTATCGCTAACACCTACGTCCGTGCTCGGATCGCCTGGGCAGCCAACCACGCTGCGTATCGAGATTGGCCGGGATACGTCGCCAGAATTTATCGCGACAGCGTCGGGCACCACCACGAGTTTCTTGCTCGAGTTGGCCCCGCTTTCGCTGCTGGGTGGTATACCGCTCGCGCTCAACCGCACGTACATATTCACGGTCATCCTGGATCTTACCACCGAGCTCGGCACCAAATCGATCGCCGAGCTCAAGGTCGTTGCGTGGAACGATGATGGGATTGTGGGCGCTAACGATCCAACTGCGATCACAGTGCTAGAGGGGGACGGAGAAACATACGCCTGGGATACAGTGGGCTCGTTCGCGGTCGACGTTGACGCAGGCGAGGTAAGCCTCGAAGTGTCGGTCGATCTAACGACATACGCCCAAGAGGCAAACGTTAGCGTTTACGTATCGGAATACAATTTCGCAACGACGGTCGCGCCGTCGGAATGAGGCAATCATGGGACTAACAATCACGGGCGGTACAACCATCACCACTGGCGAGACGGTGTCTATCACATCCTATTCGCTCACCGTTCCGGCGGGCAGCGGATCCAATCCCGTGCTCGGCACCACGGCACGCAACGCGGCCGCGAACGGGATCGTCGACCTAGTGGACGCTGGCGCTGGCGCCGGCGTGCTGCGCTTGAAAACGTCGAGCGGAGGCACTACGCTAGTCGACATCGCGCTCAACGACCCTGCATTTGACGCTAGCGCGTCCGGCGCAGCTGCACTCGACGTCAGCCCAGCGGTGTCGGGTGTCGCGTCTGCGACCGGAGTATGTGCGTATTATGAGTTCCGCGACAGTGACGGCAACGTCATCATGAGCGGCACGACGG
>Ga0137441_1000045_pt1 | contig 12127 bp, 15 predicted proteins | sample EasRivERMGT244_2_FD_102323 | JGI IMG/M metagenome (GOLD analysis project Ga0137441, IMG submission 102323) | Soil microbial communities from meander-bound floodplain in the East River, Colorado, USA - East River MetaG ERMGT244_2 | ecosystem: Environmental > Terrestrial > Soil > Floodplain ... | reverse complement strand
CGGGGATGGCGTTCCTGCCGCTGGTCATCGGCGGCCCGCTGTTCCTGTATCCGGTGCACGTGGTGTTCCTCGAGTTCGTGATCGACCCGGCGTGCACGCTGATCTACGAGGCCGAGGACAGCGAGGCGGGCGCGATGGAGCGCCCGCCTCGCCCCCCGGCGCAGCGCCTGTTCGACCTGCCGATGCTGGGGCTGAGCCTGCTGCTCGGCGCGACCATGCTCGCCGGGGTGCTTGCGGTGTACTGGTGGTCGTTCGCCAGCGGCCGCTCCGACGAGACCACGCGCGCGGCGGCCTTCGCCGCCATCGTGCTTGGCAACATCGCGCTGATCGTGGTCACGCGCTCGCGCAGCCGCACGCTGCTCGCGACGCTGCGCGAGCCGAACGCCGCCTTCTGGTGGATCGTCGCCGGCGCGCTGGCGGCCCTCGCCGCCGCGCTCTACGCGCCGCCGGCTGCGGCGCTGTTCCGCTTCGCGCCGCTCGCGCCAGCCGAGCTCGGCGCCGCGCTGCTCGGCGGGCTCGGCGGCGTGCTGTGGTACGAGGTCCTGAAAGTCGCGCGGCGCGCGCCGCGTCCAGCCTAGGAAAGAAAAAAGCGCGGACTACGCCGCGCTTTGAATGACCCGCCGCTTGGGAGAGGCTGCCGGCGGGCCGGGGAAGGGTGTCTAGCCGCGCGTCGCGAGCACGCGCTCCAGGCCGGCGGTGTCGACGATGCGCACGTGCTTCTGCTGCACCTCGATCAGGCCGTCGTCCTGGAAGCGGGAGAACAGGCGGCTCACGGTCTCGAGCTTGAGGCCGAGGTAGCTGCCGAGCTCCTCGCGCGTCATGCGCAGCTGGAAGTCGGAAGCCGAGTAGCCGCGCCGCACGAAGCGCTTCGACAGGTTGATGAGGAAGGTGGCGAGGCGCTCCTCGGCGCGCATCGAGCCGAGCAGCATCATGACGCCGTGGTCGCGCACGATCTCGCGCGCCAGCACGGCGTGCAGGTGGCGCTGCAGGGCGGGTACCTCGCGCGCCATCTCCTCGATCAGGGCGTAGGGCAGGACGCAGATCTCGCTGTCCTCGAGCGCCACCGCGGTGCCCTGGTAGGTGCCGGCGCCCAGGCCCTCCAGGCCCATCAGCTCCCCGCCCATGAAGAAGCCGGTGACCTGCTCGCGGCCCTCGCCGTCGACCAGGCTGGTCTTGAAGAAGCCGCTGCGGATCGCGTAGATGGCACTGAACTCGCCGCCCGCCTTGTAGAGCGGCTCGCCGCGCTTCAGGCGCCGGCGCGCGTACACCACGTTCTCCACCCGCGCCAGCTCCTCGGCGCACAGCGCGCCGGGCAGGCACAGCTCGCGCAGGTTGCAGCTCGAGCAGGTGACCGCGAACTTCGCGTGCGTCGGCATTCTCGGCTGGACCGGCTTGAGCGCGATGACGGTGGACATGGTCGTTCCTTCTCTCAGTGCGTGAGTGCGGCGGCGCGTTGCGCGACCAGGTCGCGGACGCTCTCGAAGTCCCTGGTCTTGTCGAAATAGCCCTTCGCCCCCAGCCGCTCGGCGAGCTGCTGGTAGGGGTGCTCGGCGAAGCTGGAAAGCATGTAGAACTCGACCTCGGGCAGGCGCGTGTGCAGCGCGCGCAGCACGTCGTAGCCGCTGCCCTCGGCGAGGTTCATGTCGACGAAGACGATGTCGGGCTGCGTCCGCAGGATGCCGGCGATGGCGGCGGCGGCGGTGGCAGCGTCGCCCACCACCTCGGCGCCGGGAATGCCGGCGAGCAGCTCCCTCATGCGCGTCAGCACCAGCGGCGAATCCTCGACGACGAATACTTTTTTCATGCCGCCAGTGTGGCGGCGGGCAGGCGCGCGGCCTATCGGCGGCGGCTGAATCCCGGCGTAGGACGAATCCTACTAAGTAAGCTTCTTGTCCAGGGCGTAGCGCACCAGGTCTGCGGTGCTGCCCAGGCCGAGCTTCTCCAGGATGCGCGCCTTGTGGGTGCTCACGGTCTTGACCGACAGGTGCAGCTTGTCGCCGATCTCGGTCGGCCCGAGGCCCTCCACCAGCAGGCGCAGCACCTCGAACTCGCGGTTCGAGAGCGCTTCGTGGGACGGCTTTGCGCCCGTTTGGAGCAGGCTGGCGGCTGCGGCTTCCGAGATGTGTACGCCGCCGGCGGCGATTTTGCGGAGCGCCCCGAGCAGCGCCTCGGCGGCGCTGTCCTTGTTCAGGTAGCCCGAGGCGCCGGCCTTCAGCGCGCGCGCGGCGTACTGGTGCTCGCCGTGCATCGACAGCACCAGGATGCGCAGCTTCGGCTTCTCGATCTTCAGGCGCTTGATCAGGTCCATGCCGGACAGCCCCGGCATCGACATGTCGATCATCGCCACGTCGAACTCGCCCGCCTTCACGAGGGCGAGCGCCTCGTCGCCGTTCGCCGCTTCGGCCGCCACCTCCAGGTCGGCGGCGCCGGCGAGGATCCGCTTCAGGCCGTCGCGCACGATCTTGTGGTCGTCGGCGACGAGGATGCGTATCACGCGGCCTCGTCCTGTGCGGCGCCCTGCAGCGGCACGCGCACGCGCAGCCGCGTGCCGCCGCGCGGCGCGCGCGCGATCTCGATCGAGCCGCCGAGGTAGGTGATGCGCTCGCGCATGCCCTTCAGGCCGAGGGAGCGCGCCTTGGCGAGGTCCTGCGGCGCGATGCCGCGGCCGTCGTCCTCCATCTCGAAGCAGACCTGGCCGTCGGCCGCCGCCAGCGTCGCCCAGGCGGTCTTCGCCGCGGCGTGGCGCGCGATGTTGGTGAGCGATTCCTGGATCGCGCGGTACACCGCCGTCGACACCGATTTGGACGCGGTCGCGAGCGCCTCGTCGCCGGAAACCTCGATGCGGCAGGCGATCCCCGAGCGGCTGGAGAAATCCTCCGCCAGCCAGCGCGCGGCGTCGGCCAGGCCGAGGTCGTCGAGCATCAGCGGGCGCAGGTCGGCCGAGATGCGCCGCGTCGCGGCGACCGTCAGGTCGAGCAGGGCGGCCATTTCACCGGCTCTTGCATGCAGGTCCCCCGGCAGCCGCTCGCGTACCCAGCTCAGGTCCATCTTCAGGGCGGTCAGCAGCTGTCCGAGCTCGTCGTGCAGCTCGCGCGCGATGCGCGTCTTTTCCTCCTCGCGCGCCTCGAGCACGCGCGCCGAGAGCTCGCGCAGGTCGCGCTGCGACTGGCGCAGGGCGTCCTCGGCCTGCTTGCGCAGCGTGATGTCGCGCAGGATGACGGTGAAGTAGCGCTTGCCGCGCTCGGCGACCTGCGAGATGGACGCCTCGATCGGGAACTCCTCGCCGCTGTCCTGGCGCAGTGCCCACAGCGTGGTGACGTCGCCCATGCGCCGGCTGGTGACGCCGGTGTCCCCGAAGGTCTCGATGTGGCCGTGGTGCGCGCCGCGGAAGCGCTGCGGGATGAGGCGCTCGAGCGGCGTGCCCAGCGCCTTCTCGCGCGGCAGCCTGAACACCTGCTCGGCGGCGCCGTTGAACAGCACGATCTCCTGCGCCGCGTCCACGGTGATGATCGCGTCCATCGCCGAATCGACCACCGCGCCCAGGCGCGCTTCGCTCGCTTCGGAGCGCTGGTCGGCGACCAGCACCTCGCGCGCGGCGACGAAGATGCCGACGCCGATCGCCACGATGTCGGTCACGACCACGCCGCCGAGCAGCCACGGCGAGTCCATGCCGCGCAGGAAGGCGATGGCGTTGGTGGCGAGCAGGGCTCCGATCGCGGCCGCCGCGGCGGCGATCGCCGCCGGGTGCCGGAAGGCGCTGCCGTGCCGGCGGAAGGTCCTTCGTTTGATTGAAGTCAATACTTTACGGTCCGCAGCGTCCATAGTGCTCCAATGCACCACCCGGCATCCGACCTGGTGATCGACCCGGTCCTGATCCGCAAGTACGACACTTCCGGGCCGCGCTACACCTCGTACCCCACGGCGGACCGCTTCGTCGAGGCGTTCGGCGAGGCCGACCAGAGGCAGTGGCTCGCCAAGCGCAACGTCGGCGGCATCGGCCTGCCGCTCTCGGTCTACGTGCACCTGCCGTTCTGCGACACCGTCTGCTACTACTGCGCCTGCAACAAGATCGCGACCCGCGACCGCAGCAAGTCAGCCAAGTATATCAAGTACTTGGAGAAGGAATTGGCGCTCGTAGGCCCGTTGCTGGGCGATGAGCGCGAGCTGTGCCGGCTGCACTGGGGCGGCGGCACGCCGACCTTCCTGTCGCGCGAGGAAATGAGTTCCCTGTTCGGTTTCCTGAGAAAAAATTTCTCCCTGCAGCGCCAGGCCGAGTGCTCGATCGAGGTCGACCCGCGGCGCCTCGAGCCCGGCACGCTCGCCTTCCTCGCCGGCCTGGGCTTCAACCGCGTCTCGCTCGGCGTGCAGGACTTCGATCCGGCGGTGCAGAAGGCGGTGAACAGGATCCAGAGCGAGGAGGTCACCCGCAACGCCGTGGTGGAAGCGCGCACTAGCGGGTTCGCCTCGGTGAACCTCGACCTGATCTACGGGCTGCCGAAGCAGACGCTGGACGGCTTCAGCGCCACCCTCGACAAGGTGATCGCGCTCGGCCCGGACCGCGTCGCGCTCTACAGCTACGCGCACCTGCCGAAGCTGTTCACGCCGCAGCGGCGCATCGCCGAGGCCGACCTGCCCACGGCCGAGGCGAAGCTGCAGATCCTCACGCTCGCCATCGGTCGCCTGACGCGCGCCGGCTACCTCTACATCGGCATGGACCACTTCGCGCGCCCCGACGACGCGCTGGCGACGGCGCAGGCGCAGGGCCGGCTGCAGCGCGATTTCCAGGGCTACTCGGCGCAGCCGGAGAGCGACACGCTCGGCTTCGGCGTATCGGCGATCGGCCGCGTCGGCCCGACCTACTACCAGAACTGCAAGGCGATGGATGACTACTACGCCGCGCTCGACGCCGGCCGGCTGCCGGTCGCGCGCGGCCTGGAGCTGGGCGCCGACGACCTGGTGCGCCGCGCGGTGATCCAGACGCTGATGTGCCAGTTCCGCGTCTCGATCGAGTCGATCGAGCTCGCCCACCTGATCGAATTCGGCAACTACTTCGGCCCCGAGCTCGCCGACCTGAGGCGCCTCGCCGCCGACGGGCTGGTCGAGGTGCAGCCCGACTGGATCGTCGTCACGCCCAAGGGCCGGCTGCTGGTGCGCGCCATCGCCATGGTGTTCGACCGCTACCTGCGCGAGCGCGCGGCGCGCGCCTCCTACTCGAGGGTGATCTGATGGACGCGGCCTTCGCCCTGGGCATGCTCGGGCTGGGCCTCGTGTCGGGCGTGCACTGCGCGGGCATGTGCGGCGGCATCGTGGTCGCGTTTTCCGCCCGCCAGCCGTTGCTGCCGGCGCGGGCGATCTGGCTGCGCCAGGCGGCGTTCAACGCCGGGCGCATCACGAGCTATGCGGCCGCCGGCGCGCTCGCCGGCGCCGCGGCGCAGCTCCTGAGCGCGCTGCCGCTGCAGGCGGCCCTGTACGCGGTCGCAAACCTCTTTCTCGTGCTCGTCGGCCTGCAGCTCGCCGGCTGGGCCGCACCGGCGCGGTGGATCGAGGCGCTGGGCGCGCCGCTCTGGCGCCGGCTGCAGCCGCTGGCGGCGCGGCTCACGCCGGGATGGACCCCCGTGCAGTCGTACGCCGCCGGCGCCGTCTGGGGCTGGCTGCCGTGCGGCCTCGTATATGGAGCGCTGGCCGCAGCGGCGGCGAGCGGCGATCCGGCGCGCGGCGCCATCGGCATGGCGGCATTCGGCCTGGGCACGCTGCCCTGGCTGCTCGCCGCGGGCGCGGCCGCCTCGCGGCTGCGCGCCTGGCTTTCGGCGCGCGCGTTTCGCCTTGCCGCCGGCGGCCTGGTCCTCGGCTTCGGCGTGTGGGGCATCGCGCGCGCCGCGGCGCTGCCCGAAGCAATCCGTGCAACTTTCCTTTGTCTGTAGGAGGCATCCCATGAAAAAAAATGCGATCGGCATCCTCAAGAGCGAGCACCGCTCGATCTCGGCGGTCATCTCCGGTCTCAAGGAGCTCGCCCGCATGGCGCACGAGGCAGTGGAGCGGCCCGACTTCACCGTGTTCCGCGCCATGCTGCGCTACATCGACGAGTACCCGGAGCGGCTGCACCACCCGAAGGAGGACGAGTACCTCTTCGCCCGCCTGGTCGCGCGCCTGCCGGCCGCGCAGCCGCTGGTCGACGAGCTGCAGGCCGAGCACGTCGAGGGCAGGCGGCTGGTGCGCGAGCTCGAGCGCGCGCTGCTGTTCCTCGAGGACCGCTGGCCGGTCGGCGCGCGCGAGTTCCGCGCCGCGGTCGACGAGTACACCCGGTTCCACTGGAGCCACATGCGCAAGGAAGAGGACAAGCTGCTGCCGCTGGCCGAGCTGCACCTGAACGAGGCCGACTGGCAGGCGATCGGCGAGGCCTTCGCCGGCAACCAGGATCCGATCGCCGACCTGCGGGAGAAAGATTTCGAGATGCTGTTCTCGCGCATCGCCTCGCTTGCGCCGGCGCCGGTCGGCCTGGGCGAGCCCTGGAAAAAGCTCGGTTAGCGCACCACCAGGACGGGCTTCTTCGAGCGCGCGAGCACCTGCTGAGTCTCGCTGCCGAGGAGCAGGCCGCCCAGGCCGCCGCGCCCGTGCGACGCGATGGCGATCGCATCGCACCTGCGCTGGTGCGCCGCCGCGAGGATCCCTTTCCAGGGCTGGCGGTAGTGCACGATGAGGGTAGCGCACGGCACCTTCGCCGCGCGCGCCTCTGCCTCGATTACCGCCAGTGCCTTGCGCGCCGCCCGGTCGAACGAATGGCGCCAGCCGCGCGCGGAGATGCCGGCGTAGAAGATCGCCGTGTCGTCGTACCCGCGGGGAGCGGCCGGCAGCATCACATAGACGCCGGTTACCCGCGCGCCGAGCGCGCGGGCGAGGCGCACCCCGCCGCGAATGCCCTTGCGCGCAAGCCGCGAGCCGTCGGTCGGGATCAGGATGTGGCGGAACACGGCTAGCGCACCACCAGGACCGGGATCTTCGAGTGCGCGAGCACGCGCACGGTCTCGCTGCCGAGGATCAGGCCGCCGAGCCCGCCGCGGCCGTGCGAGGCCATGACGACGGCGTCGCACCTGCCCGAGCGCGCCGCGCGCAGGATGCCTTCCCAGGGCAGCGCGCCGTAGACGACTTTGGTGACGAACGGCGTGCCGGCGATGCGCGCCTCGATCTCGATCGCGGCCAGCGCCTTCTTCGCGGCGCGCGCGCCGTTCTTCCTGTATTGCGCGGCCGACAGGCCGGGCAGGTAGATCGCGGCCTCGCCGTACATCGGCGGCAGGTAGGGCGGCACGACATACAGGCCGGTGACGCGGGCGCCTAGCGCCCGGGCGAGCCTGGCGCCGGCCTTGATGCCATTCAGCGCGAGCTTCGAGCCGTCGGTAGGAATCAGGATGTGCTTGAACATCGGCTTCTCCTTTTGGTGGGGGCTGCGGCCAGTATCGGGCGGCGCCGCAGCCTGGGTTTGACCTTCATCAAAAGCCGGCCGTTCCTGGCCGCTAGAGTAATCTCAAGGAGGTAGTCATGTACAAGCACATCCTGATACCCACCGACGGCACGCCCACCGCGGAAAAGGCGGTGAAAGCGGGCTTGAGATTCGCCAAGTGGTCGAAGGCGAAGGTGACCGTGTTCACCGCGATGCCGGAGTACCGCACCCCGACCTCGGCCGAGGTCGCGGCGCGCAACGTGATCTCCATCGCCGAGCACGAGCGCCGCTCCATGGCGCAGGCGAAGAAGCTGCTGGACAAGGTCGCGCGCCGCGCGAAGGCCGCGGGGGTGAAGCTGGCCATCGATGCCGCGCTCAGCGACCGGCCGGCCGACGCGATCGTCGCCGCCGCGCAGAAGAACGGCTGCGACCTGATCTTCATCGGCTCGCACGGGCGCAAGGGGCTGTCGGCGCTGCTCCTCGGCAGCCAGACCCACGAGGTGCTGAACCGCTCGCGCATCCCCACCCTGGTGTACCGCTGACCCGCGTCCGCGCAATGCCGGTGCTGTTCGCCTGCCGCGGCTGCGAGCGCGACCGCGCAGCGCGCGAGGCGGCGTTCGAGCTGGATCGGCGCGGGCTCGCGGAAGCGAGCGTGGCCGGCGCAGACGCCGAAAAGGCGCGCGCCCGCTACCCGGTCTACGTCATCGAGGGCTGCGCCGAAGCCTGCGCGGCGAAGTGGCTCGCCACGCAAGGCGTCCGCCCGGCACGCAGCTTCGTGCTCGATCCGGACCGCGACGCCGGGGCGCAGATCGAGATCCTGTGGTCGGAGCGCTTCGCATCCTGACCGCCGCCGCGGCGCTGCTCGCGGGCCCCGCGCTCGCCGACGGGCGCCTGCAGGCCTACATCAGCGGCGGCATCGGCGAGGACGAGCGCGCCGTGCTGGAGGCCAGCAAGGACTACTACAACCTGAGGCTCGTTTTTGCGGCGCGCGGCTCCGGCGAGTATCTCTCGGCGGTGCGGGTGCGCATCGCCGACGAGAAAGGCGCCGAGCTCCTCGAGACCGATACCGACGGCCCGTTCTTCTACGCCCGGCTCGCGCCGGGGGCCTACGTCGTCACCGCCGCGTACGGCGACGAGGCGCAGACGCGCCGCGTGCGCATCGGCGAAAAAGGTGCGGTGGAATACGTCCTGTACTGGGTCGAGCCGCCGGATTGGCGATAATCCGGGAGTGGAAGACCTGGTGATCGCGGCGCTGCGCGAGCACGCGCCGTTCGACGAGATGGACGAGGCGGCGCTGCGTTTCCTCGCGGCGCGGCTGCGCCTCGCCTATTACCCGGGCGGCGAGCTGGTGGTCGGGCCGGCGAGCGGCGCGGTCGACCGGCTGTACATCCTCAAGCAGGGCAGCGTGCGCGGCGGCGGCGCCGCGGCCGACGTGGTGCTGGGCGCCGGCGAGGCCTTCCCGATCGGCGCGCTCATCGGCCGGCGCGCCACGGTGTACACGTACCGCGCGGCCGAGGACTGCTTCTGCTGGGAGCTGGCCGCCGCGGACTTCCACCGGCTGCTCGAGCTGAGCAGCCACTTCCACGCCTACTGCACGCGCTACCTCGCCATGCTGGTCGATCGCTCGCACCGCGCGCAGCGCGACGCGGCGGCGAGCACGCTGATGGACGGCGCCGGGATGCTCGCGCCACTGGGCTCCGCGCTGGCGCGCGCGCCGGTCTCGTGCCCGCCGCAGGCGCTGCTCGCGGAGGTGCTGAAGAAGATGCAGGCCGAGCGCATCGGCTCGATGGTGGTGGTGGACGGGAAGCAGGCGCCGGTCGGCGTGTTCACCATGCCCGACGTGCTCGCGCGCGTCGCGCTGCCCGGCGCCGCGCCGGATACCCCGATCGGCGAGCTGATGACGCCGCATCCGGTGACGCTGGAGGACGGGGCGACGCTCGCCGACGCCGCGCTCGCCATGGCGCGCCACGGCATCCGCCACATCGTGGTGACGCGCGACGGTCGCTTCGCCGGGGTGGTCTCGGAGCGCGACCTGTTCGCGCTCACGCGCGCGAGCCTCGCGCGCACCTCCGAGCGTATCCGCAGCGCGCGCGCGCCGGAGGAGCTCGCCGCGGCGGCCGCCGACGTGCGCTCGCTCGCGCGCCAGTGGCTGGCGCACGGCGTGGCCGCCGAGCAGCTCACCGCCATGGCGAGCGCGCTGAACGACGCGCTGTCGCGGCGGCTGATCGAGCTCGCCGCCGCGCGCCACGCGCTGCCCGGGGCGTGGTGCTGGCTCGCGCTGGGCAGCGAGGGGCGCATGGAGCAGACCTTCGTCACCGACCAGGACAACGCGCTCATCGCCGAGGGGCCGGCGGCCGGCTTCGCCGCCTTCGCCGACGAGGTCAACCGCGGCCTCGACGCCTGCGGCTTCCCGCTGTGCAAGGGCGACATCATGGCGCGCAACCCGCGCTGGCGCCTCGACCTGGAGGGCTGGCGCCGCGAGTTCGACGGCTGGATCCGCAACCCGCAGCCCGAGGCGCTGCTGAACGCGGCCATCTTCTTCGACTTCCGGCCGCTCGCCGGCGACGCGCGCCTGGCCGGCGCCCTGCGCGAGACGGTGCTCGGGCGCACGCGCGCCAACCGCAGCTTCCTGCGCGCGATGACCGAGACCGCGCTGCGCGCGCGCCCGCCGCTCGGCCTGCTGCGCGATTTCGAGGGCGAGGCGCTCGACCTGAAAGGCGCGGGCGCGCGCATCTTCGTCGACGCGGCGCGCGTCCTCGCGCTCGAGGCGGGCTCGCCCGAGACCGGCACCGCCGCGCGGCTGCGCGCCGCGGGCGAGGCGGCGCCGGCCGACGCTTTCCACTACGTCCAGGGCCTGCGCCTCAGGCACGGCAACCTGGTGCGCGTCGACGCGCTGGGCGCGATCGACCGGCGCGTGCTGAAGGAGGCCTTCCGGCAGGCGGCGCTGCTGCAGGAGCGCATCCGGCTGGACCACGGGCTATGAGGTGGCCCTGGCGGCGCACGCCGCTCGCCGCGCTGCGCTGGGTGGCGGTCGATTGCGAGTCGAGCGGCCTGGACGCGAAGCGCGACCGGCTGCTCGCGCTCGGCGCGGTGGTGGTGCGCGCCGGCCGCATCGAGCCCGCCGAGTCGTTCCGCGCGCTGCTGCGCCAGGAGCGGCCGAGCGACCCCGGCAACATCCTGGTGCACGGCATCGGCGGCGAGGCGCAGCTCGCCGGCCGGCCGGCCGCCGAGGCGCTGGAGGCGTTCCGCGCCTTCCTCGGCGACGCCGTGCCGGTGGCGTTCCACGCCGCGTTCGACGCCGAGCTCCTGCGCCGCGCGCTCGGGCGCTCGGCGCCGCGGCGCTGGCTCGACCTCGCCGCGCTCGCGCCGGCGCTGTACCCGGAGCGCGCGGCGGCCTGCCGCGCGCTCGACGACTGGCTGGCGGCCTTCGGCATCGCGCCGCAGGCGCGGCACGACGCGGTCGGCGACGCCTTCGCCGCCGCGCAGCTGCTGCTCGTGCTGCTCGCCGCGGCGCGGCGCCAGGGCGTCGCCACGCTGGAGGGCCTGGAGACCGCGGCGCGCAGCAGGCGCTGGCTGGCGCCGGGAAGTTGACCTCGGTCAATCGTCGCCGCGGGGCTCGTCGTAGAATCGGCCTCGACCAAAGGAGCGAACGACGAGATGAAGATCCTGCTTGCCGTAGATGGTTCGGAGCACTGCCTGGCGGCGGTCGATTCCCTGATCGTGCACGCCGATTGGTTCCGGGAGAAGCCGCGGGTCGAGCTGGTGACGGTGCACCTGCCGGTGCCGGCCGTCGGGGCGAGCAAGGTGCAGGCGCAGAAGTACTACCAGGAAGAAGGCGAGGCGAGCCTTGCGGCGGCGAAGAAGAAGCTCGACGCCGCGAAAGTGCCGTACCAGGCGCACATCCTGGTCGGCCCGATCGCCGAGACCCTGGCCAAGCACGCGAAGGACGCGCGCTGCGACCTGATCTACATCGGCACGCGGGGCATGACCGCGGCCGCCAACGCGCTGCTCGGCTCCACCGCCACGAAGGTGCTGCACATCTCGCCGGTGCCGGTGCTGCTGGTGAAGTAGCGCCGATGGAGGTTGTCGACCTCGACATCGAAGGCATGACCTGCGCCGCCTGCTCGGCGCGCATCGAGAAGAACCTCAACCGGCTCGACGGCGTCGAGGCGAGCGTCAACCTCGCCACCGAGAAAGCCTCTGTCCGTTTCAATGAAAAACAAACCATTGAAACGATCCTGCAACGCATCCGCGACACCGGCTACGACGCGCATGTCGCGCGCGAGGGCGAGATCCGCGACCACTCCGCGGAGCACCGCAAATCCAGGAACGATTTCCTGCTGGCGGCGGCGCTGAGCGCGCCGTTCCTCGGCGAGATGGCGGTGATGTTCTACGGCGGGCACGGCTGGCTGCCGGGCTGGCTGCAGCTCGCGCTCGCTACTCCGGTGCAGTTCTGGAGCGGCGCGCGTTTCTACCGCGGCGCCTGGAAGGCGCTGCGCGGCGGCACCGCCAACATGGACGTGCTGGTGGCGCTCGGGACCAGCGTGGCGTATTTGTTTTCAGCTTTTACGCTTTTCACGGGTTTCTCCCATCATCTTTATTTTGAGGCGGCGGCAGTCGTCATCACACTCGTGCTGCTGGGCAAGTACCTCGAGGCGCGCGCCAAGGCGAAGGCCGCGCGCTCGCTCGAGG
>Ga0137441_1000042_pt1 | contig 12392 bp, 9 predicted proteins | sample EasRivERMGT244_2_FD_102323 | JGI IMG/M metagenome (GOLD analysis project Ga0137441, IMG submission 102323) | Soil microbial communities from meander-bound floodplain in the East River, Colorado, USA - East River MetaG ERMGT244_2 | ecosystem: Environmental > Terrestrial > Soil > Floodplain ... | reverse complement strand
CGGTAGGCGTCGCGCAGCCGTTCGGCGACTTCCGACGGCTTGATCTCGCTCTCGGGCAGCGCGATCACCTCGGCGCCGCCGGCTATGCCCGCCATCAGCGCAATGTAGCCGCAGTCGCGGCCCATGGTCTCGACGGCGAACGCGCGCTGGTGCGACGAGGCGGTGGTGCGGAGGCGATCGATCGCCTCCAGCGTGACGTTGATCGCGGTGTCGGCGCCGATGCTGACGTCGGTGCCGTACAGGTCGTTGTCTATGGTCGAAGGCACGCCGATCACCGGGTAGCCTTCGCGCGCGAGGCTCGCCGAGCCGGTCTGCGAGCCGTTGCCGCCGACCACCACAAGGGCTTCTATTCCAATTTTTTCCAAGTTAAGAACAGCCTTCTTGCGACCGGCCGGCTCGATGAACTCCGGGCAGCGGGCGCTGCCGAGCACGGTGCCGCCCTGCTGCACGATGCCGCCGACGTCGCGCGCGGCGAGCGGATCGATGCTGCCCGCGAGCAGTCCGGCGTAGCCGTTGCGCACCGCGAACGCCTCCCAGCCCCTGGCGAGCGCGCCGCGCGTCACGGCGCGCACCGCGGCGTTCATGCCGGGCGCGTCGCCGCCGCTCGTCAGGAGCGCGATCTTTTTCAGTCCGAGCGGCTCTCCGGCAGGCGCACCACGTTCGACTCGATCTGGTGCACGGCCTCGATCTCCTCGCTGCCCACCCCCAGCTCCTTCAGCCGCCGCACCGCGGGCAGGACGCGCGTCTCCATGGAACCCGACGCCTCGTTGTACTTCTTGACGCTCGCCTCCAGCGACTTGCCGATGCCCGAGAAGTGCGCGGCGAAGGTCATCAGCCGCTCGTAGACCGACTTGCCCTGCGCGGCGATCTTCTCGGCGTTCTCGGTGACCTGCTGCTGCTGCCAGCCGAAAGCGACCGCCTTGAGCAGCGCGAAGAGCGAAATCGGCGAGGTGATCAGCACCTTGTTCTGGAACGCAACCTCGAACAGGTCGCGGTCGGCGAGGAACGCGGCGCTGACCGACGCCTCGACCGGCACGAACATGACCACCACTTCGGGCATGGTCTCGAACTGGTCCCAGTAGGAGCGCTGCGACAGCTCGCGCATGCGGGCGCGGAAAGCCTGCGCGTGCTGCGCCAGCAGGACCTTGCGCGCATCTTCCGAATCGGACTCCATCGCCTTGAGGAAGGCGTCGAGCGGCACCTTGGCGTCCACCGGCACGATGCCGCGCTCGGGCAGGCGCACGATCATGTCGGGCCGGCTGGATTGATTTCCTTCCTGCTCGCTGAAGTCGACGTGCTTTTCAAGCCCGCAAAGCTCGACCAGGCGGCGCAGGTGAATTTCGCCCCAGCGGCCGCGCACGGTGGGCGCCTTCAGCGCCTGCGCGAGCGTCGTAGTCTGTTCCTTGAGAGAAGCTTGAAGTTTTTGCAGACCGTCGAGCTGGGTGCCGATGGATGAGTAGGCTCCCTCGCGCCTGGCTTCGAGGTCGCGCACGTGCTTGTCGAGCTTGCTGAGCTCGTCCTTCAGCGGGCCGACCACGCCGCCGAGCTCTTCCTTCGCGGTGGTCTTCAGCTGGCTCGCCTTGGTCTCGAGCTCGTCAGTGGCGATCGACTTGAAGGCGTCCTTCAGTTGCTGGCGCGCGTCCTGCGTCCAGAGATTCTTCTCTCTTTCAGCCCGCAGCATTGCGTCGCTCTCGGCAACGCGGACGTTCAGCCGCTCGATGCTGTACCGCATTTCCTCACGACTCTTTTTTAGAGTCATGAATGCAACAACAACACCGACGACAAACGCAGCCAGGCCGATCAGCGCGAGCTCCATGCGCGATTCTAGCCCTGCGCGCCGAGTTCGCGCGCCAGCGCCTCGAGCGCCGCGCGCCAGGAGCCGTCGACTGCCTGCCGGTATACGCGGCTGCCGGGGAACCACGGCGAAGCTGCGCCCGCCGTCATCCAGCGCCATTCGGGCGGCATCGGCACGAGCACGCGGCAGCCCCGCCCGAGCCCGGCGCGCAGGTGCACCGCGCTGCTGCTCACGCCGACATAGTCGTCGAGGAGATCGAGCAGCGCGAGCAGCCGCTCCAGGTCCTGCTGCGTGCCGCTCAGGTCGTGCGCCTCGCGGCCGAGCGCGGCCGCGAAGCGCGCAGCCTCGCCCGGCTCGGCTTCACGCTGCAGCACCAGCACGGTGCCCGCCGTGCCGCGCAGCGCGGCGCCGAGCATCTCGGCCGGCAGTTGCTTGAGCAGCGCGCCCTCATCGCGCGTCCCCGCGCGCCACACCACCCCGCGGTAAGGCGCCGGGCCGAGGGCGGCGAGCTCGGCGGCGAGCGCCGCGCGCAGGTCCTCCCGGGCGGCAAGAACGAGAGGGGGCGGCGCGTCGGCGGCGCTCGCCATCCCGGTGAGCGCGGGGAGATCGCCGACCGGGATCGCTCCAGCCGCGGGAGACTCCTGCGCCACGACACTCGCGAAGACCCCGCTGCGCTGGAGCAGTGAAACGAGGCGCGCATCGACATGCGCCGCCAGTGGACCCTCGAGACGCAGCGCGAAGCGCAGGAAGAAAATCGTGTCGCCAATGCCGGCGCCGCCCGCAAGATGGACCGGCAACCCGGGTGCCGGCAGCCGAGGTGCCGCGCCATGTGCGCGCCAGCGATACTCGGCCCAGCCCTCCTCGAAACGGCCGAGCGCGAGCAGCAGCCAGCCGAGGTTGCGGTGCGCGCCCGCGTGCCACGGGTCGATCTCGAGCAGCCGGCGCAGGCTCGCCACACCATCGTCGAAGCGGCCTGCGGCGTGCAGCGCGGCGGAAAGATTGGCGTGCAGCTGCGCCTCGCCCGGCTGCACGGCGAGCGCCGCGCCGTAGAGCGCGATTGCCTCGTCGGGCCGGCCGCGCTGCCTGAGGCAGTCGGCGAGGTTGCTCATCGCCTGGAAGTCCTGCGGCTCGAGGCGCAGCGCCTCGCGGTAGGCGGCCTCGGCGTCAGCATGCAGGCCGCGAGCCGCCAGGGCGTTGCCCCGGTTGAAGTGCTCGTCGGCTTCCTGCCCCACGGGCCGCTAGACCGACTCGCGCAGCGTGATGGCCGGCGAGGCGCGCAGCACCTTGCGCGACGACAGCCAGGCGTTGAGCGAGAGCAGCGCGAGCCCGGCCAGCGGCCCGGCGATCCACAGCTCGGGGCTGGGCGGCAGGTCGAGCTCGAACACGCGCCGCGCGAGCAGCTGGCCGATAGCCGCGGCGCCCAGCGTGGCGAGCAGCCCGGCGAGCAGGCCCATGGCGAGGAACTCGGCGCGCTGGCTGCCGGCGACCTGGGCGCGCGAGGCGCCGTAAACGCGCATCACCGCCGCCTCCCTGCGCCGCTCGTCTTCCGTGGAGACAAGGGCCGCGTAAAGCACCAGCAGCCCGGCGCCGAGCGCGAACAGGAAGATGAACTGCACCGCGCCGATCAGCTGGTCGATCACTGCCTGTCCCTGGCGCAGCGCGGCGCCCACGTCGACCACCGTCAGATTGGGAAAGCGCGCGGCGAGCTCGTTCACCACCGCCTCCTTGCCCGGCTCGAGGCGGAAAGCGCTGACGAAAGTCGCCGGGAAGCCCTCGAGCACGCGCGGCGGCGCGATGACGAAGAAGTTCACCTTCATCGAGTCCCAGCGCAGCTTGCGCAGCGAGCTGATGCGCGCGCTGAAGGCCTGGCCGCCGACGTTGAAGGTCAGCTCGTCGCCCAGCTTCCAGCCCAGGCGCTGCGCGATGCCCTCCTCGACCGAGAGCTCGCGCGCATCCGGCGCGAACCAGCTGCCGGCGACGATGCGGTTGTGCGCCGGCGCCTGCTCCAGGTAGGACAGGTTGAACTCGCGCTCGACCAGGCGCCGCGCGCGCTCCTCGGTGTAGTCGGCTTCGCTCACCGCCCTGCCGTTGTGCGCCACTACGCGAGCGCGCACCATCGGGTAGAGGTCGGGAACGGCGACCTGCCGCTGGTCGAAGAATTTCTTCACCGGCGCGAGCTGGTCGGGCTGCACGCCGATCAGGAAGCGGTTCGGCGCGTCGGGCGGCGCGGCGCGCCGCCAGGCGTCGACCAGGTCGTTGCGGGTGAAGGTGAGCAGCAGCACCGCGGTGAGGCCGAGCGCGAGGCTCGCCACCTGCACCGCGTTGCTGCGCGCGTGCCGCCGCAGGTTGGCGAGGCCGTAGCGCATGCGCCGCCCGAACAGCCGCACTACGGATTTGCGCGTCAGCAGCCGCAGCGCGCCCCAGGCGACGGCGAAGAACACCGCCACCGCGACGGCGAAGCCGCCGACGACAGTGACGCCCAGTCTCATGTCCCCCGCCTGCCAGATAAGCAGGCCGCAGAGCGCGACGAACCCGCAGGCGTATGCGGCGAGCGCGCCGCGCTTGAGCGTGCCCGATTCGCGCCGCATGACGCGCACGGCCGGAACGTTCTTCAGTTGCAGGAGCGGGGGCAGCGCGAAGCCCAGCAGCAGCACCAGGCCGACGAGGAAGCCCTGCGCGGCGGGGAGCAGCGTAGGCGCCGGCAGCGTGGTCTTCATGATGCCGGTCAGCGCGGCTGCGACCGCCTCCTGGGCCGCGCCGCCGAGCACAACGCCCGCCGTGCAGGCGAGCACCCCGAGGATCGCGAACTCCATGCCGTAGAGCGCGACCAGCTTCGCCTGCGTCGCGCCGAGGCAGCGCAGCACGGCGCAGCCGTCGAGGTGCCGCTCGACGAAGCGCCGCGTGCCGAGAGCGATGGCGACGCCGGCGAGGATGGCGGCGAGGAGCGCCGTAAGCGCGAGGAAGCTGCGGCCGCGCTCGATCGACTGGCGCACTTCGGGCCGGCCGGTCTCCAGGTTGTCCAGGCGCTGGCCGCGCTCGAGGCGCGTCTTGAGCGAAGCCTCGAGGGCGCGCACCTTGTCGTGCGGCCCGGCGGCGTACAAATAGTAGGTGACGCGGCTGCCGGGCTGCACCAGCCCGGTGGCCGGGACGTCCTCCGCGTTCATCATCAGGCGCGGCGCGATGTTGAAGAAGTTCGCGCTGCGCTCGGGCTCGAGCGTGAGCACCGCCGCCACCTCGAATTCGGCGCGGCCCAGGCGCAGGCGCGAGCCCACCGGCGCGTTGAGCGCCGCAACCAGGCGCTCCTCGACCCACACGGTGCCGCGGCCCGGGCCCCTCTCGGCAGGCGCGTCGGGCGCGCCGGGCGCAGGCGCGATGCGCAGCCGGCCGCGCAGCGGGTAGGCGGGCGTCACCGCCTTGACCCCGGCGAGCAGGTTCTGGCCGTTCGCCACGGCCATGCTCATGAAGTTGAGCGCGGCCGCGTCCTCCAGCCCCCGGCTGCGGATCTCGGCCGCGACCTCTTCGCGCCAGGGCCGGTCGGAGGCGAGGACCAGGTCGGCGCCGAGCAGCTGGTGCGCGTCGCGCTCGAGCGCCTGGCCGATGCGGTCGGCGAAGAACGCGACGCTGGTCACGCTCGCGACGGCGATCACGAGCGCCGCCGCGAGTATCCTCAGCTCGCCCGCGCGCCAGTCGCGCAGCAACATGCGCCAGGATTGCCTCAAGGGATAAAGGTCAGGGATGAAAGTCAGGCGATCCTCCCCGCCACCAGGCGGACGATGCGCGCGCAGCGCGCCGCCAGGCCCTCGTCGTGGGTGACCAGCACCAAGGTCGCGCCGTACTCGCGGTTCATCCCGAACAGCAGCTCGATCACCCCGGCGCCGGAATCGGCGTCGAGGCTGCCCGTCGGCTCGTCGGCGAGCAGCACCTTGGGGCGCACGACGAAGGCGCGCGCCAGCGCCACGCGCTGCTGTTCGCCGCCCGATAGGTGCTTCGGGTAGTGATGCAGCCTTTCTCCGAGGCCTACCCGCACGAGTATTTCTTTTGAAAGCTCCTCTGCCTGAGGATGATTTGATAATTCAAGAGGCAACATCACGTTCTCCAGCGCACTGAGCGCGGGCAGCAGCTGGAACGACTGGAAGACGAAGCCGAGGGTGCTGCCGCGCAGCTCGGCGCGCCGGTCCTCGTCGAGGGAGAAGAGGTCGGTACCGTCGAGCTCGACCGTGCCGGTAGTGGGCGTGTCGAGGCCGGCGAGGATGGCGAGCAGCGTCGACTTGCCGGAGCCCGAGGCGCCGACCACCGCGACCGCCTCCCCCCGCGTGACCGCGAGGTCGATCTCGCGCAGAATGACGAGGTCCGACTCCCCGCTCTTCACGGTCTTGCCGATGCCACGCGCGGTCAAAACGCTGTTGTTCTGCATGCTATTCGCGTTCGGCGCGCCGGCGGCGGCCCAACGCTCGATCCTCATATTAGGAGACAGCATTTCCTCGGCCTACGGCATCGCCCAGGCGCGCGGCTGGGTGGCGCTGCTCGACGAGCGTCTCAAGCGCGAGCGGCTCGATTATATCGTCGCCAACGCGAGCGTCTCGGGTGAAACCAGCGCCGGCGGCGCGGCGCGCCTCGCCCCCGCGCTCGAGCGGCACCGCCCGGCGGTCGTGGTGCTCGAGCTCGGCGGCAACGACGGCCTGCGCGGCCTGCCGGTGGCGGAAATGAAACGCAACCTGGCGGCAATGATCGAGCAATCCCGCAAGGCCGGCGCGCGCGTGCTGCTCGTCGGCATGCGCATCCCGCCCAACTACGGCCCCGACTATGCCGGGCAGTTCGACGCGGCGTTCGGCGAGCTGGCGAAGCGCTACAAGACCGCGCTGGTGCCGTTCCTGATGGAGGACTTCGCCGACAAGCCCGACCTCTTCCTGCCCGACCGCATCCATCCCGCCGAGGCGGCGCAGCCGCTGATGCTCGAGCGCGTGTGGGCCGCGCTGCGGCCGCTGCTCAGGTAACCGTCAGCCTCGCCGGCCCCTTCGACAGCCTGCCGATGGTTTTGGCTTCTCCAAAGCCTCGCTGTTCGAATTCCTCGAGTACTTGCCGGACAGCGTGCGGAGCGCATGCGACGAGAAGTCCTCCGCTGGTCTGCGGATCGGAAAGCAGCTTCCGCTGCCACTCCTCGAATCCATTCGGCAGCGAGACCTCGGCGCCGTAGCCCTTCCAGTTCCGCTCGGAGGCCCCGGTGGCGACTCCCTGCTGGGCCCAGGTCCTTGCTTCTGCAAGAATTGGCAATTCTTCAAAGGCGACTTCGGCCGAGAGCTTCGAGCCGCGGCAGATCTCCAGCAGGTGGCCCGCCAGGCCGAAGCCGGTGACGTCGGTGAGCGCGTGCACATCCGGCATTTCGGCCAGCGCTTCGCCCGGCGTATTGAGCTTCGTGGTCAACTCGACCATCTGCGCGTAGCCCGCGGCCGAGAGCTTGCCCTTCTTCAGCGCCGCCGAGAGGATTCCCACGCCCAGGGGTTTTCCCAGAATCAAGATATCTCCAGGCTTGGCGGAACTGTTCCTCTTTACTTTGCCCGGATGAACCAGTCCCAGCGCCACCAGGCCGTAGATCGGCTCGAGGACATCGATCGAATGGCCGCCGGCCAGCGGGATGCCGGCGGCGGCGCACACCGACTCGCCGCCGGAGAGGATGGCGCGGATCACCGAGGTCGGCAGCTTGTCGAGCGGCATGCCGACGATGGCGAGCGCCATGATCGGCTTGCCGCCCATCGCGTAGACGTCGGAGATCGCGTTGGTGGCGGCGATGCGGCCGAAGTCGAACGGATCGTCGACGATCGGCGTGAAGAAATCGGTGGTGGCGACCAGCGCCTGCGAGTCGTTCAGCCGGTACACCGCGGCGTCGTCCGCCGTCTCGGTGCCGACCAGCAGGTCCTTCGGCAGCACGCCCATGAGACCGCCGCTTTTTCCACTCGAAGCGAGGATCTCGGCAAGCACCGCGGGCGCGATCTTGCAGCCGCAGCCGCCGCCGTGGCTGAACTCCGTCAGGCGGATTTTTGGCAACTGAGTCTCGGGCGCGTTCATGGCGTAGAATTTTCGCATGGAAAAGATGGATTTCTCGTCTTTCGAGACCATCATCGACTGCCGCTCGCCGGCGGAGTATGAGGAGGACCACATACCCGGCGCCGTTTCCGCGCCGGTGCTCGACGACGACGAGCGCGCGCAGGTCGGCACGCTGTACAAGCAAGTGTCGCAGTTCGACGCCAAGAAGCTCGGCGCGGCGATGCTGGCGAAGAACGTGGCGCGCCACGTCGAGACGCTGTTCGCCGGCAAACCGAAGACCTGGCGGCCGCTGGTGTACTGCTGGCGCGGCGGCAGGCGCTCGGGCGCGATGGCGCACGTGCTGCGCGAGATCGGCTGGGACGCGGGAACCCTGGAGGGCGGCTACAAGGCCTATCGCCGCTGGGTCGTCGCGCAGCTTGAGACCCTCCCCTCGCAGCTGAAATTCACCGTCGTCCACGGACCGACCGGCAGCGGCAAGAGCCGCCTGCTGGCAGCTCTCGCCCGAGCGGGCGGCCAGGTGCTTGACCTCGAAGCGCTCGCCGCGCACCGCGGCTCGGTGCTCGGCGGACTGCCCGACCGGCCGCAGCCATCGCAGAAGATGTTCGAGAGCCGCCTGCTGAGCGAGCTCGCGGCGCTCGATGCCTCGCGCAGCGTGTTCGTCGAGGGTGAATCGAAGAAGATCGGGCAGCTGCAGGTGCCCGATGCGCTGATAGCGACAATGCGCGCCTCGCACTGTGCGCGCATCGAGGCGAGCCTCGATACGCGTATCTCCCTGCTGCTGGACGAGTACCAGCACTTCCTCGCCGACCGCCGCACGCTCGAGGCGCAGCTCGACTGCCTGGTGGCGCTCCACGGCCGCGAGCGCATCGCGGAGTGGAAGGCCCTCGCCGCGCGCGGCGCCTGGCGCGAGTTCGTCTCGCGCCTCCTGCTCGAGCACTACGACCCCGCCTACAAGCGCTCCTCGCACCGCAACTTCGTCCACCTGTCCGACGCGCGGCAAGTGCGCATCGCGTCGCCCGAGGAATCCTCCTTCGTAGCAGCGACCGAAGCCCTCCTCGAGGCGGTTCCCGCATGACTTGTTAGATGACAAAATGTCACCTAATTCACTAGGGAGGAATTGAGAATGACACTATGCCCAGTCGCACTGGCAGTCGGCTGCAAGAAATGTCCGGCATTCACAGTCTGTCCCCTGAAAGGGGTCATCGGTGATTACAAGAAACCCGACGAGGCGCAAACGAAGCAGAACGCACCGAGCGGCGTAAAACGGGATGGGTAGCCGAAGACGACAAGGATCTCAATAACAGGCGCGTAGCTTTGTGACTGGTTGTGGACTCGAATCTGACCGCAGACGATCTTGACTGGCTGCGGATGGTAAAGGGTGCCGCAGACACGAAACGCGATCCGCCGCCAATTCCGGCTGATATCGCAGCCAAGCTTGACGAATTCGGTCTCGCAAAGTCCAATAGTTCTGGCATCTCTACAATTACATCCAAGGGCCATGACGCGTTGTTGGAACAAGACATGCGCGACGCCGAAGATCGCTAATGCAGTCTAATCATTCAATCCAGAGCCGACGTTAGTTTCCATGTCCGACATCGACCTCCCCTTCGTTGGTGCCGCGATAGCTCTTGCTGGTCTCGCAACGGATGGGGAAACCTAGGAGCAGTGGCGATCGAGCGCGCGATGCAGGTCTCCTGGCTGTCCAACCGCCGCAACGACATCATCGGCGGGCTGGTATCGGCGGGCGTCGCCATCCCGCTGGCGATGGGCTACGGCATGTTCGCGTTCATCGCGCTGGGGAACGAGTACTTCCCCGATGGAGCGCTCGCCGGCCTGGTCACCGCCGCCATCCTCGGATTCGCCTGCGTCGCGCTGGGCGACAGGTCGGCGAACGTGTACGCGCCGCGCGTCACGACCACCTTCTTCATCGGCATCCTGCTCTACAACCTGGCCCACTCCGACCTGCCGGCGATCAAGTCCGGCGGGCTCGCGCTGATCATCGCGGTGATCTTTTCGATCATCCTCCTGGGCGGCGTGTTCCAGTCGCTGTTCGGCCTGGCCCGGCTCGGCAGCCTGATCAAGCACACCCCGCAACCGGTGATGGCGGGATTCCAGAATGCCGCCGCGCTTCTCCTGTTCCTGGTGCAGCTCGGCAACGTCTTCGGCTTCGACAAGAGCACGTCGTTCATCCAGGCGCTGCAAGACGCGCCGCACGCCAGGCCGCTCAGCGTCGCCATCGCGGCCGTCGTCGTGGTCGCGATGTGGAATGCGAAAAGGTTCCTGCCGCGAGTCCCGCCGCTGGCCATCGGCCTGGCCGTCGGCACCGTGCTCTACTACGCCTTCGGGCTGGCCGGATTCGGCGGCAGCCTCGGGCCGACGATCGGCAGCGTGCCTTTCAATTCGTACAAGCTGCCGAACTTCCCGCAGTTTGCCGAGCTGGCGCGCAACCCGGGCATCGTCTCGCTCCTGCCGACGATCGTCGGCGGCGCGCTCGCGCTCGCGCTCATCGCCTCGATCGATACCCTGCTTTGCGCCAAGCTCCTCGCCCGGCCCGGGGAACCCAAGGTCAACGGCGATCGCCTGCTGATGCGCCTGGGCGCCGCGAACGTGCTGGCCGCCGGTTGCGGCGGCATCACCGGCGGCTTCAACATCGGCCCCAGCCGGGACAACCGGGCCTTTGGCGGCCAAACGCCGCTTTCGGCCCTGGTGAACGCGGCCGCGCTCCTGGTCACGCTGGTGGTGCTGTTCCCGGCGCTCAGCTATCTGCCCTGCGTCGCGATCTCCGCCGTGATCATGGTGATCGCGGTCCAGCACGTCGACCCGTGGACCCTGCGCCTGGTCCGGCGGGTTGCGTCGGGCTCGGCCGGCCACCGCCGCAAGGTGGCGCTCGATCTGTTCGTGGTCCTGCTGGTGGCGATCCTCTCGGTCGCGATCGACATCGTGCTCGCGGTGTTCCTCGGGGTGGCGATCGCGGCGCTGCTGTTCATGGTGCGCATGAGCCGCTCCACCGTGCGCCGCCTGTATCGCGGCGCCGGCGTCCGCTCGCGCAAGTTCAGGCCGCTGCAGGACATGGACGTGCTCACGCGCACCGGCGCGTCCATCCTGGTGATGGAATTGCAGGGCGCGCTGTTCTTCGGCTCGGCCGAAAAGGTCGCCAACGAGATCGCGGCGCAAGTGCAGCAGGACACGCGCTACGTCATCCTGGACCTGCGGCGTATCACCGAGATCGACAGCACCGGCTCGCAGATACTCCAGGAGATCAACGCCGACCTCGCGTCGCACGGCAAGTACCTGCTCCTGTCCGTCGCGCAGCCGTCGGCGCCGGCCGAGCTGCTGGCCGATTCCGGCGTCGTCGACGCGCTGACCCGGGACAGGATTTTTCGCGACCTCGACCGCGCCATCGCATGGGCGGAAGACGACCTGCTGCGCGCCGAGGCGCGCTCGGGCGACGAGCAGGCGGAGCTGCCGCTCGATCAGGCGGGCATCCTGGCCGGCTTTGCCCCGGCGGAGGTGGCGCAGCTGGAGAAGCAGCTCGAGCGCGTGGCCTACGAAGCGGGCCGGGTGATCTTCCGCGAGGGCGATCCCGGCAACGAGCTGTTCATCATCGCGAAGGGGACGGCCAGCGCGTCTCTGCGCCAGGCCGACGGCGGCGATATCCGGCTGGTCACCTTCACCCCCGGCACGGTGTTCGGCGAGCTGGCGGTGCTGGATGCCGGAGCGCGCTCGGCAACCGTGACCGCGGACGGCGAGCTCGTCTGCTACGTCCTGAAGGGGGAGGATTTCGCCGCGCTGTCCGAGCGCTCGCCCGCGGTGGCGATCAAGCTGCTGGCGAATCTCGCCCGCCGGATGAGCCACCGCCTGCGCGACGCGAACCGCACCATCCAGCAGCTCGAAGAATAGGCGCTAGGCGCTCACCCCGGCGAGCACGCGCAGGTGCTGCGCGGCGCTGCGGCCGAGCGCGGGGAGCGAGTAGCCGCCTTCCAGCATGGAGACGATCCTGCCGCCGGTGTGGCGCTCGGTGGCCTGCTTCACCTGCGCGGTGACCCAGGCGTAGTCGGCGTCGACGAAACGCAGCATCGCCATGTCGTCCTCGACGTGGGCGTCGAAGCCGGCGGAGAACAGCACCAGCTGCGGACGGAATTCCTCCAGGGCAGGCAGCCACACCTCGTTTACCGCCGCGCGCAGCTCGCGCGAGCCGGAGCCGGCGGCGAGCGGCACGTTGAACATGTTGGACGCCGGATCCTCGGTGCCGCTGTAGGGATAGAACGGGTGCTGGAAGGTCGACGCCATCAGCACCTGCGGGTCGCCCTCGAAGATGTCCTCGGTGCCGTTGCCGTGGTGCACGTCGAAGTCGATGATCGCGACGCGCTCCAGGCCGTGCGCGTCGAGCGCGTGCTTCGCCGCGACCGCGACGTTGTTGAAGATGCAGAACCCCATCGGCCGCGCGCGGCAGGCGTGATGGCCGGGCGGCCGCACGTTGCAGAACGCAGCGGAATGTTTTTTCGTCAGCACCAGATCGACGGCAAGCGCCGCGGCGCCGGCCGCCCGCAGCGCG
>Ga0137441_1000041_pt1 | contig 12419 bp, 11 predicted proteins | sample EasRivERMGT244_2_FD_102323 | JGI IMG/M metagenome (GOLD analysis project Ga0137441, IMG submission 102323) | Soil microbial communities from meander-bound floodplain in the East River, Colorado, USA - East River MetaG ERMGT244_2 | ecosystem: Environmental > Terrestrial > Soil > Floodplain ... | reverse complement strand
CTCCCCGGCAACCTTTTTTTCCACGGACAAACCGTTGATCGCATCGCTCGTCGCAATCACGACGTCGACCTTTTCCCCGCCGGCGATACGCCGCTCGATTACCGGCGTCGTCGCCCAGGTGATCCTGACGTCGCGCCCGCTCTGCATGCGGAATAGTTCGACCGCGTCGAGCAGCCCGGGCTCGATTGCCCCTGCGCTCAGCACGTGTATTTCGTCGCTCATGACGCAAAAATCTTACCGCAAGTGGGCAGGTCGCGGACCGACCGCAGCGTGTCCACGTTTTGCAGTTGCCCGAACAGCGCCCTCGCCTCGGGCTCGGTGTGGGTCTTCACCGTGCATTCGACGAACTTCGTCCACAGCTCTTCCGGGCTCATCGGATCGTAGGCGTGGCCGCGGATGCGCGCAATTTCGCCGCTGTCGAGTACCTCGCCACTGCGCAGGCGGATCACCACGCGTTCCGTCGGCGAGTGCGCCGGGTCGCGCGTGTCGTACTGGTCCACGGCGATCAACTTCACTTTCGGAAAGAACGCCTGGACGTCTCTGCGCCGCACTGTTTCGTCGGTGAAGACATCCACGCTCATGCGGCCGAGGATGACGGCGGCGGCCATTGCAAACTGCTCGCTGAACTTGGCCTCGAGCCCGGTCTGTGGCTCGTGGTTGGCGAGGACCACGACCTGCCCCCGGCCCATGGTGACTTCGATGCCGGTGATGTCGTTGGGCCCGATCTTGCGCCCGGCCAGCATCTTCACGGTGGTATCGAAGGAGCGATGCGTAAAGTAGCACGAGGCGTACTTCTTGACGCACAGCGACTGCCACGGCAGATACCATTCCACGCCGACTTTCACCGGCGACGTGAGGTCGGCGCTGGACGGCGAGAACGCGTTGAGAAATCCCTGCGCGTTCTCCAGCGTGTCGCGCCCGGCCGTCAGGCCGGCCGCAGCCAGCCGCGCCGACGACAACCCGTTGCGGGCGGCAAGCCCGGCATGGTACGGCTTGGTCATGGTGCCGAAGTTGGGGGCGAGGCCGCCAGCGTGGCTGGCCGCGATTGCCAGCGCGGCCGACGCCCTTTCCGCGGGCAGGCGATGCAGCACGGCCGCCGCCGCCGCGGCCGCGACCACGCCGAACACCGCGGTCGGATGCCAGCCCTTCTTGTGATGGCTGGTGTCGCGCCGGATCAGCTCGGCCCACACTTCGAACCCGGCGACGTAGGCAGTGACCAGCTCGCGGCCGCTCGATCCCAGCTTTTCGCCCTCGGCCAGAATCGCCGGCACCAGCACCGTGCTCGGATGACCGGTGAGCGAATGATCGTCGTAATCGAGCGCGTGCCCCGCCGTGCCGCCCACCAGTGCGGCGTCGGGCGCTGAAACGGTGATCGCCGACAGGCACATGCGCGCTTCCTGCCTGCCTCCCATTTCGACCAGCGTGCGGCGCACGATGTCCACCACCGGCTCGGTGATGCCGACCATGATCACGCCCACGGTATCGGTGAACGCATTCCTGACCAGCGGCAACGTGCTCGCCGGTAGTTGCTCATACCGGATGTTCTCGAGGAATCGGCCCAACTCGGCCGTCAATCCGCTCATGAGCGAACTCCCGGGAGTTTGTCGGACTTAGGGCCGGCAAACTCCGGATGCAAGACCGACTGCACGAAAATGGAAGGAAGAGACACTGACGATTTCATGACCAGGCTACTCGGGCGCTCATGATCAGTTTGACAATTTATTCCAAATAGTAGGAGAATTTAACAATCGCGTCAATGCACTAGAATCCCATCAGCGCACTGGAATCATCTACCGGGAGGAAACCATGAACAACCGCTTTCTTCGCCTGCTCGGAGCAACGCTGTTGGCAGGCTGGGCGCTGGCAGCCGGTCCGGCAACCGCGCAGGATTTCCCCAGCCGACCGGTCCGGATGATCATCCCCTACGGGCCCGGCGGCATTACCGACATCACGGCGCGCATCATCGCGCCGGCGATGTCCGAGGACCTCGGCCAGCAGGTCATCGTCGAAAATCGTCCAGGCGGCGCGGCGATTCCGGGCTTCGACCTGGTCGCGAAATCGAAGCCGGACGGCTATACCATCGTCGCGGCCACCACCGCCCTCGCCGCCCAGCCGATCCTGTTCCGCAAGCTGCCGTACCAGGCGGACAAGGATTTCGCGCCAATCTGCCTGGTCATCGTGGTGCCCACCATTCTCGTCATCCACCCGTCGCTTCCCGCCCGTAATGTGAAAGAGCTCATCGCGCTGGCGAAATCCAGGCCGGGCGCACTGAACTATGGCTCCGCCGGCAACGGCAGCGACAACCATCTCACGGCGGAAGTGTTCAAGCACGCCGCCAGGATCGACGCCCTGCACGTGCCGTACAAGGGCGGCGGCGCCGTCATGATCGACCTCGTTGCCGGGCAGGTCGCGTTCGTGTTCTCGCCGGTGCCTACCGCCCATTCCTACGTCTCGAGCGGACGGTTGCGGGCGCTGGCGGTGAGCGGGTCGAAGCGCAACGCCGCCTTTCCCGACGTACCGACCGTGGCCGAGACCCTGCCGGGATTCAACGTCAACGCGTGGCTCGGGCTGTTCGGTCCCGCAGGGATGCCCGCGAACGCAACCGACCGCCTCTACGCAGCCACGGCCAAGGCGCTGCAGCGCCCCGAGGTGTCGAAGCGTCTGACCGCGATGGGTGCCGAGGTCGTCGGCGGCACGCCCGCCCAGATGGGGGCGCACCTGAAAAGCGAGATGAACCGGTGGTTCCAACTGGCCAAAGAAGTGAAATTCGAATTGGCGGATTGATAGCGGATCGGGCCGGAACCATGACAAACAACGGAAAATGTTTGCGCATTGCCGCATGGTGCGCTGCGGCGGGTGTGATGCACGCCGCGCACGCGGCCGACCCGGCGCCGGCTTACCCGAGCAAGCCGATCCGAATCGTCGTCGGCTTTACACCGGGGGGCGTGGCCGACATTGCGGCGCGCGTGGTCGCAACGAAGCTGGCTGAGAACTGGAAACAGCAGGTAGTAGTGGACAACCGGCCGGGGGCCGGCAGCGCGATTGGAACCGGGATCGTCGCCGCATCGGAGCCCAACGGTTACACGATGATCTCGGTCTCGGCTGCGCACGCCATCATCCCCGCCTTGTATTCCAAGCTACCCTTCGACAGCGAACGCGATTTTGCCGGTGTGGCCGTCACCTGCACCGGTCCACTGCTGCTGATCGCGTCCTCGTCCGCGAGTGTGAAATCGGTGAAAGATCTTATCGCGCTGGCCAAAGCCAGGCCCGGCCAGCTCAACTTTGCATCTGCAGGCGTCGGCAGCGCCACGCACTTCGCGATGGAGGTGTTCAAGAGCAAGGCCGGCATCAATCTGGTTCATGTGCCCTACAAAGGGGTGCCCGAGGCGCTCACCGACACCATGACCGGGCGTGTGCAGCTCTTCATCTCGCCGCTGATCAACGCCATGCCCCAGGTGAAGGACGGCAAAGTGATGGCGCTCGGCGTCACCACCACGTTCCGCAGCAACTTGCTGCCGGACGTGCCTACGATCGCAGAGTCCGGCCTGCCCGGGTACCGCGCGGAATCCTGGCACGGGCTGCTCGTCCCCGCGAAGACCCCGCGCACGATCGTCGCCAGGCTGCATGCGGAAATCACGCGCATCCTCCAGCAGCCCGAGGCGCGCGCGCAGTTCGCCAGGCTGGGCCTCATCAGCCCGACGACCATGCCGGATGAGATCGACAAGTTCATCCGCGGCGAGATCACCATGTACAAGGAAATCGCGCGCGCGGAGAACCTCAAGGCGGATTGACAATCCATGAGGGGACATCCCTCATGCCCCTCCCTCATTTTCCCCAGTTCAGCGGGCCGTTTCGATCTTCCTGAAACGGCTGATAAGGAGATTCAATGCCAAAAGGCATCCGCATCCACGCGCTCGGCGGGCCGGAAGTGCTGCGCTGGGAGGACGTTGATGTTCTCCCTCCTCCCGCAGGCCAGTTGCAGATCCGGCACACGGCGATCGGGCTGAACTATATCGACGTCTATCACCGCACCGGGATCTACCCGATCAAGCTGCCGGCAGTCATTGGCAGCGAGGCCGTGGGTGTCGTCGAAGCGGTCGGCCCGGGCGTAGCCGACTTCAAGCCGGGCGACCGCGTCACTTACGCGCCGGTCATCGGCGCTGACTGCGAGATCCGGAACCTGCCCGCGGACCGGGCCGTACCCGTGCCCGCCGGCATTAGCGACGAAGAGGCCGCCGGGATGATGTTGAAGGGCATGACGGCGCGCGCCCTGCTGCGCCGCGCCTACCCGGTCAGAAAAGGCGACACGGTACTGGTGCACGCCGCGGCCGGTGGCGTCGGCCTCATCCTTTGCCAGTGGGCAAAAAGCCTGGGCGCGACCGTGCTGGGCACGGTCGGGAACGAGGTGAAAGCCGCCCTGGCCGCCGCCAACGGTTGCAGCCACACGATTCTTTACCGAAAAGCGGATTTCGTCGCGGCCGTCAAGGACATCACGAACGGCGAAGGCGTGCAGGCGGTATTCGACGGCGTCGGGAAAGACACTTTTGTGAAGTCGCTGCAGTGCCTGGCGCCGTTTGGCACGATTGTCAGCTTTGGGCAGGCGTCGGGCCATATCGAGCCCTTCGATATCCTGCTGCTGCGTGAGAAAGCGGCTTACGCCACGCGCGCTTCGCTGGCGATCCACGTCACGAAGCGGGCCGACCTGCTCGCGTCGGCGAACGACTTGTTCGACGTGGTCAAGCGCGGGGCCGTGAAGATCCTGGTCCGGCGCCGTTACGCGCTTGCCGACGCCGCCCAGGCGCACCTGGATATCGAAGGACGGGCGACCGAGGGCTCCTCCGTGCTCATCCCCTGACGGACCGGAAACTCAACCGACCGCCCTCGCGGGCAGATCCACCCCGTGCTTGCCGGAGCGGATCCGCTCCGTTGCTTCCCCCGCCGCCTTCATGACTGCCTGCGCCAGCGCCGGAAACCTGGAGCTGTCCGCAACGGACGCGGACATGGCAAGGCCCAGGCTGCCCAGCACGTTGCCGGCCCGGTTGAACACGGGCGCGGCAATGCCGACGATGCCCGGCGAAAACTCCCCGGTGGTCAGGCAATAACCCTCCTGCCGGATCTGGCGCAGCGTTTTCCTGAAACTCTCCCAGTCGGCGCCGAGCCCTGCCGCCGCAATGCGCTTGCGGTGCCGGGAAAACAGGCTGCGCAACTGGTGCGCAGGCAGATTGGCAAGAATCACCTTGGACGCGGCACCGGTGAATAGCGACCGTTTTTGCCCGCGGCTGAACAGTCCCGCCGGCGCGTCCTGGTTGAGCTCTTCGCGCACGCACATCACGGTGTCGCTGAACAGCATGCACAGCAGCGCGTTATGCCCGGTCCGCGCCGCCAGACGCTGCATCGGCAACCCGCCGGCCGTGTACACCGGGTCGCCCATGCGAATCTGATGGTCGAGCTCGATGATGCGCGGCCCCAGGATGTAGGAGCCGTTGGCGACCGGGGTCAGGAAGCCCGCGTTCTGCAGCACCTTGAGGTAGCGGTAGCAGGTCGAGCGCGAGCACCGGGAATAGCGGATCAGGTCCTCGGTAGACCACACCGGCGCCGCCAGCGTGAACACGTCCAGCAGGCTCAGCATCTTTTCCAGGCTGTTCATGGCCCGCCTGCGTGGAACAACCGGTGCTCGGTCAGTCGAGCTTAAGGTTGAGATCGGCGACGACCTTTTTCCACTTCGCGATGTCGCTCTTCACGATGGCGCCGAATGCCTCCGGCGTCGTCACCACCGGTTCCGCGCCTTCATCGGCAAGTCGTGACTTCACGTCCTCGGCAGCCAGGATCTTGTGTATCTCGCCATTCAATTTCGCGACCACCGGCCTGGGCGTTTTGGCCGGAGCGAACACGCCCCACCACTGACGCGCCTCGAACCCCGGTACGCCCGCCTCGGCCACCGTCGGCAACTCGGGCACGAACGACGACCGCTTGGCCGTAGAGACGGCCAGCGCGCGCAGGCGGCCCGCTTTGACCTGGGGCAATACCGACGGCAGGCTCCCGAACATCATGGGCACGTGGCCGCCGACCGTCTCGGTGACCGCGGGCGCTATGCTCTTATACGGCACGTGCACGAGCTTGATCCTGGCACCCGCTGCAAAGACTTCGGTCACAAGATGGAGAATGCTGCCGGTGCCGGACGAGGCATAGTTGAGATGGCCCGGTTTGGACTTCGCCAGCGCAATCAGGTCCTTGAGCGTCTTCACCGGCAGCGACGGGTGCACCGTGACCAGGAACGGGCCTTCTCCGACCATGGTAACGCCGGCCAGGTCGTTCACCGGGTCGAATGGCAGCCTGGTCTGAGTCGCGGCGCTGGTAGTGTAAGTCACGGTTGGCAGCAGGATGGTGTGGCCGTCGGCGGCTGACTTGGCGACGATATCGGCGCCGATCATCTGGCCGGCGCCGCCGCGATTCTCCACTACCACCGGCTGCCCCCACCGCTCGTGCAGCTTGGCGCCGATCAGGCGGGCCAGGATGTCGGCCGAGCCACCGGCCAGGGTCGGCACGACGATTCGGATTGGCCGGGCCGGATACTCCTGGGCCGATGCAGCGGCCACCGCGATGAACGTCGAACCCAGAATCAGCGCTGACATACGCATGTGTCTCTCCTCGGTCGTCGGTACGCTTCCATAAAACTTCTATGTAACTTTGTCTCACTATTCTAGACATTATTATGTCACGCGGCTAACATGCGCCGAAGCGGCACGCATTGGCACTGAACCGAACCGCTCCATGCCCACCCACGAAAACCGGCTGGTCATCTACTCGGCCGCCGATAAACAATACTGTACCGGCCTGCTCGAAGGCTTCAGCGCACGCCACCCCGGCATCGCGGTCGAATTCGTATTCGGCATCAGCGTGGCACTGCACGAACGCTACCTGGCGGAACTTGCGGCAGGCACGCCGGTGGCCGATGTTCTGTGGAGTTCGGCCATGGACCTCCAGATGAGTCTCGCGCGGGACGGCAAGGCGTTGCCTCACGCCAGTCCCGAGGCGCGTGCCCTGCCGCCAGGCGCCGCGTATCGCGACCTCGCCTACGCAACGACGGTGGAACCGCTGATGACACTGGTCAACCGCGGCCTGTACGACGTGCGGGTTCCGGCCGGCTCGCTCGCTGAACGCACCGCCGCGCTTGGAAGGGACCGCTGCCGCGGACGGGTGGCAGCCTATGATATCGCCAACAACGGCCTGGGCTTTCTCGCCCTGCTGCACGAGAGCCGCCACGGCGCGGATTTCGACGCGTTCCTTGAAGCCATCGCCGCGTGCAAGCCGAAGACGTTCGGCTCGAACCCGGCGCTGGTGGACGAAGTGGCGAGCGGCCGCGCCGCCCTCGGCTACCACGTGCTCGGCTCGTACGCCCTGCGCGCGGTGCACGCCAACCCGGCGCTGGCGATCGCTTCTTCGAACGCGCCGCTGCTCGCGATTTCGCGCCTGGCGCTGATCTCGAGCCGCGCGCCGCATCCGAACGCCGCCCGGCTGTTCGTGGACTACCTGCTATCGCAGGAGGGGCAACGGCACCTGCTGACGGCAGGGCTGTTTCCGATACGCAACGAGGCCGGCGCGTCATCCAGTTCCGCCGCACTCGCGCCCATCCGCATCGACCGCGATCTCGACACCCTGCTCGACCCCGAGCGCCGCCGCACGCTGCTGTCGCGCTGGCAGGCCGCGGTCGCCGGACCATGACCCCCAAAGGAGAAACCCCGATGATCAGAGCCGCAATCAGTACACTTATTTTCTTTATGCTGTCGACCGCGCTGCAGGCGCAGCCGGCGTGGCCCAGCAAGCCGCTGCGCATCGTGGTGCCGTTCGCGCCCGGGTCGTTCACCGACATCTCGGCGCGCGCGCTCGCCATCGAACTGACTGGGCAGCTGGGCCAGCAGGTGGTCGTCGATAACCGCGGCGGCGCCGGCGGCACCATCGGCACCGAAGCGGTAGCCCGTGCGGCGCCCGACGGCTACACCCTGCTCCTGTCGGACAATTCCTTCACGATCTCGCCGGGACTCTATGCGAAGCTGCCCTACGACCCGCTGACGGACTTCATCCACGTGAGCCAGATCGCGGAATCGCCATCGATGATGGTCGGGCGCCTCAAGCCGCCCGTGAAAACGCTCAAGGAGCTGGTGAATCTCGCTCGCGCGAAACCGGGCGGGTTCACCTTCGGCTCCGGCGGCCAGGGTTCATCGGCGCATCTCGCGATGGAGCTGTTCCTCAACGTCGCCGGAGTCAAGATGCTCCACGTCCCCTTCAAGGGCGTGGCGGCATCGCTCGTCGAAGTGGTGGCGGACCGTATCGATCTTTCGATCGCCAGCCTCGCCAGCGGGGCGCCGCACGTCATTAACGAGCGGGCCCAGGGACTCGGGGTTTCGGGAAGAGAGCGCAGTTCGCTGCTCCCCGGGGTGCCGACTTTCGCCGAGGCGGGCTTCCCTGGCTACAACATGTCGTACTGGTGGGGCATCGCCGCGCCGATCGGCACACCGCCGCAGATCGTGTCCCGGCTCAACCGGGAGATCGCGCGCGCCGCGGACAAGCCCGCGCTGAAGGACGTGTTCCAGAAACAGGGCGCCGTCGCGGTGACCAGCTCGCCCGCCGACCACACCCGCCGCGTCAACGCGGAAATTCAGACCTGGAGGGACATCATCGCCAAAGCCGGCGTCAAGCTGGAATAGGCGTCGCGGCGCCCATCGAACGGAAGAACAAGGCAACGCAGGACACGAGGAGGCTCCGCTTGACGAAAATAACGAGAACGCTGGCGCGCTACGCGCACTTATCGCAATTCGACGCGCTGCCCGCGGCGGTGCGGCACGAGGGCGCGCGTGCCTTCGTCAACTGGATCGGCTGCGCCGCCGGCGGGTCGAGTGAGGAAGACGTCCAGTTGATGCTGGAACTACTGTCCGGGTTCAACGGCGCAAAAGAAGCGACGGTCGTCGGCCGCAGCGAACGGCTGGATGCGCTGAACGCCGCTTTCATCAATTCGATGAGCTCGGCCGCGCTGGCATTCAACGACACGCATAACCCGACCGTGGCCCACCCGACGAGCCCGGTCGCCGCAGCGCTGCTGGCGCTCGCGGAGCGCCGCCCGCTGTCCGGCCGGGAGCTGCTGCACGCGCTCATACTGGGCATCGAGATCCAGTGCCGCGTGGGCAACATCCTGTGCGTGCCACCGGCGGAGTGCCAGGTCGGGTTGTCCACGCAGGGTCTGCTGGGCGGCATCGGCGCCGCGGTTGCTGCAGCCAAGGTCCTGGCTCTGGACGAGGACGGCATCACGACGGCCATCGGCCTCGCTGCCAATCAGGCAAGCGGGCTGCGGGAATCGCAATCCACGATGGGCAGCCATTTCATTCCGGGGCATGCCGCGCGCTGCGGACTGGTGGCGGCGCTGCTGGCGGCGCGCGGCTTCACCTGCTCGGACTCGATGATCGAAGGGCCCAAGGGTTTCGCGGCGTCCTTTGCCAGCCGCCCCAACCTCGATGCGGCCCTCGACAAACTGGGACAGTCGTTCGAGATCACCACCCTCGCCTACAAACCGTACCCGTCCGGCGTCGTAATCCATCCCATCATCGACGCCTGCCTCGACATCGTGAAGTCGGGCCCGCTGGCGGCGGAAAATATTGAGCGCATCGAACTCACTGTCAACCCGCTCGCCGTGAAGCTCACCGACCTCATGGACCCCAAAAACCGCGGCCAGGGACTGGTCAGCATGCAGCACTGGGCCGCGATCACGCTGATTCACGGCGCCGCCGGGATCGCACAGGTGACCGACGCCCTCGTCCGCGATGCCGTCGTGTCCCGGCTACGGCGCAAAGTCGTACATACGTCCACCGGAAATATGCCGTGGGAAGCGGCGGACGTGCGGGTGCTGCAGAGAGACGGCAAGCAGTTGCAAGGCAGCGTGCAGCATTGCCGCGGCAGCGCGGGCCGGCCGCTGGCCGACGCGGACATCACGGAAAAGACCCGCGGCCAGTTGCGCACTGCCTACCCGGACGCCGCAGCGGAGCGGATTCTCGACCAGGCCTGGCGCATCGAAGCGTGCCCGCGGGTGGACGCGTTCTGCAGAGAACTCGACAGGAGTTAGTCCGACAGGCTGCTAGGTGATCTGGCCCGTCCGGCGTTCGCTGCGAGTGCCGGGATTCTGACGACGCAGGCCTGGGAATCGCGATGGTCGCGGGGCTTAGGGTCCGCTGACCGGATGACCCCGACTTATTCAATCCATATAAAACAATCACTTGTAACGGCTGTCCCATTCCAGCTCTGGAGTGGCACAGGTCTTGCACATCTTGAGGCCCCAACCCGGACAGGGGAGGAAGCCATGTCTAAGAGTGTGATTCTTATCACGATTGCAGGAATCCTGTGGGTAGCCACGGCTTCAGCATTGGCCCAGTCCAGTAACGTCGGCAGCGCGCCGACAACGAGTCCCGCCCTGTCCACCGCCAACGCATTGTTCATTGCCATTCCGTCGGTCAGCGCGCTCAACCAGCCGATAGCCGTTCCCGTGGGCCGTACCCCCGATCTCGTGGCCGCTCCACCGGCACTTACGGTTGCGGCGTCGGACTTTGCCGCCACGGCGCTTGCCCGCTCCGGCGCCGCACTGGGCCACTTCGGTACCGCGCCGGGCCTTGCGGGTAAGTCCCCGGATCAAGGAAAATCCACTAAAGAATCTGATTCCTCGCGGAGCGTAAACGAGGCGTCGCTAGCGGTCGACGCGCGGGGTCAGCGATTGCACCGCGTTCCGACCTGTAACTAAGTTAAGCGTCACTTCCTGAACCGCTTCGCCCACCGCGACGGCAGCACCGACTGATCCGCGGCGCCCAGTCCGCTCCGCGCCGCGTCCTCGAAGCATTTCAGCGCCGTCTCGGCGGCCGGCAAGGTCCCACCCAACGCCTTCGCCTCGGCGATCATCGTCCGCAAGTCCTTGCACACCAGGTCCACTGCGAAACTGACGGGGCCGGGATCCTTTCCCGTCAGGTACGCCGAGACCGCGGCGCTGCGCACCTTCAGCACGTTTGCTGCTCCGGAGGTGTCTGCCAGGATGCTCATCAGGCGCTCCGGCTCGATCTTGAGCGACTGGCACAGCAGCAGCGCCTCTCCGAGCGCCTGCCAGTAGACGAACAGCGGCAGGTTGATGGCGAGCTTCATGCGCGCGCCGGAGCCGACCGGCCCAACGTGCTCGGCGCGCCGGCACATCTGGTCGAGCAGCGGTCTTGCGCGCGCGACGTCCGCGTCCTCGCCGCCGACGAAGCCGAAAAGCTTCCCTTCCCGGGCAGGCCCGGTGGTGCCGCCAACCGGACAATCGATCATCGCGGCCTTGTTCTGCTTCACCTTCGCGGCGAGGGCAACCTCCACCTCGGGCCGTACCGTGCTCATCTCGATGAACAGCTTGCCGGCCACGTCGGCCGACAGCAGGCCCTGGGGTCCGCTATAGAGGGCCTCGATCGCCTTCTCATCGGTGAGAATGGTGATGACGACTTCAGCGCTGCCCGCGAGCGCCGCCGGCGACGCCGCGACTTTCGCTCCGGCCGCAGCCAGCTCCCTTGTCTTCTCGGCAGTGCGGTTCCACACCGTGAGTTCGTGACCGAGACCCATCAGCCGCGCCGCAATGGCCGCGCCCATCCGGCCGGTGCCGGCGATTCCGACTTTCATGCGTAACTCCTGATTGGCGGGAATGCAGGTTGACATGGGCGACAGCGCGTCGTCAAACTCTACGGGCGGTGACGATGTGACGAAGTAACTAATACCGGGGGAGGCACTCGTAGCGTTGAAGCTTTAGCGCATTACGTCGTCACTGCGTCACCTCGTCACTGTGTCACTCACCCCTGCCATTGAATCAGAACTCAGCGACGGCCTATCGATGAATTCTGCAGAAAGAAGTGAAATTCGTGACGGAATGCAAATTGATTGGGATACCCCGATCACGATGGACGACGGCCTCGTCCTCCGCGCCGACGTTTTCCGCCCGCTGAGCACGGGGCGCCATCCGGTCATCCTCACCTACGGCCCCTACGCCAAGGGCCTCGCCTTCCAGGAAGGCTATCCGAGCGCGTGGCAGCGCATGGTCGCCGAGCACCCCGACGTTGCCTCCGGCTCGAGCAACCGGTACCAGAGCTGGGAAGTCGTGGACCCGGAAAAATGGGTGCCGGGCGGTTACGCCTGCGTGCGAGTGGACTCGCGCGGCTCCGGCCGCTCGCCCGGATTCATCGACCCGTTCTCCCCACGCGAGACGAAGGATTTCTACCATTGCATCGAGTGGGCCGGCGTGCAGCCGTGGTCCAACGGCAAGGTTGGCTTGAACGGCATCTCCTACTATGGCATGAACCAGTGGCACGTCGCAACGCTGCAGCCGCCGCATCTCGCCGCCATGTGCGTGTGGGAAGGCTCCGCCGACT
>Ga0137441_1000040_pt1 | contig 12457 bp, 6 predicted proteins | sample EasRivERMGT244_2_FD_102323 | JGI IMG/M metagenome (GOLD analysis project Ga0137441, IMG submission 102323) | Soil microbial communities from meander-bound floodplain in the East River, Colorado, USA - East River MetaG ERMGT244_2 | ecosystem: Environmental > Terrestrial > Soil > Floodplain ... | reverse complement strand
TCGTGTCTGGGGATACCGGGTGGTGTACTTTTCTCCCCAGTTGCTTTGTTTCACGTTTTCGCCGAGAGCAAACTTGATTCCCGGAATCGCTCCTTCAAACTTCATCTCCTCGGGGAGCATTCCCCACCGGAGCTTGATCACCTGGTTCTGTCCGCCGATCGGGTTTGCGGAACCGTGCAGGACATTGGCGGCAGTTAACCCGCCCGCAAGCTCGCGGTAAATGCCGATATCGTCCGGATCGATCACATCCCCGATCCGCACTTCCGCTGTGATGGCTTCGGTCCCTTCATTGACGGAGCCGGCAGCCGCCGAGTGTGAGTGGCAGTCGATAAGGCCCGGAGTAACATGCTTGCCCGTCCCGTCGACGACCACCGCACCTGATGGCGCCTGAAGGTTCGTTCCTACTTTCACTATCTTCCCGCGTTCAACAAGAACATCCCCTTTTTCGATGTTCCCCTGTGCGGCGCACGTCCAGATTGTTGCACCCTTGATGAACAGACTTGCCGGTTGGGCCGGAATCGTTGGCCGTCCGAACGAGCCCGGAGGATAAACAGGAGGAAACGACGCCATGGTGAGCGTCTTGGGCTTGGACGTGTCGGGTTCGGCTTTAAATGGCGCCGTCATCGAGCCTTTCCATGAGAAGACTTTCCCGTCAGGTAGTTCGCCGGTTCCCAAAAGCTCTGTCCCCTGAAGCGTGCCGGACATTCTCGTCACGCCTTTGACGTCGATCGAATCGCCGTTGAACGCAAAGTTGAGCTGGGCTCCGTTGAACGACGTGGATGAAAATTTCAGATCTTTCCCCTTCGTCTTCCCCGTTCCCTGCAATCCGTCCACCTCTCCTTTTAATACGATCGTCAGCGTGTCGATCGGAGCGTTTGTCAGCTGCGCTTTCCATGTGCCGCGAGGGTCAAGCTCGGGCTTTGGTTTCACTTCGTAGCGTTTGCCGCTCACCCACGTTTCACGGACCTTCGTCTTCTCGTTGAAAATATCTCCGTCTGTGATGACGAAGTTCGCCATCTTTCCGGCGTCGAGCGATCCCGCGCTCTTTTCGATCCCGAGCACTTTTGCCGGCGTCGTCGTCAGCGCAGCGAGCGCCGCGTTCGACGAGAGGCCGCGTTCAATCGCCTTGCGGACATTTGCCGAAAAGTTCGAGGCGTCTTTCAGTGTCGCGGTCGTCAGCGAAAACTGTATTCCCGCTTTTTCCAGCCTGCCGGGATTTTCCGGCGCTTCATCCCAGTGCCGCAGGTCCTCGAGGCTCGCCCCCAGCGCTTCTTCCGGCGTCTGCACGGAAGGCGCGTCGGGGAAATTCACGGGCAGGATAATCGAAGCGCCCGTCTTCTTCACGGCGTCGATTCTGCGATACTCGCTCCCGGAGCCGCGCACCATATATTTTAACGAAAACTCTTTCGCAATCCTGTCTGCGCGGAGCAGACTTATTTCATCGGTCGATTCGAAAATCACAATCTGTTTTCCTGTTGCTGCCTCTTCAAGGGCCGCAAGCTCTGTCACGAATTCGGGGTGGGTTTCTTGCGGATATTTGATCGATGCGGCCATCGCATCTCTCTGCCACTTCGCATCGGAGAACGTCTGGCGGATCAGCGCGATCGATCCCATGAGCGAATTCGGATAATCGTCGTTGCGCGTCGTTTCAAACGTCACATACTGGGCAACGTGCGGACGCACGAGGTTTTCACTCGCTGTTCCGTCGCCGAGATTCATCACCGCGGTCGAGCCGCGGAAAATTCCTTTTGCCGGTACGGCCTGCGCGGTCGTGAATCCGAGTCCGCGTAATTTTTCCGCTCCCTTCGCGTCAGCGGCGAAGAGGTCCTCCGCATTTTGCGCAGAAAGGACGTATTCGTTCCAGTGCTTCGGACCGCGCGACTCGGCCGGTTTCTGCTGGCCGCCATCCGGCTGTCCGCCACCTGATTGCGGCTTCTTCGGCATCCCGATCTCGGAGTAACTGTCGATGAACCCCGGATAGATTGTCATCCCCGCCATATCCCACACCCGTGCGTCTGCCGGGACTGCCGCCTTTGCTCCGACGGCGACGATAACGCCGTTACGGATGACGAGAGTGCCTTTTTCTATGACCTTACCGGGTGCAGTGACGATCTTTGCATTCGTGAAGGCATGCACGTTTGGCGTGTTCTGGCGGATGCCAGCCGCCGGTTTAATCTGCGGGAAGACGGACTGGGTGGCGATCGCCATCATTAACACGATGGCGGGCAGCCACTTCCGTACGTTCTGGAAAACGTTAATCATGAAAAGACCTCTGGAATAGTGAAAGTGGTGGAGAAGCAGCATTCGACTACATTAATATTGGAACGGTAATTTTCTGCGGAAGTTTCGGAGAGCTATTATACCTTTTTGACTGAGGAAAAGCAATTTAGTTGGGGCTGTTTGGCCTAAATCATGCCGCTCCGCTTCCTGAGGAACCACTCGAGCGCCAGCAAAAGGAGAATAACCCCGCCGGTGTATCGCCAGTTCCACAGTTCGAGTTCGGTTGCCTCCACGAGTTCCTTCGGGGCGAATTTGACGTTTTGCGAAATATCCTTGCCGACCTCTCCCGCGTCGCGAAGATCATGATACGTGCCGCCGGTCCGGAAGGCGATCTGCTCGAGGAGCTGCCTGTTCATTTTTGTGTCGAGAAATTCGACGTTGACCTCCCCGACCGAAAATTTCCCTTTGTCCGTTCCGAGCGCGCGTCCCCCCGCAACGGCATTTCCCGTGTACACATAATCGCCTTCGCCGGTGCCGTCGATCGAACCCTCGTACAATCCATTTCCGATGGAATTGAGCACGAGCTCAAACTTCTGCGGGCCGCGCTCGAGCCGCACGGTGACGTCCGCATTGTCGACAGGCCGAAGCTGCTCGTCGTAGACCTGGCCCGTGAATTCCACCGGTTCGGTCGATGTGAAGATTTCCTTCACCGGAGAAATCCGGATGCGCCGGTCGTCTTCCTTCGCCGTGAGCCATCTGACCGCGTTCGTGAGGAGAAGCGGAAGAAATTCCCCCAGCCGCGCATTCGTCTGCGTTGTCAGCCGCCAGCGCCAGACCCCTTCTCCCGTGACCGCGAATGATTTCTGGCGCGCGATGTTGCGCACCGCCACAAGCGGTTCTGTGAGGACAATATTCTGCAACACGGCGTACGTCAGCACTTCGCTTTCCGGTTTGGCCCTGAACGATGTCTGCGTTTTGTAAATCGGGGGGAGGGACTGCCAGTCCTCAGATGAGATTTTGCCTTCGAGACTTATGAGTGAGTGATGTTTTGCACCTTCCGGAATCGAGTTCCCCACGAACATTTCGGTGAGGCCGGGAGCGGTCCAGGTAAAGGGAATGATTTCCTGAAATAGCGACAGCTTGGCGTAGTCGGTACTCTTCCCGTTTATAAAGAGAAGGGGCTTCCGCGCCGAAGTAATTTTCTCACGGAGGAGCTGAATCGCGTCGCTCCCCGTGGCGGCGGATGGAAACCCGATGAAAACGAAGCAGTCAGCGCTGTCGAGGAGCGGTTTGGTCAGCGTTCCTTCATAATATGTTCCTGCGCTCTTCTGCACCAGCGAGTGCACAGTGAAATGCTGATCTTCGGTCAGCGCCTGCCTCACGGCGCTCACGTCTGCATGCGGGGCTCCGCTCATGATGACGATGTGGAGTTTGCTCTTGAGGACTTTGATGTACACCGTCCGGGTGTTGTTCCGCGCGGTGAGTTCTCCGGCAAGTGAGGAGATCGTCACTATATATTTGCGCGTCCCTTCCTCCTTCGGCGTCACACGCATCGAGAGCGGGTATTCGCGGACACCCGGCTGGAGCGTGACGACCTTCCGGTCGAGTATTGTGCCGCCTTCTGAAACCGCGACCTCGACATTCTCTCCGCTGAAGCCGGAGCTTTTTGCAACAACGTCTATCGGCACCTGCGCCTCGGTGTATGCCAGCGCATTCGTGACTACACGGTCTATAAGGACGTCTTTCTGATCGTTCGTATCGCCCACGCCGACGGTAAAGACAGGAATCCCAAGCGCCTCCGCTTCATAGAGAGGATTCTTTCCCGCCGTGTAGTTTCCGTCGGAAAGGAGAACCACCGACTGTATGTTCTCCCGCTGCTGCAGTTCCTTGATCCCGGCGAACGCCTCCGATAGATTCGTCACCTCGCCCGTAAATGAAAGCGAATCCGAGGGGGACTGTAGCGCGCTGTGCAATTTCGAAGAGAATGGAAGGTAGACGGTGCGGATTCCGCCGGGTAAATTAGTAAATTTATTCTGCTTCAGGGCATCGCTCGTGCGCTGAGCCCTGTCTCCGCCGGAATCCCTTATCGTCATGCTCTGAGATGCGTCGATCAGCGCCGCGACGACCGGTTCCTGCATGTGGCGATCGATAAACCTCAGGACCGGCTCAAACAGGACAAGAAGGAGGAGTGCGAGCGCGAAGCCCCTCAGGAGCGAAAGCAACGTGCGAAGCCGGGGGGGCAGCGGGGGAAGCGTATACCTGTAGAAAACAAACGCGGCAAGTGCTGCGAGCAGAAGCAGGGCTATGAAGAATATTGCGCTTCCGCCGAGCGATATGGAGAGATCTGCAGTCCTCATCCTCTAGCGGAGGAGCAGCATCTTTTTCGTCGCGATAAACGATGGAGTGACGATCCGGTAAAAATAGACGCCGCTCGGCAGATTGGCGGCGTCGAACACCACCGGCGCGCGCGTCGTCGCCGTGCCGGCGTCGAGTACTGCATCGAGCAGGGTCACAACTTTTTCTCCAAGAACGTTGTACACGATGATGCTCACGTGTTCCCGCCGTGCAAGATCGAACGTAATCTTCGTCGTCGGGTTAAACGGGTTCGGATAGTTCTGCATGAGTGCGAATTTCTCCGGAACGACAACGAAGGGGCGGACGTCCGTAGTCCCGTACGCCAGCTGCCAGACGGTGTTGAGCGCCGCCGCCGGGCTCTGGTACGCCTGCGACGCGCTGTCGGAAGCCGTGATGTAGAATTTCACGATCGTGCCGAGCGTCTCGTACGGCAGCACGACTTTATAACGGCCGGAGCTCTGGAAGAACATCGTCGAATCGAACGTCATAGGTATCGAATCATACACCGATGATGCACCGATGGCGTAGTGGATCTTCACGCTGGCAGGATTCAGACCGAATTTCGAGACCACGTTGATCGCTACTACGCTCGTCGTGTCGGCGACGGAGACTGCAGGGGCGTTTGAAAATATCGGCCCGAAAGAGAGGGCGGCGCTGAACGCGTTGACGAGACCCCAGCCGGTGAAATTATTCGGACTGAGGGGAAAGTTCACAACGTCGGTGAGTGGTTCCGCCGTGGCGCGCAATGCATCGCGCACCTGGATTGGCGTGAGTTCAGGCCGGGCCGAGAGCATGAGCGCGGCAGATCCGGCCGCGAGCGGCGTTGCGAGGGATGTCCCGTTCTGGGAGAAATATGACGACGCAGAAGCGGTCGATGCGCAATAGACGCTTACTCCCGGGCTCACGACATCCGGCTTTGTCCTCGCGTCGTTTGTCGGTCCCGTCGAGCTGAAACCTGCAAGTATTTTCGAATAATTTACCGCTCCGACTGAAATGATGCTGTCCGCATCCGCAGGGGTGAGCATCGTGCCGATTGTTCCGTCGCCGTTTCCTTCGTTTCCCATGGCGTCGCACACGACGATGCCTACGCGCGCCGCATGCACGGCCGCGATCGCCGTAATCGTCGTCCTTCCGTCAAAACTTCCGTTCGCCCACGTATAATCGCCGACGCTCCCGCCATCAAAATCATTATACCCGAGGGAACTGCTGACCACGTCGACGCCGGCGCTGTCCATCCATTCAATTCCGGCAGCCCAGTTGTCTTCTTCAGCCTTGGTTTCGGAGCGCATGTCTTCCGTCTTCCCGAGAATAAATTCGGCGTCATAGGCGGGACCGATGAGCTTTCCGCCAAAATATCCTCCGACGGTTGAAAAGGTCAGGGTGCCGTGCTGATCCTGATTCGAAACATCCCCGGGCTGATTTGCGGTCGTGTCGTCATTGAAAATAAAATCATGCTCGGCAATGACGCGCCGCGTCTTCAACGACTCGTGCACCCGCCAGCGGAAGCCGTTATCGAGCATCCCGACAAGAACATTGTGTCCCGAAATGCCGATTTCGTGCAATTTTGGAACATTAATCGTGGTAACTTGTGCCAATGACTGACCGTAGTCGAGTCCCGTAGTTTTCGACAGCCGTTCGGGAAGCGGGGCAGATTCATCCAGTCTATACTTTCCGACGAAAGCTACGACAGGCACGACGCGGTTGACAAACGGAAGCCGCTGGACGGCAGCTCTCTGATCGGGGGTGAGAAGGAAGCTCGCCGCATTCAGCCATTTCGACCGGCGGCAGAATTCTCCTCCGGTCGAGGAGACCGCGGTTATGTATGGGGAATGGAGAGGCAGATCTTCGGCTTCGAGCAACCGTTCGGGAGGCAACACTTTCATCCGCCGCGCAATGGCTCTTGGCGAAAGGTACGCAGTGGCCGGACGGATCGACGCTGTCGCTTTCGCCAGCGAACCGGCCGACGGGATGGATGGTCCTTTGTCTGCAAAGTAGACCCAATATTTTTTCACACCCTGAGATTGCGCAGGAAGGTAAGCGGCGATCGCAAGTACAACAAGAAGCGCAGTCGATTTCATCAGTCGCCTGCGAGAAGTTTTTCGATAATCTGAATCGACGTCACGCCGTCGGCCTCAGCATTGAAATTCGGTACGATCCGGTGGCGAAGGACGGGCACGGCGACTTTTCTCACATCTTCGATGTCGGGGGAATGTCTCCCCTCGAGAATCGCCCGCGTCTTGGCGCCGAGGATCAGATACTGCGAAGCACGGGGTCCGGCTCCCCAGCTGAGCCAATCCTTTATGAATTGTGGCGCTCCCGGAGTTTTCGGCCTCGTCCTGGTCGCGAGTTTTACAGCGAATGCGATGACGTTATCTGCAACCGGCACGCGTCGGACAAGCTCCTGATACGTGAGAATTTCTTCCTTGCCCATGACATGCTTGAGCTGCGCGGAATACATGCTTGTCGTCGATTTTACGATTTCCTGCTCCTCCGCCTCGCTCGGGTAGTCGAGCCAGAGATTAAACATAAAACGGTCGAGCTGCGCTTCGGGGAGGGGGTATGTTCCCTCCTGCTCGATCGGGTTCTGAGTTGCAAGAACGAAAAACGGTTCTTCGAGGATGTATTTCTGGCCGGCCGCCGTAACGTGGTGCTCCTGCATCGCTTCGAGGAGCGCCGATTGCGTCTTCGGGGGTGTGCGGTTGATTTCATCGGCCAGAAGAATATTCGCAAAGACCGGCCCTTTGATGAATTTGAACGTCTTCAGGCCTGTCGAGCGGTTGTCTTCGATGATCTCGGTGCCCGTGATGTCGCTCGGCATGAGGTCGGGTGTGAACTGAATCCGGCTGAAGCTGAGTTCGAGCACCTCCGACAGCGTCTTGATGAGGAGCGTCTTTGCAAGCCCGGGAACGCCGATGAGGAGGCAGTGCCCCCGCGCCAGGAGGGAGATGAGGAGATGTTCCACGACCCGCTCCTGTCCGACGATGACTTTACCGATTTCCGACTTTACGGCGGCGAAGCTTTTCTGCAGCGATTGTACAGCTTCGACGTCGTTCGTTTCTCTTGTTTGTGCGCTCACTCGTGTCCCTGGTGTGGTTAGAGTCGTGATTCCCAATACAGATCTTTGTGCAGCTGATCAATCCACTTCTGGTATTCGTTGTTCCGTTTCGTCCCCGTAGCAAGTTGTTCGACGCGCTTCCAGTCGTCCTGAAGGTTCATTTTGTGCTCCGGGATGCGCCGCTTCAGATACACGATGTGGTATCCCTTCGACGCCGAGTATTCCACCTCAATCGGATCGCTGATAGCTCCCTCCTTCATGTCCTTTACGACTTGGAGGAGGACCTTGTCGAACTGCGTAACGGTGAATTTTCCAAGATATCCTCCGAGCGGAGTAGTCTCTTTGTCCTCGGAATACCGCTTTGCGAGGTCGGTGAACTGTGCGCCGTTATGCACGCTGTCGCGCAGCCCCACGAGGAACACCTTCGTCAATTCCACCTGCGACGAATCGAGCTGAATCTTGAAGAGGATGTGACGGACATGCACAGATTCGCCGCGGCGCTCGAGGAGCTGCATGATGTGAAGGCCTACCGGCGTCTCGACGATGTTCGCGAATTGATTTTCTTTCAGGGAAAATATCGCCTCTTCAAATTCTCTGAAAAATTGTCCGCGGCGGGCAAATCCGAGGTCGCCGCCGTACTCTTTCGTGCCGGGGTCTTCAGAATAGCGGTGCGCAAATTGCGCGAAGTCGCCCCCCGCCTTGATCGAATCCAGTATCCGCTGCGCCTTCCCCATCGAAAGCTTTTTCGCGGATTCGGTTACTTTTGGAAGGCGGAAGATATGGTAAATCTCCATCTCCTCCGGCACGGAAGGGAGACTGTCTTTATACATCGCATAAAAATCTTCGATCTCGCGTTTCGTTGCCGTGATATCGCCGAACTTATTCTGCTGCATCTGCTGAACCATGAGTTCTTTGCGCGTCTCATCCCGGAACTCGCGCTTCATTTTGGCAAGCGGCATGCCGTACACTTCTTCGAGCTTCTTTTCCGAACCGGCCTGCTGCACGCGCTGGGCGATGAGTTGATCGAGCTGCGCCGTGACGTCTTCCTCGCGGACGCTGATCGTCGAGTCTTCCATGGCGCGCTCAAGAATCAGTTTCTTGTTGATCATCGCCTCGAGAATCTGTTCCTTCAGGCCCGGAGCTGTGGGATCTATGCGGTTCGCGAACGCGTAGTAGTTGGTTTGATCGTCGAGGTCCGACTGGAGGATATACTCCCTCCCTACGACGGCAACGACTCTGTCGATCACTTTGGGCTGTGCCCGGACCGCGGAAGTCAGTACTATCAGGGAAACCAGGGAGGAAATCCAAAAACTCTTATTCATGCATGCTTCCCTGAAGGGTGTCGTTGGGCATTGTGCCGTTCAATAATATTTCAACAGCATACCTGCCGCGAAGGGTTCCAAGGAGGTCGGCGTATTCCTTGCGCTTTCGTTCGATGAGGATGCGTTGCCGGACTTCATCCTCCACGATTTCATATTCCGCCTGCCGTCCCTGCTGGGCCGTTGCGAGAAGCTGGAGGACGAAATACCTGTCCGCGCTGCGGAAGGGAAACGATACCTCGTTCACCCCGAGAGATGCAGCGACTCTCCAGAGTTCGAGCGGATACAGGGTCGATTGGGAATAGTACCGGGGGGATATATCGCCGTACCGGCCTCGATCGTCGGAGGAATCTCCCATAACCTCTCTGGCCGCGGCGCTCCAGCTCGATTTCTGGACCACGCTCGCCGCAAAATTGCTCGCCTGTTCACGCCTTGCGCAGATCATGATGTGGAGCTTGAGCATATTTTCCCGGAGAAGAAATTCCTTTGCGTGAGCATCGTAGTACGCCCTCATGGAATCGGCATCGACAACTTTCGACGATTGCGCCAGGGCCGTCGCCAGATAGCGCTCGGTGACAAGCTGGCGCCGCACATCTTCAAATTGCAGCTGAAACTCCGGCGATGTCTCGATGCCAGCGCGCTGCGCCTCGCGGTAGAGGAGTTCCGTTGTCGTCCACGTTGAAGCATATTCCCGCAACTGGACGCCGATCGCGCCGCGCGTGGTGTCGATATGCGCCATCGCGCGTTCCAGCGTCAGTTCAGCGTCGCCGACGCGGGCGATCACCGTCTTCTTAGGCTCCTGCGCACACGAGGCGAGCAGTATTGCCGCGCACGCGATAAGAGGAAAAGATCTCACCGTGCGCGCGATGTCACAGAGCCTTTTCGGCAGGCGGGTTGGAAAACGCCTTTGTGAGCTGATCCTTGTACTGCTTCACCGGATATTTTTGCTTCAGCCGGTCGAGCCACTCCCGTTCGAGGTCTTTCGACCGCTGTTCCTGATACATGTTTGAGACTTCGGCGCCTGCTTCTTCGAACGTCTTCGGGCGCGCGGGCTCGCGCTTCAGCACCTTGATGATCGTATATGCGCCGTTGCCGATTTCCATCGGCTCGGAGACGCGTCCCACCTCCATGCCGATCGAAAGTTTCGTGATCTCATCCGTAGTTACGGGGAGCATTCCCCTCTCGCCCCCGTTGTCCCGGAGTTCCTCGTCGATGTTATGCCGCCTGGAGAGTTTTGCAAAGCTCGCTCCGCGCATCAGCGAGTCGTACAGGAGCGCGCCGAGCGTGTCTGATGCGACGTCGATTTCGGCGATGTTCACCTGTTCGGGGAGAAGGAATTTGTCCGTATTTTCGGCGTAAAACTTCTTCAGCGCCGAGTCCGTGACGCTGCTTTTGCTCCACACTTCCATCTGTTCCGCTTTGTAGAGGATAATGCCGTCATTGTACTCCTTCATGAGCGCCGCAAATTCGGGATAGCGCGATTCGAGCGACCTGGCCTTCTCTGCAAGGATAAATCCTTCTGCAATCTGGTCGACCTTCTTGCGCAGTTCTCCGCTCTTGAGCATCGTGCCCCGGAACTCCGGCCGGCGGCCCGCCGCGTCGAGCACGGAGTCAACCGTGGTGGAGCGGTTCTTGATCATGAAGATCGTCAATGCCCTGATCTGCGGGGTGAGCTTCCCGTCCCAGCCGCTGTCGCCGATGGCAGCCGTGGAGTCGAGCTCCGAGACTGCGAGATCAAACACCGACTCGATGAATCTGAAGTTAAAATCGTTTTTCAATTTCGCGATGAGTTCGCTGTAGTCCTGCGGATAGCGGTATTTCACATACAGCTGTTTCAGATCGTCCCTCATCTCCTCGTACGATGCGAGCGGGTACGCGCTGTCGCACCTGATGATGTGGTAGCCGAGAGGAGTACGCACGATGCCGGACACCTCGCCGACATTCAGCTTGAAGCACGCTTCATCAAACGGAAGCACCCAACGGGCGCGGCTGAACGCGGGACCGAGGTCTCCACCGTTGGGGGCGCTCCCCACATCTTCGGAAAACTTTACCGCGACATCCTGAAACTCCCATCCCTTCTTCAGACTGTCCTGCATCGCCTTGATACGGCCGTGCGCCGCCTGGTCCTCCGCTGAATCGGGGTTCATCGTTTTGAATATAGCCATGAGGTGGCGCACTTTCACCTGTCCGCGCACCGGCTTCCTGTCGTTGACCTTGATGATTTCATATCCGAACGGTGTGCGAACGGGCGCGTCCGACACTTCGCCTTTTTTCATATTATACGCGGCGTTCTCGAACGGAAAGTTCATTGTGCCGCCGGTGATATAGTAGAGATCGCCGCCGTCGGTCTTCGCCGAAGGTATGTCTGAATTTTGTGCCGCGAGAGAGTCGAAGTTTTCCCCGCTCCTGGCGCGGCGGACAAGTTCGGCCGCCCTCGCGTACGCTTTTGTCGACTCTTCGGCCGACGCTTCCGGCCGGAGGCTGATCAGAATACGCTGAACGCGGAGTTCTTCTTTGCGACGCTCGTACATATGGCGGAGCGCCGGCTCCGTAATTTCGCGGTCGATCATGAACGTCGACGAGAGGCTCATGCGATAGTCCTGCAGTTCCCGGACGATTTCCGAATCGCTTGCGAGATTCCGGTCTTTCGCGTCGAGAAGCTTGAGATGATAATTGGTGAGCAGTTCGAGAAAGCGTTCCCTGTCCGACTGCGAACTATTTTTGGCGACTTCCCAGCCGCCGCTGTTTCGCATGTAAAACTCTTCGTATTCCTTGAGATTTACCGTGGTGGGACCGACTTCAAGAACCACCTGGCTGGAGACGTTTGTTGGCGTGATGACCGGAAGAACTGACAGAGAAAAGAAAAGGGCGACAATCACCCTTTGTGATGAAACCATTCGAAAAATTCCTTTCAATTGCGGTAAAACGGATGGATTTTAAGGTTTTAGACGTACAATTATAACCAAAAAGGGGGTAAAATTCAACCAATGTAGGACAAGATATATATCTTGTCCTACAATTTAGGGGGTCTGCCCGATCTTCGGATTCACCGGCACGAACACCACTGTCCTTTCCGGCAGGATGTTCTCTCCATGCCGTATGGACTTCAGGGTGATGCTTAATCGCTCTCCGGCGATCTTGTGCCAATCATCTGTTTGGGCAACGTCTGTCCCGGTCATGTCCACATGGTCGCGGTCGCCGGGAGGGATGGTAAGAAACGGGAGGGGAATGAACTTGTTATTGTAACGGTAGGAAATATTTTTGGAGGATATCTTCACCATCCCCTGATCGAGAAAGAGCGTATCGCGGCTGTTATTCTGGAATTCGATCTTGACAGTCGTACTTATTCCGTGATCCATTCTGTACGAAGCGCTGAAGCGGTATTCAATGCGCCGCTCTTTATCGGTGGTATGATATTCTTCGCAATTGCAGTTGTCGGTCGTTACGCGATACATATAGCCGGGTTCCGTTACAGCGCATCCTTCGATCAGCAAAAGTGCGATCGCGA